>Ga0210406_10000518_pt1 | contig 51714 bp, 46 predicted proteins | sample IncBWC30MmetaG_FD_155454 | JGI IMG/M metagenome (GOLD analysis project Ga0210406, IMG submission 155454) | Forest soil microbial communities from Barre Woods Harvard Forest LTER site, Petersham, Massachusetts, United States - Inc-BW-C-30-M | ecosystem: Environmental > Terrestrial > Soil >...
TCACCCAATCATCGGAGAAGTTCGCGGCCTCGGACTGATGATCGGCGTAGAGCTGGTGAAAGACGAAAAGCTAACCCCAGCCGCCAGCGAAGCCGAAGCCATCCGCGACGCCCTGCTCCGCAACGGCGTCCTGGTCGGCGTAGGAGGCGTCTACGGCAACGTGATCCGCTTCCAGCCCCCGCTGATCATCACGCGCCAGCAGATCGACCAAGCCATCGACGCATTCGCGGCAGCATTGCAGGAAGTGGTGCAGCCAGCGACGGTTGGAACTGAGAGGTTGACCGGCCCCAGCTTCGCGTCCATTCTGTAGACCCTAGCCTGGCGCACTGGGCTCGCTTCGTTGATCCGGAGATGGTGAAAGGACATCGCCTGAAATGGCTGACACAAAGAACGACGTGACGGATCTGCTCCGGCGAGCTTTTGAAGCACAACGAAGGGAACACCAGCGGAAAAAGCGTAAGCCACGAGTGCTCGCCCTTGAGTATTTTGTCGCTGGGTTACCGCCGCTTTTGTTCTTCGAACACAAACTCGACGAACTAAACAACATTACTCTCGGAAAACAACATTCAGGACAAGCACCGCTAGATGCCTTGTTCGAACTTGGTCTTGTTGGACTTGCCGCTTACTTCGAAGCCTTCTGCAAGGATCTTTTCGCCGCACTGGTGAACATCTGCCCGGAGCTCCTAGAGCAGTCTGTCAGATTCCGGGAGTGCGACTTCACGCTGGCGGAGGTACTGCACTTGATCGAGGGCTCAAAGCACCGCATAGGGTCGATTTTGTCAGAACATTATGACTGGGGTTCGGCACATTCCGTGAATAGCATGTTCTGCGATCTGCTGAAGGTCTCTCCATTTTCGAAAGATGAAGCAAAAAAGTACGGCGAGTTCTTGGGCGATCGGAACCTTCTTGTGCATCACGGCGGTGTTTATACGTTTAAGTATGCTGGTCAGAAGTTTGCGAAAAAACACCTTAGGAGGGCAGTGCATTGGCAGTCGCTTACTGTACGCAAAGAGGACATTTCGACATGGGTAAAGTTCCTCCACGACATTGCGGAAAAGTCGTCTCTGGCCACTCGCAAAGCGTTGGCGGAGTTCGTAAAGACAAACGATGTTGAGTTGGGCAAGGAGCGAGCCCGCGCCCTCGAGCTTCTCTCCGCCCGTTCCGGCGGATAAGGCTGACAGACTTGGGGACAGATTCGTGGACAGGCGTGACGTTCCCCATTGGTTGGGGGGCTGGACCATGCTAAAAGCCCCGCCCTCTCGCAAAGAACGCGAGAAGGGCAGGGCACCCGCTTTTTGTGCATAAGGAAGGCCTGGGCCAGCCCCCGAGAAGGGCAGGACACCCACCTTTTGTGGATACGGGAAAGCCTGGGGCAGCCCCCACGGCACATTTGTTTTGTAGGTGAAAGCCCGGGCCAGCCGCCAACATCATTTAGTCCAGCAAATCAAAAATCATTCCGGTTGGTATCTCTAACAGCCGCTCTTGGCCGTTAAGGGTCACGCATGTCACATTGCCTGCAGCCAGGACAGGATAGAAGTACGAAAGAATGTGCCTCGTGTTCCTGCGCTTCAATTTGCGCAATAGCCCAGGCGACATTGGTGTGAGCACGCCACTCTTGAAACGTGCATTCCCAACATCTTGGAATTGCTGCAGCGGCTCGTCAGACGTTGCTGTAATTAACATGGAGGTGGTTCCGTCGGTAAGCGCTTCTCCATTGTTTCGGAAGAAGTCGCGAAGTTCCCCGGCGAAGACATCCACTAATTGGAGTCCCAACTCATCGTGGGATGCGATTCCTATTTCCATTCCGCGGTAGATGTCTCCGTGGCCCAAAGGTTCCGGCAGTCGCATTAAGCCGTCCATGTACCCTGCCATAGCATCGCGAACTGCACAATCTTCCGCTTCCTGGCGTGGGTCGTAGTGGAGCCGGAACGTACACTCGAACGACTCCAAGAAGTTGACCACCGCAGCGAAGGGCAGGGTTAAGAGACTGGTGATCAGTTCGGCCTGCTGTACCCCTTGAAATTGTTCCAGCAGTTCTGCACGCGCGGCGTTGTATAGATCAGCGTGATCGTCAGGGACCTCCTCTGCCTCCCCAAGTAGATTTACACGGACCCGTTCCATCACCTGCCCCTGAGTAGGGGTGTAACAGCCAGAAACAAAACCTCCGGTCTCACGAAGTGCTCGCACAAGATCCCTTGAGAACCGGACCCTGAAATTCGCGGGAAAGGCGCGCAGGGTGGAGAACTTTATCTCTTGCGGTACCCCTCCGCCCAACCTGCGCGCCTGTCGAAGATACGCCTCTCTCAGGGGCGTGAGGATGTCTTGGAGCCGCTGATAGTTGGCGGTGGGCACACCCAGGACGGCATGACAGAAATTACCATCCGGATCTGCGAATCCGAAGAAACGATAGAAGCTCTCGTCCACGAACACCGTGTACTCGCAATGCCGGTGTTGCTCCCAAAGCTCCCGCCCTGGGCATATCTCAAGAGGGAGCGGAGCCCACCAGAATATGTGCCGATGCATGTTTCCGACTAACCGCATGGTCAATGTCCCCTTGGTTCCCTAAAGCTGCCGTTGAGCCGGGCGGACTTGGGGAAAACCAAGTCACATTCTCAACCCAGGTGAGTCTTCGCGAGAATACCCAAATTTCACTAGAATGGAAGACGAAGGATACAAAAATCCTGGGCGGCCCGGAGCCGACACAGTTATCGAATCAGCCATCTGGATTACTTACCCATGGGGGGCTGGCCCAGACTTTCACCGCGCAAGAGCGGGTGCCCTGGGGGCTGGCCCATGCTTTCACCACCCACAAAAGCGGGTGGGGGCTCGCCGACGCTTTCACCCCACACAAGAACGGATGCCCTGTCATTCCCGCATTCTGTGCGAGAGAGCGGGGCTTTTAGCTGACATCGCGGCGGCGGACCGGCGGATACACGCCAAGCTGCTCACGACGACGCGCTGTCCAGTGAGATTCAGTCTCGACCGCGGCTTCTTCTGCGGTATACTGCCGGGTCCGGCGCCCTCGAGGTCTTGCGGAGATCCCCTCGGCAGGCTCCCCGGCTTTCATGTCCGGCGTAAATTCCTTTTGACTTAGGGGACAAGATGAGACTGTTGCGGTTTGCGATGATTGTTGGTCTTTCTATTTGTGCGGCTTCAGCTTCAGCGTCGGATGCTGCCGACTCACTGTTGAACGCCGACCGCGCTTTGGCGGCTCAGAGCCATGCCATCGGATTTGTGGCAGCCTATTCGAAGGCCATGGCGCCGGACGCTCGCAAACTCGACGGCAATGCACCAGCCGCAATCGGCCACGAAGCCATCGCGGCTCTCATGGCGAAATATCCCGCCGACCTGACTGTCGATTGGACACCGGAGGAAGCAGTCGTCGCCGATAGCGGTGAGCTGGGATTCACCTGGGGACATTTCACCGCTGCCCATCACGACAAGCAGGGGAAACTCGTGACCGAGCACGGAAAATACTTGGACGTTTGGCGTCGTCAGAAAGATGGCGCCTGGCGGTGGATTGCCGACATCGGCACCGGCGACCCTTCGCCATCCTAATCGAGCTGCGCTGGCGGGACGGGGGCTGGCCCATCCTTTTGTCGCACCCAAAACCGGGTGCCCTGCCATTCTGGCGTTCTTGGCGAGAGGGCGGGGCTTTTAGCTGACATTGCGGCGCGGACCACCGGATACACTACGAAGCATTCCAGGGATCAACGGCATCAACGCCACAGTCCTTGAAGTCTGCGACGTTGCGGGTCGCGAGCTTGGCTCCTCGTGTTTGGCTGATGGCGGCGATCTGCGCATCGGCATGGCTGATCGGTCTGCCGAGAGCACAGCGGTGAGCGGCAACCCTGGAAAAAGCTCGCGCTGCGTCGCTGTCGAAGCCGAGGACGCGGCCCGCCAAATCCTCGGCAAACATCGCCTCCGCCGCTGCCAGCAAGCCTTCGCGGCGCTTGCTTTTGGCGAGCAACTCAAGTCCATAAAAGATTTCCGCCTCGGTGATTGAGGTCGTAAAGAGTTCGGTTGCGGGTTGTTTCGCAACCCAGGCCACAACCCGAGGCGAGGGCGTGGGCCGCATGAGCTCCGAGAGGACGTTGGTGTCGAGGATGATCATTCGCCGAATTCCGCGGCCCGGCGCATCGGGTCGCGTCGCGGCAACTCAAGTTCGAGCCCGCCTAACGCAGCAAAGCGCCGGCGAATGGTCTCCGCCAGGTTCCCCTTCGCCGGAGATGCAGTGGTTAGAGCGGAGCGTAAAATTTCTCTGGCTTCTTCCTCCATCGAACGTCCGTGATGCGCTGCCCGGACCCGCAACCGGGTTTTGATTTTCTCGTCAAGCTGCCGAATGGTTAATGTCGCCATGCTGTCAATGCTATCATTGCTGGCTACGAATGCAAAGTGGGTGCAGCGTTTGGAGCTGGCCCATCATACGCGCAGGGTCCCTCGATTCCGCTCGGGATGACAGATTGCTACCTGCGATTCGCTACGTTTCTGCTCTGCAGGCGCCACCACGCTTCCCTGTATTTCTCGTAGCGGCTGCGAAAAGTTGTCGCCTTGGGGTAGAAGCGCAGACTTTTGCGGTTCAGACACGCCTTCACCGGAATTATGTACCAGAGATCGAGAGGCACGATGTAGACTGCCAGGAAATCGATCTCATCCTCGGTGTAGAGCGCCGCGTGACACTGGGCGTTGATGCTGTACCTGCATCTTCCGTCGTGCTGGTATGCGGTTGACTTTACCTGCACGCGCGACAACCGCGAGCCGGAGCCCACGATCAGGTCATAGCGCTCGCTGTCGCCCCAGGGCTTGGATACGCTCAATCCGAGACTGGTTGCCTTATTCAAAAAAGCGGCCTCAGCTTGCTCGCCAGCCCACTTGCGCGTGCTATGGGTGTCTACTTCTCCCAGCCACCCCTTGGCTGCGAATATCGTGATCCCCGACGCTTGCTCGATTGCCATGGTCATCCGAATGTGCCTTCGTTTCACTTTCCGCCAGCAACAAAAAAGCGCAGCCCGAAGGCTACGCTGGTTTGCTGTTAGCACCTAGTTATGTGCCGCACTTGAATGATATCACGAGTCTTGGTGTCTGAGAAAAGCCTTTGAAAGTCCCGACCTCTCTCTCACGGAACGCAAGAAGGACGGCCACCCGCTCTTGTGGTTGCGAAGTCTGGGCTAGCCGCCTTACGCTATCGCGTCTCGCCTGCGCCAAGCTACCAGCCCGGAAGCGCCTTGGGCTAACAAACCCAGGCTCGCCGGTGCGGGTGTGGGCACGCGGACGCTGGCGGAAGTCGCAGCCTCTTTTACTTCTGGCGCTTTCGTCTTTCCCGTAACGATGGGTTTGTTAGGGATCGTCTCGTAGGCATAGCCAGTCAACGTCGCCTGAATGTGCGCACCTTGTGGGATGACGGTTACGTTCAAGCGCGCCCATCCAAAATGGGTTTTGCCGTGGATGGTGAATTTCAGGCCAAGGAACCGGTGTTGGACGCCGACTCCTGTGCCCACCCAGGCCCCGGAAGAACCTTCCGGGTTGCCGCTGGCGGCATTCACTTCGGCCATCAGATTCCCGCCGGGAAACTTGCTCTTGGGTCCGACTTGAACCCCGGCCGGCAAGGCGGAGGCTAGCTTTCCCTGTCCGTAAATCTGGTTGCTTTTAGCTGCGCCGAAGGCATTCAGAAAGGCATAAGTTGCGTTGAACGCGGTGCCATGGTGCACGCCCGTGGTTGTGCATCCGCCCACACAGTGCGAAGTTCGAATAAGGGTGAGCTTGAAATCGTTGATGCCGTCGTGATTGAGATCGATGAACGTCTGGGCGCCAATATTTTTATGCGCCGGTGTGAAAACGATCCTGCCCTCAGCGGGCTGTGCCAGCGCCAGCAGTCCAACTCCGGCCGCCCCGGCAGCGACTGCGTAGGACCTTAAGTTCTTATCCAAGTTTGCGCCCACGCGGGATGCGGTGCGCTTTGTGGCTCGACTCATTCGTGATTCGGCTTTGCTCATGACCATCCTCCAACGGAGACCAGCGAATTATGCTGCGTTCCGGGGGTCCCGTCAAGATGCAGAATCTTGCACTAGCGTCGCATGTGGGGGAATTCTCCGAGATTTTTTTTCTCCTCCGTACTCAGCAGAATCTGATACGATTGCCCCCCTGCGCTTCGCTCTCCCCGAGGAACAGAACCTGCACTGAACCCGGCGTTCGGCGCAACTTTCAGAGAGGTGATGCATCGTGCCAAACAAGCTAACACTCCCCTTAGTCATTTTTGTGCTTGCAACCCTTGGTATTTCTTCTGCCCAGACGCTGAAGAACCTTGTAAACCCACCCCCCGACGGGGCCATCGTCGGATTTCTTTTGACCGACGGAACGGTGATGTACCAGGGCAACGCGGATTCCGATTGGTGGAGGCTGACTCCCGACAAATCCGGAAGCTACGTCAAAGGAACCTGGAAGCAACTGGCGAGTCTGCCATCCGGATATGCTCCCCTATATTTCGCCGCGTCTGTCCTGGCCGACGGACGCCTGATTATTGAAGGCGGAGAATACAATTTCGGCAGTTATGCATTCACCAACCAGGGAGCGGTCTACGATCCCGCGAAAAATACCTGGACCATGCAGAAGCCTCCCCAAGGCTGGGGCTTCATCGGGGACTCGCCCTCGACGGTCTTACCCGACGGCCACTTCCTGTTAGGAAGCAAGTTCGATCGGCGCATTGCAGAGCTGGATCCCGCTACTCTCACGTGGACCGAACTCAGTTCGACGGGCAAGCACGACCGCAACGCCGAGGAGGGCTGGACGCTCATGCCCGACGGCTCAGTCCTGACCTTCGATGTGTCGAAGGCTCCGCACTCGGAGAGGTACGACTCGTCACAGCAAAAATGGCTCAGCGCGGGCAGCACCATCGTGGATTTGCACTCGCCTACCACCATCCACGGCTGCATCCCTTACGGTAAAAACGGATGCTATTATCCGCCTGGAGAAGTCGGCCCTGGAATGCTTCAACCCGATGGCACGATGTTCGCTACCGGCTCAGGTTCAAACGGTGGCAATGGCCCCGGGCACACTGCCATTTATCACCCCACCACGGGCAAGTGGACGGTAGGTCCTGATTTTCCCAATGGCGACAACGCCGGCGACTCCTTCGCGGTACTTCTGCCCAATGGTCACCCTCTCGTCGTGGGCGTCTCCGGGACGTCATACGAGTTTGACGGCAAGAATCTGAAGCCCAGTCTCGTCCTCGGTTACTTCAACCACTTGCTGGTTCTGCCCACCGGCGAAGTAATTGTTGGAGGTTCTCAGATCCTTACTCCAGCCGGAAAGCCCAACCCGGCGTGGGCTCCGAGCGTTACTCAGTACCCCACCACTGTGACGCGCGGTTCCACCTGCAAGATCTCCGGCAAACAGTTCAATGGCTTGTCGCAAGCCCAGGCGTTTGGCGATGAGGAGACCTCGGTCACCAATTATCCCCTGGTACGCATCACCAACAAAGCGTCGGGACACGTGTTCTACGCCAAGACGCACGACCACAGCACCATGGGCGTCGCGACGGGAAACACAATCGTGTCCACCAATTTCGACGTCACCTCGGGCATGGAAACCGGAGCCAGTACGCTCGAAGTGGTGGCGAATGGAATTCCGTCCAAGAAGGTGAGCATCACGGTCAATTAGCCGTGGGTGGGATGGCCCAGGCTTTTTACCACACACAAAAACGCGGCGCCCTACCCCAGGTAGGTAGTGCAGAGGTTTCTTTGTTGGCAGGCCTTCGCAAAGCGAAGGCCTGCGCTTCCTCAGCCAGGAAATTGGCGATAGCTTTCCCGAATTCTGGTCGAATCACTCTCGTTTGTCAGCTTTCTGGTGGCAGTACGCGCTCGCGACATCGGTCAAGCCAAAGCGGGCAGTTTTTTGGGAGAAGTGGCGCACAAGTTGGTGTTGCATCCAGTTTCGTTCATGCTGCCTGGATTCGATTAGACCTAATCGATGTTCAATGCCGGATTATCGCAATGCGAGGCGCATCCCGTTGCCTTGCCGTTCAAAGTTGATGCGCAGGATCGCCGGATGGTCCTTGGCGAAACTTCCCAGGATAGACGCTGACTGTTCATATTTTTCAGGTGCGGAGCGAACGCGGACCAGGAGCCGGTGCTGACCAGAGGCAAGGCGGACGGTTTCAGTTTCCCTAACGTCGGTTCGGAATGGATTCCAGTGCTTCTTGCTCTGACCGCGCAATGGTTGGTCATAAGCCAGCTTGTCATCAACCCATAGCGAAAGATCTGCCGCCGCGAAGCGATGTTCGATCTGTATGGCTAGCGTCGAATCTGCCATCGCTTTAGGGGAATCCGCGACCGGTGCAGTAGAAGCCTTCGATATGGTTTTTGCAACGGCACGGTGGGCGACGGTTGAGGTTTGGGTTGGTGTCGGTTCTGCGGTCGCGCGGACAATTGGGGGTTGAGCGTTCTGCCTTGGAGCAGAAACCGTCTGAATTGCCCTGGGCGACGCCTGGCCGTGGTGATACAAAGCAAAGACACATAAAATGATTGCTGCGATCGAGACTGTGAGACCCAGGCGGACGGCCGGCAAGCGCCACCAAAATAAGAGCTGGGGTCTGATGAATCGGGGTGCTGTTCTGGCCGCGTGAGTCCATGCTTCAAAGAAAGCGGTCATAGCAGAGCTAGCTACAGGACTGTCGGCGCTAATCTCGTGCCCCGCCCGGGCTATCCTCGTTCCGGGAAACCACGATGGACGGTCGGGATCTTTTGAGACTGCCTGGCGTCGCTCTCGCAGTTCATGAAGATCGAGTGCAAATTCCAAGCCGCGCTGATAACGTTGCCCGGGATCTTTTGCCATGGCACGGGCGATGACGGCATCCAGTTCAGGCGGAAGATCGGGATCAAGTGCGCTCGCACGCAGGGGATCGCGGTTGGCTACCTTAAAACAAACGGTGGCGGTACTGCTGCCTTGAAAGGGCCCATAGCCGGTAACCATGCGGTAGAGAATCGCACCGAGCGAAAACAGATCGCTGCGGTTGTCGACCGATTCTCCCTCTAACTGTTCCGGCGCCATGTAGGCCGGAGTGCCAAGAGCGTGGCGCGGCAAGGTCATATGGGCCATGTTCATTTTCGCAATTCCGAAGTCGGCGATCTTGGCATGCCCTTCCTTTGTCACCAGAATGTTGGCAGGTTTCATGTCGCGGTGGATTACGCCTTGGCCGTGAGCGTGATCCAGTGCCTCCGCGAGTTCCTCGGTCAAGCGAAGCGCGGTGTCAATCGGCAGTTTTTTGGATTGTTCGGAAAGTAACCGGTCGAGCGATTGACCCGCAATGTACTCCATAACGATGTACGCAATGTGTCCCTCGGGATCCTCGCCCGTATCGAAGATAGTTACAATGCCGGGATGCAGCAAACGACCCGCTGCCTGAGCCTCGTAAAAAAAGCGCTCGCGGTATTCCCGCTCCTCCTCCGGGTTGTGGGTGGAGAGCGAAATTGCTTTGACGGCTACAAACCGGTCAATCTTGGGATCGCGGGCTTTGTAGACAACTCCCATCGCTCCCCGGCCAAGCTCGCCGATGATCTCATAACGTCCGAAACGCTTACCCCAGCGAGTTTTCATTTGGCTCACAGGTTGCTGCTGCGGCAGAACACACCTGCTTATAGTTTATGGCGGGCCACCAAGGTAGGAGTGTTCGCCGCAATAGCTATACGGTTACGGTGGTAATCGGTCTTTGTAACCGATGGAGTGTCGTTTCTCTTCTGGATGGGCTATTTAGGCCATTTTCATCGAATCCGGGGCTTTGACGTGATGGCCCACCCTTACTTTGTTACGAGTGGGTAGCTCTCCTCAGATCTCGTCATCGTCCTCGTCGCGATCGTCGTGGCTCAAGTCCTTAGCGGAGCTTAAGGCGTGGCCGTCATTGGCATGACGGATCTCGATACGCCCATTTACGTCGGAAAGCCGGACCTGTGTTCCTCCTCCGCCCAGTTCGCCGTGTAAATTGTGACCAACGAAGCGGTGATGCCGCACGTGCAGGCCAAAGTCATTATCAATTCCACCTGATACCGTCGAAGCCTCGAGTTCAGCCTTGGTGTCGGAAGGCAGAATAAGCTCAAGGGTTTCGTTCACGGAGGATAGTTCAACCGGGGAATTTGTGAGACGTTCAAAACGAGCCTCCATCCGGCCGTTGATGGCAGACAGCTTGACCCTGCCCTGCAATCCCTCGGCGAGCATCCGGCCGTTGATGCAGGAGGCACGCACTTCGGCGGAAACGCCATGGATATCCAGGGCGCCATTGATCAGTTTGATTTCGTCCAGGCGAGCTCCGCGAGGGACCATCAGCGTGTACTCAACTCCGGCGGGATCGTTCCATCCCCCGTTGAAGATGTGGTCGTGATTCGGATACTTGGTGCGGATGGAAACAAAGCCACTGCCGGCTTCGACATCGATCTTGGCTTCATCCAGCCGCTCTTTTGTTCCGGCGTATTTGACCGCGTCGACCTTAACCTCGTTGCGATCCCATCCTGTGATGTGCACCGCGCCGTTGATGTTGTCCAGTTCGATGCGGCCTCCGGCGGCGAGAGGATAGGTCTGGTGAAACTCCTCCGTGTACCGTCCTTTATCCGAGGCATGTCCTTGAATAACGGTGAAAAACAGGGCGCAAAGGGTGCCCAGAATGGCTCCCATCCAGGTGGCGACTTTGGGTTGGCGATTCATGGTTTCTCCGTGTTAACACGGATTAGACGCGGCATGCCGGAATTCGTGAGTAGGTCAGAGCAGGATAATTCCCATCCGGATTCCCATGGTTACGGCTTCGGTGCGGGTCGAGGCTCCCAGCTTGTCGAGGATGGAGCTGATGTGGAATTTAACCGTGTGGTCGGAGATGCCGAGGCGAGTTGCCATTTCGCGGTTGCCGAACCCCTCAGCGAGCATGCGCAAGACTTCGATTTCGCGGGGAGTCAGATCGTCCAGCCCCGCTGCAGACTGAGCTGATGACGTCGGAATGCGAGAGGCTAGATTCTGGGTTACGTCGGGATCGAGCAATACGAACCCAGCATGTGCGGCTTGGATGGCCGTGAGCATTTCCTCCGCGCCAGAATCGCGGGGCAGGACTGCTCTTACGCCGGAGCGCAGGGCGTGAGCTACCCAATCTGCCGAAGGGTCGTCGACCAGCGCGACTGCGGGAAAGCCGCTGGGAATTCGCGGCAGCGTGGGACTGGTAGCCGACCGGTCTTCACTTTCAAGATCAAGCAATATGACGTCCGGTTGAAGCTGGCCGGCATATTGCGCAACCGCAAGCGGGCTGTGGAGGCTTCCTGCGAGATCGAGCAATGGCGCCTTCTTAAGTAATGTTTCCAGGCCGGCACGCCGAACCGTGGAGGCAGCGGTCAACAGCACGCGAATGATCCTGCCTCCATTTCTCTTGGTCATTTAAATCACTCTACTTCGCCGGTCGCTCTCCCAGAGTGATCGAAAGCTCGACAGGAGTGCCCCCATGGATTACGGTCATCGCGATCTTGTCGTTCATTTTCGCCGAAGCCAGTAAGTCCTGAATGTGTTCTATGTCCAGAGCTGGCTTGCCTTGTAATTCGACGATCACATCGCCAAGAACGATTCCGGCTTTGTCCGCTGGCCCTCCCGGTTCGACATGGAGAACCATCAGGCCGCCAGGCGCCGATGATTTCAACTTGCGGCGCAGGGCTTCCGGAACGGCGACTGGTTGCATAGCAATTCCCAGGTAAGGTCGGGCTATGTAACCTTTGTCGAGAAGTTCATCGACTACGCGGTTGACGGTTGCAATGGGAATTGTCGCAGCGCGTCCGCGACCGAAGCCGTTGGTATTGAGGCCGAGAACCTTGCTCTCGAAGTTGACCAGAGGGCCTCCAGAAAAGCCGGGGTAAAGAGCAAGATCGAGCCGTATGCTCTGGTCAATTCGACCACCACGCCAAGTGCGCCACTCGCCTCCGAGACCTCCGATGATTCCGGCGCTGGCTACCAGGTTTCCGAAGCGGGTGCGGCCCAGCGCGAGCACGAAGTTCGCGAGCTTCAAAGTCGAGGTATCGCCGAATTGCGGAATTGCAACTTCCGCATCTTGATCGAATTTCAAAAGTGCGAGATCGGTGCCGGCATCACGACCTGCGAGCTTCGCAGAAACGCGTTTCCCCCCATGAATAAGGACGGTAATGTCGTCCTCGCGGCGTACCGTATGGTTGGCAGTGACTACAATCCCGTCGCGCCAATGAATGCCGCTGGAAGGCACGCGGTGCCTCGCGTGTACCGTGACCACTGACGATCCCACTTGCTCCGCCGCGGCGGCGAGTTCTTGCGAAAAGCTGGCAATTACAGAAGCCATTTCATTCTCCCTGACTGACCTGACATGGACGATTGATTCGTCCATGTGAGTTTCATCATGCAGGGAGCGCGAAATTCGCGCATCGGCCAAACGGCTAGGTGAGGTCCAAGAAACTGGTTAGCGCTTGTCAGCCGTGAAAATCCAGAGGCTTCACCACCATTACTTCCGTTATCTGTTTCTCTTTGCACGCATATCGCACAATTGCCTTAACCAAGCAGCGGGGAAGTTGGATGGGTTGTGAGAGTTTCTGTAAAAAAGGCGCACCGGTGGAGGCGGACTTCCGTCTCGCGGCGTGCTGTATGCGTATTGCTAACCCTCTGCTTAGCGTCTGCATTCTCTCTCGCCCAAACATCCTCGTCTGACAGTCCGGTGCCCATACTCACCGGCACCGCAGGTTATTTTACCTTCGTCACAGCTGGACAAACTCAGCTGAATGCCCAAGTCAACCCGGTGCTCCTTATTCCTTTGGGTGATCACTGGCTGGTGGAATCCAGAGCAGAATTTCAAGGGGCGTTTCAGCGCCCTCCCAGCGGTGGTCCATACGGCGGCCCAGTGAGCAAAAATCTCGACTATGCGCAGGTGGACTACATTGCTAACCCGTACCTCACAGTTACCCTGGGCCGGTTTCTGACTCCCTTTGGTATCTTCAACGAGCGCTTGTATCCCATCTGGATCCGCAGCTTGCAACAGGATCCTTTGATCTTGCCGCTCTCTGCCGAATCAAGCGATGGCATGATGCTGCGCGGCGGCTTTCCGGTCAACGCCAAGGGAAATCTGAGTTACGCGGTTTATGTTTCGGCGGTAAGCACGGTGCATAACAACCTTCAATCGGATCGCAGTGTCGGCGGACGCATCGGTATCTTCCTGCCCGGTACGCGCCTTGAGGTAGGCGGCTCGTGGCAAAAGCTGTTGCAGGATGCGCGCTTCAATGCGTTTGGATTTTATTCTGCCTGGCAGTCCCAGCGCCTCCCGCTCAGCATGCACTCGGAGTACGCGCGATCGAATCAGGGAAGCGGTTACTGGGTCGACGGCGCCTACCGGTTGAGCCAGGTGTCATTCTGGCAGAAGTCGATGCGCCGACTCGAAGTTGCAGGAAGGGCCGAGCAATTTTTTAACGGCCAGATTAACTCGGACGAAGCCCAGGCACGTGGTCTGCCCGGCGAGAACACTCGCGAAGGGATATTCGGACTTAATTATTACTTTCAGGATGGTCTGAAGGCTACGACGAGTTACGGCCGCCAGTTTAGTTCGGGTGGAACTTTCAACCTTTGGTCAGTGGGTATTGCCTACCGCTTTGCTGTGCCCTTGGGACGATCGGGGCTGCAATGAGACTCATCGTAATCGCGAGCGCTGTCCTGGCGTCGATATCGTTTCTCCGTGCGGCCACAGACTCGCCGCGTAACAACGGGCCGACTACGCCGGTAGCGCAAAGCAGCGAGCAAGCCGCCGCGATGCGTCTGGAAGGAGAAAAGAGGTTCCGGGCAAATTGCGGGCGCTGTCACGCTTCGCCACAAAAATTTCCGCCACGCATGATGGCAACCATCGTCCGTCATATGCGGGTGCGGGCCACCATAACCGACGAGGACATGCGCCTCGTCCTCTTCTACATGACTCAATAGTGGTAACGGGAACTCAGTGAGCCAAAGAGCGACGCGGTATTTGCGCGGACTGATTTTGTTGACTTGCGGGATCGCATATGCGCAAACCCCGATTCATGTGGTTGAAGTGCTGGCAGACAAAGACAGCCGGTACAAGATCGCGGGCGAAAAGAAGTCGGAAATCACGGTGAAGGCCGGCGAGCAGATTCTGCTGCGAATCACGGCGCGCAAAGGCAAGTCGTGGAACCGGGATGGATCGATACACGGATTTTCGCTGCTTCGCGCCAAAGACCGGTCAAAAGTAGCTGGCTGGGATCTGCTGCTTAGGCCGGGCACGCAAGAATTTGCGATGACGGCTCCAGACCAGCCCGGCGAATACGTTGTAGTGTGCACCGTAATTTGCAGCGAAGAGCACGAAGGAATGTTTATGAAGTTTGTGGTCACGCCGTAATTCTTGAGGAGAGTTTATGAAACGCATCACAGTCTTGAGCGTGACATGGATTTTGGCGCTATCGTTCGCCGCCGCATTCGCAGGCGAGGAAGAGCCAAGAACGTTTCGCGGCGAGATTTCCGACAGCCAATGCGCTTTCAATGTTCACTCTCTGACGCAGTCGCACGCCGAGATGCTGAAGTCGAAGTCCGGAGCCGCGGGACAGTCGCCGGTTTCGTGTTCGCAATACTGCATCGATCATCTGGGAGGCAAATTCGTCCTGGCGACTAAGAGCCGCGTTTATCATCTCGACAATCAGGTGTTGCCTAGAGGTTTCGTCGGCAAGAAGGTGAAGGTTCGCGGCATCCTCGACTCAAAGACCGAAATCATTCAAGTAGTGAAAATCGAGGCGGAGTAGCCAGCTTACTCTCCTGCAAATTCATTCCGTTTCCCACTTTAGTGCATCCTGCGATTTCTACTGTAAAGGTTTGCCCATGCTATGACACGAGTTACGGTTGGCGTCCAGAGAGAAACGAATCACCGCGGATTCATCGCTACAAAAGGCGCGCGTCCCTGCAGTGGGATCGGCGGGCACGGCAGTGATGCTGTATCTCGATGCCGGAGTTCCATCGCACCCGCTGAGCGCGAAAACATAACCGTTCTTTTTGCCCGAAGCCAGCCGCGGATCGATCAACATTCCCTGATGCTCCGTGGCCCCGCCGCCGCTTCCCATACCGCCCAGATCCGACAGCGTGCAGGTAAAGCCATGTCCGGGAAAACTCGCGGCGTAGGTTATTTCGGCTGCATTGAGAGTACGCAGCGCGGCTACCGCAGTGGACTCATTGGTCGCGGTCATAGCGTTCGGTGCAATCAGTACAGCCGAACCGCCCACCGGGGCTTCGCTCATCCCGATGCTGGAAGTCGCTGGTTTCAATTTGGTAGTCAGGGCCTTCAAAAACTCAGGATCAGTCAGCGACACTCCAACCTTTACTGAAACTTCGTTAAGCCGCCAGTTGCCGGCTTCCTGCCTCATGGTGAAGGCCAGCTCTAATTTCGCCCCTGCGGTTTGCGTCTCCCCGTCTTTCGAGCCGTGGAATGAAAGTTCAATTTCGTCTTCATCACCTCGCAGATCGTCGCGCTCCACCGTGATTTCGAATTTGCTATGCGTCTGGGGATCCTCGATCAGCATGAGGGTTGGCCCGGCTTCGAAGGTCTGCAATTGCTGTCCGTGGGCGGTGAGTTGGCCGGTCATGGCAGAAAACCCGCCGAGCATGGGGGCGCTGGAAGCCGTACCCGCTTTTCGCAGTGCCGCGCGGGTCGCTTGCGGGAGATGTTTCTCGAACGTCCCCGGAGTCTTGCTGAAAAACATCTCCAGCAAGGCTTGGCGCGCGGTTTGGGGCGCGGGCTGCGCCCCGGCGGATAGGCTAGTGGATACGACAGTAAGCGCCACGGCCACTACGCTGTTAAGAATCGGAGCAAGAAGTTTATTCGTCCTCGCCATGGCTGCCTCCTAGGCTGCTGCGTGGATAATAACAGTCGGCATAAGTCGCGCCAGTTACATAAGTGGAGTGGCCGCAAGTCTACATCGACAGAAGTGGATCAAGGCGCCGGCGTCGATTCTGGTTATTCCCGCATCCTGACCAACCGCTCAACCTTGTGACCAGGGTCATCCTTCGCTGATTACCTGGGTTTGACCAGTACCACCAATGAGCCATTGTTGAAACGCCCCCGGTGGCGCAAGCTGTTAGCAGTCGAGAAAAGTTTGATCGGGTTTGCAGAAGGAGCGGGACATGGCTGAGTATTTGCGCAAAACCGGGGCGTTGGGCGTGGTTGCCAGCGTCGCCGAATATGTGGTGATGTTATTCGTCGCGGTGATGACTGGAGTGAGCACGCTGCGATTACTGGGAATTCTGCCCTAGCGGGAAGGTGGCGAATGGTCCAGGTGACTGAGTAGAACTTTGCTGCAATACGTAATGCGTAAGGCGGACACTCCTGTCCTCCGCTTTTGACCTCGATTCCTGAAATCTAGAACGCAAGACTCCGATTCTTACTCTGCAGATCAGTGTCTAAGATCAAGAACATCAGACAAGAGTGTCCCCTAGGCGGGCGTCGGCCTGCGTTGTTTCGCGGGGATATTCTGATTCAGCCGAAAGAAATTATTGGGATCGTAGTGTGACTTCACTTGAACGAGGCGGTCCCAGCGCTCACGGTAGGCCTCGGGAACGCGGTCGTCCTCATCGCCACTCATAAAATTCACGTATACGCCCGGAACCATCGACGGCCGAAGCGTGCCGAACAGATTGCGGATCCATGCGACATTGGCGATGTCCTCGGACGCGTTCGCCCAGTTTGCCAATAGATTGACGACGAACGGCGAACTGCGATCGCCGAATGCGGTTTCGGTAGAGGCAATTCGCGCCGCAGTTCCGCCGAGATAGGCAAGCTCGATCTGCGTCGTCGAAGAAGGAACGGTGCTCAGAGCGTGAATCATTCGCTCAATGCTGCCGTCATCGAGCGACTGGAAGTAGCCGGATTTGGTGTAGTATCGGCGGCCATGCGGAAATTCGTTATCCGCCATGGTCTGTAGAGCGAGATAGGATACGACTTTCCTGGTCACGGCGACCGGTTTGCACAGAGAGAGAATGTGGTCAAGATATGGGCGGCCCTCCTCAGGATCGCCGACCCAAATTATGGATTCACTAGCGACGGGGCGTCCACGGACATGCACAGGGACGTTTTCGCTGTTGGGAGCGAGGCGTAAATTCAGATTCCATTTCAAGTTGTCCGGCGCTTCCGGCATGAACTCCCGCCACTGGCGGAGGACGCTTGCGATTTCGTCGCCCACGACCAATCCTTCGGCTAGCACCACGGACGTTACCGGATGGAGTTTCACTTCAAACTCGGCGACCACTCCGAAGTTCCCGCCGCCTCCGCGTAAAGCCCAAAATAAATCGGCGTTTTCTTTAGCGCTAGCGTGCACGATGGAGCCGTCCGCCGCCACGAGAGTGAAGCCTTCAACGTTGTCGCAGGAGAGCCCATGAAGTCGTGTAAGCCAGCCAAATCCGCCACCCAGTACCAGCCCCGAAGCGCCGGTATGCGAGACTACTCCTGAGGGGAAGACAAGCCCGTCTTTCTGCGTGGCGGCATCAATCGATCCGAGCAGGCAGCCGCCGGCAAAGCGGGCGCGACGATTCTCGGGGTCGACAGATATCTGTCGCATTCGTGACAGGTTGATCACAAGTCCGTCCTGGCAGGTGCTGAAGCCGGCGAGGCTATGGCCGCCACAGCGCACCGCAGTAAGAACGCCGGCGGCTGCAGCAACTCGTACTGCAGCCTGCACATCCGCGACGTCGGCGCAGCGGGCTATGAGCGCCGGGGTGCGGTCGGCCATTGCGTTCCAAATAGCGCGGGCACGCTCGTATTCCTCGTCCTGGGGACGAAGCAAATCTCCGCGAAACCGGCTCTTTAATGAGGAAAAGGTCTCTTCAATGGCTGACTTCATAACTGTTTTTCGTCCTGAAGCTACGCCGACTCGATGCAGTAAGGTGTCGCCGCAAAACTAATGTTGCTTGTGACCGACTTTGCGCGTCTAAATATACTTGCCAAGTCATCAAGATGCGGAGTCTATCAATGACCCGATTCCACGTCCAATGGGAGACCAGTGAAACTTCGATACTCGTTCAGCTTGCTTACCCTTTTTGTGACGACACTCGTCGCACAGACAGCCGTGACGCCGCCACCAACACGGCCGGACGATCGCTTCAAGGCCGACGTTCTGCTGGTAGTGGCCCACCCGGACGATGAAACTGGAGTCTCAGCTTATCTGGCCCAGCTTCTTGATCAACACAAACGCGTAGCTGCGGTCTATCTGACTCACGGCGAAGCTGGTCACAACAATATGGGGCCGGAACGGGCGACGTCATTGGGGGCTGTCCGCGAAATGGAGTTGCGGCGCGCAACGACGAAACTTGGCATCGATAATGTCTGGTTTCTGGATGGCCGTGACACTCCCAGCCAAAATGTTTTGCAATCGCTCGCACGCTGGAACCATGGAACTGCTCTGGAAGAAGTGGTTCGCATGGTGCGCTTCACCCGTCCGGAGGTAATTCTGACCTGGTTGCCCGGCTTTTTCATTGGAGAAAACCATGGGGACCATCAGGCTTCGGGTGTGGTCGCGACGGAAGCGTTTGATATGGCTGGTGACCCCGCGGTCTTTCCCGCTCAGCTTGCCGCTCCGGTCCGGGTCAACGAAACCCTACTCGAAGGCTTGCGGCCCTGGCAACCCAAGAAGATTTATTACTTTTCCGACGCCCAGGATCAAGAACCATTCAAGAACAGTGGTCCTCAATACCGGGTTACAGGGATTTCACTCGTGCGCAAGCTGCCCTATTGGCGTATCACAGTCGAAGCATTCGAATTTCACCTCAGCCAATACCGCACCTACATCGAAAGCCTCAGCAAGTTAGATGAACAGCAGCTGGCGAAAAAAGCAAAGGAGGATGGCTGGGACGATCCGGTGCAGTTGATTTTTGGCAAGTCGAACGTAGGAGGAAGCGTTACAAGCGATGTGTTCGAGGGGGTTGGGTCGGGAGACATCGCTTTTGTTCAGCCCGCGGAAGGAACAGTAGAACCGCAATCCGAGCTTTCCGCAAAACTTGCGGGTCCCTGGGGTTTCTATGAAGCCTTCAGGCGGGCGCACGCGCTACACCTGCCGCAGCCCGCGGTTCCGGAGATCGCGATTGCGTCGGGCACAACTCTACAGATCCCCATAGTGCTGCGCAACCATACCGCGGTGCCAAAGCAACTGACTTTGTCAGTGACCGCGCCAGAAGGATGGACCGTTCAAACCGGTGCGGCGAATTACACTCTCCCAGCAGGGGAGGAGTTGCCCGTGCAGGTTACGCTGGACTCACCGAAAGCGGTGGCAAAGGCAACGGACGAAATCATTTGCCGCGCCGAAGCCGATGGACAAACTATCGGCACCATCACATTGCAGGTGCGACGACGCGCGGGAGGCTTGCCCCAAAATTGAAAAACCAAATCTAGCGTCGGAAGCGGCGGCTGCTTCGCACGAGCTATTACTTTTTCTTGTTGCCGAACAACCCCAGGACTTGATCTACCGGATTCTGCTGCTGCTGTCCGGGGGTGGCTGGCTGCCCTTTCTTTCCGGTTAACCCGCCGAGTATGGAGGAAGCTGCACCCAAAGGATTGTCCCCAGTTGGTATCAAGCCCTTCAGCTTCATCTGGGCCATCTTCTGAACATCGGGCATAACCTTCGGATTCTGGAAAGTCCCGGTGACGGTTGCCGGTATTACCAGCTCTCCCTGGTTGTTCGCCAATGCGGTGCTCATGTAGCCGCCGACGCCGGTTCCACCGACCTCCTGTGTGAAGGCCTTGGAGAGCACGGCGTTTAACTGCATGTTAAGCGTCTGGCTGGCGAGGTTGGCGGTGCCGATTGCGCCCACATTGCCGATGTCGAGAGCGGCTTGCAGATTGTTGGTCTGGGCGATCCCATTTTTTATAAGAATGGCGCCGGTCATTTTCTGAACGGTGGTGAAGCCCTGGTCTTTTTGTGACGCTTTGCTTGTGCCGATCATGGATAAGAGTTGGTGCGAGATATCGACGCCAGAATAGCGTACGTTATTAAAATTGACATTGATGGTGCCATTGAGCGCTTTCATAATCTCGTCCGAGCTAAGCGATCGCACTGGACCGGCTGCGTGCAAGTCAACGCTGAGATTTCCTTCACCGGTAACCTTATCGAGGGATGTCACGCCGTAGGCCTTAGCCATCGCGAGTAGGTCAGGCAGGGCCGCTTGCGGGGCGCGCACCGTGGCATCCACTTGAGCCGCATTGGAAGTGTATTGTTTGACGGAGAACTGCACGGCAGCCGTGGTTCCACCCGAGGTAACGTTGAAATTGTCCGAGTGGACTTCAGTGGGCGTCAGAGCAATATTCAGCGCCTTGATATCCACCGGCTTGGCGATTTCTTTTCCTGACACCTGGATGTCGTGGGCGGTTAGGGTTCCGTTCAGCGCTGGTTTATCCGCGGCGCCCTGCGCCTTTATGTCGGCATTGATTTTCCCATTCACCGTGGTGCCTGGAGCGAAGGCTATCCCCGCCGCCGCTGCCAGGCGGGCGATTTCCGCGATCGTAACATCGCTGGCTTTCAGGTCCACATCGAGTTGCACCGGCGTCGGTTTGTGGTTCACCGTGCCGGTTACGAAAATGGGAGTCTGCCCCAACTTGATCGCGCCCTTGTCAATCCGGAGCAGGTCAGTTCCGAGATCGTCGCTGACGTTGTAGTCCGCATTAATCGGGTATCCAACCTCAATGCCGTGCAGTTTCGGCTTATCGAGAGTCATCTGTCCATTGGCCGAGACTTTCCCGTTCTCGTTGGCGATGTCGGTGTGTCCTGACAAAACACCACTGGTGTTGACCAACGCGGGACTCTGGAGGAACTTCTGCAATCCGGCGATGTCAACGTTTTTCAAGTCAAGAGTGCCCTTAAAAGGGGTGGTGGCGGGATTCTCGTGGGAAAGGGGGCCACCCTTTCCTTTTAAGCCGACTTCCTGATTCCCTTGGCCGGGCAAGTGCACGGAAGCCTCGATGCTAAAAGGCGTGGTGGGCGCGAAATCCGCAAGCTTAACGTCGATATGGTCGTATACGGTACGCGGTCTCCGGTCCTGCAGGTCGGTAATTGCGACCTGTCCGTCGTTGATCGCCAATTCGCCCAACGAGAATGGCTCGCTTGGGGAGGAAGGGGTCGCGGGCGACTTCTGGCCGAGCGAAGCGAAGTTCCAAACGCCTTGCGCATTCTTGATCAACTCGACGCTCGGACGTTCCAGACTCAGCGAATCGACCTCCACTGACTTGCTCAGCAGGGGGAGCAGCTTGACAGAAACGCTTAACTCCTGGGCCTCGATGAACGGGCTGTTCCTGTTGAACTTCGGATCGTCAGCGATCGAGAGATTCGCCACCTTAAATCGGAGCGGGAATAATCCCAGGCTCATGTTGCCGAGCGAGACCTTTCGATTCAATTGTTGCTCGAGCTTGGTCTGAATCGTTTCGCGATAATCGTTAGGATTGAAGGTCGCGAACAAAATACCCACGGCAATAACGACGACCGCCACTACAATTCCGATAACTATTGCGAGCTTACGCATGGAAGCCTCCCGAGACTAGGCTGAGAAGTATTTTCTATTTAAAGATACTCCTCTCCTGCCTGTGCGGGACTGACAAGATTCAGCGAATGGTGAGAACGACGAAAGGCAGACTGGCCCGCCCCAACCCCGCGCTGCTTAGATAGCGCAGAGTTGCTGGCGGGTTGGTTGCTGTAACACCTTTTTCCGCCAGAACAACGCCGAACTTGGTGGTAGAGACGTAGTTTGCTACGTCTCTGCCGTTAACTGATCCTCATAAGACGCAATACAAGTTTGGCACGTCTCGTGACTACTGCTCGACGGGATCTTTCGAGCGCAGGACGAACTCGACCCGCCGCTCTCGGTTCACGCGAACGGTTTCGTAAAGGTCCATTGTCTCCAGCGCGACCAGTTTCTGCTCTCCGTCCAGGCTGACGCAGTGGAGCTGTCCGGCTTCCACCCAATAGTTGCGGGCCAGCCACGCGGCGCCACCTTTAAGAACGATAACCGTGGAGATTGGTTCCCTGGGCTGCTGCGTTGGCTGCTGTTCGAAGGCAGGCTGCAGGGTCGCAGGTTGCAGGTTTGCGGGCTGCTGTTGGAAGGCTGTCGACGCTGGGCGGTAGACTGCTGACGAGCTTGAGTTGTAGCTGCTCGGCGTGGCCCGCGGCGGCATGGGAATCGAGGACCTGACCGCCGGCAGGGAAAACTCCATGTCTTCCATCAATCGCAGGCTGAGCCGGGTTTCACCCTTGAAAGCCGGAAATGGCCCGCGTGCCGGCAGGGTGAGGATCTTGACTGGCCAGAACACTGGAATTGCCCAAAGAACCGCATCCCGCTTTGGATGGCCTTTTCCATGGACCTTTCCTTCGGCATCGACCTTCATATGAGGCGCGGAAATGATCTTCGCTGACAGCGGGAGGACCTGGGCGCCAGGCAGGATAAGCCGATCAAAGCTCACCTGCATCCATCCCTTGCCCACAAAGTGCCCCGGATTCTTGTAATCTTCAAGGTGGCCGCTTAGTTCTGCACCGCGGGGGAACAGCGGGTGCCCAAAGGCCGCAACGTGCCCGAGATAGCAAAGCACCGGGTCTCCGACCTGCGCCGTTTTGGAAGAGAAGTTCGGTTCAGACACGGTGCATTGCAGAAGTGTTCCGGCGGGCACGATCTCATCGCTGGCTCGAGCCAGCATGCTGACCGAAACACAGAAGACGATTGTTAAAAGGAAACATTTTCGGGTCATGGACGGGCTTCTCCTCGTGGTCTTCGTTAAGGAGCGCGCCCCAAAACCGCGACAGCAACAAAGCGCGCTGATCTTATCACAGAAAAGTGATAACACCAAAACTAATTGGTGGCGGGTGGCGCACCAGTTGGTGTGTCCATCCGGGTCGCATTCGCGACGGAAGTGTGTCATGCTCCCGCATGACAAAGATCAGGACCAGCGTGAATCCTCATCAACTGCGGACAAGTCCGATCAGCCTCTCCTGCCCGATGTGCGGCGTCAACCCCGGTCATGCCTGCGAGAACGAGTCCGGCGGCGTCCTCGAGGTCGTCCACGTCGCGAGAATCAAAGCTGCCGCAGAAAGAGATGCTGCTACGAAGGGCGCGAGCAAGCAAGAAAGAGAAGGCACGTTAGGGCAATAAGCGGCTAATCCGAGGAACACGGAATACTGGCATGGCTCTTGTTGGAATAGCGGCTCTCTTCCTTCTTCGAATTGACCGCAGTTGTCGCGTAATAATAGGTTTTCCCATCGTGAACCGAGGTATCCGTATAAATGGTACTTGGGTCCAGCACGGAATTGATCTTGGTGAAAGGCCCAGCTGATGTATTCGCACGATAAATGTTGTAGCCAATGACATGCTTAGAGGTGCTGGGTTTCCAAGAAAGGTCGACCCTGTGTCCGTGCACGGCAACACCGGCGCCGTTGAGAGACTTGATGGCGAGGCGAGAACTCCCTGAACCGTCCATAAAAGAGAGAGTAGTCGATGCGACCCCTTCGGCTCGGGGCGCAAACGTCACCGAAAATCGCTGGCTCCCCCAGGCAGGAATGGTCAACGGAAAGGAAACTCCGCTCAAGCTGAATTCCGGACTGCTGCTGGTCGCAGAAGAGATCGTCACTTCCGTCCCACCAGCCGTAAGCGTTCCCTCTTGTCGCGCCATGGACCCAACCGGCCACGCGCCGAAGTCCGTAATTGCCAGATCAGGATGAAGTCGGCTGGACTCTACCCCCGTCCCGGCCATCTCCGACCGCAGAATTGGGGTGGAGCCCTCCGAAACGGTCGAACTGAACGAAATGTTTCCAGTGCGTTGACCCCGGAATTGTGGCGCAAACTTGGCGGTGAAAGTGAAGCTCTCTCCGCTCGCCAGGGTCAGGGGTAAGTCCAGCCCGCTGAGGCTGAAATCGTTTCCCTGGCAAGTAATTTGCACCAACGTGATATCGGAACTGCCCCAATTGGTGATGGTGGCTATCTGAACCTTTTGTCGCCCGACGGCGACGTTGCCGAAATGCAGCCTCGCCGGCCGGAGGACTACTGGTTGCGTCCGGCCGCTCGAGAAGCCTGCTGTCGTGCGGATATTGTCGGCCGCTCGTCCGAGCGTCGGAATCATGAGAAGAGTTGCATTTACCGTAGTTAAAAGCAAAGATCGACGTACTGCCCGGGGGAGTGGCATCGAGCACTATTGTTGAAGCTGATCCAGTAATTTGAGAAGGTCTCAGTAGTTCATCCGCAACTGGAGTGCAAAGAGCCGAGTGCAGGACTATGGCGGTGGAATCACAGCCGTCGTCTGATTGGAGTATGCGCTCTCGCTGTTACTCGAATCAACCGCTGTGGTTACGTAATAGTAAGTGAGCCCGTCGAGCACAGTCGTGTCCGTATAAAGCGTGCTTGCGTTTAACACCGAATTGATTTTCGAATAGGGTCCGCCGGACTTGACTCCACGATAGATGTTGTACCCGATAACGTTCTGCGACGAGCTCGCGGTCCAGGAAAGGTTAACGGAATGTTGTGGGGGAGGGGTGCCGGTGCCGGTCCAGAACTCAACGGTCGGAGAATTCGAAGCGTTGCTGGTGAACGAAACGCTACCGGACGCTGCGCCGGTTGCCGACGGCGTAAACGTTACCGTAAATTGCACCTGCTGGCCTGCCGGAATCGTAAAAGGGAAAGATGGCAACCCGCTTACTCCAAATGCCGAGCCCGTCACGATATCAGAAGTCACTGTTACGCTCAGACCGCTGGCGCTAAGGCTTACCTGCTGTTGTGCATTTGTTCCCACGGCCACGCTGCCGAAGTTTATGCTTGTGGGCGCGACCGACAGTTGTCCCTGAGGTATGGGTATTCCTGTACCGCTCAGCGGTATGGATAAATTCGAGTTCGTCGCATCCGACACGATCGAAACGTTTCCAGCGTCATTACCAGTGGACGGCGGCGAAAAGGTCACCTTAAAGGTGTAATGCTGGCCGGGCGTGAGCAGCAATGGAGGGTTCAATCCGCTCACGCTGAAACCGGTCCCTGAAACCGTAGCCTGCGAAATATGAATGTTCACTCCGCCGGAGTTGGTGAGAACTTCGGAGAGCTGTTGATTGTTACCAACTTGAACATTTCCAAAGCTAAGGCTCGATGGGCTAGGAGCGAGGGCGCCGGCCGCAAGTCCGTTCCCGGATAATGGAACGTTGAGAGAAGAATTCGAGGCGTTGCTGATGATCGCCAGATTTCCGCTGCTGTTGCCGGCGGACGTCGGCGTAAAGGTGACATTGAAAGGCTGGCTCTGCCCGGCCGGCAAAGTCAGTGGCAAGCTCAACCCGCTTACGCTAAAGCCTGTGCCCGTGGGATTCACCTGCGTGACCGTGACAGTGGATCCGCCGGAGTTAGTCAAAGTTTGGGGGAGGGTTTGATTGTTACCGACTTGAACGCTTCCGAAGTCAAGGCTCGAAGGACTTGGAGTAAGAGTGCCGGCCGTCTGTGATCCTCCGGAGAGAACGACATTGACAGTAGGAGTCGAACCGGTGTTCCCGATCGCCAAGTTTCCCTTGATCGTGCCTGCCGACTGCGGCGTAAAGACGACCGTGAAGCCCTGCTTCTGACCCGAAGCCAGAGTCACGGGAAGGCTCAGTCCGCTCACGCTGAAGCCCGCGCCCGTGGCGGTTACCTGCGTCACCTGGATGCCGGCTCCGCCGGAGTTGGTCATAGTCGCCGGCTGGCTTTGGTTGTTTCCCACTTTTACAATCCCGAAACTGATGCTCGACGGCGCCACTGTGAGTTGACCCGGCTTGGTGGTATTTGGCGGTGGAGCCGTGGATGATTTGCTGGCGCTGGTAAGCCCTTGACATCCCAACATCGTCGCCATGGCCAGAAGTACAACAATCGTATTCCAACGAGCACGAAGCTGTTTTGTCATAGAAGACCGGGTTGCCTTCAGTGCGTGTATTCACCAGGGGAGAAGAGGTAGTTTGAACTCGCGACGGGGTATTAGATAGGTCGCGGAAGGACGTGCCGGCAAACAGCGGAGGGCCGTCTCGGAGACTTCTGAATTCACTACCGATACATCGCAAGCGGACAGCCACCGTGAGGTCCCAAGGGTGGTACTCGGTTACTCCGATTTTCCCGAGGACGTACTGAACACTATGAGCGAACACACTGGCTTCTTGGGCAGCGCCTTTCGTGCTCTTTTGACGAATGCGCAGCCACGATTAGGATCAGGGCCTGTTGCGGAAGCGACTCATACTATGGGCAAGCTGAACGACTTTGCGGGGTTGTCTCGAACACCAGAGCGCAAGTTTCGCCGCTTCACTCTGCAATACCCGGTCCGGCTGAAAATTCACTCCGCTGACTTGGTCGCTGAGTTCGAGGCCATCAGTAGAAACATCAGCATTTGCGGCGTGCTGTTGGAAAGCTCTGCCATGATTCCACAGCACACTCCAGTGAGTTTTGTTGTGACCGTGGAAGGCGGAAAGGTGCATCGCCCCATTCGGTTTGTAGGCGAGGGTAAGGTTGTGAGGGTTGATCCCGCGGCAGCACAACGGTTCGCGATTGCGGTTGAATGCGCGCGGCCGATCAGTCAGATTAACACTCACCCGCTCAGGGCAACGGGAACTTGATTCCGCTTACCGCGGACTCTCTCCAGCAGACCCGGTATTCTCAACCGCTGGGACCACGATCGCTTGAATGTTCTGGCCAGCCATCATCTTCTGAAAATCGGCTAATTTAGTTCTTTGGATTTCCGCCCAATGCGCGATGGAAATGTCTGCCTGCTTTTTCAGCTTATCGAAGACTTGATATTCGGCCTCGGTAGGAGCGGAATCGGTTCCGACCCCAACCGCGATCGCCAAAGCCGCTAGTTTGCTATCGATCCGCTGAGGATAAGCCAATGAATCTTCGTTGGACTTGATGTTCATCTGGATCAGATCATCGCGCACTGCGAGCAGATTCTTGTCCAGTTCGACGGCAGCCGTATGCATAGGTTTGACGGCGTCGTTATCGGGCAACCGCTTTCGCAGTCCGTCCATTTGCCCGCGGACGTCCTGAATCTGGTTCACGGTGTCGTGGACCCGGCTAAGCTCATCTCGCACCTGAATCAGGAGATCAAATTGTTTTTGCAAATCGGCCCGAGACACATTAACCCGCGGATCCATCACCACCTCGAAGGGCGCGACTTGACTCTTTCCATCGACATTTAAACGCACCTGGTACTTGCCGGGCAAAACCAGAGGACCCCGGCTGCCGTCCTTGTATTCCCAGAGATAGTAATCGGGCACCCGGCTGCTTCCCACGTGGTGCAGATCCCAAACGAAACGATTGAGCCCGGCTTCCGCCTTGATCTCTTTTTCCGGCTTCTTGTCTTCCGGAGTCAGAGGCTCTTCCAATTCTTCCGTCTTATTGCTCGAATATTTCCGAATCACGCTGCCCGTGGAGTCGAGAATCTCAATCGTCGTTTCGCCTTTCGGCTTCTCCTTGAGGAAGAAGTAAATGAGCGCCCCCGCCGGAGGATTCTCCCCCACCAATACCGGCTTGGGAGGTTCTTCGCTCGAATCCTGAAACCGCACGGCGGTTGCAGGAGCGTAGAGGTGTACATCCTGTTTGGCAATTTCATCGCCGTATTGCCGCAATGGCGAAACATCGTCGAGAATCCAGAATGCACGCCCATGCGTGGCTACGACGAGATCGTCATTCTTCACCACCAGATCATGAATCGGCGTCGTAGGCAGATTCAGTTGCATCGCGCGCCATTCAGCCCCGTCGTTGAACGACACATACACGCCAGTTTCGGTGCCAGCATAAAGCAGGCCCCGCTTCTTGGGATCTTCCCGCACCGCGCGAACAAACGTAGTTTCCGGAATCCCCTTGGTGAGTTTCACCCACGTCTTGCCGTAATCGTTGGTCTTGTAAATGTAAGGATGCACGTCGTCCGACTGATGCCGGTCCACAGCCAAATAAGCCGTCCCCGCATCATGCGGGGAAGCATCGATCTGGCTGATGCGGCTCCAATCGGGCAGGTCTTTGGGCGTGATGTTCGTCCAACTCGTTCCCCCATCGCGAGTGATGTGAACCAACCCATCGTCGGCACCCACCCAAATCAAACCCTTTGCCCGCGGCGACTCTGCCACGGCGAAGATCGTGTCGTAATACTCGGTGCCGGAGTCGTCCTTGTCGATCGGACCACCTGAAACCTGTTGCTTGCTCTTATCGTTGCGCGTTAGATCGGGGCTGATCGCTTCCCAATGCACGCCGCCATCGGTGGATTTAAACAAACGTTCCCCCGCGTGGTAAAGCGTGTTGGGATCATGCGGCGAGATCAAGATAGGCGCAGTCCACTGGAAACGGTGCTCCAGTTGCGCCGCCCCGCCGCCATCGCTAATCTCGGGCTGCACCGTGATATTTTTGGTCTGCCCGTTGCGCTTGTCGAAGCGGGTAATCACACCTTCGTACTCGCCGGCATAAACAATATTGGGATCCGGCGGATACGGCGCGATGTAGCCAGCCTCCCCGCCGCCCACCGAATACCAGTCGGATCGCTCAATCGCGATGTCGTCGCTGCGGCTGGCAATCGCGACCGAGCCCAGGTCCTGCTGCGCGCCATACAGGTAGTAAGGTGTACGACTGTCCGCGATCACGTGATAAAACTGCGCCGTCGGCTGGTTATCCTGGCGCGTCCAGTTCTTGCCACCGTCCAGGCTCACAGTGACGCCGCCGTCATTGGAGACGATCATGCGATCCGTATTTTTTGGATCAATCCACATCGCATGATTGTCCCCGTGCGGGACCTTCACTTTGTTGAAGGTGTGTCCGCCGTCGGTGGATTTGTAGAAATCCACATTCGCGATGTAAACCACGTCCGCAGATTGAGGATCCGCGATAATGTGCATGTAATACCAGGCCCGCTGCCAGAACGCGCGATCGTTGTTCAATAATTGCCAGGTTTCCCCCCTGTCGTCCGAGCGGTAAAGACCGCCCTCGGGCGCTTCGATCAGCGTGTACACGCGATCAGAATTCGCCGCCACGGCGATGCCAATGCGACCGTAAGGCCCCTTGGGCAATCCGTGTTCTTCAATCCGTTTCCATGTGCTTCCACTATCGTTCGACCGATAGAGTCCGCTACCGGGACCGCCGCTGGAAAGCCCCCACGGCGTCCGACGCGCTTCCCACAACGACGCGAAAAGAATGTGAGAGTTGTGAGGATCGAACGCAACATCGATTCCGCCCGTGTTCTCGTCTTTGTACAGAACCTTTTCCCAGGTTTTGCCTCCGTCGGTGGTGCGAAAGATTCCACGTTCAGTATTCGGGCCGAAAGGGTGGCCCAGCGCCGCCACGTAAACAACATCCGCATTCCTGGGATCGACAATTACCTTGCCAATCGCCCGCGAGTCGCGCAGGCCGACGTTCTTCCACGTTTTGCCGCCATCGACCGTCTTGAAAACTCCGTCCCCATGCGAGATATTGCCTCGAATGCAGGCCTCACCCGTTCCCACATAAACCACGTTCGGATCCGAAGGTGCAACCGCCAGGCTTCCAATCGAACCGACCGTCTCCTTGTCGAAGACCGCGGCCCAAGTCATCGCACCGTCAGTGGACTTCCACACCCCGCCACCGGTCGAGCCAAAATAATAAGTGTTAGGATCGCCCGCCACGCCCGACGCAGTCAGCGACCGTCCGCCGCGAAAAGGCCCGACCAATCGGTACTTCATGCCTTTGAATTGCGGATCTTCGTTCTCGGTATCGGCGCTGGAAGTTTTCTGCGCGTCACTCTGAAGCTCAGCCGGCTTGCGTTCTTTCTCGCGAGTCTGGGCAAAGCTCGTGCTTGCCAGGAGTAAGAGCACCCCAGCAATTAAGACACTTCGACAAAGCTTCGATCCGGCAAAGCCCATATAACTCATCTCCCGAAAAAGAAAGAAACCTCAGTGTACTGCTTGGACTCGTATCGGCGAAAGAGCGCCTGGAGCCTGTTTCATGAAACATATCTCAAGATTAACTTTCCTCAAAGCCCTTCTTTACGCTTTCTTCTTGCCCCGGAGCAGCGCCCGCGCGGCCTGCAGCGCCTTGCGCTTTTCAGCATCAACCTCAGGATAAGTCAGCTTCAAATCCTCCAGCGTATCCACAATCACCGCCGCCACCACTACCCGGGTAAACCATTTATTGTCCGCCGGCACCACATACCACGGCGCATGCTCCGTAGCGGTATGAGCGATCATGTCTTCGTAAGCCTTCATGTAATCTTTCCAACACTGGCGTTCGCGAATATCGGCTGCGGAGAATTTCCAGTTCTTATCGGGATCATCCAGTCGGTCCAAAAAGCGCTTCTTCTGCTCCTCTTTCGAAACATTGAGGAAGAACTTGCGGACAATAATTCCATTGCGCCAAAGATAACGCTCAAACGAATGGATATCCTGAAAACGCTCCTTCCAGACGTCGTTGGTCACCAAAGACGGAGGAATTCTTTCGTTCTTCAAGAGCTCGGGATGAACTCGAACCACCAGCACCTCTTCGTAATAAGAGCGGTTGAAGATGCCGATCCGGCCCCGTCCAGGAAGACGCTGCGTAGTGCGCCAGAGGTAGTCGTGATCCAGTTCCTCCGCTGACGGAGTCTTGAAGGAATACACCTGAACGCCCTGCGGATTTACGCCCGACATCACGTGCTTGATGGCGCCATCCTTGCCGGCCGCATCCATGGCCTGAAAGATGAGCAGTATGCCCCAACGGTTCTGGGCATAAAGTTTGTCCTGCAGTTCGGCCAGTGACGCGATGCCCTGGGCCAGAAGTTGCTCAGCATGTTCCTTGGAGTGAATTTTCTCTGTATCCGCAGGATCAAAATCCTTTAGCCGGAACTTCGAGCCGTCCTCGATTCGATAGGGCTTAACCAGTTTGCTTGCCCAACTCATTCGCGACCTCCACCGCGCAGTGTTGCCCTCAATCTGCGGCAAGAAAAGTCTACATCAGTTTAGACTCAAGGTAGGCGCGGGCGTGCATGACCGTGCGGCTGCCCACGATGATCTTTAGGCGGCAAGCAACCCAAAAGTACGGTTTCGCAATCCAAGCGCGACGAAGCTAAGCAAGTCCGCCGGCGCGTTCGCAAAGCAAGGAAATCACCAACCGGAGTACAGGGCCTGCGTCACGCTGATGGCGAAGAGACTTTGACTCACTAATAAGCGAGAAGCACGACCAGTCTTCGCTACGAATCTCGCGCTACAAAATCAACAATTCGGGGTTTGTTATAGTGGGCTTTCTTGTTGGGGATCTTTAAAAAGTCGCCTGGCGATCCATGAAACCCGCAGCAGCAAAGCAGCACCGGGCAATCGAAGGATTCAGGCGGAGGAAACGCAATGCGTCTTGCACGCTATGTTCGCATTTTGTTCTTGGGAATCGTAGTTTTGACGATGTCTGCAGCTTCGTTCGCGCAAATAGGGATTGGCATATCGGTCGGGTTTGGCCCGCCCGCGATTCCCGTGTACGAGCAGCCTCCTTGCCCCGCCGAAGGTTATATCTGGACTCCCGGATATTGGGCCTGGGATAACGGTGACGGCGATTACTATTGGGTGCCGGGTACATGGGTGCTGGCGCCGCAAGTCGGTTTCCTATGGACTCCGGGCTGGTGGGGTTGGGGCGGCGAAGCCTTCATTTTCCATGAAGGTTATTGGGGCCCGCATATCGGATTCTACGGCGGTATCAATTACGGATTCGGCTACTTTGGCCACGGCTACGAAGGTGGCCGCTGGGATGGCGACCACTTTTTCTACAACCGCACCGTCAACAACGTGAACGTCACCAACATTCATAACGTTTACAACACCACGGTAATCAACAACAACACCACGAATCGGATCAGCTACAACGGCGGCAACGGTGGGATCAATGACCGCCCCAGAGCTGAAGAAATACAGGCTGAACACGACAGACACCTCGCACCCGCGTCTGTTCAAAGGGAGCATCAGCAAGCTGCCCGCAGCGACCCTCAGCAACGGGCTTCGGTTAACCATGGCAGGCCAGCCGTAGCCGCTACCGACAGGCCGGGGCAATTCAGAGGTTCGGGAGCGGTGCCGGCCAGAGAAGCCGGAGCGCCATACCATCCTCCAGCCGAGCGCGGCGGAGTTCAGCCGGGCCGCACAGGGAACAATGTTCCCCGTCCGGAGAACCGGGGCAATGGGCCGCAGGCTCGCGCGGAGAACAATGTTCCACGGCCGCAGGTCCCAAACCATGCTAAGGACCTTCAGCCGCACGAGCGTCCGCCCGCGCCAAACACCGGCAACCCTAAACTGGACCAGAAATACCAGCAACAGCAGACCAAGCTGTACCAGAAGCAGGAACAGGACCACCAGAAGTTGCAGCAGAAACAGGAGCAGGAGCATCAGCGTCTGGCGCAAAGGAACGTGCCGGAACCGCAGAGGCAGCAGGTAGAACAAAGGCACCAGCAACAGACGCAGCAATTGGAGCAGAGACACGAGCAACAGCAGCAGCACTTGCAGGAAAAGCAGCAGCCGCCTCGGCCCAAGGGACGGTAAAGTCAACAGCCGCGTGCCCCACCCTTCTTCGTTTCTTGCGGGAAGGGTGGGGCGCACAGCTTCAGGCCGCTTTTACCTGATCTAAAGCTCTTTCCGCAAACCCCTGCAGCGTCAAAGACGATTACGTTTCCGGTTACTTCGCAGGTTACTCTGCCAAACTTTCGTGCTACGTCTATGGCCCATTCGGGCGTTGCACTAGTGGTGTGGGCTTGCTACCTTGACGACATTGAGCCTCCCCTTAGGTGCTGTGACGCATCTTCAATGGGGGTGAGTTATGAAACTTGTTCATCTATGCTACGCGGCGTTGGGGTTTGCGGTGGCTCGCTGGATCTTCAAGCGGGAGCCAATGCAGCTGGCTGATCCGGTCACTCGTTTCCGCTCCTCGGGCTTGCTTTAGATTTCACGGGCGTACGCTGCCCCTGTTGCGCGGGCTACTTCGTCGCGCACGCCCGTGATCTCTTACTCCGCTCCGTAGCCGGCGTCTGAAGGTTCTACGACCAACGTTCGTCCCTCGGTGCTGAATCCCTGACTACTTTCTGACTACAATTTGTCTTGGGAGAACTTCGCGCACACGAATATTCATGAGGCTTCAGGGTTATCTCCGCGTCTTTCGGGTTTTTCTGGGCATCGTCTCGCTTGCCATGATGCTTTCAGTGTGCGCGCCCGCGCAATCGGACGATCCCATATCCCTGGGCGACCTGGCCCGCACCCTGCGGGAGAGCAAGGCGCCAAAAGAACCGGCCGCGCCCGAGGTCATCGACAATGACAATCTTTTGAAGGTGATTGACGATGTCCAGCATTTCCGGCAGACCGCGAAGCCGGTATTTTCGTTTGACGGGGCGGGAAGAAATTTCGAGATGTCTTCCCCCGACGGCACCTGCAGCCTGTCGTTCAACGCCAACGCGACTGCTCTTGTCTCCACGCCTTACGTGGCGCAGGATCTGCCGCAGACGGAACTCGTGAAGTTGGACGGCCCCGCGAACATTCACGGAGGCACGCTCGAAGTTTCGCTGTACAACGCGAGTGCGTGGAACGTGAAAGAGATCACGGTCGGCCTGACCATCGTGCGGCGCGCTTCTGATGATACGAATGCGGCAAGCTTCGGACCTGCGAAGCTGCTACCAACGGTCGCCGCAGATGCAGTTCCCGGAGAGCCAGTCCCCGCCGAGAAACATCCCGACTCGACGCTGCTTCTGCACTTGAAAGGCTCGACCGCTCCGTTAGCGACTACGGTCTATCGCGAAAAGTTGGATGCCGTGCTTGCGGACGGTCAAGAGTGGCACTGGGCGATTGTCGAGGCGAAGGGAATCCCACCGACTACGATTGCGAACGGCTCGCAGTATTAAACCATCGGCCAACCTGATAACTCATCTATAAACACTGACCACGGCATGTTTACTATCAGATACCGGGTATATACTCCAAAAAATGCGTTTTCCTCCTAAATCTATGAATTGATTGGCTCAGAAAACGAGATACCCACGTAAAATATCCCTTTTAAAGGACTTAGTCTGGGGGATACCACGGATACTGCGCCCGTGGACACCCGCGCCTGCATTGCTCCAATTGTCAAAGAACCGGAACTGCCTTGCCGTTATCAAACAGCTAATGGTTAATATCAATATCTTATCTACTTGACAACTCAGAGTCAACGAAAAAACTGTGCGACGACTCTCTTGCAAAATGGATAGTTTGAGGATGCCTGCGGGTGTAGACTGATCGACCGTCGGTGTTAACTCATCTTCGTAAGCAGGCAGCCTCAATGCAGCTCGGTGGATGTTCTCGCGTAACAATCCTTACGTTGGCAACCCTCGTCGCTATCGTTCTTTCGGGAGGGGCAGCCAACGCATGGGGTCAGTTCTACCGAGTGATCTACGATTTTGGGTACACCTCCTCCGATGGCTGGTTTCCTGTGGGAGTACCAGCGCTCGCAAAGAATGGCGATCTTTATGGCGTCACCCACTCGGGTGGCACATACAACTGGGGAACGGTTTATAAACTGACCGCGCCGCGAACTCGTGGCGGGACCTGGATTAAGACTATCTTGTATGATTTTCCCAGCAATAGCCAGGAGTTTCCAGCATCGCTGGTTATCGGCGAAGACGGCGCTCTGTATGGAACGGGGGCGGGGCCGAGTACTCGCGGCTTCATTTTCCGGCTGACGCCGCCTAGCTCGGGTCACGGCTCTTGGACCTACCAAACGCTATACACGTTCAAATCCAGCGCTGACGGCGATGCGCCTCAAGGCAATCTGGTTTTTGACGCCGAGGGAAACCTCTACGGTGCGACCGAGCTTGCCGGCGACCTTAGCTGTGGTCGCACGGGCGGCTGTGGCACGGTGTTCGAGTTGAAGCGGCCCACGCAAAAAGGCGGGAAGTGGCGTTTTAGCGTGCTCTACACCTTCACGGGAACCCCTGACGGAGCCGAACCTTTCGCTGGCGTGACAATCGATCAAAACGGAAATCTGTACGGCACAACCAATTATGACGGGGCCAACATGGGCGGCGCTTTGTACCGCGTGAGCCCGCCCAAGAAAAAGGGGCGGCCTTGGACGGAGACCGTGCTGTACTCCTTTGAGCAGGGCGTGAACGGCGATGGCCCCGAGGGCCCGGTGATTTTCGATAGCTCCGGCAACCTTTATGGCACGACGGCATATGGCGGCGACCTGAACTGTCAGGGCGGTGTTGGGTGCGGAGTAGTATTCGAGCTTTCGCCCCCGGCTATTAAAGGAGGGGCTTGGAGCTACGCTACCTTGCACGCGTTCCAGGACGGCAACGACGGGGCCATCCCCAGCGGCTACCTGGTATTTGACAGCCAAGGGAGTCTTTACGGCACAACCAAATACGGCGGCGGAGTGACGGAGGGGGGTACTGTCTATCAAGTGAAACCTCCCGCGCACAAGGGCGGTGCGTGGACCGAAACCGTGCTCCACGCGTTCACCGGCAGCAATGGCGACGGAGCCCTGCCTGCTAGCGGCCTGACTTGGGGGAAGTGGAACTACCTTTATGGTGTGACGGGGGAAGGCGGGCTTTGTCTGGGCTGCGGCACAGCGTTCGAGCTTCAGCCTTGAAGCGATAGGGGGATAGTATGCGGTGCAGGAAGATTTCGGTGGGTCTCACACGCCTGATTCTGGCGGTGCTTGTTACTGGAGCATGGGCCGCGCCCAAGTACAAGGTGTTGTACACCTTCACCGGCGGCAGTGATGGAGCTAATCCCTACGCTGGCCCGATACTTGATGCGTCACGCAACCTCTATGGTACAACTTTTTCTGGCGGTATGGCGGGATGCTACGGTGGTAATGGTTGTGGTGTTGTATTCCGGTTGACTCCTTCTGGAAGTGGATGGACGGAGAAGGTACTGTATGCATTCAGTGGTGATACTGACGGCCAAAACCCTGAGGCTAGCTTGATATTCGATTCGGCAAGAAATCTTTACGGCGTGACCAATTTTGGAGGGGTTTTAGGAGGAACGTGTAACCCATACGGTTGCGGCATCGCCTTCGAACTGACGCCAACCTCTAACGGATGGACCGAGACCGTGCTCTACGATCTCACGGAAACAACCGGCCAAAACCCTGTCGACGGCCTAATCTTTGATACAAGCGGCAACCTCTGGGGCACCGGTGGGAGTGGTGGTCGGTACAATGTTGGCGCAGTGTTCGAACTTAGTCAGATGGGTGAAGTCTGGAACGCAACGACAGCCTTTAGTTTTGGGGGCCACGACAACGCCGGGATCGAGCCCATCGCTGGCATGATTCTCGACGGTGGCGGTAACCTCTACGGCACGACATCGGCGGGAGGGCTTCACAATGGAGGCGCGGTGTTCGAGGTCGTGCACGACACGAAGAAGGTGAAGGTTCTCTATGACTTCAAGTGTGATGGCTCGGGAGGCAAGTGCAAGAACGGAGACGGAGGTCACCCATGGGCAGGCTTAGTATTTGACAAAAAGGATAACCTTTATGGCACCACGCGCTCCGGGGGAGCCCATGGGTACGGCACAGTCTTCAAGCTCGCTCCTTCGTCAGGAGGTGTGTGGAAGGAAACAGTAATTTATAGTTTCAGCGGAGGTAGCGATGGCGCGAACCCGTATGCTGGATTGGTCTTCACTTTACCGAACAAACTCTACGGTACGACCGAAAGTGGTGGAAGTAAGACCGCGTGTGAAGGGTTTGGGTGCGGTACTGTGTTTGAACTAACCCCCAGTTCTAGTGGGCAGTGGAAAGAGACTATATTGCATCGCTTCAATGGAAGTGATGGGCGCGAACCTTATCTTGGAAGCCTAGCGACCGACGCAGCCGGGCACCTTTACGGTACAGCAGATGCCGGTGGAAAAGCGGGATGTTTCGGGGGTTACGGTTGCGGCGTGGTGTTTGAGATCACGCCGTGATAATCGGGAGATAGTATGCGGTGCAGGACGATTTCGGTAGGTCTCACATGCCTGATTCTGGCGGTGCTTGTTACTGGAGCATGGGCCGCGCCCAAGTACAAAGTGCTCTACACCTTCACTGGTGGTAGTGATGGAGGGGTTCCTTATGCGCGGCTGTTGTTTGACAAACGGGGCAACCTCTATGGCATGACCCACTTTGGGGGGCAAGCGGGATGTTACGCTGGCCTCGGCTGCGGCACGATCTTCGAGTTGATGCCTGCGTCGGGTGGTGGCTGGACCGAGAGCGTGCTTTACGCATTCGCGGGAGGGGCGGGCGGTGACAACCCGATTTATGGTGGCCTGATCTCCGATGCTAGCGGAAACCTCTACGGCACGACCTACTTTGGCGGCATCTTCGGAGGGGTATGCAATCCATACGGATGCGGCACAGCCTTCGAGCTTGCGCAGAGTTCTCAGGGCTGGACGAAAAGCCTCCAGTACAGCTTTACAGGAACCAGCGGACAGCAGCCGACTAGCGCTCTCGCCTTCGACAATGCTGGACACCTATACGGCACCACGCTCTTGGGCGGCCAGTACACCCTGGGAACAATGTTTGAGTTGGTCAAGACTGGCAGCGGGACCTGGAACGAAGCGACCCTACACCAGTTCACTGGCGGCAATGACGGAAGCAGTCCCGCGGCTGGCTTGATAGCCGATGCTGCAGGCAATTTCTATGGGACCACCTCGACAGGCGGGTCGACCAACGGAGGGACAGTCTTCGAACTAACGAGCAACCGTCGCGAAGTGAAAGTTCTTCACTCGTTCAAGTGCGGCCTCAATAAATGCGATTTCAAAGACGGAGGCAATCCCTGGTCCGGCTTGGTGTTTGACCAGCACGGCAGCCTCTACGGCGCTACGCGCTACGGCGGCGTTCATCGCAAAGGTGCCATCTACAGGCTAATGCCCTCGAAGGGAGGTGGATGGAAAGAAAGCCTGCTTTATAGTTTTAAGAGCGGCACTGGAGACGGCGCGGAACCCCTTAGCCTGCTGGCTTTCGATAAGTTCGGAAATCTGTACGGCACAACAAGCCGAGGGGGGACCAATGACGAGGGGGTTGTGTTCGAGCTAATGCCGAGCGCAGGCGGGCGGTGGAAAGAGGCCATACTTTACCGATTTACCGGCGGTAGCGATGGAGCTAAGCCCCAAGCCGGTTTTGTGATCGATGCTACGGGCAACCTATATGGAACTGCTGCCTTGGGAGGACAGAAGGGTTGTGGCGACGCGGGCTGCGGGGTGGTATTTGAGATCACGCCGTGATTCCGCCGCGTTCGTCGCTGGTCCATCTCCCGCTAGACGCCAAACCAATTATCTCTCCGGCGCGAGATGTCAATGGAGGCGTTCCGCGTACGCTGGTAAGTGATGCGGGTTGCGAATAAGTTGTGCGCGGGCCTTAATGGCCGGTCGGATCAGTTCCCTTCGAGTGCCAATTCCTTCCGTCGCCAGACGGACAGTCCCGGCGCTCCCATAGCCAGCAGACCGAGCGTAGGCGCCTGAGTTGGTCGAGCAGAGACTGCTTGCTCAGTTCCGATCTTTTCCGTCCCCTTCTTTTTGCCCGTGACGATGGGCTTATTTGGGACGGTCTCGTAGGCGTAGCCGGTTATGGTTGGGCTGGTTACGCCAACCTGCTTGATGTGGGCCCATCCGAAGTGGGTTGTTCCGTTGATGACAAACTTCAAACCCAGGTAACCCTGGTTCACCTTGTACCACGGACCGTCGCAACCAAAGCCAGACGTGCCCCCGGCGCAAGCCCACATGTTCAGGCCGACGTGGGTCGGCTGAAATGGGCTATGCGGTCCTACAGTCTTGCCTTTGTGGAGCGCCGCCGCGGCGAAGATACCGTTGCTTTTAACTGCGACCACCCGGTTGGATAGCTGAATTGGGTAGACCCCCAGAGACGACTGGTGGAATCCCTCGGGCTTGCGCATGGCTGGAGTGCTCAGGAAGTTAGAAAATTGAAAATCGTTGATGCCGTCGTGGTTCAAATCCAGATCGACGGGCCCGCCATTCTGCACGATGGGAATGTTCGCGGGGGTGTAAACGATCTTGGCCTCTGCGGGATGCGCCAACGCCAACACTCCCACTCCCGCCGCTCCGGCCGCGAGGGCGTAGCCGTTCAGTCGCTGAGTGACGGATTCGGAAAGCTTGGCGAGCGGTCTCGCGGGTTGGGTCACGTTCGATCTCCTTCACGTCGGTTTCGGCCTCGGGCGGCCAAAACTGGGCTGCGAGTATGTTACGGCTACCCGCGATTGTCAATGCATGGTTTGTAAAAAGTTTGCAAGATCTTCATGAATTCGCGGACCGGAAACTCTTGTACCATCGTTAGCGGCCGGATCGCGGGCTTATCGAATTGGCACGCCTACCTCTTCGGTTCGGCCGCTCTTCATGCTCTTGTAGGCTGCGTCCAGGATCTGTTGATTGCGCCAGCCTTCTTCACCGGGAATCGAAAAGTTGGCTTTGCCTTCGACGGCGGCGGCGAAGGCATCCACCTGGCGGGCGTAGGAGAGTTGATTGGAGACGGTTTTAGCCTCGACCACGGCTCCGTCTCGACACAACTCAAGTTGGACCGGGCGGTCGACGGTCAATGCGTTTTCGGCGCGCAGCACACCGGTTGAGCCTATCAGTTCGAGGGGCGTGCGGTATTCGGCCCGGAACGAAACCACGACCGTGGCCAGAGTGCCGCGGGAGAACTCAAGCAGCAAGGCAGCGCCGGCTTCCACGTTGCCGGGGTTGCCGGCAATTTCGCGCGCGCTTACTCGTAAAACTTCGTCCTGAAGAATGAAGCGTAGGGCGTCGATGCAGTGCACGCCCACATCGGCAACCGGACCGCCTCCGGCGATTTTGGGATCGTTGATCCAGACGCGGGGATGGGTTCGGTCGACGCGAAAGGAAAACTCGGAGCGGGCGAAAACCGGTTTGCCAATGTTTCCCGCGCCCACGTGTTCGCGGAACCATGCGGTGCTGTCTTCGAAGCGAAACACTTGTGCGATTCCCAGCAGAACTTTCGCCGTGCGGGCGGCTTCGACCATTTGGCGGCATTCATCGGCGTTCATGGCCATCGGCTTCTCGCACAGTATGGGCTTGCCGCATGCGGCGGCGACCAGCACATCCTGCAAATGGCAGGCATTTGGTGTGGCGATGAAGACGGCGTCAACTTCAGGCGAGCGGCATAGCGCTTCGGCTGAGTCGAAAGCTAGAGGAATGCCGAATTGTCGCGCGGATGCTTGTGCCTTTCCCAGGTCGCGGCGGGAGAGAGCCGTGACGCGGCAATTCTGGGCGAGTGCGAAGCCGGGAATCAACCGCTTCACCGCGTGCAGTCCGAAGCCGATGATTCCGAAGTTGATCATTATTCTTGATTCTTGCGAAACCCGCCCGGACGAAGCGTCCGGGGCTACGTGTGCATTACCCTCTATTTTGAGACCGACATCGAGGAAGGTGAAACGGTGGTCGATGCCAACTGCGCGGTGTTGGTCAGAGCCCCGGTGCTGGTATTGATCGAGAACGCGGAAATTGAGTCTCCGGTTTGACTGCCGATATAAAGGAACAGGCCGTTGGGGTCGATCACCATGAACAAAGGAGTAGCAGGGGAAGTGAATGGAGAATTCGTAATCGCCGTGAGAACTCCCGTGCTGGGAGCAACCGAGAACGCGGAGATGCTGCCCGATCCTCGATTGGCGACGTAGAGAAACGATCCCAATACTGCCACCGAGGCGGGCGTGGTCGCAGTTGGAAATGAACCACTCAGAGTCAAAGCTCCGGTGCTGGGATTGATGGATAAGACAGACACGGTGTTATCGGCTGAGTTTGCGACGTACACAAAAGTCTCTGCGGGATCGACCGTGAGAGCCAGCGGCCCGTTGCCCACCTGAACGGGAAGACCTGCTACCGGTTGTAAAACGCCAGAGGCAATGGTGTAGGCGAAAACCGCCCCCAAATTGGCATTGAGCACGTAGAGAAATTTTGCCGACGGACTTATGGCGAAGGCATTCGGATTGGCAAAGGTCGCGAAAGGAGACCCGGCGACCGCCGTAAGAGCTCCGCTTCCGGAATTGATGGCATAAACCGAAATGTTGCTGGAGACCTGATTGAGCGCAAAAAGAAAGGTGCCTCCGCTGTCCATGACGAGGGAGACGGGAGTGAGTCCGGTCGCGGTTCGCGGCAGTACTTCATGCAGCGAGCCGATGGCCGGGTCGACGGTGAACAGCGAGATATCGTTTTCGCTCTGATTGGCGGCGTAGACAAACTTATTAGAAGGATGCACGCGAACCGACGCGGGAGAGTTCCCAGCGGGATACGGCGATCCCAGGATGGTGGTAAAGCGCGCAGACTTGTTGTCAATGCGGATGGCTGCCACCGCATTCGCAGTGGGTAGACTCACATAGGCAGTGTGGGTGGAGGTTGAACCGCATCCTAGCAGAGTGGGCAACCCCATTGCCAGCAGAACCAGGGACGTTTTTAGAGATCTGAAGAACATTCCAGTTCGCGACCTTCCTAGCTATAGAGACGTAGTTAGCTACGCCTCTACCCAATCAAAGTCTGGGACGCCGGCCGATGTGGCCAAAGTGGAAAACCAAGCCGGTGGAAACGCGGATATCGTTTTGCGAGACCCCAAATGTCTGGGTGCGCAGGTAATCCGCTTGAACCCGAAACGTGAAGCGTGGAGTTAAGTCCAGGTCATACCCTCCGCCCGCCCCGATCGTGCGTCCGACACTTTCAAAATGACTGCTGATTGAGGTTGTGATATTGACTCGATCTTGCGCTTTGCCGAACAGACCCCGAACAAAGAACTTGGATTTGTCCCGTCGTATCGCATATTGCGGACCAATTAAAAAATTGTACACGCTCATCTGCGAACCATATTGGCCGCCCGCGTCGGCGGTCACTCCCCAACTGGGCGTGATGTTGAACGTAGCTTCGGCGTCAAATCCGTTCAAGTTGGAGCGATTCACGAAACCGAACGTGGTCGAATCCACACTTCGATAGGCGTAGCCGCCGAACACCTCCCAGCGTGGAGCCACTTGTCCGAGCGAAAGGGAAGAAGCCGCCATGACTGTTGAGGACACCAGGAAGATGAAGACCACTGCTCTTTTGGCGGGAACTCCCGCAGGTTTGATAGCCATTAGTATGAAAGTACCAACTTTTCTCCAGAAGTGTGCTTAAGTCGAGGGTAACGTGGCAGCGCGCTTTACCTTCGCACTTTTGTGATGTGCAGCTTCACTGTCTGTGATTAGAACACGATTCTACCCGGAACTGCCGAATAGAAGAAGGCGGAGCCGTGTAATTCTTTGTAAACCGCGCTAGGCCCGCGCAGGGACGGGCGCCTCGCCCGTCGGACGAGCGACAGCGAGTCAGGACTTGATTGAATATCCTCGGTCATTCCGCCAAACTCGCAGCCAGACTGGACAAGTCCTAAATCCTGCTTTTGCCCCAAAAGCAGTTGACACCGCGCGGAGCCAGACATAACATTCCGACAACGCGCCGCTTCAGCTTGCATGATTAGTCAAGTATTGGGTCACTATCGAGTCCTGGAAAAGATAGGCTCTGGAGGGATGGGGGAAGTTTACCGCGCCAGCGACGAACGGCTGGGGCGGGACGTCGCCCTCAAAATCCTCACGCCTTCCTTGGCGAATGATCAGGATCGCCTCCGCCGTTTCGAGCAGGAGGCGCGCGCCGCCGCTGCCTTGAGTCATCCAAATATTGTCGCGATCTACGACATCGGCATGCACGATGGCGCGCCGTATATCGTTTCGGAGTTGCTCGAAGGTGAGACCTTGCGGGAGCGTTTGCTCGATGGCCCCATACCGCGTCGTCAAGCGATTGATTATGCCAGACAGATCGCGCAGGGTCTGGTTGGGGCGCACGAAAAGCGCATCGTGCATCGCGACCTCAAGCCGGAAAATCTCTTCATCACCAAAGATGGCCGCATCAAGATCCTCGACTTCGGTATTGCCAAGCTGATGAACTCCGGCTTTGCTTCCGAGGCAGGCAACTCCGGCTCCGTCGCAAGCCAGACCACCCAGACCAAAGTAGGCTCGGTCCTCGGAACCGTAGCCTACATGAGTCCGGAGCAATTGCGGGGGAAGGGGGTGGACCATCGCAGTGACATTTTCAGCTTTGGCGCAATTCTTTACGAGATGCTTACCGGGGAGCGCGCCTTCGCGGGCGAGACCCAGGTGGACACAATGACCGCGATTCTTAAAGAAGATCCGGCGGACTTGATTCGGGAAGGCAAGAATATTCCATTTGCCTTCGAGCAGGTTATCCGGCATTGTTTGGAGAAAGAGCCGGAGAATCGTTTTCAGTCGGCGCGCGACCTGGCATTTGCGATCGGGACTTTGCCGGACGCTACGACCAGCAAACAAATCGCCCCGTTCAGCCGCGAGCCGACGCGATTTCGAACATGGTGGCCCCGCATCGCCGTTGCATTCCTGCTAGCGGCGGTTGCATTCTTTGCGGGAAGAACCTGGCTCAAGCCAGCGGCAAGTCCCGACTACCATCGCGTTACCTATGAGCGCGGCACGGTGTACTCCGCCCGCTTCACTCCGGAGGGACGCACCGTCGTCTATGGAGCTTCGTGGAATGGGCGCCCGCTGCAAATTTATTCGACGATTCCCGACTCCCTGCTTGCACGCCCGCTGGAGTTGAGCTCAGCCTACCTGCTGGGCGTGTCGCGCACCAGCGAACTGGCGCTTACGCTGCACGGGAGGCCCGGCTCCCGTCTCGAACTCGAAGGAGGAACGCTGGCGCGATCGCAAATGATTGGAAGTACGCCCCACGAAATTCTTCAGGATGTCGTCTGGGCCGACTGGAGCCCGGAGGGTGAAATCGCCGTGGTGCACCACGTGAATGGACGCGACAACCTGGAATACCCGATTGGCAACGTGCTCTATCAGACCAGCGGCTCGGTCAGCAACATCCGCTTTTCTCCGCGAGGAGACCGCATCGCGTTCCTCGATCACCCCATACAGTACGACGACGGCGGTTCCGTCTCCGTCACGGATTTGGCTGGACACAGGATCACGCTTTCAAGTGACTGGCAGTGGGAAAGTGGTTTGGCGTGGTCTCCCATGGGCAACGAAGTGTGGTTCGCCGCTTTGCAGGGTGGATCGAGCAATCGTTCCCTGTGGGCGGTGAATCTTGCGGGGAAGAAGCGCAGAGTCCTCACCGTGCCCGGCGGCTTTACCATTCACGACATCGCTCCGGACGGACGTATTCTGGCTACCATCGACAACGAGCGGCTGGCCATGGAGTGGAGTGGGAAAGACAAACAGGCGCGGGATCTTTCCTGGTACGACTGGAGCATCGCAAAAGATATTTCGCCGGACGGCCAGTCGGTGCTGTTTGAAGAAGGCACGGAGGGTTCGGAGCCCGCGGGTCCCCACGATGCGGTTGCGGTTCGCAATGTGGACGGTTCGCCGCCCATCCGTTTGGCAGAGGGCACGGCTGATACGCTGTCGCCCGATGGCAAGTGGGCAATTTCGGCCGCGGGATCCGGGCCAGTGCACGTCACTTTGCTTCCGGTCGGCCCCGGGCAGCCCCGTCAGATTCCGGTGCCAGGGCTGGAACGTCTGCAGAATGGAACCCATTTCCTGCCGGACGGCAAGCGAATCGTGGTCAACGGAAACGCCCCAGGACGCCCGGGGCGCACCTACCTGTTTGATCTCTCCGACGGCGAGGCTAAGCCCGTGACGCCCGAGGGCATCTATGCCACGCTGCCTTCGCCCGACGGCAAGTTTCTGGCGGGTGCGACTGCGGAGTACAAACTGAATGTGTTCCCGCTCGATGGAGGACCGGCGCGTCCCATCCCCAATGTGGAGCCGGGATACGTGTTGGCGCAGTGGTCCGCCGACAGCAAAGCGTTGTACGTCTTCCGTTCGGGAGAAGTGCCGCTGAAAATTCAGCGGCTCGACGTCGCCACCGGAAAGATGAAACTGGTTCGCGAGTTGGTCCCCGCCGATCTCGGAGGAGTGGTGTCCATCGGGCCGGTGATTACCAATGTGAACGCCTCGGAGTTTGCCTACAGCTACTACCAGACGCTCTCGGTGCTCTACATAATTTCAGGTGTCAATTGAGGGAACCTAATTGGGCAGCCCGATGCGCGGTAAGGCTCGGACGATCTTCAGCGTATCGAGGCTAACCGTGATGACTTGCCCGATAAGCCTCACGATGTGCTGTGGATCGGCTTGAGAGCAAGGGACATTCGTCTGGGGGGAAGCGTAAGTGTACAACAAGAGCCCATGGGGCGAGGTAGCCTGGCACTAATATAGCACGCTAACCAGAAATGTTAAGTTGTTGATACCGTGACAGGGCGAACCTTTTTGGGAATTAGGAGCATCAAAATTACTAAAGGAAGCTTGCTTTAGTTTGCCACCAAGGGCATACTCTACAAGCACTGGAGTCTCATGCCTGCAACTCTGCCACAATTCATCGTACGTATTAATGCTAATTTGTCATGGAGATTTACCATTGGCAAGGGTGGCCACTACGTAGCAGTATGCGATCCTTTAAAACTAACCTTGCAGGCGAATACATGGGCGGAACTCATGGAAGACACTGCCGATGTATTGAACGTAGTGTTTATTGATTTATTAAAAGCTAACGAATTAAACCCCTTCTTGCAGCAGCATGGCTGGAATATCGTGGGCGGTCTTCCTCGGGACCCAAAGAATGTGCGGTTCGATGTACCATTTTTCTTTGTGCCACAGATGGCGCAGGCCCATGATTCTTCGCACTACGCTTCAAAATAAAATTCGTGAACTAAAATACACACTCTTTCAGGAAAAGAAAAGGGTGAATATTAGGCGCAAAAAGGGCAGCGATCCACCTCACTACATTCCCATCCAGAACACAGATAAACTAGAAGACGAGTTCGTAAAGAGCGTACTGTCGCAGGCTGGATTGACACAAGAGCAGATTAAGACATTTATTGATCTGCACGCGGTTGCCGAAAATGAATAGCAGTATTTGAGGGCTCAGTACCGACGTGGCTGATTCTGGAAGATCGAAGCATATCGCTCAGTGGCAAAATCCTCCATCTCTCGAATCGCTTCAGCATTAAAAAGTGTGAATTTTTGGTTCTGCTTTGCACGCTTCGACAACTGGCGCAATATTCGTGGTGTTTCGAGTTGGCCCTGTTCTGCAAGGTTGATGGAATGCTGATACATGAGATGCACCAACAGATCAGCCGCTTGGATACCTGGTGTGTCTTTGGCAAGGGGATAATCTATACCCCCAAGCTTAGATCGCAAGTCTGGAGGAATCCTTACATCCTCGCGCAAGAACTTATGTAGCTGGGTTGCATAGCCTGCAAAAGTTCGGTCAAGTCCTGCAAAGAAATGAAGTCTCTCGCCGTGAGTTGTATTAGAAATCTGACACGCACCTAAGACGCTAAACATGAACGGCAAGTAATAACTCTTGCTGGGACAGCCACCGCCTGCATGCTTTCCGTCGCTAGCGCGAAATTTGGCACCGGTGAGCCATAGCCTATTCTTCAGCGAAAGTTTCTCGAAATCATCAACGATCACGCCATAGCCGATGGGACGAATCAGATTGTTGGAAACGCATTTCACCAAATAATTGAGCAGTTTCCCCGCCTTTTCATCTGTCCACTCACGATAGATACCTTGCCGAGGACTCTTAAAAAAATCTTTGGCATGGAATCCAGTCTCGCTAAGTTCGGGAAATTTGTTCAAGATCGCATTCCACTGCTTTGTGAAATTCTTCCATGCTCCTTCCTTGCCGTAAAATCCGCCTACGACGCAGACCTTTGCTCCGCCATGTATCCCGCTCTCGTCAAAATATGCTTCCATCACCATGAAACCTTTTTTCCCATTCCGTGGATAAACGAGCGACGCGAGGATGTCTATTTGACTTTTGGTACACGTAGAGATAGCCTGCTTTCCAGCAGGGACTTTTTACGTGCCTCAAAAGCTAACTCGTCCAGACTTTTCGGGCAGGAACGATAAAGACGAATACGCTACATTTGAAGCCGCACTGAAACAAGTTTTGTCTGTTCCGCACTCTGCTATCAAGGCTCGACTCGACGCCGAGAAGCCAGTGCGGAAACGGCTGAAGAAACAGGCTTCCGGCCACGCTTCCCGCGATAAGGACTAGAAGGGCGTTTCATCCACCTTGCCAGTTACCTCCGCAAATGTTAACCGCTTTCCCGCGATCTGCGATAAGGCTAATTGGAAGCGATCTCCATCGGTCATTGGGGCAGCTTTGGTGCCGCGATGATTGTATTTGAAAACCTGCTCGTCCACGTATCGGAACAAATGGAACGGCTCGACTGCAACGTAAGTTCCCTTGAGACCGCGCTTCAATAATGACCAAAAATTCTCGATTCCATTGGTGTGCACCTTGCCGTCAACGTAGGTCTCTAGATGGTTCACAACTTCATGGGCGAACTTCTTTTCGAGGCCCAAGTAGCCAGTATGCTCATCGGTGTAGACCTTGGAGCCGGGAAATATTTCTTCGAGAATATGAGTCTGCAAAGTGTCGCGCTTAGTGTTCGAGACCACGGCTGCCCGCACCTTACGCAGCTTGCGATCTAGCATTCCCATAACAACAAGTTTTCCCCATGTAGTGATCTGGACGATTTACTTCGTTGCGAAGCTGGCGAAGTTTAAACTGGCGGTCCTTGTGCATGTTCTTCACCTTGCCGCCGATGAAGGTTTCGTCCACTTCAACTGCTCCAAGTCCGCCGATCTGGTCTTTTGGAGTTTTGGTTTCGGGTTGCTGCAAGGCATAACGCAACCGATGCAGCATGAACCATGCGGACTTCTGGGTTACACCGATTGCGCGATGGACTTCGTAGGAGCTGACACCATTCTTGCAATTGACCAGCATCCAAAGCGTGACCATCCACTTGTCGAGGCCGAGCGGGGATTCCTCAAAGACACTGCCGACTTTGACGCTGAATTGCTTCCAGCATTCTTTGCACTTCCATCGGCGCTGAGCCTTGAGATACCAGTGCTCTTGCTTGCCACAAGCCGGACAGGTAGGTTTGCCATCAGGCCAGCGCATCGCCGCCACAGCATCAATGCAGACTTGCTCATTCGAGTAATACTGGATAGCTGCTTGAAGGGTTTTGGGGTGTTCCATGATCGTAAGGTAGCACGATCACCATGGTTCGTCAACTATATTATGGCCGGTAGCCGCCGGAATACCTCCCTCGCGATCTGCACCGTCTGGGAGGTAAGAATCTCGAAAACGGCGTTAGTGCCGAAAACTTGTCAAGCCCCCTGGAGCTTCCATTTTCTTTCAAGCTGCTGATTCGGATGGAAATATAAATGTTGAAAGTATGTCTCACTTACCCCCTCGGATTTGCTAGTCTAGAAGTAGCAGTAAATTCAATCAGGCGCGGCTGGAAATCGGGCTTGCGCTTCAAATCGCTGACAAAATCTTAGCTGTCGTCATCCCGGACCGGGCGAGGGGTCGAGTGTCTTCGCTTGGCTGGGAAACCCAGATTCGTCGTCGCGTTCGCTCCTCGGAATGAGGAAAGCGGAATGGCGGTCGAGGAAGGGCCGGAATGACTGCTCGGGACAAATGACAGGGATCGGCTGTCAGCAATCTGAGGCGTGAGCGGAAATCCGGCTCGCGCCTTTTTTATTGGAGCGCAAATTGAAAAAAGAATCTGGGAAGTCGAGCGAGCAGCGGTCGCGGGTGGCGCCTATGGTACGGGGAGCGATTAACGCGAAAGCCCGGGGCGAACTGGGGGAACTGGCCTTTGTCCTAAAGGCTGCGAGCCTGGGATTTGGGGTGGCCAAGCCCCATGGGGAAAACGAACGTTACGATTTTGTCGTCGACTCGGGCGAACGCTTCTGGAAGGTGCAGGTGAAGTCGAGTCACTGCGCGTATCGGAGAGGTTATCAGGTCGGGGGCGGAGGCAACGGTCGGAAGCCGTACAAGGCGAATGAAATTGACTTCCTGGTAGGCTACGTCGCGCCCCGAGACATCTGGTATGTAATTCCTGTGAGCTCCATACTTTTATCGCGCACGATATGCTTCTATCCTGCGGGATGCAGCAGAGGCGGCCGCTTTGAATGCTACCGCGAAGCGTGGCATCTGATGGCGTGCCAGGCTCCGAAGGCTCACCCGTCGACATGCGCGGTCCAAGGCTGATTCTAGGGCTTCTCCTGAGGGCGCTCTACAGGAACTGGCTTGGCTCCCAGGTGCAACCTCCAAAGTGGGCGGGGTTTCTAAGGGCTGGGAGAAAAATCATGAAACCGCTTCAATGTCTGATACTCGCCTGCCTGGCTTTGGCTCTTATGGGCTGCGGTGCCGGGCATCCGAATTTGACCAGCATTACCGTAAGCCCCTCGACCGCCACGGCGCAAAGCGCTACTCATGGACAGGTAGGCTACACCGCCAAAGGCGTGTTCGCGAATGGTTCGAGCCGCGAGCTTTCGCAAGTGGACGGGCTTTCGTGGAAGACTTCGACCATCGCCGCCAGCATTGGATCGACGGGGGAAGCTACTTGCCTTGCTCCCGGCGATGTGACGGTGATAGCCAGCGCCCCAGTAAATTTGCAGCTTACGGTTAATAACGGCGTATCCAACACCGCGGCTAGCGTTCAGGGTACGGCTCAACTGGTTTGCCAATAGCAGGCTACCGCATGGACGCGGAGGCCCGCGCCTATATCTACGCGCTGGCTTTGTCGGTCAGGGGCAGCATGGGTTCGTCGTTCTTTGCGGCGGCGGCATCGAGATCCAACTGTTCCTGACCGCTGAGCACGGTGACGCGGCCGCGATAGGTCTTCAAATGCCTTTGCGCGGTTTCGAAGGCTTCCTGGGCCTTATTCAGATTCTTGCCGACGTTTTCAAACTGGCTCTGGAAATAGTCGAAGGACTTTTGCGCCTTCGATAATTCGAGGCGGCTCTTTTCGAAGCGGCTGGCGACTTCATACCACTTGTGCACAAGAGCAATGGTCTGCAAGGTCATCAGCAAACTGTTGGGCGAGACCGGGAAGACGTGCTGCTGGTTGAGCCAGTCGGCAAGCTCGCGGTTCCGAATTACTTCCATATATAGCGTCTCGCTCGGCAAATACATCAGGGCGATATCGGTGGTGCCGTTTTCCGGTTGAATGTACGCTTTGATGCGTTTGGCTTCCGCTTTCATTACTCGCACCAGCGCAATCCGGGCTTCTTCGATCTCTGCTTCGATGTTGCTTTCGAAAAGCGCCAGCACGGCTTCACGCGGAAATTTCGCATCGATGGGCAGGCGGCGGTCGGGAAACTGAATGATGGCATCGGGACGCCCTCCGCCTTCGGGCAACTGCGCCTGCATTTCAAACATATGAGCGGGGAGAAAGTCGGAGAGCAGGCGTTCGAGGCTGGCTTCGCCAAACCGTCCGCGCAGATGGGGCAGCTTGAGCAGATTGTTCAAGTCGTTGATGGAATGTCCGAGCGCTCCGACTTCGCGAAGTTGTTCTTCAGCCGCTTTCAAGTGCTGCTGAACTTTTTCGAACTGGGCAAAACCCTCTTTGATGTTCTGATCGAGTTTTTGCTGGACTTGGTCGGTGATGGCGAGCAGGCGTGCGTCCACGCGGTCGCGAATGGAATCCAGGCTCTGCGCGGTCTTCTGGTTCAGGTTGTCGAATTCCGATTTGAGCTGGGATGTGGTGAGGGCGAGCGATGTAGTCAGCTCGGTACGGACCTCGGTGAGCCGACCGGACTGTTCCTGCCGGCCCGCCTTCATTTGTTCTTCGACGGCGGAACGAATGGCCGAGAAGCCATCGCCCAAGCGGTCAGCGACCTGTAGTCCGATCGCGCTCTTGGTCTGCTCCAGGCGCATGGCGGTATCGGCGGTGGCTGCGGCGAACTGGGCGGACAAAGTCTGGTGTAGCGATTCAGCCTGTGATGCAAGTTCCTTTAATGCTTCAAGTTGCGAGGAAGTGCCAAACCTTCGCTGGAAGAGCAGAGTAACCAGTATCAGAAGTACTAGTTGCAGAACGAGAAGAAGACCAAGCAGGGAGGCGAAGAAAGTCAATTTTAGAGTATCTCCATTGTAATCGTGCCTAGCCTAATTCTAGAGCGTATGGTCAAAGAAACAAAGCTGCAAAGTTGATGCTCCCGGGTCCTGAACGTGGGTAAGGCAAAACATGCTTCGGGCCCCAATAACTTGGATGGCGGTGTTTCTGATCGGCGGAGCGGCTCCTGTGAAGGATCCGAAATTGCCGTCCGCGAAGGTATTGAAGGTGGCCTCGGCACAGCAGCCCTCCCCAAATGATTCATCCTCCTACGACGCCGAGGGTGAGCGCGAGTTACTCGATCTGGCAAACCAGGCGCGAGCGCAGGCCGGAGTAAAGCCCCTGCAGATCGACGACGGACTCACTCAGGCAGCGCGAGCGCATGCCACCGCTATGGCGGGGCAGCGACAGCTTTCGCATCAGTTTGCTGGCGAAGCCGAGCTCGCGCAACGGCTGGCGTCCGATTGTGCGCAGCATCTGGATCAAGTTGGGGAAAACGTGGGTTATGCGGGCAGTGTGGATCAGGCGCAGCAAGGGTTCATGCACTCGCCTCCGCATCGCGAGAACCTGCTGAATCCCGCGTATAACGTGGCTGGATTCGGCGTGGTGCGGGCTGGATATTCGCTATATGTCGCGCAGGATTTCGGACATAGTCTGCCGGCCTATTCGCCCCGGCAAGCTGGAGGATTGGTTAGTGGCAGTATTGCCCGCCTGCGCCGGGATGCCAACCTGCCTCAGTTGCAATGGAAGGACAGCGATACCGCCCAGAACGCTGCCTGCTCCATGGCCCAGGCGGACTCTTTGAAGACCGTGGCCGCTCGCGGTTTGTACATTGTTCGTTAC
>Ga0210406_10000519_pt1 | contig 51700 bp, 71 predicted proteins | sample IncBWC30MmetaG_FD_155454 | JGI IMG/M metagenome (GOLD analysis project Ga0210406, IMG submission 155454) | Forest soil microbial communities from Barre Woods Harvard Forest LTER site, Petersham, Massachusetts, United States - Inc-BW-C-30-M | ecosystem: Environmental > Terrestrial > Soil >...
GTTATAATAAACCCTGCATGGCAGGTTGGGTATTTCATATACAAGGAAAAGCACCTTCGGTGGAAAGAAAGACCAAAATATTGCGGCCTCGTTTTAAAGGTTCTAGGATTGATAAGACTCCAAGACAGCTAGATGATTTTGCTGCTAGACAGCTTTCTAGTTTTAAGCGCGTAGCGGAGTTGCTATTCCAAGATAAAAATCCCGAGTGGTCCACGCACGCGTGTTCTAACATCTATGGCCGCCAATGCGAATATCGAGAAATACACAGACAAGATTCAGAATATTGGCCTCATGCCATTGAACAGTTCTATCATATTACTGAAGCTTGGAATCCCAATCGTCCAGAAGAAAGTTTAATCGTCAGAGACGATGTAATGAATGCAGTAGCGGCGGAACCTACTGAGGTGCAAGAATGATTATAACTAAAGAAGAAATGTTGAAAATAGCAGAAGCAGCAATTACTAAATATTTAGATTATAAAAAAGTCGAATATTTAAACTCTGTAGATAAACATGCAGAAGATTATTTAAAAGAAACAAAATATGAATTAAATGAACAATACTTTGAAAATGATTTCCAAGAATGGTTATTTGGATAGAATAAAAAGAGGACAAAAATCATGGCAACCGACAATCACGGAGTTAAAAGTTATAATCTTGATGAGTTCCTTACTTATGTACAAGGGACTAAAAATGCGTCCGACATCACGAAAGTGGACCGCATTAAAGCGGCTATCGTAGGTGAACCAAAATCCGGAAAGAGTAAACTAATCGCAGATACAGCAAGAAAGCCACTATTTCATTGTGATTTCGATGATCGACAAGAGTCGATAGCTGGTGCTAAAGATACAGTAATCAAGCAGTATCTTGATCCAGACGCTATGACTCCTAATGGATGGAACGCTCTTGAAGGAGATATTGCCACTTTTGAATGGCTTAAGAAAGAAGGAAAGTTACCATTTAAGAGTTTTGCTCTTGATAGCATGACATTTTTACGCCAGCTCGCAGAAAATCAAATGATGAAAGATACAAATATGTTTAGAGCCTACAAGGTAGGCAACTTAAAATATCCTATTGCACAAGGATGGGATGCGGTTGTTGAAGTGCAAAAAATGTTACAGACTTTACTAGCAAGGCTATTCGCCTTGGATATAGATATTTACGTCACGTTCCATATTAAAAATGAAAAAGATAAACAAAAAAGCACCAAAGAAGAAACAGTATATACTGATAAACTCACCGTCGATCCGCAAAACCTTGCAATGCTACTTCCAAAGTTCAATGAAACATGGCGAACGTTTATTGATACGGATGGTAGTTTTAAAGTCCAAACAAAACAAGACTGGCGTTTTAACGCCGCAACAGCTTTACACATATCTGGAATCGAGAATCCCAATATCGAAGAAATGATAGAAAAACATTTGAAAGCTGTAAGCGAAGGTAAGTAATTGGCTAAGAAGAAAAAACCGAACGATTTTGGCTTATTAAATGGTGCAACTGCAAGTAATGTAAATGCAAGAGTTGATAATACGGCGTTAACTTATAAAAATTTACTGGATGCTATAGATAAGTTTAATCTAGCTTTTCCAGCAGGATTGATAAAGCCAACACAAATATTTGTTCACCCTAGTAATCGAAAATGGGCAGAACAACTTTTTGGATTATGGCAAGAGATTAAAAAGTTTTCTTCGACAGAATTAAAAGCAAATATGGAACTCTACAAAAATATAATCGAAACTGAATACGGAGTTAAACTTTGCGTTCGTGACAACATTGCTGATTTTACTTCGATGGAGATTCTTGTTCCTAATAAACTCTTCGCAGATGATAAAAGCCGCGAGAAACTAGCCGACGCTTTGCAGAAAATTGCTATGTTTGTATTATCTATGGATGATCCCGACATAGATACTTAAAAGATTCGGCCTCGGCCGAAAATAGAGCGAGAACTCGTTAAACTACGGAGATGTAAATAATGTCACCAAAAATGTCCGCAGATCCAGAACGTATTAAGGCTCCAAAACCAGTCCCCGCTGGATGGTATCAGCTAAAGCTAATCGGCTTTAGACCTAAATTGTCCACAAAGAAAGACAGTGTCAATTTTAATCCAATGTTCGAAGTTGTAAACTCAAAGGCCGAATATAATGGCTCAAGAGTTTACGAGAACTTGAATACAAAATTTGACCGTCAACACGTTGACTTCGCGCATGGTTTTGGATTCCCTTTAAATCCTGACGCGAGTCTACCGGGAGACTGGGTTCCTGATCCAAATGATAAGGACAATGTAGAAAAGATGCAGTATAAAGGTCCGCTTCTTGGTAAGATTTGTGAAGCGGAGCTTGTAGTTAGCACATATCAGGGAAATGAAAGTAACAAAATCCGTCAAATTAAATGCAGACTTGACGGTTGTGCTACCAAATTTCCTGATGTTAAGCACCTTACCAATTGGATTGGGAAAGATAAAGCAGCCGCTTAGCTGCTAAAGCTTGCTTCGTAAGTAATGGGATTCTTACGAAGCATCTCCCCACACATTACAGCCGCCATGACTGTAAGCCTCAAGGAGATGAGCTACGCTCAGTTGTGTGGACAGCGTAGCTCTTTTTAAAAAGGAGCCATAATGACAAAAGAAGATTATTTAAAACGTTTCAAAGAAATAACTGAAGAAATGTTTCGAATTACTAGTATAAAAAATCATGATTATTCTCCAGGGGATGAAGCTTTAGCCAACTTTAACGAGTTTGGCGCTGCTGGAGTGTTGGTTCGGATTTCAGATAAGACGAAGCGGTTAAAGACTGCTTTATGGCATAAGCAAGATTATCTTGTTAATGAAACTGTTATTGACACTGTTACAGATTTAGCAGTCTATTCTGTAATATTAAGAATTCTTGCTGAAGAAGAAGCTAAAAAGGAAAAGCCGGCCATTATTGTAAAGGTTAGAAAATGATAATCCGAGATTATGGAGATGAGAAGAACCCTATCTGGGTTGTAATGAGGGAAGCCTATGCTAAGGATAGTGAGCAAGGTTATCTACTGTCTTGTGGTTACGGCCATAACTTTAAAAAAACATGGAAGCTCAGTGGAGCAAGTGATCCTTTTATCACTTCTATCAATCCTGAACTTTCTATTCCTTATGATTGGGCTTCTCAATCTCTGCTCTTTCTTACAAAGATTAATAATTATCAACCGAAAATAATAGTCGTCCTTGGGGACGAGTTATTAAATACTTTTGTTCCGTATACAAAGCAGAAGAATGCTAAAGCTTCAAGCCTCACGAAGTGGGCTGGCTCACTCCTACGGAGTGATTTGTTGACATACGATCATTATATAATTCCAAGTTACGAACCAGACTTTGTATCTTCTAATTGGGATTACCATGAAATTCAGGGATTTATAGACTTCGGTCATGTTAAAGAGGAGGTAGATTATTTCAATGCTAATAACAAACTTAATCCTCTTCCTATGCGTAGTATCATTACGAATCCTACATATGATAACTTATGTGATTATCTACGGTGGCTTGTTTCTGAGTGGAGTGCAAATAGGCTATCTTTTGTCTCCTCAGATATCGAAACTATCCGTCCTAAAAAAAGTACTAACTATCATACTATTGGCCATCCCGGTTACACTTATACTATTAGCCTTGCTCCATCAATTAAAGAAGCGATAAGTTTTTGTTTTTGGGATTATCCTGCGGAGCAAGCTATTAAGATATGGAGACTTCTAAATGCTGTTCTTAGTCAGGTGCCACAGATTGGTCAAAATTATTTTAGCTTTGATTCCCATCATCTGGAAGCACTCGGATATAAATTACATTTATCTTTATGCCAAGATACATTATTACGGCACCATATCCTCTGGCCCGGCCTTCCTCATAAGCTACAATTCCAAACTAGACAATACACCAGAGAACCCTACTATAAAGACGAAGGGAAAAATTGGAGTTCTAAACAAAAGCATCAACTTATGAGGTATAATTGTCTCGATGCTATGGTAACATACGAGATTTATCTCGCTCAAGAAGGAGAATTTAATGACCGACCGCATCTTCGTTAAGTATAAAGTTAGTATATCTCGTGTCGATCAAGTTGAAACTGTAGAACGAGAATATAAACAGGTTGCAGATACAGGTAATCCAAAAGACGGTAAAACCGTCTATGATTATGTAACACGTCCCGGAATTGCTTTTCACGAAACAGCAATTTTAACACAGGAGATAAAAGATGAACAACTCGACATTAAAGCAGTCATCAAAGCCATCAACGGAATCTAGTAGATTTCTTAAACCAATCTGTGCTAAGATTGTAAGGACAATGGATAATGACAGACGACCCTGTTTACGACCAGAAGGACATCCTGATGGATGCAATCCCTTTAGTGATACACCCTCCCCAATGGAGAAGGCTAAAAGCAATAAGTAATTGCATGGATATACTACATGAAATTGAAGAAGCGGCTAAACTGGATAAAAGTTATAACCACCAACTTAATTGTATGTGGGGTTGGTTGGATTGGATGGAAGAGTTACATCGACTTCTGCACGATTATGATGAAGCAATACAGATGCTGATAGGTTAATATGAATTTTATAACAGACCATCCCGAAGTTATTATCATATTAGTAACCAACATAATAAGTCTCGCGTTCGGCGCAGGCTTTATGTACTTTATGATTAAGCAAACTAGAAGTCACGTAAATGGAATTGGTAAAAAAGTTGCCAATATGCAACTTGCAATGTTAACTTTTTGTCCTGAAGAACAACGTTCAAAAATGGCAGATTTATTAAAATAATGTTGCGACAAATATATCAAATAACATTATCTTATGCTACTTATGGAATCATTGTGGATAACGGCATTGTAATACATGCTCCGCCTATAGCACAATGGATGATAGGTAAGCATATTAATGAAATAATGGATTGGGTAAACCGTAAACATGGAACAATTGATAACATCATCTTATGAACACAAACTCGCAAATGCATATCATCGCATTGATAAACGAGGTTTGCTGTTTGATACTACTGCCCTTGAACAGGTCAGAGTCAAGGTTCAATCGGAACTTGATAACATCTGCGGTTGGTTTACTAATCAATGGAGTTATCCTGTATTCATAGGGGCAAAAAAGGGTATCCCAAAAGATACGAAATTTCTGAATTTAAATAGCCCTCAGAAAGTTCTAGAAGCTTTTAAAGAGCAAGGTTATAAAGTACCAAAGGTACGGATTAAGAATGTTGAAAGTGATGAATATGAATGGAATGAAAGTGTTAAAGAACTTGCCATGCGTAAGCTTATGGCTGATCCTACTTTGTGGCCTCATCCTCAAGGCGGAGATGCCATTAAAAAATATCTTGATTTAAAAGAATTAGTAACTTTCCGAAATAGGAATATAAATGCACGTTTTCGTAGCGTACCTTACGGTGCAATTTTTTATTCTAGTTATAATGTTGCTAGTACAGTTACTGGCAGACGCGGGTCACGAAAAAATATATTCGGTTTTGGAGGAAATGGGCAGAATTTTCCTACGAGGACTTCTTCTAGTGACGATTTTCGTAAGTGTATTATTGCTAGGCCCCGCCGTTTGTTCTTTTTTGTGGATCAAAAGCAAGCTGAAGACTGGCCAGTTCAAGCACTTGCAAAAAATTATGAAGCTTTAGAGGAGATGCGTAAAGGTGTTAATAGACATTATAAGTTCGCTAGTCTTATTTTTGGTCGTAGTATTGATAGTCTTAGGATTGGTAGAAATAATCACGAGTTCGAAGCTGAGCTTCAATATAATCTTGGCAAACGTGGTCGCCATGCTAATAATTATGGGATGCGTGCTGATAGGTTTTCTGAAATTTTAACTACTGAAGGTTACTCTGTACCTAAGTCAACTTGTGAGGTTATCCTTGACAAGATCAATAAAGCCGACCCCAACGTCGATGGAGTTTTTCATTCGTATATCCAGAAACAAATCTACGATACAAGAATTTTGCGAACTCCACTTGGACGAGAACGCCAGTTCTTTGGAGTTAGACAGAATGATAAGAATTATGCAATTCTTAATGAAGCGTATTCTTACATACCACAGTCTACAATCGGTGATAATACTGGGCTTGCCATACTCTACTTGGATGCGTGTAATGATTACGTTGTACAGGAAGGACATGACAGTATTATCCAAGAGTTACCTGATTCCTTACAAGAACTACTCAAAGTTTATGAAGATACTACGAAAGCATTTAAAAGAATTATCACTTTCGATAACGGGATTAGCGTTGAAATCCCTATTGAGGGAAAACTCGGGTTTGACTGGTTCAATACAGTAGAAATTAAAAGTTGGACTCCTGAAGGCATCGCAGATGCTTATAAAGAACTCCATGAAAAGTATCATAATAGATATGAAGAAAAACAACAAAATATAGTCATACCAAGGGAGCAAAATGCCACGACTGTTAACGAAGTCATGGCTGGATAGTTACTTAGATTATATTGATAGTACAGAAAATCCAAAGTCTTATAGCCTATGGAGTGCTATTAGTGCTGTCTCCTCAAGCTTAAAAAGACGAGTTTATATTTGGAGAAATTTTGTACAATACTTTCCTAATCAATACGTCGTACTCGTTGGACCTCCCGGTATTGGTAAGGGCGCAAGTATTCATCCAGTTACAGCAATAGTAAATGAAGCTGCAACGGTCAATTATCTAAGTGATAAAATCACAGCAGAAAGAATAATTCAGAAGCTCGCGGACGGGTTTACTAACTTACAACCGTCTATGACAGCCAACAATGTTGGGATGGTTAACTTTACTCAGGATCATACAGCAACTATATTATCTAAAGAACTTCCAGTATTCTTAAGTTCTAGCGAATGGCTCCACGCATTAATGTGTCAACTTTGGGATGAGAATACTTTCGAATATGAAACCAAGAACAAAGGAAACTATAAAGTTACTAACATGTGCGTTGGAATGCTTGCGGGTTGTGTCCCGGACTTTATACGCATGTTATCACGCGATAGCATGGCTCCTATTACGGGTGGATTTACAGCTAGAACAATATTTGTTTATGCAACAGAAAAAAGTAAACTCGTCCCCGGAGGATGGGGAAGACCGCAAGTTAGTATAAACCAACTGAAAGATGATCTAATTAACGATCTAAAGCACATATCTTCTATAGAAGGGGAAATGAAATTCGATCAAGCTGCTTTGCAGCTTTGGGATAAAAAATATGGAGAACACAATAAAAAAGGAGATTTTGATAGTGATGTTAGTGCAAACTTCAAATCCAGACTTAGTAGTCACATCATCAAGACCGCAATTACAGTCTCTATTTCTGAATCAGATTCTCTCACAATTACAGAATCTCAACTACGACGAGCTATTGAACTTGTTGAAGATGTCAGAGATCAAGTCGATATCGTCTTCCGTAGCGTTGGAGAATCTCCGCTCGCAGTCGCTCAAGAGCGCGTAATAGAATTTATAAAGATAAAAGGAATAGTTTCTAGAGAAGAGATACTGCGATATAATTTTCGCCATATGACGGATGAACAATTAACACAAGTTATGTTTACATTACTGCATAGTGGGATGGTTAGTGAATACAGTCAAGCACATAAAACAGCTTATCAGTGGATGAATATAGCATGAATGAATTTAATCAATGTCCAACATGTAAACATTCTCTTGAGGATAACCAACATGGGTTCGATCAAAATGATGGATACATGGATGGTGATAAATTGATCCTCTATGGAACTTGCACGTATTGTAAGATTTGTAATCCAACTTTGTTTCGTAAAAAGGAGTGGAAAGATGCCTCTAACGCTAGATGAATATCAAAAAACTTGCAAAGATACAAGAGCTTATAAAGATTACGGCCAAGGTACAATCGGTCCCGTATCTTATTGTGTTCTGGGTCTTTGTGGTGAAGCTGGAGAAGTAGCAAATAAAATCAAGAAAATCCTGCGCGGAGATTATATTCTCGATGCGCTAGCAATAGACCAAATTCTTGATGAGCTTGGCGATGTTCTTTGGTACACTGCCATGCTTGCAGATGAGCTTAATGCTGATCTATCGGTTGTTGCTATGAAGAATTTAAACAAGCTCCGCTTGAGAAAAAATATGAACACTATAAAAGGAACTGGAGATAAACGATGAAGTCAAAAGATAATTTTGATCCAAAAGAATGGGCCGTTATTAATGAAAGTGAAGCTTTACGTGCTGTTGATGATAGAATTTTAGTTCTCGAAGATGAATTTCGTTCAGGTTTAGAATGTTCTTCTTGCAAAGGTAAAGGCCATACAGATATAGTCTGTAAATATTGTAAAGGTACTACATTTTACAAAGCAGACCGTGATAGCGGCGCCTGTCCTGACTGTGAAGTCGGCACTTTAGGGATTAGAAAGTCCTTTGGATACGAGCTTTGCAGTGTATGCAAGGGCCGTGGAGCGTCTGTAATAATTCCTGACTCATCTAAGCGTCCAACACTGACGGGGCGCGTTATATCAATCGGCAGGAATGTCACAGAGTTTCGGGTCGGTGATCGGGTATTATTTACGAATTACACTGGTACAGATTTTACTGTCTCTGGTACGAAGTTAAGAATTATGAAACAGTACGATGTGTGTTGTGAACATAAACAGCTTTCTAGAAAAGAAAAAACTCCGCAGAGCGGAGCTATTAGAGATGAACTTGTTAGTGCTGGTGTACAACCTTTAGATTAAAGAACGACTTCTAGTTCTTTATCAGGATCGTTATTAATCATTTCTCTTTGAGCTTTTAGCATTCCAACTATACAACCATGAGATGCTAAATGTTGGCCGAATTTTGCTTTACTGTCGGGATGAATTCTAAAATCTTCTCTTCCGAAAGTATTAGTACCATTTATAGGCGTTAGGTTCATAGTAACTGGGCCTAACTTAAGATGGTCATAGGCTGGACCGATACGGTATAATCCTCTCGGAAGAGGACCGACATTCTTTACTTCTTGCATATTAGGATTATTAAGTCCTAATCCTATTCCTGAATAACAGCAGGCAAAAAATTCTCCGTTCTTATATAATTTTCCCGAACTCTGAGAGAAAGTCCACACTTCGTATTGTCTCCTTAATAATATTAATTGCTAGGAAGTATTAAAATATTCATTGCGCTAGCAGGTGCGCCACTTATGCTCGTTCCAAGTTGAGTCGAAGATACTGTTGAGCCTCCGGCATGGCTAGAAGCCATTATCAAATTAAAAGTGACTCCAGCATTATTAGCATAAGTAATTGTTGATCCACCAGAACCAGTAAATCCATATCCTGATGCACTTCCCGGTGTTGCAGTTTCCGAGCCTGCAAAACCTGCGGTTCCATCACTAACATAAGCTACATCTTGTCCAGAAGCCGTAGATGATACATATAACCACCAATGTACTATTACTCTACAAGGACAGCCCGACGAAGGCATAGTTACAGCTTTAGTAATAACAGTATTATTACTATTACCGATTGCTGTAGTACTTAACGTAGTTGTCGTAGACTGCGCGAGTATTGCTTTAGTAGCGCTGGCGCTAATAGCACTTTGAACAAACGCATCCGTAGCAAGCTGAGTAGTATTATCCGCAGGAGAGCCGTTAGTTGGTGCAACAGGAGTTCCTGTAAACGTCGGAGATGCTAGCGGCGCAGCTCCACTAATTTGAGAAACTGAATAATCTCCAGTATTCGCTAATATAGCACCAGTACGACCAAACACACTAGTAACAGGTGCTCCTCCGGAAGTAACGTATCCTTGTCCTTTAACCCAAGCACTGTTAACAATTTGTGTACTATTATCAGCTAACGACTGTGTTGGTGTCGTAGGTGTCCCGCTGAAAACAGGACTAGCAAGTAATGCTAGTGTGCCTCCAACCGCAGGTAATGTAACATTAATATGCCCTGTAGCCGCTTGACTACATACTGTCGTATCGTCTCCTGCATCGAAATTAAATTTAACACAAGGAACTGTTAAGGTTCCTGTAAAAACAGGATTAGTAGCACCAATGATAACAATTTGCCATCCAGTACCATTACAGATAGCAATTAAACATTGACGCATTGTCCCATCAATACTGTTAATATATAATGCACCAAAACCACCATTAGCTTCGCTATCGCGGTAAGCGCGCGCGATAGTAGGTGCCGTATTAACCGCAGGTACTATCAAGAAGGAACTAAGTGAAGCTGATAAGTTTTGTGAAGCACCATGTACGCTAACGATAGCAACAGAACAATTCTGTACGCTCGCATTCGGACATAGAATAAATTGCCAAGTATTTCCTGACGGAGTCACTACCGTGTTGTCATCTAAAATGACAGTAAATGTTCCCGTAGCATCAGCCGTTCCAAAATGATTGGAGGTTATAGGATTACCGTTATTTAATGGCGAAGCCGGATTACCAAACGGCTGCATAAAATTAGCTTGCCATTGAGCATTTGCCCAAACCTGTCCCGCCGAATCCGTCAACGTTGCTGTTACCGTAGTAAGTGCCGGAGGCGTAGCACTGGCAAGGCCAGTAAATATTAATACTAACGCAGCTAGGAGTTTAGATTTCATGTTCTTCTTTTATCCTATTATTAAGTAGATAACTAAGTGTATGAATCATCTTTTTAGCTTTTTCTAATTGATCATATGCATCAGTAAATTTACCTTCTTCCCATTTTACTTTAGCAACTTCAATATACCCCATAATACCAGCTAAATCATTCTGCACTTTATGCGCCAACTTTCTTGTTATAACCATTTTATCCCCGAATTATAAATCATCAATAGCTTTTTCATAATCTATCCAGTTAACTTTCAGCTCCGCTGAGAGTAGCCGTTCTAAGTTTGTAGCAAAGAAATGTTCTGTTCTATACGGAGCATGAGGATCATCTCCAGGTTCAGCATGGCTATCTTTACTTCGTTTCTTCTCATATTCAACATCAAACGCTGTTACCTGTTCATCCGTAATACCTCTGTCAAGACAGAGAAGTACCTCTACGAGTTCATGTATACCAACAAGTAATTCATATCGCCAGTTCCCAATTTTAGATACTCTTATCAAGATAGTATCTTTCTCCGCATCAATCTGCCAATCTCCGACTGTCGGATAACGTTGTTTATCATGGTCAATAGTTTCAATTAGTATATTCATTATCTTAACCATCCTTGCGACATTAGAGTATTATATCGTTTATGTACACAAGTAAGGATATCAGCACGATATTGCATGTTCGGTATCTGAAGTTTTTTAATTTTAGAATCTATTTTGCTAAAAGCTTCTGGAATAGTACTGCCGCTCGCAATTGGAACTGTTATTAATCCACTAATTCCTGCGGTTACTAATTCGTCTTCTTTGTTAATGCAGCAATCATAAAGATAGTAAGACCGCCAGATATCTTCGACATCTTCTAATCCTTGAATAGGAATATCCGGATGATGATGACCATCTATTTCAGAAGGATACGGAGGAATAGAAATTCTTACTCCACCTGCATACTGCGTTTTAATTCTGTATTCAGGTTTCACACCATGTGCTATCATTGCTAAGAACTCTGCAAGATCAGAACTTATAATATGAAATAATGTCGGAGACGCATCATAGCCGAAGCGTGGTGTCCATTCAAGACCGTACATTTCTCGGTCACTTACGATAGTATTAAGATCAATCATCCCTCTATACTTAGCACTTCGCAAGAAGTCTTTAAGCTTTCCAAGTCCTTCCCGAAACACAAGAGGAAGATTAAGACTATCATAAATAAAAACGAGATTACCAGCGCAGCCAGTATTAGGCCCTTTCCCACCTTCCATGAATTTCTTTTCTTCGAGAGTTCCATTAACCAGATAAAAATCTTCTCCATTGAACCAACCTTCGGTAGAAACTTCAGTTCCTTCAACAACTTCTTGAAGTAGAAATTCTACGCCTTTGATAACGCTACCGAGTTTATCAATATAACGCAGCATATCTTCTGGCGACTTACTCACGTAAGTAAATGCCGTATCTTGATCTCCGAAGGCTTTAAAAACGTATCTCTTTTTAGTTTTCTTAATAAAACTCTTCGCTTCGCCAAGATCGTTAAACTCTTTGTATGGCGGAACATTAATACCACACTGTTCCATTATCTGTATACCAGCAAGTCGGTTATTCTCAATTTCACTAGCGAAGCCACTATCGCCTATAACAGGCGCTAAAGTTGCGGCTTCATCAGCAACTTTAGCCATATCTGTTGAATCAAAAATTATAAGATCATATTTCTTAAAATCTGGTTTCTCCATCATTAAATCAGGGCAAAGTCCTCCAAGAGCGTTGGAGTAAGCTTTATTCTTTTTACCACAATAATAAATATCAACACTATGACCCTCTTCAAGAAATCTCAAAGAGAACCAATTACCAACGCATTCGTGAGTTACTAGTAATAGTTTTGCCATAGTGTTGATATCTTTCTTTATCTTGGTAGAATATTAATAGCATGTCCTGTGCCAATAGCAAGTAAGAAAGCTAACAAGCCACAGAAAAACATTATTCTACCAATTTCAGCAAGTTTCGCTTGTGAACAAAGTGCGTACATAAGGACACCAATCAAAGCTACAAGTATACTGAAATAGATTATCATAGAGTCCTTTCATCAAAGTTAGTTAAGCCCAATCATCTCCCTTCTTTTTGGGCGGTACTCCTTCAGTAGTTCCAGTATTAAAATTACCTCCGCTTCCTCCTTCTGCTCCAGTAGGAGGACCGTAGGAACCTTCGGTGTTATGTTCGATTCTTTTAATATTTGCTTTTGTTTCTTCGACCGTGTGAACGTGTGGTTGATTTCCCATTTTATCTGCTTTCTCCTTTTTAATTTCATTGTTTCTTGTCAGGATCTTTAAGTTGTTCTGCAATTATTCTACCCGGCCAGCCAAGCTTATAAGTTATGTCTCTTGCTAATCCTCTAGCTTGTTGTTCTGCTTTATAAGTATCGCCCTCTTCGAGGGCTTTATAAATATTCTTGCCCCTTATAACAGGCTTAAAGAAAAAGTCTTCTATGTTACTAGCAGTTGGGCCTTCTAAGAATCCCTTTCCACGATTATATAAACCTGCTCGCCAAAGAGAATTAAAGATTCCTAAGCCTCCGGCATAGCCAAGGGCTGAGAAGTATTCTGCTGCGCCTTCATTATCTCGTTTTAGTGGATTCTTTCCGCTTGCAATATTTTCTAGCGAATGTACTAATTCGCCGAAGGCGGGGAAGACGGTTCCATAAACTAGTAAGGTCTTTGCAAATTCCGCAGGACCACCATACTTGTAAGCTTCAGAGAAGCCACTCCATAAAAATCTTCCGTATCTATAGGCGAAGTCTTTATATTGAAAAGCCAACCTTGCAACTGCTGACTCTTGCCACTTCCAAGGAGTATCAAGTTCTCGTGTTACCATTATAGAACGATTCGCTTCTTTAAACATCGCCGTTGATATATCATTCTCTGTAAGCTGAAAGCCTTTCTCAGCAGCTTCATCGTACTTGATACCTAACTTCTCAAGAGTAAATTTTGACCATTGGTCATAACCATCTTTAGATAATTTCTCTGCTGCGTCAAGCGCAGCATGTTTACCTGCTAATGCGGCGAGTGTAAGTTCTTGGCGCCTTACCCAATTAAAGCCGGGAAAGTGAAATAGTTTTTCAAATAATCCCGCGCCTCTGGCATCAGCCTGCATTTCATAATGAAGTTCATCAAATAAAACACCACTCTTCATTATTCCATTCATTATATCATCAGCACCAGTGATAACTTTTCCGTAGTCTGCTAACGCTTTAGCGGTTGCTTTAAATCCGCTATCTAGTAACGTAGCTCCTACTTGACTCATATGCGGAATCGCTATTAATGGCGCATTCATCCATCCATTAGCTTGTCTTAAAGCAACTTCCCAATCTTCAGGATGAGTCCACTTACCTTTTTCACGTATCTCAACATCAGAAAGACTAATCCCTTTCTTAGCTGTAGGATCAATCTTAACTCTTCTCGTTCGCCATCCCGGTAGGCTTACATCTTTGCCGGGCAACTTATAAGACTCTCCAGCATCATGCATCACGTAAGATAATGCATCGCTCATCATATTACCGTAAACTTTACCATTAGACTTCGTTGCATCGTAGATAGCCTTAATGAGAACTTCGTCTTTCTTACCAAGATAAGTTTGACGAACATCTCCCCACGCCTTACGGCGAGCACTGGTTGATATATCTGCAAGTGCTTTCTTACGGAACTCCGGCTTCATAGAAGGAGATATGTTTTTAACGCCTACATCAAAATAAGCTTGTGCTGTTTTTCGGCTCTGCGGAATAACAACATTGTCAATATGATCGAGTAGAACTTTACCACTTTCACTTTTAGATAAAATATCTCTAGCTGTTTTAAAGAAACCTTGTCCTTCAGCAAACTTACTCATAAAGGAAGAGATTCCTTCAGAAGCTTCTTTCTCGACGATATCCCCGGCGATATTACTAAGGCCGCCCATTTATTATTCCTTTTTTCCTAATGAACGATTAATAACTTTCTGTCGTTCTTCAGAAGTAAGCTCTTCAAACTTTTTATTAGGATAAAGTTCTTTAAGCGCGTCTCCAAGTTTCATGGTGTCTTTACCAGAAACTTTCTGTGTTGCTTCTCGCATTCTGCGATTTAAAGCTTCTTCTTCTGTTTCTTGTGGAACCTTTTTAGTGCTTTCTGCTGCTTTACTTTCTGCTTCTGAAGCTTGCTGAAGCAACTTAACTTCGTGAGCAAAAGGAGATTCTCCCGGTGCAGAATGTTGTCTCCAATATCTAAATGGTTCTCCTTCTTTCATAAGACCAGCTTTAGTAGCCTGATCTATATCACTCCAAACTTTATCACTCATCAGTAATAAGTTTGGCAATCGCCCTTTATCTCCTGGAAATTCTTCTTGGAGTTTAGACAGCAGAGCTGTGAAAACTTTATTACGTTCTTTCGATGGCCCTAACCTCTGCTGGTCCGTCATTAAGATATTCAGATAGAAAAGAAACTTATGACCTCTAGCTTCGAACTGTATCTTATTCTTGCCAAGTCCAAGCTTATCTAACTGAGCATCAACATGCTTGGTTAAATTTTCTCCAAATTCTAAACTTTTAGCACTAGCTACGCCGGGTTTAACTGCAACGCCAGTATCCGGATCAATAGTTCCTTTACCATAAAGATGATCTATTGCCTTCTGTGGGTGATTCCGTATCAGCGTATCAAGACTATCTTTATTAGCTGCATGAGAGATACTTTCATGCGTTTGTTGTTTGCTTGCGCCCTCTAATTTAGTAAGAACATTATTAAGCTCTGGAACTGCTGCTCGCTGCTTTACTAAGTCTTGCGCCACGTCAACACCAACAACCGTTTGGTCGATATAAGCGATCTGATCTGCAAACTCAGGAGCTACTTTAGCTAGCTTCGCTAGTGCAACTTTCTTCATCGCTTCTGGTGCTTTACTGAAATTACCTCCAGTAAGATCATTCAAGGCAGATATAACTGCCGCACTTATTTTCTGCTTCTGGCTACCTGCTAACGCGATGGTCGGTGTAGAAACTGTCGTTATCGGAGACTTCGTTTTTATATCTTTGATAGCAATATCTACTAAATCTGAAACTCCTTTTCCACCGGCCCATCCAAATATACGTCCTAAAAACATTTCCGCAGGAGTAAAAATAGCAGTTCCAATACCAAAACCTGCTGCTTCTTTAGGGCCACTTTCTCCTGATACAGTTCCGACAAGATAACCTTGAGCAGCATTATAAATAGACTTACTAGCAATTTTAGCTACGCCAGTAGCCTTATCGACATTAAGAAGTTCTCCAATTCCTACTTTACCGAGCAATCCTTCTGAAAGCTCGAAAGCTGGAAGCTGCCCTGCAAATTCTCCCGCTCCGCGCATAATCTTGTTGGTTAGATTTTGTTTGTAACCATTCAAAGCATACCACTCATCAGCGCTAAGATATTCATCAAGCTTCTTTTCTGTCTTATCTTCTCGCACTGATGTGTAATGGGGATTCATAATAATCGGCCCCATGTGAGCAGCGACTGTCGCGCTTAATAGCGCAGTGCCAAGAGAGAACTCTTTAGATAGATTTTGAAAGTGAAAGATAGCAGTTCTATTAGCTTCTTCTAAAGCTTTCGCAGTGTGCAACACAGTAGATGCTACGCCACTAGCGCCAGCTTTTAAAGCTTCTTCATGTTTCTTTTCATCTGCTCTAGTAAGACCAGGAATTATGCCACCTAACGGCTTATCTTGTGCAGAGGGGTTAACTTTTCCCTGCCAGTAAGTTCCTCTATCTCTGGCCCAAGCTTTAAAGTCTCCCTTATAATTTGCAGCTTTATTTACAGGCTCAACATATTTCTTATAGAAGGCTGCTTGATAAGCAAGTCTTTTTTCCGCTGTCGCGTTCTTGTATAAGTCACTCTCTTCAAGTGTCTTAAGATGTCTTTGCATCACGACCGAAGGTGGTAACGTAGTTTCTGGTTCATAACTACCGCTAGCATCAGCACGCGCCATTGCTTCTTTAAATCCCGGAGATTTACTAAGCAACGGAAACATCTCGTCTGTGTTAATCATTATCGGAGACTGATTATTCGCAGACGTAGGAACTTGTGGAGCATTAGGATTATCTAACGCTCCACTTGTTATTGGAGTCGGTATAGTAATATCATCACTGCTGGTCTGCTGTCGTTGCGGCATCATCTTCCCCTGACTGGAATAGTTGCAGCATTTGCTGCATCTCGTTATCGTCCAATTTTAGGGGATCTTGATTAAAATCATTCTCATCAAGACCAACTCTTTTAGCAGCCTCTGCCGAGACTATTTTCTGCTGCATCTCTAACAAAGAAAGCTGATTATTTAACGCTTTCAGTGCATTATTATCATGTGCTTTAGCCGCTGCTGTTACTTGTTCTTTAATAGCTTTAGCTTGTGAATCTAGTGATTTAATAAGTGTACCCAGTTTCTTATCCTCAATATTTCCAGCCGTAGGCTTAAATCTCTCGCGTAATTGTTGAACGCGATTATTAACTCCCTCTAATACTTTATCCGCACGATACTTCCACATGCGTTCCATAATTTGCATTCTATCATTAGCACCTTGCACTGTCATCAATGTACGTAGTACTGCGGCTTGAGTGTTTCTATCTTTAGCATCGACCATCATCTTGGCCATGTTCATCTTATCATCATTAGTAAGTTTATTAGCCGCTGCACGTTGATTGATCTGCATTAAATCCTTAGTGAAGGTTAACTCTTCTCCTGCCTTCGGCAGTACTCCTGATTTCGTCAATTGTTCTATTATTGCTAACCTTGGGTCCATCTGCGCGGTCTGCGGAACTTGCCTCATAAGCGCTTGCGCTTGAGGAGCTAACATTGTTTTCTTGGCTGCAAAATCTTGCGTGTCTTTAGCAAAAGCAGCTTTAAGCGCGTCTTGTGCTGGATTAGGTTTCTCCTTCTTTTTCTTTTCCGCAAGAGGATTTAAGTCCACTTCAAAAGCTTTAGCTAGTGCTTTTGCTTTTTTAGGATCAGAAACGATACCATTAATGATATCTGCATTGTGCTTCATCATTTCTTTATTGCCTGAGGCTTGGGCTTCGTTGTACCCTTTTATAGCTCCAGACATAATCTCAAAGTCATGCTGAAGTTTCTGAACATCCATCTGATAGTGTTTCTTTTCCGCTCCGCGTACAATATCCGCTATTGTGCCGAATAACGCTTGCTTATCCGCACGCTTGCGTTCTCCAACACTACCGAACGATCCTTGAGGTATTCCACCTCCCGGTGTAGGCTGCGGAGGTGATGGAACAATTGGACGTGCTAATTCCGGCCCAAAAGTAATATCGCCTCCAGCACTACCCATTCTTTGTTGTACAAGTTGCTGTATAAGATTTTGTGCTTGTTGCTGAATCGCAGCTTGATCTGGAAGCGCCGAAGTCGCGGCTCCAGTTAGTAAGTCTGTACCACTTTGTCCGGGCATTAACATTGCAGGATTATCTGGCATTTAAAATCTCCTTAGTGATACGTTACACCCGGCATTGTTGTTGGAATCCCTAGAGATTCTCCACCGAGAGCAGAAGCTCCAGAGCCTTGCATTGATGCTATGATTTCAGAAAGAGCACTCATATTTCCTAAAGAACTTCCACCCATACTAGAACCTGCAAGATTAGGCGTAGAGCTTGCGCTATTTTGATTGAATAACTGTTGCAATGCTTGTAACAAACCAGCTTGACTATTTCCCCCTCCGCCAGTACTAGCACCAGCAGTAGGATTATTAGCTCCCGTTAATGAACCTATTCCAGAAGTAAGTAATCCTAACGAAGCTCCACCACTAAAAGGAGCAGCAATAGCACCACCAAGAATTTCTAACCCTCCAAGAAGATCATTAGTCCAAGACCCTTGATTTGCTCTTTCTTGATGGATAGTAGGAAGTACATTTTCTAGCAATCCTAATTGCTGACTCTGGGCATTCTCGAAAAGACTCGCTAGAGTTTGCTGTTGATTAAGCTGTACCTGAGATTCAAAATCTCCCAGTCCTAAAGCAGCAGCGCTGCTAAAGCGTGCTCCAGCATCAGCAAAAGAAGATTGAATACCAGCTTCCCCGCGTGATATACCCGGTGCTTGTGCATTTAAAAATGCAGCAGCAATTTGAGGGTTAAATAACCCTTGGGTTATCATATTACCAATTAACTGTCCTGGTCCTTTGCCATAGGCAGAGCCTAAATAATTATAGAGATCACGAGTACGTCCGGGATCATTAGTACTAAAACCAGAAGATAAACCAGCAATTCCTTGCCCAGTACCGAAGGCTCCAACATTATAAGAAGGAGAACCAAATAAAGGAATAGAAGGAAAAGCCCCTCCACCACCGGGACCGAAACCATGTGTATTTGCTCCAGTTGGATTACCATATCCACCGGGAATTGGTAAAGGAGCATTATTACTTGTAGGAAAAGGTAAACTAAAAGATGCCATGTTAGTATCTCCTTACAACTGGACGTAACTGGCGTTCGTTATAATCGCTCTGTCGTTGTTGTTGACTTAGTCTTTCCATAATAAGACCGACAGTTTTCTTTTGAGGATTACCATATAACTTTTGATGAAATAAAACTCCAACATCTAACATTCCAATATCATCACAAGCTTTCTCTGCGGCAGCGTATTCTATAATATCTTGCCAGTCATCAGGAACTTGAATCGGCACATTACCAAGTACTGCTCCAGCATTACTCGCGTTATCATCTATATCTGGAAATGGATGTTGAATCTGATAACGCATATAAGTAGCGTAAGCTGCATTAGGCATATAACCAACAATAAGATTACCTTGATTAACTTGTTCTCCAACTTGACTATATGCTACTGGAATACCGGGAATAACTGACATACCTTCTACAACACGAGGTTGTCTATACTTAAGTACGTTACCTGTACTTTGACCAACAGTTATAACAGAATCAAAGTAACGAAACCAACTTACAATAAAAGTAACATACTTATGATTCGGTTGCGAAAAGAAATTCCTTGGATATTCACTCTGATTAACAACAAAGTTGCTAATAGGCCCTTTATAACGAAGCTCTTCAAATTCATAATTCTGTGTTAAATCAAGAAGAGCTTTCTTGATATAAACAGGAATAATCGGAGCTAGGTCATCTCGATTTCGGAGCTTTCGTACTACTCCGGGAACTAAAGTTCTTATAAGCATTTTGGTTATCCACCTAAGAAGAACTCAACAAGTGTATTAGCCAAACTAGCATTTAGTGTTAACGCAGTAATACCCGCATTCGCGTTAGCGTTAGTAATCTGTTGCCACATTAAAAAAACTTCGCCCGGTCCAAGAGTTGCACTTAGCTGTTGCGCTAATCCTGTTGGAGTATATTTAACAACAATAAACTGTGCAGGATCATTATTCTTTACATAAACTTGAAAAGCTTTTCCATTAGGAATAGTAATAACATTATCTCCTAAACCAAGCTTTTCATAAGTTGTAAAGTCTGCGAAGATACTATCAAAGCTTAAATTACCAAGCCCTCTATTAACAGGGACAAGTCCCGTAGTATCCTCGGTAGAGATAATTGTTGCAGATAAGGCATTAGTAACATTATTGGCCATTTAATAACTCCCCTCTTAAAAGATGAAAAACGTTGCTGAAAGATTAGCCGTGCTACATTTCAGAAATATCTGCGTAGCAGTCCACGTAGTTCCACTATCATAAAAGCTTCCTGCACCATTCTGGCGTATAACATGAAACCCTACGGGTACTCTATTTAAGTTATGAGTAACAATAAATTCTGTATTGATAGCGCCGCTATTACTCGTAGTGCCATAGGCACCATCAATGTTATCAGTTTGTAAACCATTCTGTGTATTACCACCATAACTTATACGACCACGCAATGCTTTATAGATATCATGGAGAACAACCGTAAGATTGTCTTCACCACTTACGTGCTTAGAATATTTCCGAACTTTCATTAGATGAAATCCTTCTCATCTGCTTTGCCAACCATCATAACGCGCGTTATAGAAACAGCACCGCTATTTGGTAAACGATTCCAAAAAATTTGTGGCCGTTCACCAGAGAGAACATCAATACCAACTTTCATGGTTCGCAATGTATTTGAAGGAAATTTAATTTTCCGTCCATCCTTCGGTTTAATAGTTACTACGCGACTGCTAGTTTTAAAACTATCCGTATCTCGAACATAAACGCGAACCCCAATAGTAAAGGTTGCAACATCTATTTCTCTGTAAGTTACAAAAAGAAGATGAACAGAAACCTTTCTATTTATCATCACATCTTCTTGACGGAATGTATAAAAGCAAGCTTCTTCAGAATTAAAATTAGTTGGATCAATACTAGCTAGATAAGTTTTTTCAAAGATCGAATCAAATACTGGCATCAGCAAGCTGAACGAAATTCCTGCTAATCCTCCGGTAGAAGTTATTAATCCGGGAGAACCTTTAATCGTAGATTTTCCTACCGGAGGTTTATATGGTGGATTTGGATTCCCTCCACCATCTCCACCACCATCAAAAATACGAAGTGTTAACTCACGCTTCCCGTGTAACTTCGCTATGAAATTATCAATATGCATATCAGTTTACTGAATAGCAACGAAGTTCATTCTTCCAGTAACAGTAAGATTCTTTTTAATCCAAGAAACCCAAGAACTGTCTTCGACTGAATATACCCATATCTTAGTGTCTGCTCCAAATGGAATAACTAACATATAGGTTAGATAGATATAATTATTAGCCATTCTTGGAACAAACGCACTTAACGGCGTTGAAGATGCATTCGCAAGATCAGTAAAAATTTGATCGCGTGCCATCCCTCCTACATTTTTAAAACCACCAATAGATATATTATAGATATCGTCACTGCTAATAAACATCCCAATAGGACCATATCCGGCAATACTAAACGGTAATACGTTACCAATCCCACGATCAGAAGCCCACAGATGATTAAAATCAAAGGGTAATATACCATCACTGACTGCCGTCATTTCTGATATTCCGTTAGAGCGAAATATGAATCCTGTCTTATCTCCGATAGGAAGATAACCAGTTATAATATCTGGCACTTCTAAAAGATCATTAAATCCTGCACCTATGTTAACATTGGTATCCCAAATAGACGGAAGTCCTGAAGGACACCATCTTATACGCTGAGTAAAAGCAGATTGACCAGAACCTTCTATCGTTGAAAGTAACAATAAACGTGACGCTAGAATACCAAGAAAAAATGCACCGCAAGTAATGCCATTTGTAGCATCTACAACTGCCGTACTATAGAATCCATTAGCCGGTCCCGGTTTACCATTATTAACCCAAGTAGCAGGCTGACTTCCAGCCGTATCTACTGTATTGCCACCTATAACTAACGACCATACAGGAGCAGCACCACCAGTAAAACCGGGTTTAACTACTATCTGAACATTACCATTAGAATCTATAATACGAAAATTCGCAAATACCCTTTGGTTTTTAACCCAAGGAACAGGAGTATTGACGGATGAAATTCCATCCCAAACCCATAAATTATTAGAACCGTTAGTCCAATAAAACTTATTAAGAAATGTCTGATGAGCAACAGGAATATCCGGTCCCGGTTGGACGGGGAAGGTTCCTATAATGTTCCACGCATTACGCGGATTAATTTGATAATTAGGATTTAACTGCCACAAACCCTTACGGGTCACTATTACTGTATGTGTGATATTATTACTATCCATAAACGTATCAATAACGTCTATAGGAAAGTTATCTGGAGTTCCAAGTATCTGTGGTGTTATTCTTGGTCTCGTTCGTAGTTCTTGATTCTTAAGAATGATATTTTGAAGATTAGGAGAATAAACATCTGCCATTTGATTTTCAGGTTCTTCTACGTTGATCCCCTTCCAAGGACCATTATAGATTGCCTCAAAATAACCATTCTCTTTTATTTGAATAGGCAAAGTTTATTCTCCTTCGGATTGTTACTTTTCTTTCTTTTTCTTAAGCGGTAGCTTAACTTTCTTTCCAGACTTTACAATTTTATCTTTCATAGTTAGGCCGCTCCTTTTCTATTTTTAGTTACCAACACAGTTGAAACTAAAACCGTCAGAAACCGTATTCGGACCAGTTACAGTAAAATGACTCCCATCAGTATAAGTGATTGCTAATGAGTTAGCAGGATTCGTTGTATTACTAACAGCACACTTATAAGAAGTGTTCGATGTGAAAACAGCCGCACCAGATAACGTTATTACTTTCGTACTCGGTGTTCCTGATGTTAAACTCGAAGAGTCTGCTATTATGTGGACGTTTACTAATTGAGTTCCTGAAACATTATAAGTAACTGGAACTGTCGTAAGATTAGTAACTGGCGTCGTAGACGCTGCTTTAAAAGGGGCAGTGCCAGTACTAAGCAGAGATTCTATCTGTCCAGTATTATTAACACGCCCAACCTTAGCTCCTGAGTTAACTACTTGACTAGATACACTTGGCGTACTAATCCACCAATTTATAGCACCACCAATACCAGCACCAGTAGACGGACCTCCGGTTATATCTGAATCAGTACCGGACTGATCTGTAGTATTAAAGTTATTAGAAGCCGAAGGTTTTGGTGCTCCCCGTCCAAACATTCCAGTGTATTCTAAAATATTACGAGTTGCGTCATTGGAAGCACCATTATCAGAACGACCTCCAATAGACACTGAAGATGCCGAAGCATTAGCCGGAGGATTATTTGTACCTATATTACCAATATCCCAAACTAACGCTTTAGTTCCTAATCTACGTTGTAAAGCTCCATTATATTGTGTTCCTCCAAGAGATGGTAAAGTCCATGATTGGTAAAATATTCCTTGATAAGGAACAACATTTGGTCCAATAGTCTGCGATACACGAATATCCCAATCAAAAGGTTGATCGCAACATGTTTGTGGATTTTGTCCTGCTGTATTATCGAACCAATCTTGACGGGATACTAATAATCCATCAATTACAGAACCAGTTAAAGCTGCTCTAATTTGACCACCTGCTTCAATTACATCTTCAAGTCTAAGCTGAGGAACACAACCACTTTTAATATTAAAAGTAACTTCACAGTCTATGGCATTCTCATTTAAATACACCATAGTCATACCACCACTCGTCACAGTTCCATGATTCCATGTTGGTTCTACTAAAAAATTAGAACTAGTATCCGGTCCAGGACATCCTAACTTATCATAACGAGTAATCCAGCTAGCATTAAGAGTTATACTAGTTGCAGTGTTAGATGCAATAGTATTATAACAACCTGCATTTTTACCAGATAAAACTGAAAGACTCATTCCAGCAAAACCATTTACTGTAAAGTTAGCTTGATTAATAGGCAAACCTGAAGGTGTGAAGTGTCCTCCGTTTGTACCACCAACCCAATCATGCGTACTATCCGGTGATCCTGTTGCAGCAGTTATTAACATTGAAGAAGCTGAGAATGCTGGTACTCCGCTAGGAGTAAACGTGGCTAGAGTAGTGTTGTCGGTCCAAACATGTGTACCGTCAGCAGTGCCACTAAAATTGGAACAATTAAAAAGTACACTAGTATTTCCAGAGCCAATAGTACAAGTTACACCTGTAACAGCTTGCTGTGCAATATCTCCGAATACAAAAGATCCGCTTGTAAGAGTACCAGAAATTGTAGCACTAGAACTAGGTGCTGTAAGTACTGTACCAGTAGAACCAGTTACGGCTTGTGTTACTACTTCATTAGGAGTTATTCCAAATTTAAGAATAGTAACAGCACCAGCAACTGTTTGGTTAGTATCTACTAACGTAGTTGAACTACCACTGCTAGCAGTTAATAATGCCGTAGGCGTTCCTATACCATTCGCAGCACCAGCATTACTTGTAACTGTATAAAAAGCTCCATCTCCAGCAACTATAGAACCTATCATTATAGAACCGACAGGAAAAGTTTGACCTGGTGGTAAGAAAGCAGCTTGATTAATAACGCGAGTCTTATGTAATACTATATCATTACCAGATATAAGCCGACGGCTTTCTGATCGCATATAGTCCATAGAACATGGACCTTGTGTTAACTCACAATACATATCAAATCCGGTCTGTGTTGAATATCCATTCTCCATTGAAGATTCTTCAACACCATCTCCGAAAGACACATATCCGCCGCCGTAAACGGCAATGCCATTTTTGTTACAACCTTGCATATCACCACTAAAACCAATAGCAAGGGCATTGCCTGCTAAATTAGCATGTGTACCAATCTGAGCACAAGCCTCAGTAAAAGACTGGAATGCACAATCTCTACAATAAATATTCGAACCTTGTGCTGCACCTCCAGATTTAGCAATTTCTAAACCGATAAATCCTACTCCACTACCAGCAAAATTAACGTGATTAAAATCTAAAAACTGTGGTTTTAAGTCTCCTGGAGTAGTAACACCATCCCAATCAATATCTACAAGTGCCACATTTTGAGAAGCTTGTGTGCTAAAACCTATATTATCAATAACTCCGTAAGTATTACTTTGACCATTGATAATTCGTTTATTAGTAACAGTTTGATTAAATCCAGACGCTAAACGATTAATACCATGTATGGCAAAGCCATTGGTATTAAACATTTTTAATTCATCATTAATTTGATAAATACTTCCAATATGAAGTGGCCGGTTATATTGCGAAAGCCCACTAGCATTAGTACGTGCTTGCGTTTTACCTCCACCAAATGCTGCCCAAATAGATGCTTGTATAGCAGGAGTATTGGTGCTTGCACTAGCATTAGTAGAAGCTCCCCACCATTCAGGAACTACATCGAATGTTATTCCAGAGCCAGTAAAATCTACTACTCCATGCCCAGTAGCACTGTCAGCATTATAAAAGATTTGGTGTTGATCTGGATCATAAATACCGCCCCAAATGGTCGCTGTAGCATTTCCCGGTTTTAAAGAAACTAAACTATAAACCCAAGTTCCCGGTGAAGGATTAGTACTAATGGTCTGCGTAGCAGAAGTAGAACCTCCGCCAGAAGCATTAGCATATTCCATACAAATAGAACCATTAGGACTAGATTGTCCTGCTGTACTAGCAGGCTGCGTATATCCTGCTCCAGCCGTACATGTTTCAGGAAAGGTAAATGGTTGACCACCGAAGGCGAATAAAAACGCTCCTGTAAGTGTAGTAGCCGAACCACTACTCATAGTGGTTCCAGTATTATTATTCGATGCGCTATTATCTAACGAAGTTACTGGCCCCATTCCGGATACTTGTGCTACTATCATCATGTGCGTAGTAAGGGAGCCATTCGCTATTGCTGTGATAGTACAACTTCCACCAGTAACGTTAGAAGCTACCCAAGCTCCTTGATTACGTGGTTGTCCGAATAGCGATTGAAAAACGTGAATATAAAAATTACCACAACTATCTGTTACCTTAGTAGTTTTAAAAGTGAACCCCGGATACGGGGCTTCACCTACGACAAGTGTATTACCTGTTGTAACACTAAAAGCAGGTAAAGAACACGTAATGCCTGAGCCGCATTCTACGCTAGTACCACTAACAAAAGTTCCACCGCCTATAGCAGTATTAGAACTAATGAGCTGTATAGCTCCACCACCGGAAAAATCTAATGTAATATTCTGATTAAAAAATGTATTCCCTATACGACAAGCCGCACCGGGAGTAGTAGAACCTACAAAACGAATAGTTGCTTCATTTGTGCCAATCGTAGATAATAAAAGATTCATTCCCGCTGAAGCATCTGTTCCCGTAACTCCATTCCCATCACAAGTCATCCAGTCTCTAGTATCATAGATAGCTTTATTTTGTGGCACCCACAAAGATGATCCAGTGTTCCATGTTGGGAATTGAGAATTATTAGTTCCCGGATTTATATTACCACCACCCCCACCTCCGGTAGAAATGTCTTGCCAGATAGTACCATTGAAAAATCTAATCTTATTAGTATTAAGATTATAATATGCAATACCCGGCCCTAAGTTTAGTGCTGCTTCTGTATCATTGTAGAACTTAGGATAGTTAAATGAATTACCAATGGCACTAATAATGGATGCATTAATCGGCCCACTAAGGTCTATCGCAGGCCCAAATACATCTTGAAGTGAACTTGCACAAGGAAGATTAGCATTACTACAAACTGTAAAAGTCCACTGTCCGCCTAACGGTGTAACTTTATGATCGTCAGTCAGGGTAAGAGTAAAAGTCCCCGAACCGTTCATAGTTCCATTTACATTATATGGAAAAGCTACACCATTTAATTTGTAAGTAAAAACAGAAATATTTCCACTGCTAGGTGTAAATGCAGCAGATACAGTGCCATTAGTAAACGTCTGCCCATCTGGATACATGATTGTTCCAGTGACAGAAGTAGTTTGAGCGGCTACTATACAACTACTAAGAAGCAATGTTAATGTAAGAAATTTTTTCATAGTATTAATTAGCATGACAGCTAACTTCTAAAATGTCCGATGCAGTCCAAGCTTGAGCAGCTCCCGCTGCTGTAAATTGACCTATAGGTGCGGTCGTCGTTGTACCAGCACCAGTTTGTTTACAACGAAATACAGTAGAAGAACTTGTCGTTACATCTTCACAATTACAATACCAACTATGTGCTGCTATTGGTAATCCTATAGTTCCAGTACTCGCTGCTCCACCAGTACCAACGTTAATTTCAAAAGAAGCCGTAGAATTAGCATTAACAATAGATGGTGAAGTTCCAAATCCTGCTGAAATAGTTGGGGCCGTATTAGAAATTATTAAATTACCTGTCCCCATAGAAATTTTCGTTGGGTCTATTTCTAAAAATTGATTTCCGATAGTAAAAGCCGTATTACCCGCAGCACCATTACCCCAAGTTAGAATTATATTAGATCCTGCCCCACCAAAAATTCCTGATGTATTTGCAACACCAGCACCACCATTTAATATATACCCCGGTACAGAAAAATCATTTGTACAAGTTACTGGATTTGTAACTGTTCCTGCTACTGCTGGTCCTGTACAAGTTGCTGTTCCACTAGTACCACCAACTAAACCAACAATACCACCAGCACCAGTTTTACCAATATTTAATGTTGTAGACGTTCCGCAATTAGCTGCGCCGAATACTAAGTTAAGAGCACTAACACCAGCAATCTGCATATCTATAAGCTTTGAAGATATTGCTGCTGCGGTACAAGTTGTATTAAAGAGTATATTTGTAAATGTTGCACCTGCCGCATTCCAAGTTTGTGTGCTATTAATAGTTGGAGTATTAGCTACTATACTTCCTTGAGTTAATGCAATATTAGTTTGATATGCTGGCGCTGCTGATCCACCAGTATTATTGCCGTAAACTGTTCCTGCTGCTGCATTAGATAGCGAGAATGATAATGCTGGCGTCGTTGTTGGTGTAGCAACTGAAGTTGTAAATAATGGAGATAATGTTCCTGCGGAAAACGAAGTAACTGTTCCTCCACCTCCACCTCCAGAGGGATTATTGGCATAGCCTGTAAGATTAGTAGTAAGCGAAGCACTCCCTACGGGAGTTATAGATGTTATATTAATTCTAGTAAAATTAACGGTCTGCGCTGTAGAAATAGCGTTGCCATTAGCTGTACAGGTTTGAGCAGCAACTATATCACCAATGTTCCATGTTACTCCATCAGCGCTACTATCAACTCTCACAGAGCACGCTGAAAGCGTTCCCGTAACATTCCAGCTTAGTTGATGATATTGTGCTCCTGTACCAATAATATTGCAAGAAGAAAGAAAGTCTCCACAAGAAGTGCTTACAGTAGTACTATTATGAGTAACTGCCGAATAAACATACTGAATAGTCTGAGCTTCGCTGTGCTTCGCGCAGCAAAATAATAGCGCAGCTAATAGCGAAGCTAGAAAGATTCTTTTCATAGCGAAGCTCCTTTAAGCGTGAAATACGTTAAGCCGACCATTTGTTATCCCGTTGTTCTTTACTAACAAACCATTATTAACCCAACCAGCATTTCCAGACCTTACGGTTTGAAGATCAGAAGCACCATTAAGATTGATAAATTGACGTGGAGAATTACCATCAATATTATCATATCTGAACAGTGTAGCTTGGTCCGCGTCTGCAATGTACTGCATAAATTCAACTTGAAAAATCTTCTGCGGTCCACGCCATACAACAAGATAAAAAGCACCATTAATAGTAACAACATCTCCCGGATTATTTCCACTGCCGCTATTAGCTGCCAAAGCTGCTACGTCAGTGGATAACACTATAAGAGGATTTCCAGTGAAATCAGCCATAGATTATCTCCTTAGAAGGCTCCTTTTCTAGCGAAGCTAGACATTAACGATTGCATAAGTAAGAACTACTTCAAGAGTTCCCGCACCCACGGTGTAATTAGCTGCACCATCATTACCAGCAAAAACACCTTGTCCGAGTGCTTGAGCATCCGTCAATGGTGTTGCTGCTGAACCAGCAGGTAAACCAGTAATACCAATAACAGAACCATTAGCAACCGCAGTTAGGATAGCTGATTGATCAGCAGAGATTGCCTTAGCATTAGCAACAGCACCAAGAAAGAGCTTGAATGTTCCGGCATTAAGAGTGTACGCCGCAGTCAAGAATAAATATCGAAGAGTAATCTCTTCGACATAAATAACTTGATTTGCTCCCGGATTAGGAAGTAACTGAATTGGCGTAGTCTTAAGCGCAAGTAACTGTGCGCTAGTTAGAAGAACTCTAGCAATAAGAGAAGGAGTTGCCACACCGGGATTAGTATTTGCTGTACCAGCAGCTACCTGTGGTACTGTTACACTACCATCAACGTTAAGAGATGCAATAACATCTACGTTATTTTCATCCAAAATCTGCCAAACAGGACTTGTAGAGATTCTTTGAGTCATATTAAAACCTCCTAGAATATAATATCGTCGTCTGTATTACTTCCGCTTTCCAGCGGAGTTATCAATTTTTCATTTGGTTCTAATTCGTGAGTAGGAATTTCTAATACTTGTGCTATATTAGATTCTCTTTGACCAACTAGATAATTCCCATGATTACCATAATCAACGCAATCCCACTTTTTACAGAGTAATAAACCACGCTGCCAAACCATTTCAGAGATCTTTACACGGGAACCGCAACGAGAACAATAATGATATTCAACTTGATGAAACGATCTATCACCACGGTAAGCTGTCGTTACTACGATTGGTTGATTAGGCATTAGATTATTATAGCGAAGGCTCCTTTAGTATGAAGGGTCAGCCATATTATAAAAGGCGGGCAGAAGAAAAGGAGCCTTAAGCCTAACTTCTGCCCTATCCATTATTAACTCTCATTTGCTTCGTATCACCCGCGAAGGTAGGCGAAGAAAGAGAATTAAAATGGAATCTTATTTAGTCTCAATATGTTTTACCGCGCCAGCTTCTGCTTCGTTAAGATGTTTAAATCGTCCCTGCCATGCACACTTGCATTCAGCATAATATTTGTAATTCAAACCTTGCTGAGGTTTCACTGTCACAATATGCTTACCATCGCTAGTTTGCATAGTAAACACAATATCCGAAGGATCTTCACCATGTACAGCTTCTTCAACTTCATCTTCAACTTTATGAATCTCAGCTTTCATTTTACTCAAAGCACTAGTTTTCGCAGGCGTTGCTTGTTGTTCGGCTTGAGTAACATTAACTTGATTATCTACATCAGGATTAACTTGTCCAGTACCACCACCTAATTTATCATCCAAGCTACCCATCACAGACTCCTTTCAGGTTTAAAAAAGGCTCCTTTTTTCGCTCTGGCTTTAGTTTTTATGCGGAGTTAGCTGCCATACCTCTTTCTTTCTAATGTAAACAAACCATCAGAATTTACGGACCATTGCTACCCCAAACTCCTAGCCAATGAGAAGCACCAGCAGCAAAACGCATCTTAGATTTTTGCTTCAGTGCATCTGTGTCAAAGTCATCATCATAATCCATGTCTGGTTTTTTACGCCACATGAATTTAAGTTGATGCATATCTTTTGCACAAACTGCAAACCATGCAGTGTCAGAGGTGAGATAATGGCCAACCATATAGCCAAGATCTTCACCAAGCAATGCGTTAATTTCGTTGGTCGCAGTTCCTGGTTTTCCGGGGCTTCCTAGTAGTTCTCTTGCAAGAAAGCGAAGCGCTGGAGGAATAACCAGAGCTTTAGGCTTAAGAACAATAGGAAGACCAACACCGTCTACAATTCGTTCAAATTGATTTGTCATTGCAATAACAGCAGCAAGGCTCAAATCAACATCTACTGCGGGACGATTAGGAAAGGTTCCAGCAGCAGAAATAACTCCTGATAGTCCAGGACCGTAATTTGTGGCCGTTGGTCCACCAAGAAGAGGATGTTGGTTATTAAAGAGACTTACACCATCAATTGTTTTGACGGTTGAAAAGCCAAGATTAAAGATATTCCACGGAACCATTTCTTCCGTGAATCTTTGACTACGCGCTAGTGCTTTAGGAATCTGTTTAATTACGCCATATTGATCGTCTTCATAAAGCTCAAAAGAAGCGCGAGCAGCAAGAGCGTAGGTTAGAGGGATATAACGTAAGGTGCCACCTTGAATAACCTGTGTATAATTAACAGGAGTATTTTCAGGTTTATATGGCATCGGGCCAGTTCCTGCAAATTCTACGTCGTCTGCGTAAGCAGTAGTAATATTTTCGACGTTAAAAATAGCAGGATATTCTAGGTCCCGTTGATAAGTCTCTAACCATTGGTTAAAGAGCTTATGTATGCCAGGCGCCATTAATTGTGCATACTGGCCGCGAACCATAGTCATAGAGTATTAATTCTCCTTGATTTATATAACAAGTAACAAAAAACAAGGCTCCTTTTTGTTATGAAGCTAATTATGAATATTGCGATGCAGAACGTAGGAACTTAAAACGTACTCTCGCGTTAGGAATAAGACCGTCGATTGGTGAAATCTCTACTAGCTCAACCACAGTATTAGTACCTACGGTAACTTTTCCACCATCTACATACCAATAAATTGGGGCAGTCAAGTCAGCCGTAAGGCCGAATTGAGTATTAAGCATAGCTTGTGTTGGAGTTGCTCCTACTGAGGTTCCAAGCGTAGAATTATCAAACATTGCTTCGAAGATAGTGTCATCAATAGCAGTGTTAAATTCAATCTGACCAGTTACAAAAGGAGCACCACGAGGAATATTAACAGCCAAACTTTCGTTTGATACTGAACCAAACGTAGTTCCTGTTCCTGGAAAACCTACGCCCACAAAACCACTTGGCGCGCCAGCTCCTGAAGATGCTAAATTATGAGCATCCTCCATAGCAACGCCAGCAATTACAGCAGCTACGCCACCACCTGTTCCTGCCCAAGCGATAACATTACCAGTTCCATCAACAGCAACTGGAGTACCAGCAAGAAAAGTTTGTCCGTTCTTTTCGTTAATGTGTCTAGTATTATCAGTGTTACCACTGATGGTTATTACAACTGTAATAGGTGCGTGATGTGCTAAAAATGCGGCCATTAGTTTTCCTCCTTCGGATTAATTTAAAACACTTAAAAATCACATTAGCGACCTTCAGCAAACTCTTTATCTTGTGCTGCCATCTCTCCTGTTGACGGTGCATAAAATTCTACAGTGTGTCCTGCCTTACGCATTGCTTGCAAAACATCTGCGCCAACTTCGTTGGCTAGAGTTCTTTTTGCTTGTGCAATAGCATTAGGCTGCCACCGTCCAACCATTTCAAGAGAACGAATGATATTCTTCTTTAGTATACCCATAAGATGAATAACATCCACCTTCATAAGCACAACATCAAACCATTTGATAGTTCCATCTTCCTTAAGAAGATGCTCGCTAAATCCACCTGCAATATCTTCAGCAACTGCGTTGCTAAAACCAATCGCCTTAAACATCGCATAGTTACCGCCTTCGTAGTTTTTATAATTAACCCAACGAAAGCGGATAGATGGATCTTTCGGCTTCACTTGCAACATCGCAGGAATATCAAAAGACTTAGCATCAATAAAAGGAAGATCAAGAATATCCGCCTCTGTCAAGTTAGCCAAGTCTACTTTAGTAGCACTCCGTGCCCTTGGACCATTTTGATCTTGTGAAGACGGCGGAGGAGTAATCTGAACATCTGGATTAAGATGATCCGTTGTTTGTTGACTAGAGAATCCTGCTTTATTCGTAGTTACTCTTACATCCGGTTGAAAAGGACTCTTAGCTTTACCAAGTACGTCAGTATTTGTATTACCTTTAGGAGTCATCTTATCCAAACGATCAATAACTTGCTGTGTTAAGTTAGATGACGCCTGCGAAGGTTCTGCAAGTTTCTCCTTAGCAAGATCGCTAGCATTAGCTAAATCGCTATCAATAGCGGCAGGATTAGAAGTATTCTTTATGTTCTTAGCGATATCATCAAGAGACTTAGACATACTTCAATCCACCTTTCGACTTTGCATAATCTTCAGGAGTCATTCCCCATTTCGCAGCTATTTGTAACTCCTGCGGAGTTAAATTATCTTCAAGCTTTGCAGAGGTATTACTATCTTTACGAATGACAGTAGTTCCTCCAGCCTGAATAATATTATACTTACCTTCTCTTTTGGCAGTATCAGTAGCAATTTCGTCTGCGTGGCGGCCTTTAACGAGATAATAGATATTCTCAATTAGCTCGTTAGGTTTACCTTTTTGCACAATCTGATATTTATTCCACTCTTTCTTAATCTCTTCTTCAAAGAGAGCAAAATGAGGGAGCGTATTTTTTGCATTCTGATACGCCATGTCAGCGGCTACGCCAAGTGTATGTAGTTGAGTTCCTGCGATGGAAGCTTGTACAATCTTCTTAATATTACCAGAAGGGTCTTCCATAAAAGAGACAGGATCAATATTGAAAGGATCAGGAGGAGGCTCAGTTTGACGATTGTTATTACCACCATTGTTATTACCATCGTCATTATTTTGACGATCCTGATTCTCTAACTGTGTGCGCGATGTAAGCGCAGCAAGGCTATCTTTGATACTTGATAAAGAATCAGTTACAGTTTTAAGTTCTTCTTTAGAAGCAACGCCGTCTAGTTTACCTTCAAGATTTTTAATTCTATCAGGATCTAAACCAGCTTCTTTAAGTTCTTCTGGTGTTACTTTTCCCCATGCCATTTTAATTTACTCCTGCTGGCTGATTTTCAGGCTTGGCAACTTTAGGCATGTTAGATTTTGTATAACCTTCTGCCTCTAACTGTGCAAGCTCTGCTTTAATCTTATCAATTACTTTAAGTTGTTCCGGTATCCCAAGAATTTCTTTAAGCTCAAAGAGCCGACCTCTAATAACATCCGAAACGTCTTCACGTTTATCATTCAGATAATTATCAGCAAGCTCAGTCAAATAAAGCGCTGTCAAATCTTCCAAGAATTTTGTGTAATGCGTAGCAGCATCATCAAGCATCCAATTAACGATTGCCGTTTTGTGGCTGTAAAGCTCCTTGAATGGCTGGAACTGCCCCCGCTTGTCCATTGCTTCCAACTGGGAACGCAGTTGATGTGCTCTGTTCAGTTTCATTGGGTCTGTTGCTGACATTTTCGTTGGCTCCTTTTGTTAACATTTTAACTACATTTAACTCCGGTTGTAATCTGGAAATATCGTCATGTCCAAAGTTTCTTAGAATACGGGACATTAGTTCGCCAGAGGCAGCGATTACACCAATAAGAAAGGTCTTTAATTCCGCAGGCATTTGTGGATTTCCAAGACCTTGAAGAATCTGTGCGATAGTCGCATGATGACGTTGCATTACTTGTACAAGCAACATATCATTTTGTTTTTCAAGTTCTTTATTAATGCTCGCATTCGCTGCTCTTATAGGAAGATCTATACGACCTTGGCGTATATTCTCTAATGCTTTCTTAAGATATTTTGCTTGTTCCCCGAAATATTTTAATCTATCTCCAACACCAAACTCTGCATACTGCTTTGCCGCTTTGCGACCGAGTTTAAGATGCATATATCTGAAATCGGTAATGTTAACATTAACTCTACGATTACCAGATTGCAGGACACTGAAAGTGCCCATAGCTGAAAGCTGGCCTTTTTTATTAGTAACATCTCCACCCATCGCAGACATACCACTATCTACGCCAGCTCTTGCTTTGGCAAGTTCTATAGTTAAAGTTTCTTCTTGAACAGAGCTAGGATAGGCTACACCAAGTTGATGAAGACCAAATTCTTCAGTAGATATTGGCAAGACTGCCATTGGATAAACGCCAAGGTTAGCATCTATCTTGTTATTACGGCCAACAGTAGCAACACTAGTATTACCAAGTGTCCTATTATCATTTCTCTGATTATGCCCCGTGGTGACTTCTTCTTGGTAATACTTAAGCATCTCAGCGAAACCATAACCAAGCAAACCGTCGTCAGTATAACCAAGCCTTCCGAACTCAAAAGGTTCTTCGTTATCTGGATAAAAATTAAAAATAGCGTTACACTTAATATCACTACTCTTATGATAAAGGAAGATAATTTTCCACTTAGCATCGTTATGCCAATAATAGAACCAACACTCGTAGATATCCCATTCTGCTAAAATATTAGCATGTTGGGCTTCTACATTTTGAAGTTGTTCTTTTTGCTGACGTTCGTTAGAAGCGCCATAGCGATCTGGAGACTTAAGAAGTTTTTCTTTATTTTCTTCAGAAAGCTCGAATAAGCCTAGGTGGATTTTTTCAAGAATTTGTTGCTTAGTAAGAGTATATTTATGATATTTGAATTGTGCTTTTTCCCAAGTCGGCGCACTTGCAGTGGCGCCCCAATCTTCGATTGGTATCTTCTCGGGCCTTGGCCCATCATATTTAATGAGTTCTGTTGTAGCAGGAGTTCCACTATTTTCTAGGGCCGGACCGGTCACCTTCTTTTCAATTTCTGTTTCCCAAGGCTGTTTAATAAGGACTGACCCAAACTGGATCATATCATTAGCTGCAAGGCTTTCAACTCTATAGAGATCAAGCTCCGAAGGCTCCATCCCCATTAAATTCATAAATAATTCAAACGCAGTTCTTTGTGCTCCGCCTTCTTCTTGTTCCGGCCAGTCACCAACTAAGGATGAGGTCCATAAAGGCATAATCTCATAGATAGTCCCTATGATACGAGCCTTAAGAGTATCAACATTCTCAGCGATAAGCTGAATGACCGTATTAGAAGCATTCGGCCAAGGCCAATCACGAGTTTCTTGTTCTGGTTGTCCTTTATAAAGACGACGAAATTCGGGAATTTTTTCGGTATGAAACTTATCATAAGCGTTAATCATAGCTTGCAAGTTCTCTTTTACAAAAAGATGCAAAGCTATATCTTCGTCGGCTCCAAAGGAAACCTTTATGGGTCGTGAGACGGGCATCAGTGATGCCTTTCTTAATATTATTTCTTTTCTATAATTTGAACATCTGTAGCAATTTCAACCTTGGCCTCATCAATTGGTAAGACAGCCATCATCCCTTTAGTTAGGGGAGAGCGTCTAAATAGTACAACTAGCACTAGAGATGATGAAATCATGCCAGCACCAATTGATAAGGACCAAGATTTAGTGCTTACTAGAGAGCTACCACAGACAAAGAGAAAAGTACTAAAAGCGCTAAAGAACATCTGAAATAACAAGACGACCCATTGCTGGACTTTTTTAGTCTCATATATTCCGAGGAATATATTTGCGATAGCAGTAAATGGATCGCCTGTTATACTCATCTTAGCCTTTAATTGGTGACGGCATTAACCCTTTAACAACTCCCCATACTCCAGCAAGAATAATACTTGCTGTAGGATGAGCGCCCCAAAATGCGGTGGCGGTTGGTGTTAAAGCCGCTACTGCTGCGGTTCCAACTGTAATTATAATTGGAATCCACGCTTTAAGTGTGTTCATCAACATCTCCCCTTTTTTATTCCTACCATAGAATAAGGAGGGGGGAAACTTAATAACCTTGCGAACCTACTTTACGCCGCTTAAATTGTTTAGCCTGTTGCGTAAGAAATTCTGAAATTTCTCTACTACTCATAGCGTCCATATCGAAGGTCTGAACACCGTAACCAAGAACATCAAGAATATCACGAGTAGCATGAAAAGGGTACTCCAAGTATTCGGAAATGAATTGCTCGTGTCCCGTGCGAAGACAATAAAACTCACCACGAGCAAACATAGGCTCAAGAGCATCAATACGATTAATTTTGGCATCCTTACTATTATCTTTCTTGAACTCATTAATCTTAGTAAAGGTCCACTTTCCAGCTTTCTTATTTGTTTCGCTCGCAACTTCTAAGTGGTACTTGAGCCATTTTTGCGCTCCAATAGTTTCAAGCCACGGTTCTTTGATTTTCCACTTTTCACCAAATTGAAATAGTTTACTAACCAAATCCGCATGAGAGGAATTGTCTGCATACAAATCCAAAAGATATACGCGAAAAGGCAATTCCAAAGTATAACCAAGAACAACAAGAGCGTGCCGTGAACGCCCTTCCGTTCCAGCGTGATTAGGGTCAAGCAAAAGAACCCGCTGTAAATGAGAAGGAAAAAGATTTTTGATAACCTGTCCATTTTTAGCTTCGTGTATTATCTGTACTCTTTTATCCCCCTTCAAGGGATCTACGGCTTGATATCGAAAATAATTTAAGTAAGACTCTTTAAATTTAGCATCAGTCGGAGGAACAGGGCTATTAAGAAATTGACAGCTAAAAAAATAAGTGCCAAGCCGCGCTTTCCACCTATCGAGCTTCTTCCAGCTAAACTCGTGAGGAAATATAATCTTGCCACTAGGATGTTTGTCACAACAGCCGCCAACAGCACTATGACTAGTAATTCTAAAGTACGATTCATTTTTACGAATCCAGTGATTAAGGTCTTTGTAACTCCACCTATTTCCGATTACAACTTCGTCGTTATCTGCTTCAGGATCATTAGGATCACTATCAAAGGCTCCAACGAGTAACTTATGGTAGTCGATTGTACCATTCATTACTATTTCAGATTCTAATGCTTCTTTTCCTACTAAATCATCTTCGATGGCTCGTTTATAATGCCGTGACTGTAATGCAGTTCCAACTGATAAGTAATCGTAAGTTCCTTCTCCATCAGCGGTTCTTCCACTACGCTTATGCGTCTTAGTTGTAACACTCCAATTACATGAGGTATCCGGTTTAATCTCGGAATAGAGTCTAGTGAAGAAATCATTATTTTGATATTGGTTATCAACTCGTACTCCGAGTTTACCAATATTTTCTTTATTTTCGGACACAAGCAACGTCCTTGTATCTTGGTCATGCGCTCTACGCATCCATTTAATCCACTCATCTCCATATCCCAAGGCGCGCATGAACTTCTCGTCCTCATCATTAAACGGCAAAGCCCACCATATAGGAGCGGATTCACTACCGATCGTAGACTTGAAGTGGTCACGCGGTATCTCTATTATATCCTTTAATCTTTCAGATTCGAACAACTCACAGATGTCTTTATGCAAATACTCTCGTAAGCGATGCTTACGCAGTATAATTTTAGAGAAATAATAAAGAGAACCGAAACCATTAAGTCTATGTATAACATCTGCAACCTTTGGTGCTAACCCCGTAGGGTCTATAATAGTCCAATGATTAGCCCAACTCTTCGAGTTTTCTTGCTGTAACTGATCTACTAATCCATCAAGTTCTGTCGTTATATCTGTGGTCGAAGTAGGCATTTTTTACATAGCGCTTAGGTCCTAATTTTCGCGCCCCTAAGATTGTGGGAGGGTTTTCACTTTTGATCTCTCATCCGGGCATCTATCGAGCATAATTTAAGGGGATTGTTATTATGCCCGTTGTGTTGATCGTAAGATGTCAGTCAAAACCCTCCCAAGGAAAAGACGACAGAGCTTACACTTAACACTCTTACAAAATAACAATCCCCAACTTATTGAGTCTGCTCACTCGCTGAAGGCGAATCAATTGTTATAGGAATAGACTCAGAGATAATCTTTTCATTATTACGTTTAGTTGTTTCTAAAGCCTTTATTAGTTCGCTCGCAAGTTCATTATCTTGGCTATTATCCACATTTTGCGATGCCGTAGGTAAGCCGATTCTACTAACCTTAGCGAAAGCTCCTTGTCGATCGAGTACTTCTTTCGAGGCTTCAAACTGAAGCTTCTTATCTATTTTCTGGACACAAGCTGCATAAAGATTTTCCAACGCGACAGGGACTGCCTGATTTAAAATCCGTCTTTGTAGAGGGAGATTCTCTATGATATTCTCGTCTGCTACGCTGAGAACACCAGTCAAGTATTGATTATGTAATTGCTGATAAATTTGGGTTTTCTTAAGGAGGGAATACGAAGTCTGCGACATCCCAATATGTTGGGCTATCTCGCGATCTTTAAGGCCGAGATTTAACATCTCTAAGCGGCAGGCGATTCTAATCTTATCGACTGTTTTAGAATGATGTTTCCCTTTACGGGAGAAGCTCATTATGTTTTCTTTCTGGCTTCTTGTTTACGTATTTTCTTAATGTTACCAGCGTTTACGCTAGTACAGATAGCATGAGCACTGGAAGTGCTTTTTCCTGAAGCCTTCACATGAGAAACACAGCGTTTATACTTCGCTGGCATTATCATTCTCCTTTGGCATAGCCACGACTTCCGGTCGCCATTTCTTAAAGTGTGAAGCTAAAGCACCAATAATCTTACTATCATGGTTCTCTGTCTTAGGTGGGTTAATTACTGAAGGCGAAGCCACAACTTTCGCAGGCTGTTTTAGCTTCAGCCGAGATTTTGAACCATGCTTCATAATCTATCAAACCTCAACTTCACACTTTAACGCAATCGAACCAGCCTTACTTTGTCTACTAGTATGGCAGGCTTCGTTGGTGAAGTCAATGAATATTATGGCCGCAGGCTGTACCATTTAAAGGAAGTTACCTTGGTAACTATCTACTCGTCTATCGTTAGATGGTAGACTTGGCCTTTCGGCGTTAACTCTTTAGCTTTGCTAATCTAGACTCTCTTCACTATCGTTATTATCAATCACGAAGTGATTATAAATGTCATCGTAGATAAAGACAAATATATTATGTACGAAATGAAAAAACTAGAAAAAATTCTGAGAACATCCCCGGTCGTGTAAAATTTTCTCTGCTATATTACCCCCGGCCTTTAGATTCTTACACTTAGAGTGCCTTCGGCAAGTAATAAATATACACTGGCGTGTAATAATTATATATTACTATGAGCTTATGTGTATGATTCTAAAGGCTTTAACTTTAGTATAGCACTTGCTATAGTAAGGGTGCGAGCTAGTTATGAGCTAGCTGTACAAGTAATAGTGTTTACTAATGAGTAAGCCTTACATTTTGTGGCTTGCATCATAGCGGACACTTGTATATAACCATACTGTCTGCTGTATATGGGACGGTGTAGCATATAGATCAGCGCTCTATGGTAGGCTATTACCTGCTAAGGTAGCCGTTTATATGTGCACTAAGACCTACGTCATTAGGATTATGACTCTGTGCTAGTGTAGTGTTATGACCGTTAATCTGGGGCTACATGCAGGTAGCGTTAGACGTAACACTACTGGGGATTAACGGTCTTATCACTACACTAGAGATTATCTTCCGCATATCATGCTCTAGCCAATTCTACAGATGAGAGGCTAAGATCATGGCAACGTTGGAAGGCAAAACACCCGAACAAATTGCAGCGGAGATTGTTAAAAAAGCAGTTGAGCCGCTGAAAATCGAAATCGACGGAGTTCGCGGTCAAGATTTGGATAGTCTGCTTAAGTATAAGCATGCTAAACAAATCTACTCCAAAGGCGAGAAGTGGTTTACTGAGAATCTTGATATGCTCAGGAAAGAGTTTCTTGAGAATATCATCGAATCTCAGTACGACCAACGGAAGAAACAGGATAAAGCACAGTCAGAAAAAGAGAAACTTGAATACTACACTCTGCTTATTAGTCGTGGAGTGGAGAAAATCAAGGCTCTTGAAATGGCAGGGATGTAGTTTGCGTTCGAAACTAGAGCATGATGTAGGGAGGATAATCTAATGGGGTTAATAACAATGCGCAATGGCAAGGTAACTCATATAATATCTACGCGTGTTGTTGGTGCTAGCGCTAATATGAGCGAGGTATCAGCAGCAAAGAAACGTAGATATCATGTAGACAGGTCAAAATTACAACGCAGAGAAGAGTTACGCCTGTTAAGATTACAAGAACAGATGGAAATGCGGAAGTTAAAGCAGAAATTGATAGGCTGGTAGTAATCTACCAGTCTTTAGAATTTTGTTCGGTGTCACGATGTGTCAACTACACACACATTCGGCAGGTGTAAGTCCTTGTGTTTGAATGGTTTAGCGTTGGATAATGAAATGACACACACACACGGGAGTGGTGTATGGTTTATTTTTTTTTTTTTTTTTTTTAAAATAATAAAGATTTCTTCAAAATTTAAACTCGGCAATTATTACACAGCGCTTACCTCTCCATCCAGACCGTACTCCCGTGCCTGTGCCAGATTTCAACATACAAGTTTAACATGCTGATTTCGAAGGACTTAAAAGCCTTGACATTGCGCGGATAGAGACTAGACTCGTTAAGTACATTAATTCTATCAGGAGTTTAGCTCTATGGAAGTTAATCCGAGATTAGCTGGTGAAGAAGCTTGTATATGTAAACGTTCTGCCTTGCGTACACATTGTCCTTATTGTGGACGAGCGAACTTCTATGCTCTTAAAAAGAAAATAGAGCGGCCACATCCACAATCAGGAAACATAACACAAGTTACATTGTATCGTTGTCGTGGATGTAATAAACAATTTGATGATTTACAATGGCGTTTCAATTGTGAAGCTCCTGCACCATTACGAGTACAATATGAGACAGCGCTTAAATTGGAGCAAGATGAGCTATTCTTACGTGCGCGTACTCCAGGTGTTAAGTTTAATGAAAATGAAAAGAGACATTTTCGTAAAGTCACAGGTATGCAATATGAACAATATCGAGATATGATGGCTAATCTTGAGAAGAAGATACAAAAAGCAGAGTTTACAGGCATAGCAACGCACCATCAAAAGACCGGACTTAAAATAGTTGTAGACGATAAATATGCTCCAACTGCAAAACCACAAACTCCGTATGATGCACACATTGTACAATGTCAAACTTGTATGATTGCAGATACAGAAGAACAACACTGCGATGCTGGTAAAATCCTTTTTAAGTTAAGAGAGCAAGTACAATGACATCTACTGATTTATGGTATGCACAAGAGCGTGTTACAGAATTCATTAGAGATCGTAAACGAGTATCATTTGATGAGATATATCGACATAATTACAAGTATGTAATATCCAAAGAAGCATTAGATTCAATTCTTTGGATATTAGTACACTGTGAATTTGTCACAGAAGAAATAATAAACCATAGAAAGTATTACACATGGATTTTTGAAGGAGACATAACATGAGCGTCAGCTATTTCTGCAACAACTGCGAAAATGAGGATAATTTCATTGTTATCCAAGGAGTTGTACATTGTGACGTTTGTCAATCTAATGATGTTGAGATTGTGAAAGCTGACGGACCACCTTACGCTGATGAGATTAATGAAGATCTCTTCTATGATGATTTAGAGGATCTCTATAATAACTAGCAGGTCAGCACTTCTATGGTTCAGTTTGTTGGTTGTTGGTTAATTACGATTATCAAACTAAAGGAGTCTAAAATGATTGACATCTTGCTTGCAATCGCTGCTGTTTATATACTCTGGAGATTTATGCAAGAGACAGAGTCGGAAGAAGATATAGCACATAAAACCATCGTTCGTTGGACGGAACATGACAAGCGTAACTATTAACCGGGCGTTAGCCCGTCTGGAGGGTATAAAGATTATCACTAGCGTGATTATAATAATCACTTTAGTGAGCTACGCTAACAATAAGGGACTGACGAAAAATATATGGCTGCAAACGTATATAATAAATCAGTCGCTCTTGCAGGAGAAACCAGCATACGTTGGGTTAGCGTAGCTCAGTGAGGTGATTTTTAAAATGTCAAGATATCTTGTTGAAGTTATGGAAATTAAAACACAACGTAAAATTGTTATTGCACATGATTATAATACAGCCAAAGATTATGGTTTACGTGATTGTAATATTTCTGTTCGTAGTGTAACAGATCACACCATTGATGTTAGAGTGATTAAAAGACTTCCAGATTTAGACTGTAATTGGGAACAACGTAGGCAAGATAACGAGGAGTTACAACGATGAAACATAACCTAAGCTTCATCTACGACGCTCTTGTAAGCGTAGATAATGATCCTGCTAAAAGTATGCATTTTTGGAATAATCCTTCGGACAAGATTAAACTGTTCGGAGATATTCTAATGCATTCTGTAGTTGGACAAGATCATCTACAAGGATTCGAAGCAGAACAACGAGCGCGAGAAATTATTAAATGGATAGATCAGCACTACGATGCACAAGCTTGGCCATTGCATGATGTTCATTTTCATACGAACTTTGAGCAGTATATCAACTGTCCCTTTACTTGCTTAAACGAGATAACCAGCAATATTGAGAAGATGATAAAGGAAAACTTCCATGCCTAGCGGCAGAGTTTATGATTACGATATTTGTGGCTATTGCAAAGTTAACGACGGTCCACTTTGTTGGGTTGTTTTATTGCCACATAACACAACAATTTGCAAAACGAACGTCTGCGCGAATTGCAGAAAAGGATTAAAGAAGCTTGGAAGAGGAACAATCCTAGCGGAAAATATTGGAAATAAAATCACAAAAAAGGAGCCTAAAAAATGAAAGTCGAACTCGTCGGCCAAGTCGTTTCAATGGAAAGAAAAGAACGTTTTCCTACGGACAGTCATGGTGTAACCAACTATCGTGCTAAACAAGTTCCATACAACGTAGCAACTATTAAGTTGCTAGACAACCTTCATAATATTGAAGGCACCTGCCAAGTCGAAACAAACGAACTGAAATATCTTCAATATGTCGGAATAATTATCGACTCTGACAGTCGTCTGCAACTGCCTGAAAGCAAGGATGATATCGTGCTAGTGGACAAGCCGAAAGTCCAAAAAGACTGGCCATAACTTGACAGCCGTTCGGGTATCCTTTATTATAAGGATGTTCGGCACAGCCGAATCCCCTGACCGGAGGGCAATATTCGGTCTTGACTTATAATATGTCTATATTGAGAACAAGATGCTTATAAGACGATTAAAAATTAAGATATTCCATCCACCGGATAATAAGTCTTATAAGCTTCTTATTATCAATGCAGGCAGTGGCAAGTATTTTCATGCTGTTGGCATTGAGAATGAGCTTATGCGAATTGCAGATTCTATAGAGAGTAGTTTTCCTGAGTTTGAATATAGAATGGTTCCGACAGGAACAGATTCGTTTAATTTCATTTTCACTGGTATCAAACAGAAAGTTGAAGCAGTAGAGGCAGTAAATAATCAAAAAGGAGACTTACAAAATGGCAACTACAGCAATTGACCGTGCTTCCGCACCTGCGGCAGCAGAAAGTAACGTAACTTCAGAACGTCAAGATTATGTTATTGGTTATGATCTTGGTGTTGATGAAAAAACAGGCGCAAAGACGCGAGTGGTCGCGTTCAGGGAAATTACCAGCGAAGAGCAGCTTGCGGCAGTTAAAAAGCTTCGCGATGAAGGAAAGTTTGCAGACGTAACCACGGTTACTGTTTCTATTCCAAGGGCAAAGAATCTTGATGGTATTAAGGCAATTTGCCCGAATGAAGAGGAAGCGGCTGCAAATTTTAATCGCGGTGCAAAACAGAAGGCGAATAATCGCTTGAAAGCGATTTTGCTCGAAGAGACGGGAACTGGTGAAGTTGCTTTTGATCCTGAGAGTGCCGTAGATGAAAATGGAACTAAGCGCGTTGTTAATGGCGTTCTTGATCTTACTTCGGAGATCGCTAGCGAGAGCAAGCGAAAGGTTCTCACTGAAGAAGAGAAACTTGATCGTTTCTTGGAACAGTTCCCCGAGTCTGTTCGTGCAGCAATGAAGTCTGCTTATCAAGCTTCGCGGCAGGCTGCACCTGCGGCTTAAATAATATTCGCTGGAGTTATGAACCAGCGATAGCTTGCAAGCAATGAGGTTCTCAGAAATGGGAACCTCTTTTTTTTATCCCTATTTCACAAAGGAGGATTTATGTTTTGGAAATCAAAAGATTTTAAAGGTCACGAAGTTATGATTAACATTGAAGAAATTCTTGTTTTAATTTCACATGGCTCACTTGATCCTGGTGAAGTAATTATATCACGTGATAGATCAGTATTTTTAAATCAGAAAGAATATAAAGAGTTAGTAGATTTCCTGCCGCAAATTACCGGCAGTTAGACTATTTACTTTGCTGGTCCTTCAATTGCTTTAGTGATTAGTGAAATGAATTTAGCTTCTGTTAGTATTACTTTTTTGCGTTTAAATTTGTCTGTAGTTTGTACGAATAATGTTTTATGCCCAAACTCTTTTTCTTCATGTTTTTTAATTATGTTACAATTAGCACATAAGCACTGAAAATCTCTTTTATTTTTTGTGCCGTTAAGAATAGCTCTATATAAAGCTATACCACTATCTGCGTATGTTCTATTTTTAGTTACAAAACATTCTTTATGATCTAATTGTAACGCACGGATATCAGTAAAGCCACATCTACAACATTTAGAACCATAAAGAGCTAATACTTCTAATCTACATTTTTGATTATAGTCACGATGATAATTTGGATTTATATACTGTTGTTTATTTGGCATAGTCTTTATAGCTTAAAGCATATTTTCTGGCGTGTCAATAGCTAGGTAACTCACTGATTTCACAGGACTTAGATCGCTTGACAGTCAAATACGAAACAGAGTAGACTTGAAAATGACCTTGTATAAAGGACTTAAATTTTATGCCGCGTTACAACAGAAACTCTGGTCCAGTAAACGTATCTCTTTCATGGTCTACCATGATTGGTGCATACAATCTCAAGTTTGATAATGCCTACGGAGATTTTGATAAAGTTAAAGCAGTTATCACTTGGATTAAAATGACAATTCCTTCTAATGAACGAGATTATGATCCTGATACTTATGAATGGACTATCCACGAGAAATATTTTCAAACTCTGAAAGATGTTATTGAAGGGATTTCTGGCTTTAACTTTTCGTATTTTGAAAAGCCTCTTGGCAGTAGTCAAACGAAATTTGTTCCTTTGGATGAATACACAAAACTCTTTCAATATGTAACCAATCAAGATGCAACACAGCTTGAATATAAAGATGCGTTGCGCGCATATAGATTAGCTGCGCTAAGAATGCATCCGGATAGACATCCAGAAGATCCATCAGCAGGACAAAAAATGTCAGAATTTAACGAAGCATGGAACGTAATCAAAGAGAGACATTTTAAAATTGTGAAAGTGATGGAGCACGTTCAATGATTCCACATAAAGAAGCATCCTTTACAATTCTAGCTCCGAATGATTTCCATCGTTGTTTATGGCTAGGTTGTAGACGACAGGGAGATTTTCACGCATTCGCTAAAAATGATAGAGATAGTTATATTTTTGACTATCCAAACATTTGTGGTGTTCATGTTGTCATGGCTGCTATAGAATTTTGCGCTGTAAATGATAAAGGTGAATTTTAAACATGCCGCGATTGCGGTATTATAAAAACTTTGATTATGAAGCTAACGCTGACGCTGAAGATAATAGCGAAGCTGATAGCGGAAAAAGTTGGCTCTCTAATGCGCAAATTATTTCTTCGTTTTCAACGAGTAAACTCGAAGAAGCTCTCGCTCGTTATAAAGCAATCGTTAGATTGCTGGAGATGGAATTATTATCGCGTTCTTTTAATAATCGCAAGCATCCTGCTGAAAGCAGCAGTAGCGATTCACACGTATTTACTAACACGCAAGAGCGTGATAGAAACGGACGAACAAATGCAAAGAGAGAAAGAAATAACAACAAAAGTTATAAAGTTTCAACGATGAGAGCGATGTTAAGAACATTAAAAATTTCGCCAGAAGCGAAAAGGCTGCTCTTTGAGCAGTGGTGTAAAATTCAACAAGAGGAGCATAATCATGGCAGTAAAGTTAAAGAAAGTGAAAAGACACCTTAGTGCTTCTGCTATTCGTAGTATTCGCAAAGCACAAAAAAGACGTTGGGCAGCATTTCATGCTGAACAAGACAAAACAAATGGAACTGTAAAAGTTACACAATCTGCAAAGACGGTAATGAAGGTGTTAGTAAATAGATTGTTATCTGAACGTACAAAGATATACAACAATCCGATGGAAGCATATATTGGTGGGTTTCTCGATGGAAGATCAAGTAAATAATTTATAAAGCGGCTTAAAAAGCCGCTGGCATAAAATCTATTATAAGGAGTCACAAAGTGACTGAAGAAAACAAACTCGAAAAACCATCAAACATCGTTGAGATGTTTAAACCTAAGAAGTGGGGCATAGCTGCGGCAAAAGAACAAGCGAAGAAAGCAATTGCAGATTTAGACCCATCTACGATGGAACATCGTCTTGGAATCGTTTTCGATGATAGTGGTAGTATGGGTTCTAAAGTAGATGATAAAACAAAAATAGATCATGCTCATGCAGGAATAAGAAACTTCACTGCACAATGTAATCCCAAGGATACTTCGTTAGCGATTTATCCGCTTAATAAAACACCGCAGGCATTAACCTGCAATTACGACGTTCTCAATCTTTATGTAGGCACCATCAGAGAAAGTGGTGGAACTCCGTTATATACAATCACAACTAAAATGCTCAACGAAGCTGATCTTACTCGTGGAGTATTATTTTCTGACGGGTCACCAACAGACGGTCATGCTGGTTATGGAGAAGAATACGATAAAGACTTGAAAGAGGATATGATTAATTTGGCAATAGCCAAGAAAGTTCCTCTTGATACAATCTTTATTGGTTACGACGGCGAAAGTGGTTATGATCTTCTGAAAGAAATAGCCGATCGCACAGGCGGTATCTTTGTTCATTTTAAAGATGCCAAGGCGCTAGGAGCTTCGCTTAAATACTTAGCACCCGCCTTGCGTGGAATCTTGATGAATGCAGAACTCAAAGAGAAAATACAACGTGGGGAAACAATATGAATCAGGTTAATAATATGAATCTAGAACAAACCAACAATATAATTGCCCTTGGGCAGAAACTTGTTGGTTTAGGCATCGAAGCAAAATTCAGCCACGTTGAAGAAGGTCCGGTTGTCACAGTCTATTATTTTAAACTTGACAGCGGCGAATCTGTTGCTAGAGTTATAAAACGAGCAGAAGATTTTGCTTTAGCAATGGAACAAGATAAAGTGATGGTTCAACGTGTCGGCGGTTTAATTGCCGTATTCGTTCCCAATGCAGAAAAAAAGATTGTAGACTTTAAGGATTATCTATACTGGTATCTCAATGATCCGAAAGTTAAAGCGCAAGCTCTTCCAATTCCTTTGGGAGTTGATTATCGTGGTAATAAGAGTACTTTCGATTTAGTAGATATGCCACACTGTTTAATTACAGGTTCTACTAATAGCGGAAAATCCGTACTCGAAGCGGCGATTCTTTCAGCGCTAAGCTTACATCGCGCGTCTAACGAGCTTAATTTCTATCTCTGCGATACTAAAATGGTCGATCTTCCACTTTTTAAAGATTTCCCACATGTAAAAGTAGTCGCAGATAACGTCCAAGCTTTTCATAATATGATGACTTGGATTATGCAAGAAACGCGGCGAAGACTCGCCGTCTTGCAAGGAGCTAGCTGTAGGAAAATCCAAGACTATCATAATATGTATAGCGGAGATATATCTATGATGCCGTATATCATAGTAATGATAGATGAGTTTGGAGACTTGATGGATCTTGACTCTGCAATTCGTAAAGGAGGCGATACCCTTGACGAAGTTCCTACCGTTAAACAATGGATTAAAAGTGCATCCCAAATATGCCGTGCAGCAGGCGTACATCTTATCTGTTGTACCCAACGCGCAAGCGTTAAAGTTGTTGATGGTGACATCAAAGCTAACCTACCTTGCAGGATTTCCCTTCGGTTGCCAACCCAAACGGATTCTCGTACTATTCTCGGTATTGGGGGAGCGGAGAATTTATTGGGCAATGGTGACATGCTTATCGCAAGGCCGGGAAAAGATGCTCTTGAACGTTTTCACGGTCCATTTGTGTCGATGAATGATATAGCAGCGCTAATTTCTCAATATGATATGATGAAAACTATGTTCGCACCTAAATAATATGCCTTGCTAAGAGTTTTCCACAGGTTTCTGTGGAAATGTGGGCAAATCTCAATAGTCTTGCAAAGGACTGAATCTAAAGAGAATAAAATTCTTGCACCCACTCCCGCATACAGCTATTCTAGCTGAGCAGTATACTTGATAGGGTGAGACAGGAATAATATAACATGGAAGCTGGAAGCAGAAATTTTCTTGGTGGACATACAGCAAACTGGAGGGTTGTTAGTACTAAAATACCTCCTTCGGAATACAAAAAGTTAGTACAGCGCTATCCCGAAAGGGGTAAATACGCTAAGGTTTTACGCGCGCTAATACAAATGCATTTACAGGGGAAAATTAAAGATTTAGAATTTACAATCACGGAAACAATCTAATCTCGAAAAGAGGCACAAACGTCATGGCAGACGGACCAAACGGACAGTTAATAACGTGTAAGTATTGTCTAAATGAAAACGTAAAGAAGTGTCTTAAGTGTCAATCTACTTTTTGTAGTCTTCACGCTGCTGTATTCTCTCCGAATTTCTGCAAGGATTGCTTCAATAATCTGACTGCTGTCATGTCGCGATTTACGCGGACGACAACGGAGTATGATTCTGTTACAGACACAGTCGAAAAGATAACCTCTGGATGTGATCGTATTCAATTAGATGGGCCGGACTGGATATTTTATTCTGAATGGATTGACAATCTCACAGACGATGATCTTGCGACGATTTATGAATTTCACTACTTTGTATTGAAGTTGATTGAACACGATAATGAAGTTCGAAAAGTTAAGAAGGCTAGAAAACTTGCTTCGCAACCTACGCCTATCGGCGTTGTTACTACAAAGACTAGCTCTGTGAAACGCGAAGCGAAGCCTAAAGACATGCAGAAAGAACTGGAAAAGCTTAATCTTCCAGAAGCAACAATAAGAGCTATGTTGCAAGCAGCAGGAATATCATACAAGGAAAATTCGCAAAGTGCATAAATGACTTTAGAACAAAGATTATTACAAAAAAGAAGTATAGAAGATAGAGGATATTTAACACCATGCTGGATATTTACCGGAACTATAACTTATGGTTATGGTCGTATTAGAGATGTATATAAACTAGAATCAGCTCATGTTGTTGCAGCTAAGTTATGGTTAAAAGATTATACACCAGCATTAAACGTATTACATAAGTGTGATATAAGAGCTTGCTTCAATCCAGATCATTTATTTCAGGGAACACATAAAGATAATATGCAAGATTGTAGCAATAAAGGACGACGTTTTAACCAAAAGAAAACACATTGTTCCAAAGGACATCCATATACACCAGAAAATACATATATAAATAAGGGTCGTAGGCATTGTAAGATATGTCTAAGAGCCTGGCAGGTGCTATCCAATTATATGAGGAAGGCACCATGAATTTATGGCTGGTTGTAGAATATACTTACAACAGAACCTACTATCGTATGATTTGCGATAGTCAAGAGCAGGCGGAAGTTCTAAAGATTTATCTTGTTAATAAAATAACCTACGATAGTTTCGGAGACATATGTTTGGGAGTTAATATTTTCGGACCGTTAACATTAAATATTTTAATGACCGATGTAGCAATGGTAAATATTGATACGACCAGAGACTTACGTCCGCCAAAGATAAGCGAACCTCCTCCGAGAGAAACGACCGCAGGTGATTTTAAGATACAAGGTTCAGTAGTTACGGTCTTGCAAGATAAGAAAGTTCTAGATTCTATCCTTAACAAAATTGACAAAGTCGTTGATGAAAAATTTGCGAAGCTTAATGAAGACGAGAAGATGCGTAAAGATTTAGAAAAGTTAAAACTTTCGAAAGAAACAATCGACGCTATGATTGCGGCGCATAACACGGAGAAAAAATAGTGCTTTCTATACAAGCTATATCTCCTGAAAGATTTACTGTTCTATGTGACAGAGGAACTATTGAGGTTCATTCTGTTGGACAATTACAAAAAGTTTTAGAAGAACAACTCAATATTGAATTTGAAGTATATTTTGAAGATTTTGAAGAAATGACAATAATAAAGAAAGCACATATATTTGATAATTTTGTTAAGATTTTAAAAACAGGAGCCTAAATTGAATCCCATCCAAGCGGCAGAAAAATATCATTGGGTTGTCTACGACAGTAAGACTAACACTATTGATCTTTTTATGGATCACCAGATGTTATCAACCTTGCGAACTTGTGAATCTAAGTTTGTTCTTGAACATATCCTCAATATCCGTCCGAAAGGCCATAAAGCTTGGAGTCTGGTATTCGGAGCTTGGATGCATTACTGCTTAGAGTTTTTTTACAACTCTATAAAAAATGATCCTAATGGCAGTCCTGTTAATGTTAATACATACGCTGCTTATGGTGCTGAAAAATGGAGAGAGTTTAACTTAGATGCTTACAAAGGCGAAACAAAGTATGAAGATATCGCAGGATGGAACGGAGCACTTGCGCTTCTTATAGAATATTATGCATTTTACATGCAACAACGTTTAAGAGTTGTTGCGTGCGAAATTCCTTTCGGTTTCGAAAAAGAAGTTTTCTTAGGACAATTCCATATATGGATAAATGGAATTCTAATTACTATTAACTGTTTTCTAACTGGCCGCATAGATATGCTCGTAGACAATGGTTCAATAATCGGTCCCGTCGATCATAAACATACTCATATTTTTCGCGGTGATGAGTATGATAAATTTAATCCACACGACGGGATTTTAGGGTATATCTATGCGACCAATAAAATCATTGAAACTTATTTTCCCGGTTATAATAAACCCTGCATGGCAGGTTGGGTATTTCATATACAAGGAAAAGCACCTTCGGTGGAAAGAAAGACCAAAATATTGCGGCCTCGTTTTAAAGGTTCTAGGATTGATAAGACTCCAAGACA
>Ga0210406_10000520_pt1 | contig 51636 bp, 46 predicted proteins | sample IncBWC30MmetaG_FD_155454 | JGI IMG/M metagenome (GOLD analysis project Ga0210406, IMG submission 155454) | Forest soil microbial communities from Barre Woods Harvard Forest LTER site, Petersham, Massachusetts, United States - Inc-BW-C-30-M | ecosystem: Environmental > Terrestrial > Soil >...
CGATGGAACAAGCATGCGATGCGAGTTGCGCTTTCCATACGGCACTTATAAGTAAAGTCGCCTTCCGCTCCGAAGTCGGGCTCGAACTCAAAGTCACCATTCGCATGGAAAGTAACATCTTCGACATCCCCATCCGGGCGAAGCCACTCTCCTTCCGATACGATCTGAACTCGATTGCCAACATGCCGAAACCTCAACCGCCAGTAAAACTGCTGGGATTCTTGTAAGAAGAAGGATGCTTCTCTTGCCGGGCAGCTTCGGCATTGCGAATCCCTTTTCCATTGATCAGGACGTGGTCGGGGCCGTTTTGCCCGGTTATAAATTGCTGAGTGGTAACCCAGCTCACCAGAACCCAATTCCCGTTCAGCTCAACACGCTTTGCGGGACGCGCTGCGGCGAAGATTGCCTCCAATCTTGCCATGGGAGAACGATGCGATTGCTCAGAGTGCGCGTAGAGCGTCAACGACGGCGCCATAGTCATTATCAGAATCGCGGCAAGTTGTCTGCGTGACATCATGATGGTTGTTGATAACAGCGTCATCACTCAATGAGTGAGATGGCGATATTTCAACAGTAATCCGCAAATTTATTCACAGCCGATCCCAGATCTCCACGTCTTCTCGGCAACCGAAACGGCGTCCTCCACCGAGATCACGTAAACACCGGCATGTTTCTTAGAGTAGGCTTCTCTCCATTCTTCGTATCCATTGCGATAATCAGGCAGCGATGCGGCTGTTGCAATCCGTTTTGTAACACTCACCTCAACTGCCTTGTGTGCGAACGGCATGTGGGGCACAGATTCCGGCACAGGGTTATTTTGACAGTCCTTCCATGTGAGACTGTCAACAGCAACGTGAACGATAATTCCCAACTCGGGAGATTTATCAACTCTCACGACGACGAGTCGTGAACCCTCTTCGCCAGGACGAGTTTTATATCCCCAAATATCGCCAACACGAAACTTTGAATCAATCGCCTGTTTCAGCCGCACGTCACCTTTCGGCAAGACTCCGACCTGCGCAAGTCCTGATACAGCCAAAACCGCGATGGTGGCAAACACTAAGATGAACGATGTGAGGCGTTTCATGCTGTCTCAGAGTCTATCCCCGGGGCTGTGCCGTCCTCAAACGTTCTGGGATGGTTGACGGAAAATCAGGCATTTACACGTTTTGACCGCGCGGGTTGATTGTGTAATGGCGATTTCACAACAATAATTCGTCGGTGGTACGTTCTTAGGATAGGCGGACTATGGTTACGTGTCGGATTGGATCGATAGCGATGGTGTTGATTGCGGCGTCTGCATTCTCGCAGGCACAGTTTGGCAGCGTGAACGACGCCATCGCCGCGCTTGCCGATGGGACTAACAACACGAAGTGGAGCGCCGTTGAATATCTCGCCAACCATCCAGACGAATCCATTCCCCAGTTGTTCTGGATTGTCGAGAACCAGAAACCGGGATGGGTATATGCGTCCTCGGCAATCGTGCGCTCCAAGGATGCCCGGGCGCTGCCGTTCTTCACGCGGCTGCTCGCTGACAATTTCTTCTTGAAAGAGGCTGACGGGAGCAGGAAGAAGTTCGGCCTTGGTTCGAAGAACGGCTGCCTCGTGATGCCGAACCTCCTTGGCAGCGTGCTCGCGATGCGTCTCGGAGAACTAGGCGACCCAACTGCAATTCCCACGCTTCGCGATGCCGCGTCTCAGGGCGATGCCGCGGTCGAGGCCAGTGCCTACGATGCGCTATACAGACTCGGCGGTGTCACCCTTGACGAGCTATTCTCCCGGGCCAGTGCTGCAAAACCTAACCTGCGGCAAGTGGTCGAAGGAATCGGATGGAGCTCGCTCTATTCGGATCCGAAGTTCGCGATTGCCCTCTTTGACCGGATCGTCGCGGACTTTGCCGATGACCCATACCGAGTCGCCGGTGCTCATTTCTGGAAGATCCGGGCTTTTGAGAACGCCAAGGATTACGGCGCTGCTGTGCGCGAGGTTGATGAGGTTTTGAAGTTTGAGAACTACGAGAACCTGGTCAGGCAGGCAACCGAGGCAAGAGCCAGAATCCTTGCGGCGCGCGCCTCGCCGTGAGTTAACCAGCCGATACTTGATTGCAACCGACTAAGGCCCGAAACGGGACTTGGAGGTGACCGCAACACAGTCTCAACGAGTGATAATAGGCGTTAAAGCTCAGAACCGCACCGTGAGTGTAATGGCGATGTCTCGCCAGTTTGAAACCTACTCAGTACTGTGTACGTGCTGGATCACGAAGTTCTTCATTTCGTCCACTGCCGATTGGGATGGCCCTCGCGTGCGATTGTGTAGCTGATCTAGCAAGAGCAAGGTGACTTTCGGTTTACGATCATCGGCGATGACAGCGCAGCCCGCCGGGCAGTCAAAAGCGAGACGAATTATCAAAAGTACGTCTCTCAACGTCTGAGGTGCCGTCATCTCGTCGTAACTAAGGCTTTGCAGGAGCGCAACCGAGGTCATGTCACCAAACCTGCTGAACGCCTTCTCATCCCATCCTGAATAGCCGTGCATTGTCGTAACGCTATGCACCGATGTTTTTAACTGTTGGAAAGAACCTGCATCGGATTGGCAGTGCTGCCAGTCCTGTCCCGATGTAAACAGACTCATCGAAAGGATCGCAGGTGCAACCCAAAGCATCGTTCTCATCGTTAACTCCTGATCGTTGACTCCTATTATGAAAACAGCGCCATGAACCTTACACCGTTATATCCGCTGTACGTGAGGAAATCGGGCGCTTACGCTCACAAGAATGTTGTGAGTGAAAATACAGTTTCGCATCATCCACGCTTGTAAAGCGTGGTCTTGCATGCGGCAAATGGTGGCTGCGCTACACGCTCCCACCATTCCGAAAGCGGAAGCGCCCCGGGTAATCGGGATGGCAGTTGTTCGACCAACTGCGGCTGGAAAATTCAGGGGTGGCTAGGAGAACAAAGGAAAATCAAACACCATGTGGTGCCGATGCTGCGGCTCGACCGGCGTCCCAAAAGCGAAATGTGACTCTTGAAAAGGCATCGGAGCGACGGACGAAAACAAGATGCACTTTTTCTAGGCGCTTCGGGCGGGTGGCGCACTCTTCGGATTAATCATTTATTAGGGAAGGGAGGGTAGACGTGTTTTCAAGGACTTAGTCGGAGCCAAATCCCTGTTTTGGAGTGCATTCGCCGATAAACGGGTCCAAAAACGGTTCCAAGTCTGGTCGCGGGGAGCTGTTCCATAGTGGAACGCGGACAATGCCTTGGAGGACGCAAATCGTAGCTCCTCGCTTCCACCACTATAAAAAGGTAGTTATCTCCTTAGCACACGCATTCCCCAGCGGGTTGTCGGGTATTCGGAAGTTACCCGGAGCCAAATCAGAGAGATCTTTCTAGCCCACCAACAATTCTCGGCGGAGAAGACTGGCCGAACTGCCGTCGGTTGTCGCAAGCGGCGAATCAACGACCGCGAGGCTCTGATTTTTCTCCACATACCTGACGTTCGCGAGACCAAGTACGCTTCGCAGTTTGTCTGCCGGAACTTTCAGAGGTCCGGGAGAAGGGGCGGTTCCGGGGGCGGGTTGGGGAAAAGCAGTCGACATGGCGGTATGAAAAGTCGCGTTTCCTTCCACCTTCTGCATTACCTGGTGAATGTGACCATTCAAGACGGTGACAGATCCGAAACGCTTTAAGTATGAAAATGCCTGTTCACTGTCTTTTGTTCCCCAACCCCATTCGGGATAAATAGCCCAGAGCGGAATGTGCGCGAATAGAACCACAGGGGTGCTCGCCGAAACAGCTCGCAGGTCATCTTGAAGCCATGCGAGCTGTTCGTCGCCTAACTGCCCCATCCCTTCGAGCTGCATAACATTCACGAGCCCGATGAAATGCACGCCTTTGTGGTCCATGCTGTACCAGCCACGTCCCTTCGTATCTCTTCCATATCGGTCCATGTACTGTTTGCCATCATCGACTGAGGTGTCATGTTCGCCGGGCACAAAGAAGATGTGTTTTGGACGCGCACTCTTAAGGATTTGATCCATAGTGTCAAACTCAGCGGGCTTCGATTGGTGGCTGAGGTCGCCAGTGTGAATGATGAACTCCGGCTGCTCGTCGAGGCTGTTGATTTTGTCCACCGCTGCTTGCAAGGTCGCGGCCACATCTGTATTTGCAGGCTTATTGAAGCCCATGTGGCTGTCGCTTATCTGAACAAAATGCAAACCATTAGGGGACTTCTTATCAGTTTTCTTGTCGTGCTTGGGCGCCGCGAAAAGACGGGATTCAGGAATTCCGCCGGCTGCGATCGTCCAAACAACTCCAGTCCCCGCCCATGCCATGCACTTAAGAAATCCTCGGCGGTCAACGCCGTCTTTGTGATCATTATCGTGAAGAATGTCTTGATCATCAGTCCTACGTTTTGAAGACATGAGTTCGCTCTCCCTCTGGATGGCTTGCATGGAAGTGAACCTCATTGAGCCGCTGTTTATTCCGTATGTGCCCGGTGAAGTGGGATGAGAATTCTGTCGGACTGTGGAATTAATGAAGACCCCGAGAGTCTGGATACCTAGAATGGGAAGCTCGGCGGATACTGGCGAGAAGGTGGCGCGGTTTGAAGCAGTAGTTTTGCCTCACTTCGATGCTGCATACAACCTTGCGCGCTGGATGACTCGAAACACTAGCGATGCTGAAGACGTGACGCAAGAGGCGATGTTACGTGCGTTCCGCTTCTTCGACACGTTCCGCGGAGAGAATGGGCGCGTTTGGCTGTTAACGATTGTTCGCAATACGTGCCTGACCTGGATCCGGCGGCACCTACCACAGCAAAATTCAGCTGAGTTCGACGAACGTTTGCATACCGACTTGCAGGCGTCTCTTACGCCCGAGTCGGAGTATCTGCGACAGGCCACTGGGGAGCAGGTGCGACGTGCGATTGAACATCTGCCGCCGGAGTATAGGGAAGCAATACTGATGCGCGAGCTGGAACAACTGTCATATAAGGAGATTGCCACTGTCACTCAGTCGCCTCTTGGGACGGTGATGTCCCGCATTTCTCGAGCCCGAAGCATGCTGAGGCAGTTGATTGATGCCCAAAGACGGGCGGAGGTGAAGCAGAATGATTAATCACGCCCAACATAATCTCCTCCATGCCTATCTGGACGACGAACTCGACCTGGTTCGCAGCATGGAACTCGAAGACCACCTGGTCGAGTGCGGCGACTGCGCGCACGAAGTTGCCAGCTATCGAGCGCTGCGAGAAGGCGTTATAAGTGGGGATCTGCGCTATCAACCACCGACAGATTTTCGTGCGCGTTTGTTGAAGGAAATAAGAGAGCAGGAAAAGCCTGAGGCTAAGCTTGTATTTGTCCAGCGCCGGCTCCCGTGGTGGAGTTGGGCGACTGTTGCTACTTGTCTGCTGGCCTTTGCTGCAGCGTTCATGCTTGATCTTAGTCAGCGACATGAGCGTAATCTGATGAGCGAAATTGTCTCCGACCATGTGCGGTCGTTAATGGCAACGCACCTGACTGACGTGCTGACTTCGGACCAGCACACGGTAAAACCATGGTTCACAGGTAAGCTCGACTTTTCGCCCGAAGTCCGCGACTTCTCCGCTGACGGTTTCGATCTGGTCGGTGGTCGATTGGAATACGTTGACGGCCACGATGCTGCTGCAATCGTTTATCAGAGACGCAAGCACGTGATCAATGTGTTTATGTGGCCTTCGTCAGGAGCTGACCAAGAGCCACGCATGATCGCTCAACAGGGCTTCGATCTGGTGGAGTGGAAGCGAGCTGGCATGTACTATTGCGCGGTTTCAGATTTGAACCAGCAAGAACTGTCTGAGTTTTCTTTGATGCTGCGCAGGTAGCTGGCATCAAACATCGGGTGTTCTTCAGCGGTAATAGCCTAATGTCTGGAGCGGCTGGCGCAGTCCTCGCGATCTGACAAACTATATGACAACCTCTCTCCTGTTCGACTTGGACCACGTGCAAATCGCTGCTCCCAGGGGCTGTGAGGCTGCTGCACGAGAGTTTTTTGGACGGCTTCTCGGCATGACGGAAATCGAAAAGCCTGAGGGTCTGCGTTCACGCGGTGGGTGCTGGTTCAAATTGGGATCGCGACAATTACATATTGGCGTCGAGGAAGATTTTCATCCTGCACGAAAAGCGCATCCAGCGTTTGCAGTGCGCAAGATCGATTTGCTCTTCGTGTTGCTTACCGGTGCGGGAATTGAATGCGTGTGGGAGCGCGGAATCGTTGGAGTGCAACGGTTTTATGCTAACGATCCATGGGGCAATCGCTTGGAGTTCATAGGATCGACTGGCACGTAGTACTTTTCGACCACAATCAGATGAGCGGCTCTGTACCACAGTGAAGTGCGCTACTCTCTGCGCGAATCGCAACGATAACGATTTGATCCGTCTCGAAGCCGACGTTGCGCCGGAGGGACGGCCAGCGCCGCTCGTTTCGGAATTCCACGCTCGCTGACTATTCATGCCGCAGAGCCGCAATTGGATCTACACGGCTTGCTTGCACAGCGGGAATGCATGCGGCTGCTATCGCGAGAGCTAGCATTATAGCGGGCACAGCCGCAAACGTTAATGGGTCTGCTGGGGTTACACCGAACAACTGAGCGCGAAGCAAACGAGTTAGCGCGAACGCCGCTGGGGCGCCGACAGCAACTCCCGCAAGCACCATTCGCAATGCCTGGTTGAGGATTAAAGAGAGAATATCTTGGCGGCTGGCCCCGAGTGCGCCACGAATACCGATCTCGTGCGTTCTTTGCCCGACGTTGTACGATATCACGGCATAAATTCCTAGCGTAGCCAGCAACAGAGCGATTCCGGCGAATATACCGAGCAACAACAGATTGAAATTCTGACGAGCGGTTGAATCAAAGCTCACTTGATCCATAGTGCGCACCTTCGTTGTTGCCATGTTCCCAACTCGCAGCAATCTCTCGTTGATGGCGTTGCTCACGCTCATGGGAGCCACTCCTGGGCGCGTGCGCACCAGGATGGCGCTGTGCTCCAGATTGTCAACCAACGCTAAAGCGCGATCGGGAATTTGTGACAGCATTTGGTACATCACTGGCGCACCGCCGACTTGAAGGCGCTCACGCACATTTCCAACTACCCCGACGATCACAACCGGTCCCTGATCGAATCCTGGCCCCAAATGGTCGCCGATAAGAATCGTTTGCCCAACTGGGTTCGAGTTCGGCCAGTATTTACGGGCCATGGCTTCACTGATGATTACCGTCCGGGTCGCCTCCTGTTCGCGAAACAGACGCCCGGAGCGTAGTGGGATATGGAGCACACTAAAGTAGTGCGCAGAGATGAAGCGCCATTGGACGTCCCCGGTGAACTTGAATCCTTCGAGTGGGGCATGCCCTGGAAGGTCAAATACCATGTCCATTCCTCCACGAAGCGGAAGTGCGCTTGCGAGCGCTGCCGATTCCACTCCGGGGATTCGCTCCACCGAATTGACGAGTTTGCTACTGAGCAGGTCAGCATCGCTCGATTTCAAACTTGTGTCGAGCGAGATTTCCATTGTCAGAAGTTGGCGCGGATCAAATCCGAGATCCACCTTATGCATGGCAGCAAAGCTTCGAATTAGCAGAATAGCGCCGCATAGAAGGACCACTGCGATGGTGACCTCCGCCGCTACCAGCAGACTGCGGGTGCGATTTTGCTTGACACTAGCGCCGGCCTGACTGCTGGATTCCTTGAGCGATGAAACCAAATCGGGACGCGAGACCTGCAGGGCAGGAAAGAGGCCGAAGAGCAGTCCGGTGACGATGGCAATCGCGAAGGTGAACGTGGTCACAGTTGGATCGAGCGCCGCGATTGAACTGAGCTCCTGCAGTCGTGGCAGATCAGGAGGTGTTAGGGCCAGCAGCGCGCGTACTGCCACCGATCCAATCGCTAGGCCAAACACGCCTCCGGCGAGCGCCAATAATAAACTTTCGCTGAGCAGTTGTCGGATAATTCGCGAGCGGCTTGCCCCGATGGCCGAGCGAATTGCGATCTCCCGCTGACGGCCGAGAGATCGCGTCAGCAGCAGGTTGGCAACATTGGCGCATGCGATCAGCAACACTAGCCCCACGGCGCCGAGCAGGATCAGTAACGCCGGCCGAACATCATCAGTCATCTGCCACTGGAGATAACTAACCTGGAGCTGTTCATCATGGCCCAACTGCTGCGGATGAGTTTGGACGTAGCGTTGGCCAAGCACGCGCATCATGGAATTGGCGTGAGCGAGCGTCACGCCTGCGGGCAGCCGCGCGGCGACCACGAGAACATGAGCCTCGTTGGTGCTGTTCGCATCCGCCTGCAGGGGCACCCAGAGATCGGCGCTTGGCTCTGGTTTGAACATCGGAGGACAGACGCCAATTACTGTGTATGACGAACTACCTAGCGTGATCGCCTTGCCCAGGACCGCAGCATCACCTCCAAACCGTCGCTGCCAAAGCCCGTAGCTGATCACAACCACGTGAGCGCCGCCGGGGCGATCGTCGTCGGGCGTAAACGTTCTTCCTATAATGGGAGTCGCGCCAAAGAAATGAAAGTAATTCTTCGAAGCCTTCATCACGTCCACCAACTCAGGCCGCTCGCCGCCAATCAGGTTCACCGTGGCGCCGGGCAGGTAAGCCGTAAGGTCCTCGAAGCCGGGATTATTCCGTTTCCAAAAGCCGACCATTGGTTCCGAAGCGTTGATCGTCGAACGCCCAATGCGAACCATCCGTTCCGAATCGGGATATGGCAACGGATGGAGAAGAACGGTGTTGACTACGGTAAAGATCGCCGTGTTGACGCCAATGCCGAGAGCCAGCGCGCTGATGACAGCCAGACTGAATCCCGGCGATTTGGTCAGGCTGCGAATTGCACAGCGGAGATCAGAAGCAAGATTCTCTAACGAGATCGACGCCAGGACGGAACCGTGTGTGGAGTCCATAAATGAGGAGTCTCTCAAACTAATGGAGGTAATGCGAGTTCGACGGTCAGGTGAGCGCCGCGACGTTAGCGGAACAACTGCTTCTCGCCGCCCTATTGTTATTGAGTACGGCTGCGGCGATGGGTGCGCGCAGATAGCCACCAACTCGGCGAAGCGACCAGGGCTGACGTGCGAATTTACTCCAGAACGTTAACTACCAGGTGCATATTGCGGTGTCCAGCCCCACAAAAATGGTTGCAGGCTGCAACGAACCTGCCGGTCTGTCTTGGAGTAATGGCAACATCCGATGCTTTTCCTGGCTCGATAGTCGCGTCGATTTGGAGCTGCTCCAAGGATAGACCGTGAGTAACATCTTCGGTGCTGAGTCGTAACACGACGGGTTCATCCTTTTTTAGAGTGATCTCGCCAGGAGTGAACGTGAAGCGCTTTGCCTTCAGCTCGATTATCTTGGGTGACGATGCGCCGGCGTGACGAGCGTACGATACGCTGGCGATTAACGCCAAGGCGAACATGGGAAGTGTTCTCAGGATTCGTGACATTAAGCTGGAATGCTCCGTGTTTGAATGATTGCCGGGTCTCAGGCGCATCGGATTTGGATCCAACCCCTACTTCGAGTCAGAAGACTTCACAATTGCGATAACTGGAGTCGACATTCGGTCTTCGCCTGTTTCAGATTCTTGCTCATCTCCCCTAATCGATGCTTTAAAGATGCGGATTCCATCTCCCAGGCCTTTGCCCAGTTCAGGAAGTTTCTTGGGCCCAAAGACCAAGAGAGCGATTCCTAGCAAAACGAGCAAATGCATCGGCTGAAACAGTCCTTCGAACATAGGTGCTCCTTATTCGGGTGAGACAACCTCGCAAGATGCCGCTAAGGAACCATTGACCGTCATTAGCACGTCCGTGAATCGAAGTAGTCTTTGTTATGAAAGACTCTTAACCGCGATTGGAAATTCCAGAAGTCGGACAAATTGTCTAGCTAGGGGTTAGTGCGGGACAGCTTCACGTTCTCGTCAACACTTTGGAGTGAACTTCGCTTGCCCAGCGAAATACTTTGTCACGCATCGATCGTCACGTCTCCCTTTGCGTGGCTCACACAGGGCAGGATATAGCCACGGTCTTTCAGTTCAGAAGTAAGTCCATCTTCTGAATCCATGTGGACGCGGCCTTTGAGTAGCTTGCTTGCACAGGTTCCACACTGTCCCTCGCGACAGCTGTAAGGCATCTGTATTCCGCAGGCTTCGGCGGTCTCCAGAAGCGTTGCGGAGGAAGACACCAAACGCGTTTGTTTTGAGCGCGCAAATTCCACCAGAACAATCTGCGTCGGTGGAATTTGCTCTGTGTTAGTAGGTACCTGGCCTGCTCCAAAGTTTTCTTGCTTTATTCTTGCTGAACTCACTTTCATTGCTTCCAGAACTTCGCGAGCTGCCTTCATCATTCCAGGAGGACCGCAAATGAAGAATGTGGACGAAGTAACGTCCTCCACATTGATTTCGATCAAATCTTGTGTGAGATGACCGGTCAGCCCAACCCATCGAGAATCTGGTTGGGAAAGCACCGTCGCGACGTGCAATCGCGGTAGTCGCGCTTGTAAGGATTTCAGCTCCGTTTCAAAGATGATGTCTTTGCTGGTGCGAACGAAATACAGAAGCGTGACTTCCGTGGAAAGACAACGATCATCGATGTAGCGCAACATCGACATGAAAGGCGTAATACCACTGCCACCCGCGATCAGTACAATCCGCTGATGCTGCGTTTCATCGAAGTAGAATTGGCCGGCCGGCTCTGAGACTTCCACGGTCAATCCGATACTGGCCTTTTGGTTCAAGAACCCTGATACGTATCCGCTGGCAGTTTGCTTCGGCGTGATTTCGATATAGCCCGTTTGCGAAGGGGAAGAGCAGATTGAATAACAGCGCGGCAGAGTCTTTCCATCAATGGCCCAATTGAATTTGAGGAACTGGCCTGGACGAAAGGAAATGCGGCAGTCGTGCGGAACTAGAAAGCGCAGAGTCTTAGCGTCATGCGTCTGCCGGTGAATTCGCGCCAATTTAAGGACGACTGAGCTTCTTCCTGATCCAGATTTGTCGACACTATCGAGTCCAATAAGTGCGTCGGCAGGTTTCGACCTACGCCACAATAGAGCAAGGAGCATGGTGGCGCACACGGTCGTGACAAAAACGGATATATACGCAGGCACGGTTGCCGGGCTCGCACTCCGTAGTAGATATGCTCCCAAATTGATAATGACGAGCAGATAAGAAATTCCCGTAATCGACAATCCAAGGACTCGCAGGGTCGTGGTGGGGCGTTTGTAGTGCCGGGCCACAGCCACCTTTATAAGCAGGAGCGGAAGGAGTATCAGCGCCAGAGATGCGTGAACAATGTTGCGCGGTGAAAGTTCATCACTAAGCCCTTTCAGGCGTAACACCATGTGATAGCTCATCACGCAATACAAAAACGTGAATAAGTAACCGATAATGCGATGCGCTCGCACTCGCCATGCCTGAGCTCTGGGATTGGAGTGCCGATCACCTCGCAACATCAAGTAGGAGTTGACTCCGGCGAAAAGCACGAATACTACGCCGAGTGCCAAAGTGAGAGGAGGTTGCATCACTTTGTGGTAGCTGTCGCGTGAGAAGAGGAATTGCGAGCATGCGAAGGCACAGGATCGACAACCGCAATTCGCTTTGTTTGAGTAGAAATACGCATATCAGAGCTCTCGTCCGCACTTGTCATGGCAACTCTAAGAAGGAACAGCGATTGCAAAATTAAGAGCGAAGCCACCGCACTGAGGGCAAATTCCGTGATCATGAGATCCTGCCTTTCCATTTCCGTACTCACTAAAGACCTCAGGGCATCGTGTTTATTCCGGAATTGCCAACCCGTTTAACCCTTCGATGTTGAAACTCTGGGGCGGTAAAAGGAATAAGTCTTTCCGCGCTCCAGTCTTTATGACTGCCGGGTCGTGTGCGCTCGGCTCAAGTTCCAGAGGGTTACGCGATCATCAACGCTTCCTTAATCTCAACGGGCGTGGCAACGCCAATCTTTCAGGTCAGCCAGGAAGAGGCCTTTGCACATTCAGGCTATCGGGATGAAGCTACCCGCAGAATTTTCTCGAGATCTGGCATTGAATATCGTCACTTCTATTTCCACAATGGGATTAGGATCGATGAAGGTTCCGATGAGCTGAATCGGCGATATGTTCGCGGCGCAATGGAAATTGGTTGCCGCGCAATTCGAAAGTGTCTTGAGTCCGCGGGTTTGACGGAGCGGGATATCGATTTGTTCGTGCTATGCAGCTCGACTGGCTACAGTTGCCCCGACATTGCCAGTCGACTGATAGGACACATGGGATTTCGTTCTGGCATTCAGCGAGCACCCATCCTCGGACTCGGCTGCGGTGGAGCCCTCCCCAGCTTGCAACGAGCCTGCGATTTCGTGCGGACTCACATAGGTCAAGTAGCGCTTGTATTGACGGTAGAGATTTGTTCGGCATGCTACTACCGCGATGACACGCTTGAAACCGTTATTGGGAATGCAATCTGCGCTGATGGTGCTGCGGCGGCTTTACTAATCGCGGGAGCGCCGCCAGATCCGCCGTTCCCAGAGATTGTTGACTTCGAATCCTTTATTGATCCTAAGCACCTGGGGAGCGTTGGCTTTGAACATCGGGATGGGAAGCTGCGCATCGTCTTGGGCTCTGAAGTGCGGCAGCTGGCCCCTGGCCTTTTAGAGGGAGCGCTGTGTCCACTATTGGCGCGAAATAACCTTCGCCATTCAGACATTCGCTTTTGGGTTGTCCATCCCGGAGGACGCAGAGTTATCGATAGCGTTCAGAAGCACTTGAATCTTTCAGATTCCGAATTGCAATTTTCGAGAGATGTGCTTCGCAACTACGGGAACATGTCATCGGCAACCGCGATGTTTGTGTTCCATGAGGTAGTCCACAACGGCAAGCCGAAAGCTGGAGATTGGGGCGTTATGGCTGCGCTCGGTCCCGGGATGGCGGCGGAAGCAGCTCTACTCAGATGGTGAATATCTTCGCCTTGAGATTCGGTCCTCTGCTTCGTGTCCTCAATCATCGTATAAGAGCCGGTCGGTTGCGAGAATTACGGCAATTCTTATCAAGCGGCAATTCCTCTCGTCCGGCAACCGCAGCGGTGCCTTGGAGCCAGACGCTGTCCCAACAACCGCCATTGGTGTTCCAGATGGCGAGTGGGTACTGGGTTTCACAGGCAATTTATACCGCCGCGAAGCTTGGCATTGCAGACGTGCTAACTGACGGCCCTAAATCGGTGGATGAAATCGCGAATGCCGTCGAGGCGGACGCAGATTCCTTGCGTAGACTCTTGCGCGTGCTGTCCATGCTCAACGTTTGTCAAATTACGAAGTCGGAGCGGTTCGAGCTGACGGCACTGGGCAGATCGCTGCAGTCGGGTGTTTCAGGATCACAGCGCGCGATCGTGCTGACTCTAGGTGAACTTCACTATAAAGCGTGGGGCCATCTGTGTGAGAGCGTGCAAACAGGCCATCCCGGGTTTTGCAGCGTCTTCGGCTCTCCAATGTTCGATTTCCTGGAAGAGAACTCCAATGCAGGCGAGATCTTCAATCTCGCGATGACAGATTTCTCAGCATTTGTCGCACACGCCTTACTGGTCTCTTATGACTTTTCCGGAATTAAGTCACTGGTGGATGTAGGTGGCGGCTGCGGGAAGCTATTGACGAGCATTCTGGAGGTTTATCCAAGTTTGCAAGGCGTTATCGTCGATCTTCCTGGCGTTATCGACGCAGCTTGTGAGCGCATACGGTCACATCCTTGCCGCGATCGTTGCACCGCAATCTCCGGAAATTTCTTTCAATCAGTCCCGCCTGGTGGAGACGTGTATTTACTCAGCGGCGTCATCCATGATTGGGACGATGAAGCAGCTCAAGTAATCTTGAAGAATTGCCGAAACTCAATGCGTCCACAAGCTAAAGTCCTAGCCGTTGAATGCGTCGTGCCCGAGAGTGACGAGCCATCTTTCAGCAAGCTGCTCGATTTGAACATGATGGTTATGACAGGCGGTCGTGAGCGAACCGAGCGCGAGTTTCGTGAGTTGTTCGGTAATTCTGGGTTAAGAGTAACTAAAGTCGTTTCTACGGCGTCCCCACTGCGAATCATCGAAGCGATTCGTAACTAGTTCCAGTCTCGAAAATAATTGCCCAAGTGGGCGGTAAGACTTCGTCCCATCAAGTCGGTCCCTCCCAAATCGGAATACATGGAATTTCTGATCGCATCAGTGCGTTCTGAGCTTACAGCAGTCCCTTAAATCTTATTGAGATCAAAGTTGCGACAGAAAGGAAGAGTTCTACGAATGATTAAGAAAGCTCTTGGTAGAGTCGCTCTGGTTGGGCTAACGATGTGTGGGATATCTACATCAACTGTGATGGCGCAAGATTCGCTGTTTCGATCCGTCATCATCGGGTCCAATCCCAAAACAATTATTGCCGGAGTGCAGAGCGGTGGCGCGCCCTGGACAGTTGAGCGGGGTTCAGCCGTGCTGAATGACGACGGTAAATTACACGTAACATTGCGCGATTTAATTTTGCCGAACCTCGGAAACCCGGGACCAGTAACGAGTGTCAGTGCGAGTCTCGTTTGTGGAGGTGCGGGCGGCACTGTGGTGGCCACCACGGATCCTGTTCCGCTCTCGGGAGACGGAAACGCTGACATTGATGCGAAAATCTCCGTGCCTGGACCGTGTTTCGCTCCGACAGTTTTGGTTCGAGCCGCGGGATTTAACGGCAACGTGCTCCCTCAACCCGGTCCCTGGATTGCGGCCAGTGGCACGACCGTTCCAAATGGTTCGCAAGATAAAGACGGGGACGGGAAATAACGTCCAGCTACATCAAACGCGGCCAGCGCAGCTTGATGGACGTAGAGCGCTGGCCCATTCCAACAGTATGTGCTTGGGGGCAAGGAAAAAGCCCGCGCATTGCGGGCTTTCCCAGTCATGATGCCACGAAACCGCGGATTCGGGCATGACTAACCTGGTTAGAATTCTCGTCGCGCCTGATCCGCTTCGTTTGCCAGGTCAGCAACAACTCAAGAAAGGCTTTTTGGCTGTCCGATGAAAAGGCCGTCAACAATAAAACCGTTGATGGCACCGACCGCGTCGATTTGTCCTGCACCGGTGGGACGAATGATCGCGCATTCCGGCAGCCCTTTGATGAAGTCGCAAGGCTCGGGCATGATCAGGTTGGCCTGTAATGATTCGGGTTGGTTGTGAGCGAGATCCACGCGTGTTGCCGGGTGTTGAAGACTATTCCGACACGTGAAGCATCATGGCAACAAAACAAGCCATGACTCCACCCAAGAGCAATATGAGCATGATTACGCCCTCGAAATCGGCGGGTTGTCGAACCCGGGGGTTGCTTTCCTGAAGGTCTGGATCTAGATAGTGAATGATTCGAGAGATTTCTCGATCAGAAGTCAGTTCAATCAGATTTGGCTCTAGCATGGGCTTTTTCGTACTTCCTGCAGAACGGGAATGTCGCGTTGCACTGCGGGAATACAGTGCCCTGCTTTGACAGGGCACTGGGACTTGATTGACAAGGATCAGTTTCCTGCGCTCGTGACGACGGTCTGCTTGTCCCCGCCGCGAGCCAGCTGTATCTCTTTCTTCGAAGCTGCGAAATGCAACTTGCCGGACGGGGTGACAACATCGCTTAAGAAGTACTGGTCACCAATCCGATGAAATACCAGCTGACTTCCTGTGACGGTGGTATTGAACTCGCTCGCGACCGCCAAAGCGCCAGTACCCTGGCCAAGGAACGCGAGACCTGACTTGTCGTTAGGTAACGATTCTCGAACGGTATATGTGGCGGCCGGTAACTCTTTTCCGCTAACAACGAAATTGAAAGGGACATTAACTTTGAGTTCCTCAGCATTTGCCTTTGCTAAGGTGGCGAACACGATTCCCATTATGCACAACACTGTAAAACGTTTCCTCATTTGAACTATTCTCCTTGAGCACATTCATCAAATTCTGTGCGCACTTAATAGACACTGCACGAGGCTCAGCGATTCCCAAACGGCACTATTTGAGGCTGAAAACTGATTACGGGAGCAAAAATATCGCTGCGTTAATGAGCTGAGATATTTTCGTGGGACGAGCCTACGATCATCGGGCTAATACGGGAATAAATCACTGCGAGCTGAGTACATTCCAAAAGAGAGTGCTGGACTGCAATTGCGGTCGAGCACCGGTCAAGATTCCAACAAGTGAGGATCGGAATGACAAAAGCTACAGTCGCAGTAGCTCTTCTATGCGCCAGTCTGTGGTGTACGACTGAAACATGGGCGCAAGAGGAAACGCAGAAATCAAATGGTCCTTTTACGCAATCTGTGAACGAAGTTGTTCAGTGGAACAAGATTCTTCTAACAATTGTTCGGACGCCAGGCGCTCAGCCCGCAACTGTTCATCCAACCCGCAGCTTCGCGATGATGCATGTAGCGATCTACGACGCGGTGAATGCCATTGATCGGAGTCATTCGCCGTACCTGATCCAGGTTGCTGAGGTCTCGAAGCACGCATCACAAGCAGCAGCGGCGGCTGCCGCAGGACACGAAGTCCTCCTTGCGCTGTACCCAAACTTCAAGACAACACTCGATGCTGACCTTCAGCAATCGCTCGCAAACATCGGCTCCGGCAGGGAAGTGAATGAAGGGCTCCGCATCGGCCAAGAAGTCGGCGATCGCATAGTGGCGTTGCGAAGCAACGATGGGTCCGACGCTCCACCTATTCCTTATGTCTTTGGCCCAGCGCCAGGCGACTACCAATCAACGCCGCCGAATTTTCCCAAGCAGCCTCAGTTTACAAACTGGCCGCATGTGACGCCCTTTGCCCTCCGTAACGCGGCCCAATTCCGTCCAGGACCGCCACCGAGTTTGAGCAGCGACGTTTATGAGGACGCGTTCAATGAGACCAAGTCCCTTGGGATTGCAAATGGCACAGCCGCGACAGCGGATCAGGCCCTCACGGGGCATTTCTGGAATGGAGCAATTCAGAACTACTGGAATGAAATCACGCAGACTGCAGCAATTGACTTTGGCTTGACAACCGCGCAGAGCGCCCGCCTATTCGCACTTCTCAATCTATCTTTTGCGGACAGTGTGATTGCCTTCTACGACGCTAAATACACTTACAATTTCTGGAGGCCGGTAACGGCTATCCGAGGAGCCTCCGCTGCCATCAACCCGAAGACTCTGCCGGATGCAAATTGGCTGCCCGAAGTCGGCAATACCACTCCCGATCCGTCATATCCCGGCGCACACGCCGTAATCAGCGCAGCAGGTGCAGCGGTCCTGATCTCCTTCTTTCATCGCGACCAGTTGAATTTTCAGGTCACGTCGGAAGTGATGCCGGGAGTGGAGCGGGCATTTGATTCCTTCTCAGATGCTGCCCAAGAAGCCACTCTAAGTCGAATGTTCGCTGGAGTGCACTTCCGTTTCGATTTGACTCACGGTCAACGCCTCGGCCGCCAAGTGGCTGACTTCGTCTTCGACAACCTATTGACTCCTGTCGAAGGAGCGCCAGACGAAAGAGGAGATCACTGATTCGCTGTATTTCGGAGTCCGTCCAATTCTAGGAACCTTTCGATTCTGTACAATCAACAGCTCCCGTACTCTGAGGAATGGAATCTCGGTGTCCAACATATTTTTGGTAAGTCATACACAGTCGAAGTCCGATACCTTGGCAGCCGGGGAATTCATCTGCCAGTTCAAGATCGCCTGAATCGTCAGGCAGTTGTTGGACCAGACAATTTTCTTCCCACCTTTATTAATCCGGCCACGGTGCCGTCTCAGGCTCAGCTAAACACGCTGAAAACCCTCGATCAGGTACAGGCATTCAGGTCCAGCTTTGTGCCTGCATTCGTGGCGGCGGAATTTACAAGTAACGTCACTTCGTTCGAGCCGTTCGGAAGCTCGATCTACCCATGGCCTCGCAAGCTCCGTCAGCCGTCGCTTCGATCATGGTTTGGAATTCAATTTGGCGTACACCTAGAGCCATCTGATTGACGACAGTACTGCAGATGTGTTCTCGACGCTGCTCACACCTCGTCGTCCGCAAGACCCTCAAAATGTCGCAGCAGATCGAAGTACGTCAGCGCTCGATCACAGGCAGCGGCTCACGATCAGTGCAATCTACGATTTGCCATTCTTCAAGCAATCGAACTGGATGATGAGGAATCTGGTTGGTAACTGGGAAATCGCCCCGATCTACACGTTCGAATCTCCGGAATACGCGACAGTCCAAAGCGCGCAGAATTCCAATCTGGCCGGGGACACATTCCCGACTCGCGCGATCTTCAATCCGCAAGGCACTGCTGGTGTTGGTAGCGGGGTAAATCCGCTGACGAACTCACAGGGCCAGATTGTCGGCTACGTGGCAAACAATCCAAACGCTCAATACATCGTGGCCGGTGTTGGCGCTCTATCGAATGCTTCGAGAAACACGCTTGCATTGCCGCGTACGAATAACTGGGATCTCTCGGTTGTGAAGCGCGTCGGAATTAATGACAGGATGTCTTTCGAGTTTCTGGCGCAAGCCTACAACGTCTTCAATCATTCGCAATACGTTCCCGGCTCTATCAATCAAATCAACGCGGTAGGCCTGATTGGACAGCCGCTGGACTTTACAACTACAGCCACTCGCAACTTCCTTACGCCAAGTTCACCGACGTTCGACAAGCCGAACTTGGTTTTTCCGAACAATGCCCGAACGATGCAACTTGGAGCAAAGTTCATCTTTTGATGACTTTTGTTCCGACAATTCAAGGGGAGCCCTAGGCTCCCCTTTCTCGCCTGCACTTTTGCTTTCCCCAAACAGTCGAACGCAGCCTCTCCGGTTCAAAGGGAATGCGTCCGGCCCGTCACACATTTCTGACGCTGGCGAGCTGACGGCGGACATCTGTCTACCGTCAGCCCTCAAACACCACGCTTTATTGAGGCGTGTACCAGCGAACGTAATCGACTTGCATCGGTCCCGGATTGCTCAGGCCGCTTGTCGATCCTCCGAGCGTTCCACCTACAGCCACGTTCAGGATTGTGAAGACGTTCTGGTTGAACGGCCACGTATCTCCTGAAGGAAGACCGCTAGGAGTCACCGTGAAGAACGGTGTAGATGCATTGTCCACGAAGAACTGCATTTCGTTTTGCGTCCAGACGATCCCGTAGGTGTGGAACGCGGTGTCTGCGGCCTCCCCGTTCGGGAATGTGTAGCGCATTCCAATTCCGCTCCCTCCAGTTTTGGCTGTATGGATGGTCGAATTGTTCCCCGACGGACCTGCTCCATTGTGTACCTGCGGAGACCAGTTCTCCATGATGTCGGCTTCGCCGCAGGTGGGCCACCCCACCGTACCGATGTTGCTGCCCAAGGTCCAGAATGCAGGCCACAGGCCCTGGTTTGTCGTATTGGGAAGCTGGATGCTGGCCTCAAGAATTCCGAATTGGAAGTTCTGTTTGCCTTGCGTATTCATGCGACCAGATATCCACGTTCCGTTGACATTCCTGGGCTGGATCAGGAGGTGCCCGCCGCCATCGATGTAAACCGGTGCCGTAGATGTGCTGAACGTCGTCGGGCACTGCGACGGATTGCCTGCGTAGCCTGGAGGTCCGCAATACACTTCGGCTTCACCATTGCCCCACCCGTTATTGTTTCCGAGATCGAACTTCCACACCGATATATCAGGAGAACCGGCGCTGCCGTTGAACTCCTGGCACCACTGCGGCACGTAAGTTGTTCCGTTGACGGTGATGTTCGAGACGCCTGCGCATGATCCGGTCCCGCCGCCGCTGCCGGATGTAAATGCCATGTAGTTGATGTTCCAGCCGCCATTATCCTGGTCGAGAGTCAGCACTTGCTGGCCCGCCGGCAGCGTCACTGTCGCTGTCACGTTGGTCCAGGTCTGCCAGCCTCCGGTCGCGGGTACATTCACAGAGCCGGTGAGGTTCGTTCCTGACGAGTTGGCGATGTGGAAGGCATCTGTCACTGCGTTGATAGCCGCAACGCGGAAGGTCACTGTGTAAGTTCCGGCCGATGCCACGTTCACCGTGTAGCGGAACCATTGACCCGTCGCGGTCCAACCGAGGTTATCCCCGCCACCTGTGTCGGTCGTGGCTTCCAGATCGATGCCGTCGGAGCGATAGCTGTTCGCGGTCCCATTTGTGGAAGTCACGTGATAGCCCACGCCTGAGCCTCCGGTGTCGTAGTTCTCGGCTTGCACTGTGCCGGGAATGGCAGCAGGAGTTCCTCCGTATGGTCCTTCACCGCCAGAGCCTGTGAAAGCCACAAAGTTGATGTTCCAGCCGGGATTGTCCTGATTCACGGTCAACACCTGCTGCCCGGCCGGCAGCGTGATACTGGCCGTTACGTTGGTCCACGTTTGCCAGGCGCCCGTCGCCGGCACGTTGATATTGCCGCTTAAGTTCGTGCCCGACGAGTTGGAGATGTGCAAGGCATCTGTCACCGCATTGATTGCTGCCACGCGAAAGGTGACGGTGTAAGTTCCCGCCGCGTTCACGTTTACCGTGTACTTGAACCACTGACCCTTCGCAGTCCAGCCCAGGTTATCGCCGCCACCAGTGTCGGTGGTTGCTTCCAGATCCACACCGTCGGAGCGGTAGTTGTTGGCAGTCCCATTTACGGAAGTAACGTTGTAGGCAACTCCTTGCCCACCAGTGTCATAGTTCTCCGCCTGCATCGTGCCGGGAATGGCGGCGGGAGTTCCGCCGTAAGGTCCTTCGGCTGCAAAGGAGAAAGCGGATACGAATAACACAAAGGCTGCGCACAGAGCACAGAAGCTCAAGCAAGATCTTGTTGTCATGGTTATCCCTCGGCTCTCCTAAAGTCGGTTTTTTGACGCCACGGCGGGCGCAGAGACAAGGCGAAGCGGCGGTGCGCTAGCTGGACGCCGAAATCCTGAGATGCTGCTGGATCAGAGTTGGTTGTGGGGAGTATCTACTAAATCGTTTTGTTAAGTAGTTGGAGTGCGGGAGAACCTTTGGCATTAAGCGCTTTAGCCGTGTACCAAGTCTTGTCGACTCGGGGAGACTTCTCCCTCGCGTCTCTTCGCAGCTAATCCAAAGGCTCGTTTCTGAACCTGCCTACCAACAGCGCCACTGTAATCGCGATATAGAGAACCCCGGTAACCCCTTCGAGTGCCGCGAGTATGCGGGCTTCCCCGCTAAGCGGCACGATATCGCCATAGCCAATCGTAGAGAGCGTTATGAGGCTGAAATAAAGGAGCTCGGTTTGACGGTCGTCTCCGTGGCTTCCAATCTGGATTGAGCCTGGAGAGAAGGCATCTATCGCTAAATACAGAGTCGCCCATAGCAACGCAAGCAACAGATAAATGTTGACCGCAGTGTAGAGCTGCGCCGTAGCGACGGAACGAGTGTTCCTTAAATGGGAGAAAAGACCTGCAGCCGCGAGTGCGAAGAACGCAGCCAGAAATCCCCATCGAACTCCGGTCAGTGTTCGGCTGCGGAACGTATTACCTGCCAGCACAAAGATCACATTGCCCAACGCCAACAGAACCGACGGCCACACCCACTGTTTTATCTGCGACAATCGGACAATGGATAAGACTACCGGTACGAACGTCACTGCCATGAGCACCAGTCGGCTCCAATTACCCTGGTTCAACACCGGAGTCAACAGAATCGCCACTAGGAGCGATAGGAGGAGTAACAAATCCGGTCGCGATTGAAGTTTCGAGCTCAATGGGAAAACCTCAATAACACCCATACTATCGAGTAGCTGTCAAAGTCCGTTATCACCGTGATCGGCTGGTCCGATCGTATTGTTGGAATGGTTCGACCCTGACGTATGTACTGGAAATGCTTTGCTTCAACAGCGACCAAAGTTCTCACGCCCGTTCGTGTGAACGCATGAGGTGTACGTACCTACCAGCATCGTCACGGTTGGACTTGTTTGAAATCGAAATAAGCCAGATTCATGTTGCCGAGGGTCACTATGTGGATGGTGAGAACATTTTTACCTTTACTGAGAGGGACTTTGAAGAGCTGTGACGCCAAATTCCAGTGGTGCCATTGACGCCAGGCCACCGGATCTGCAGGATCGTTGGTCGATGTGATCTGCAGAGCTCCTGTTGCGTTCTTTCCATTTACGTCCACTGATATCGTCCCGCCACGATTCGATGTGTAAAGGAAATCCGCTGCATATGTTCCCGCGTGTGTAACGTCGACTGTAATGTCGAACCACTCTCCGGGTTCGGTCCAGCCGACATAAGGCAGGTCTGCGGGAGGAACGATTTTGTCGAAGGGATTGTCATCGATCGGATCTGGTTTTCTCTGAAACTTCGTGTAGGAAGTATCCACTCCCTCCTGCATGCGAAATTCGTTGAGATAGGTGCCATCGGCCGGATTCAACTCTCCGCTGCCGTGATTCTTTTGATCGGTGTCGTGATACGCGACTCCTTCGCCGCCCAGGTCATAGTAGGCGCACAAGATCTTTCCAGGTATTTTCTGTGGACCGCCTTGATAGCGGCTGTCGTGATAAGGCAAGCCTTTATATTGGCTCAAGAATGACTGGGGAAATGCGGTCCTCGGCAGTATCGAAGCGGCAAGGAAGCACAGCGAAAGAAATCTAGCGCTCATTCTTCAACTCCGTGGGTACGGATTCGCACGGCGGCCAATGTGTTTGTTTTGCTTGAGCTAAACCTGGAACAGTTCGATCCCGTGTTCTTTTCCCAGATTGCGCGAGTACTTCTTCTCCGACGCATTGTTCCAATGCTCATGGACACCAAGGCTGCGGCATCGGATGCCGTCGCGGTCGGGGTCATAGAGCGTCTTCGAAGGCGGGTCGTTAGCCAAGGCAGATTCGCGCAAATAGTTATCGGCATTCGCGATATCCGGAAGATCAGGCCATTCCGAAGTGAGAAAATCGAATCCGACGGAATCGATCGCTACCCCGTCAAATGACATAAAAATGCTGTTCGGCCAAGCGTCGTTGAAGGGCGCCATCTTCCACTTACGATGAGGCGGACCATCCACGTTATCGTTTCCGTAGAGCCCATCAATAATAAAAAGGATGGTTTTCTCGCCGAGATCCTTATGACCCAGGAAATCTGTAAATGCTGAGTAACTTGCCGAACCGTCCCGCTTGGGAGGGAAGCCGTCGTGGGCGTTCTTGCGCCAGTCGGGATTGATACTCGTAGCGCCGAACAGATTCTTTGCACAAAGAGTGACGCCTGAACTCACATGCGCTCTCAATATCGCAGCATCGATGAGATAGGAAGCTTCAACGACTGTGGTATCCAGCCCCGAAGCATTGCGGCTTGTAACCGAAAAAGGGATCGCGTTGGGTTTGAACTCGGCTTTTACTCGTCCATCTCCCCCAATATGGTCCACAAACACGACGCCTGGAAATTCATGGTGAATCTTGTCGTAGAGATTGCTCGGGATGAACCGGCTGGAATCGAAGACGGTGATTGCTGATGCGGGCACTCGCCCGGGACCGGTCAATTGTCGGACAAGTGAAAGGATCAAATGGGGCGACGAGTTCAAGCGCTCGATCGTGCCATGGTCCGTTGTGTTGTTCAGGTTCGCCTTAATTGCGATCTTCTCGCCGGCCTTGTATCCGGCGTTGCCGCGATCATGAGTGCGATTGAAGTAGTGAAAGATGGAGTTCCATGCCTGGGCATCGTTTTTTTGATTAGTAAGACCGCGAATCGATCGGGAAACCAGGCGGTCGATTACAGACTGATTATTGTTTGCATCAGTCCACCAGGAACCCGTGCCATCCCAGGTCACAGCCGCCGGATCGTGCGCCCATGTGACTCGACCGGGAAGCACGCCGCGGGGAATTCCTAATGGCGTTAGCGGTTCGAACAAGGAGGAGGGTACGAAGCTGGCAGCGGCAAGTGATAGAGCGAACTGTCGGCGCGTCATGTCCATTTTTGTTTGCTCCTAAAGCACAAGACTTACGGCCCGGCATCATCGGATAGAATATCGATTTTCTACACGACCAAATATGATCGACGCGAGTATATTTGCGTTGTTGCGAGTGGGTCAATCGTCCGCCTTTCTTAGATCCCGACCACCCTGCATGTCTCTTCGGATCTTATGCATCGAACCGACCTAGTTCCTGAAATAGAACTTGCCTTTACCGACTTAGTTCATCCAAAAGTAGAAGGTGCGCAGATCGGCTGGCGCGCCCTGGCAACTCAACTTCTGTGAAGTCGATCATCAGCGCACTAAGCTTCAACTTGCCTGGCATGAAGTGACTCGACCAGGGCTCGGATGTCCCGGTTCTCGAAAACCCTACTTTCGGGCACTACGGTTTTCTGGACGACAACGTGCACCATGCCCCGCGCCAAATCGTCAGCCCGAATCACATGGTTGGGAAGGAGCACCCGAAACGCTGGATAGATCGCGCGCATGAGGCGGTAGGTGAAAGTTGGTTCCTTTCGCGGTTCGACAGGGTAGATGTATGCAGGCCGGAAGATATACACGCGCGGGAACCCCGCGGCGAGCACCGCGTTCTCTGCCTCTCCCTTATAACGTGCAAAAGCCATCCGGCTTCGACCGGTTGGGTCCGCGCCACTCCCACTCAAAAATGAGAATGCTGCGTCGGGGTTGCTTCTGCGGAGAACTCGTGCGAATTCGATTGTGTAGTTCACAGTAATTGTCCGGAGTTCTGCGTCTGAGACCGCCCCGGTATAGGCGCCCAGGCAGAAGATGGCTGCATCCTGACCTGATAGCGCCTCCGTGAGTGCAGCGCAGTCTGCGAAGTTGGCATGCACAACCTGGTTCAGTTTGGGATGCGAGATGTCGAGCTTCCGGCGCCCAATCGAAGTCACACTTCTGACGGCGGAGTTATCGAGCGCGTAGCGAAGGGCATGTCTGCCGACCATTCCACTCGCGCCCACAATGACGAGGCGCTTCTGGTCGGCGGTGGGAACGCTCATCGACACACTTGAAGCCACTTGGTGTGGCACTGTCATGACCTAATCCGCTCCTCGATCCAGTCAGACCCTGGTCCCGAACAACGGGATCAAAACATCTAAGTGCTTCATTTGGGGTCTAGGAACCTGAAAACCTTTCTTTCTCTCCCTCGGTTGTCCCGAAGTTGTACCGAGCCGCTCACCTCAAGACACCGATAAAGGATGATTTCAAAATGGGCCTGCCACTTGTAATTGCATTCACTGTGATCACTAGATTGAAGCTTCGATTCTTTTGATTCCTTCATTCCTTGCGCATCAATCCTTTAGCAACTTGCGGAAGCGAAATTCAGGACAACTGATTCTTGTGAGGAGCGTCGAAAGTTTGGCTGCGAATCCCGCTATTTCGCAATTTCTTAGTTCCGAAAGAGCGGAGCGTCAGGCCTCGATCCGGATCACGAGAACGACAAACGATTTGCAATCGATTCCTACAAGTAAATCAGTCCACGACGCAACGCGATAGCGAGCGCCTGGGTGCGATCATTGGCGCCGAGCTTTCCCATAATGTGTTTCATGTGAACCTTTACGGTTTCCTCGGTGATGTAGAGCTTCTCCGCGATGTCACGGTTGCGATTTCCGTCCACTAAGTGACGAAGAACCTCGACTTCGCGATCTGAAAGCGGCTCGTCGCTGTAGTGTTCCGCCAACTTGGCTGCGATCTGGCTCGGAATTTTCTTTTTTCCCGCGTGAACCCGGCGAATCGCATCGACCAACTCGCGAGGAGGCATGCTCTTGAGCATATAAGCTTGCGCCCCTTCTGCGAGGGCTCGGCGAATCTCGTCGTCCAACTCGAAGGTAGTCAGGATGATGCAACGTGCCTCAGGAAATCCGGCGCGGATGGCGATCATTGCGTCGATGCCGCTTATGTCCGGAAGCCTGAGATCCATGAGAATGACGTCAGCCTTTTGCTGCCGACAATAGTCAATGCCCTGCCGTCCTGTGGAGGCTTGTGCCACCAACACCATGTCCGGTTGAGCGTTGATGAGGGTCTCAATTCCGTAGCGGAACACGGGATGGTCATCAATATGCAAAATCGTAATTTTCTCACTCATACTCATCTGCCGTTTATTGCTTCTTGCTGGGCTTCAGGTTTACAAGCAACATCTCTCACGAAAACCGATTCTTGCAGCACGCAGGCTGCGTTCGGATTGCGTCAGCATAGTGCAGTGTCTAAGAGAATCAAGCACTCTTGATCTATATTCTTCTCCACGTCAGTCCTTCCTAAAACCGCCATTCACACCGATGGTTGAATTTCCCCGCAATGCAGTTCGCTGTTGCGTCGCGGCGAACCTACGCTGTGGCTCGAGCTCTTCTGCCCCACCGCGCTCACGATCCTCATACTGCTTGGAATTACTTGGCGGAAAGTTTGCCACCTTCTCTATGGTCCGAGTGCAGGCTTCGCGAACTTCGGAAGCCGAACAGCCGAGCAGCAGAGCACACTCGTGCACACGGTAGCGCTCCAGAACGCACAGCACGAAAACAAAGCGCTCGAAGTCTGCAAGGCCCAACATGGCGTACAGGTCGAAATGGCCGCTTGACTGCTGATCGTGAGAGAGGACAGTTGGGAGAAGCACGGAAGAATTGGAACGTTGCCGTCGCGGATTCAGTTCACGAATTGCGTTTTCGACAATCATGCGCTTTGCCCAGGCGCGTACCCGTTCCCGAAACACCCAGTTCGCTTTAACGCAACTCTCAATGCCGGCAACAAAGCACCTTTCTGCCCTTTCGGGATCGCCCGCAAGGAGAAACGAGAGCTGATAAAGACCATGCAAATCTTCGTCAAAAGTTTTGAGGAAATCCTCGCAAGTCGCGTAGCGATTCGAACCGTCTCTGTCCGTTCCATTGTAGGACTGCTCAGTCATTTCTCCACCTCTCAAGAGCTCCATGGACGATTTCTAAGAGGACTGCATCGTCGAACGGTTTGGCCAAGAACTCCACTGCCCCCTCGCGCATCGCATGAATTCGCATCTTGGCGTCGCCATGCGCAGTGATGAAGATGATCGGTATTCGGCCTCGCTCCGCCTTAAGCTTCGCTTGCAGTTCAAGACCGGACATACCTGGCATGCGAACGTCGGCGATCAGGCACCCAGCCTCTTGGAGGGCATTGGAATGCAGGAATTGTTCCGCGGAGCCGAAGCAGAGCGTGTACAGGCCATCCGACTCGATCAGATCTTGCAGCGCACGCTGAAACGACTCGTCGTCGTCCACGATTGCTACGAGTCTTGAGGCTCGCCGGATACTCATCGGACGAAGGCTAGCGACATCGCGAAGCGCGCACAATCCGCACTTAGTCGTGACGAACTATTACTTAGGTGATAGACGACTAGAAGATAAAAAGCGGGGACTCAACCGGACCGGCTACAAACTCGCGAGGCTACTTACGTGGTGAGAGTTTTAATTTGTCGGCCATGCGTAGTAGCTCAACCACAGATTCCGCCCGCATCTTCCGCATGACGTGGCCTCGGTGGATTTTTACTGTACCCTCGCTTGCGCGGATTTCAGAGGCAATCTGCTTATTCAGCAGGCCGGTGACGACGAGAGTCATAACCTCACGCTCTCGCGCGGTCAATGACTGATATCGCTCTTGCAAATTGTGGATCTCGGCCTGCTGCTTTCGCGCGGCGATGTCACCCTGGAGAGCCTGCTGAATGGCGTCCAGCAGATCCTGGTCCCTGAAGGGTTTCGTCAAGAATTCCACCGCACCCGACTTCAACGCCCTGACCGACATGGGAATGTCGCCGTGAGCCGTAATAAAGATGATGGGAATCTGAACGCCAGTTTCGGCCAATTGGCGCTGGAAATCGAGTCCGCTCATTTGGGGCAATCTTACGTCCAGGATTAGGCAACTCGGTTCACTCGTGCGTTGGTTGTTAAGAAACTCCTGGCCCGTTGCGAAAGCTTGGGCGCGGAGGCCAACTGACTCTACGAGATCCTGGATCGCCTGACGCATGCCGCGGTCATCATCGATGATGAACACGGTGGGAACGGCCGCCGATTTCATGCATGAGCCTCAGCTTCGACGGGAAGAGTGAAATAAAAGGTCGCGCCAGGCCCCTGATTGGCAGTGGCCCAGATTCGTCCTCCGAGAGACTCTACGATCGAGCGGCTGATAGCCAACCCCATGCCCGTCCCCTGTGGCTTTGTCGTCTGAAACGCGTCAAAAATTCGTTCGGGATTTTCCGCCGGCAATCCTATTCCGGTGTCGCTGATCGAAATGAGTAGTTGCCTTTGGGGATTCGGTCGCGATCTAATCATCAATTCGCCACCCGTGTCTTTCATGGCCTCGATGGCGTTCAACATGAGGTTCATGAATACCTGTTGGAGTTGCACCCGGTCAGCCAGGATGTCAGGCACATCTTCGTCGAGTTCACAACGAATAATTACGGAGTGCCGAAGGGCTTCGTCCCCAAGCAGGACCGTCATTTCTCGAATGATCTCTTTGACGTCAACGATCTCGCGTTGAGGAGGGATGCCTTTCTTGTAGAAGGACCGCAAGCGGTTGATGACATCGGCGGCACGGTTTCCGTCCTGCTCGATTCTCGTTGCTGCTGCCCGCGCTCTTTCTAGGTCCGGGGGATCATGCGCAAGCCATCGCAAAAGCGCGTTGGCGCTCGTGATCGAGGCTGCAATGGGCTGCTTGATTTCGTGCGCCAACGCGGCGGCCAGTTCTCCCATCATGTTGACGCGGTTGATGTGCGCCAAATCAGCTTCCAGTTGCCGCAACTTTTCGCGCTCCTGCTCGGCATGCTTTCGTTCGGTTATATCCATCGTGACACCGACGTACTCCCCGGTTTCTCCAGCGGGATTGCGATGTCCTATGGTACGTAGGAATCGGATCTGGCCGTCGTCGGCACGACAAATGCGAAATTCGCGAATTTCGTAATCCATTCTTGTGCGGATTGCATTTTCAAGAGTTGCCCTCACCGCCGGCTCGTCTTCCGGGTGGAGAGTGGCCCAAAAGCTTTCGAGTGGAGTAGGACCTTGGCGTGGATCGAAGCCGTGTATGCGATATGTTTCTTCCGACAGATGAAAGTTTTGCCTGGTAGCGAAATTCGATGCCCAACTGCCGATGTGCGCCAGGCTTTGCGCCTCCGCGAGGTATGCTTGCTCCCGCCGCAACTCCCGCATTAATAACTCATTCTCTGTGACGTCAATCGTGGTGCCGACAAACCCTTTGAAAACTCCTTGTTCAAAGACGGGAACAGCCACGGCACGAACATAGCGCAGTTGCCCATCAGGTCGAATAATTCGCTCGATTAGGTCGTGTCCCTTGTGTTGCTCCAGCATGATTTTGATGGTTTCAGCCATGGAGGCTCGGTCTTGTGGATGGACGAGGGCTAGATACTGTTCGACAGTAGGCGCTCCGTTCTGCGGATCGAGGCCGTAGATTTTGTACAGCTCTTCGGACCAATAATGACCAGACTCGTCGAACGCCCAGCTCCCTATATGAGCGAGGCGCTGTCCTTCGCTCAGATAAAACTGGCTTCGCCGCAGGGCTTCCTCCGCTCGCTTGCGCTCAGTGATGTCCTGGGTGGTGCCGAACATTTGGTAAGGTCGTCCCGATGAGTCTCTTTTTAAATCAGCCAGGCTGTGTACGACGCGCATTTCCCCGCTGGGACGAAAAAGTCGGTGTTCACAGTCAGCGCGCGTTCCAGAACGAATGGCCCCTTCTGCTGTCCGAAAAACAGCCTCTCGATCATCAGGGTGGATCATTTCGCGCACCTTGTCTAAGTCGATGGGGCCTTCCTGTGGCGACAGCCCAAAGATGCGGTAGGTTTCGTCCGACCAGATTAGGTGATTCGTCTGAAGGTCCCACACCCAATAGCCAACGTGGGCGACGCGTTGGGCTTCTTCAAGCCATGTCTTGCTTTCTTGTAATTCGCGAGACAGCGCCTGGTGCTCTTCCTCGGCGCGCTTCCGGTCAGTAATGTCCTGAACCGTACCGAATATTTCATACGGCCGGCCGGATGCGTCTCTTTTCACAGTGCCGATACCCTGGACAGTACGCACTTCGCCGTCAGGACGAACAACACGATGCTCCGCCTCAGTGTGGATTCCGCTACGAATATCCTGCTCAACTGCCCTGAAAACACGCTCCCGATCGTCAGGGTGGATCATTTCGCGTACCTTGTCGAAGTCAACGGGACCTTCCTGTGGCGTCAACCCAAAAATGCGATAGCTTTCGTCCGACCAGATTACGCGACTCTCGATAAGGTTCCATTCGTAGTGCCCTATGTGGGCGACACGTTGAGCCTCTTCAAGCTTTGCTTTGCTTTTTTGTAAGTTGCGAGACAGGGCCTCGCGCTCTTCATCGGCGCGTTTGCGCTCCGTGATATCGGTAACTACGCCGATGTACTCGAGGTTGCCGGAGTCATCTCTTCCGGCATGCGCAACCGCGTGGACATACTTGATGACACCATCGGGAAGGAGAATTCGATGCTCGACATCCAAGTCCATGCCGTTCTGCGCGGCACGATCCGACAGCTCTCGCACGCGGACCAGGTCCTCGGGGTGAACTCTGTCGAAAACCAGATCGAGCGTAGGATTCGTCTCTCGCGTGAAGCCCAGAATCCTGTAGGTTTCGTCCGACCAAACGAGCTCACCACTGCTGACCTTCCACCCGAAAGTTCCCGAATGACTTAGTCTCTGAGCATCTGCCAGGTACTGCCATCGTCTTTGCAACTCTGCCTGCGCTCGTTTCAAATGCTCGTTGGCCTTTTCCAGTTCGTTGGTCCTCTCGGTACCCCGAGCTTGCAAGACGTTGCTCGCTTCGACGAGAAGTTTTCGGTTTCGGCGCCGGCTACTCAGCAGGCCAACCAACAAGCTCAAAATCACAAGAGAAGTCAGAGTCGGCATCATTGGAAATGCAATCTCCGAAATTCGAAGAATCTTACCCTAGCCTCTCTAACCGTTGCTCCAAGGCGACCGCTGGCAGCCGCAGGAGGTTTTGACGAGAATGAACCCTGAACCGTCTTCGGCCTCAGCGTAATCGTGGAGGATCGCACGAGCTATGCGAAAAGCAATCAGCTCAAGATACTGATAAGCGAGTGATTTCAAAATGGGCTTCCACCTGTACTTCATTCGCTGAATCTTAATTAGTAGGTTGAAGGTTCGATTCCTTCCGTGCTCACCCATCTTTTCAAGCAGATGCGGGCGATTTGAAGAAGCCGATAGGCGAGCCTCAACAGCTATGACACCAAGTAGTTGCAGATCCGACCTATGAACTCAAAACTGGTCGGGGGCGGGCGACGGCACATGCAAGTCCAGCACCGTCATGCCCTGCTTCTTGTCGATATTGGTGAAGTAATGGACGGTATTTTCCGGCACCAGGATATAAGTGCCCTTTCTCACGTGATGGGTGACCCCGCCCTCTACGCCGTCGCCCACCAGGTTGGACGAATTCCGGCACGTAGGATGGATCAGCGTCCCGCCCAATATCAGATCGGCCTCACCGTCCACTACGTAGAAGAATTCCGCCATGCGGATGTGCAGCGAGGGGGGCGTGGCCGAGCGACGATATTCCACCGCCGCGTGGTGCAGCAGTCCGGCGCTCAGCACCACCTGGGCCGCAATCGCCTGGTCGGGCTTGATGATATTTTTCACCACGCCGACGCGATCGGCGACTTCGGCATCGTCTGACAGCATGCGGTTCTGCGCCTCGCCGGTCGGCGGTGGCATTACCGCAAGCTTTGAGCACATCTGGCCCTGCGTCGACTCCTGCGCGGCAGCGGCAGTCAACAAGGCTAAAATCATTAGTGAAGATTTCATCTCTATCCTCCTGCTTATTGTGGTTGGGAAATCCGCAAGCGAGGACACGCCGCAACTAGTCACGCTTAGGATTGTGTCATGAGCCTCAATCCTTCTTCTTCAGAATCATTACGCACTTCGCAGGGCGTGTCGAAGTACATAGTCGCATGGTGTTCAGCAGTGTATGCAGGCCAATGCGGGATGCCACTGTGATTAGGATTCCCAGTTCGGGCAAAGCTTACCCAGGCAGTGCTGATCTGCTTCGATAGCGCGAATGCTTCAGCAGCGCCACCGCTGTAGTGGTCGCACAGTTCCGCGTTGTCGAAGGTGAAGGCGATTTCGCAAGCGTGAAACGGGCCGGGACGGTCATCCAACACTGGAGTCCTCCAGGAAAAGATGTAAGAGTATGAGTGGGCTGCACCCGAAGCAGCCTTCCGGAGGGCCTGTGCGAACGCCGGGCGGCGCGTTTGTGAGGAGGCAGCGATCGTGGCGTATAGATCAAATGGAGTCGCCTTCGGATAATCGCGCCGGAACGCCTCGACAATCGCCTTGCTGTTTTCGCCGAACGCTTCACTAACCAGCCGATTCACTTCCACCATCTCCATTGCGCTAGCTTCGGGGCGATCTAACCCATTCACGAACTCGTGAAGATTAGTGCCAGTAATCAACGGTACGTCGGCTGAGATTTCTGGAGCTCCCGGATCGAATGGGTGACGAGGAAGTATGTGGCCATCCACTGTCGGCCCCCAATCGTATTCACCGTAGACTCTACGAATGGAAGGTTTGGGCCGAGGCATTTTCTTCATGGCTTCGGCCGCAGCACCCGAAAGCCGATCAACCGGGATTAACTGCAGTTCACTCACCTGCGATTTGGATAAACCCAGCTCTGCGATGACGAGTTCAGCCAGATGTTCCGAGTAATCAGGAGAAAGCGATTTAAGAAAGGGTCCGCTCTGCACAATGGCACGATGGAATAAGCCCTTCGCCGCCGGCATCGCCATGAGGGCAATGACTTTTCCTCCGCCGCCCGATTGACCAAAAATGGTTACGCTTCTCGCGTCGCCACCGAAAGTCGCGATGTTATCGCGAACCCACTCTAATACAGCTACAAGGTCGAGCATGCCAACGTTGGCGGAGCTGGCATATTCTTCTCCTCCCAATTGCGCAAGGTTGAGATAGCCATACACGTTCAGCCGATGATTGTGAGTCACGACCACTACGTCATGATTGCGGGCAAGACTCTCGCCGTCATAGGCAAGAAGATCATGACCGCTGCCGCCAGAAAATCCTCCACCGTGCATGTACACCATGACTGGGCGCTTATGCGAGCCATTGATCTCCTGTGTCCATAGATTGAGACGCAGGCAATCCTCGCCTGGGACCGTGGCCGCCGCGCCACGATGCAGCACGAACTGATCTTCGTCGGAGGTCGCAAGGTTTTTCCCGTCGGTATTGAAGTGCGCAGAGTCCTGATTCGGGCAAACGCGTCCATATTGCAATGCGTTGCGAACCCCACTCCAGGGTTCGGGCTTGATTGGCGGCATGAAGCGCCTGGCACCAGACGTGGATGCGCCATAAGGTACGCCTTTGAAAATGTACACACCGTTCCGCCTGAAGCCGCGGATTTTTCCGCTGGTTGTTTCTGCGACCGTCACTGCGTCAGAAGCGGTAACCGTGCCACGTTCCCGGCTTGCTGTCGGTTTTGTTTTCGGAAGCGCTTCCGGCGTGGGATGTGCTATCGAAGTGGTGGGTAAGATGACCGAACCGGCTAATTGTGCTCCCAGGGTTGCTATGCCGCTGATGAAGGAACGCCGTCCCTGGGAAGCAACTCCTAGCCCGTGCTTCACGTTTTTGTGCACATGCGGATCTTTCATCGAATCCTCCAGGAGTTCATCGTTTTGCTCGAAGAAGGCTTCAGACTTCGCATTTCACAGCATCAATTGGCCGCCGTTCACCTCGATAGTCTCACCCACTACGTAGCTGGCGGCTTCGGAGGCCAAAAAGGCGATCACGTTCGCGCATTCCATAGCTGTGCCCACGCGGCCGAGGGGAATTGCGGCGACGAAATTGCGCATCATCTCCGGCGTCGAGAACACTTCGTGAAAGGGAGTGTCGATTACACCTGGGGAGACGGCATTGACGCGCACGCCATATGGAGCAAGTTCCTTAGCCAGGGATTTGGTGTACGTGATCAGTCCGCCTTTCGCCGCAGAATACGGGCCCGCGCCTGGTCCTCCGCCACTTCGACCGGCGATCGAGACGACGTTGATGATCGCGCCTCTCTTGCGCTCGACCATCGATGAAGCTACCGCCTTCGAGCAAAGTGCGGCGCTGGTGAGATTGAGATTGAAGATCTCGTTCCACGTGGCTTCGTCGAGCTCAGCCACTGTCATACGGCGCAACAGCGAACCCGCGTTATTGACGAGAATATCGATGGGCCCAAGCTGCTCCGTTGCGTTCTTCACCATCGACTGAATCTCGCAGCTTTTGCGCATATCCGCCCGGATTGAAATTGCTTTGCCGCCGGCATCGCCAATTTGCCGTTGAACGTGAGCCGCGCCGTCGCCATTGCTGTGATATCCAATCGCGACCTTCGCTCCCAATTCGGCAAATACGGAAGCCGTTGCTGCACCAATGCCCGACGACGCGCCGGTAATCAATGCAACTTTCCCAGTTAGGTCCAGATAGTTCTGCATCTCAGTTTGGTATCGCCGCTTCTTCTAAAGTCAAACCGCGAATCCTTCTCCTACCGATGGGCCGTAACTCACCCACGAGCAGCCATAGAATGGTCGCACAGATCAGCGGGAGCAATCCGAAGCCGACGAACACTGGCGTGTACGAATAGTGATCCACCAGCCAGCCGGTGATCAGCGTGAACAGCATGCCACCGAATCCGGAGCCCATACTTGCAAGTCCATAAACCGAGGCAACAGAGTTTTTAGGAAACACGTCGCCCGGCATAGCCAGCATATTCGCGAGGCTGCCGGTATAACCAAGCATCGCGACGGAAATAAGCGCAATCGCGAGCCACGTCTGTTGCACCAGGACAGCGCCGATGGCGGAGGTCATCAACGCCGCAAACAACGTGACCGCGCTCTTGCGCGCCAAGGTTACAGAGGCGCCCCGCCGCAGGAGCCAGCCGGAAAATCCGCCGCCCAGAAAATTGCCCGCTCCCGCTACCGCAAAGGGAATCCAGGAATATTTGCCGATCGCCGCCATGTCGAATGCACGCGCCCGTTTCAGATATTCGGGAAACCAGAAGAGGTAGAAGTACCACACCGGGTCCAGAAAAATCTTAGATAACGCGAATCCAACGACGAAGCGCGTGCGCGCGAGTTCGCGCACGGGAATCGGCGGCACATCGAGTTCGGCATCGACTGCTGGCAGCGTCTGATAAGTGGGCAGCCACAGGACCAGCCATAGAAGTCCCACCGCGCCAATGGCTGTAAACGCTGCCGGCCATCCGTAATGCAGCAGAATCCATGCGACGATAGGCGGAGCCAGGATCGCGCCTACTGCCGAGCCACTGTTGAAGATTCCGGAGGCCAGGGCGCGTTCGGTTTCGGGAAACCACTCCGTCGCTACCTTGACTCCGGCGGGCCAGTTGCCGGCTTCACCAATTCCCAGCAAGAACCGAAACATCCCGAGGCTGATTGCACCGGTTGCGAAGCTGTGCAAAAGCGCAGCCACCGACCACCACAACATGCACAACCCGTACCCGAGCTTTGTCCCCAACCGATCGATGACCGGCCCGGAGATACCGTTGCTCACGGTGTAAGCCAGCAGGAATGCGAACACAACGCGCGAATATTCCACGTTGCTCATGTGGAAATGCTCACGCAGCACGGGTGCGGCTACGGAAAGCGTTTGCCGATCGAGATAGTTGATGACCGTCGCCCAGAAGGCGAACGAGATCATAAGCCAACGGCGGCGGGGGAATAGCATTCCACCTCACGTGCAAACTTGAGCAGTTCCATTCCGGTTCGGTCCGCCTTGGCGCCCGCTGCCAAAACGCTTTCCGTTCTTGCGGTTCGGGCCAGTAGAGTCAGAGATTCTCCGGCAGGATTGGCGCTCAATCAGGCGCACGCCGATCACCCGGTGTTCCGGTTCGCGAATGCCGTCCTTCGCCATCATGTTCAACAGCATCTCGATGGCCGCTTTCCCGATTTCGTACTTTGGCTGATCGATCGTGGTCAAAGGTGGATTAGTGATCTGGGACATTTCGACGTTGTCGAAGCCGATGATCGACAGGTCGTCGGGAATGCGAATCCCCTTTTCGATTGCGGCGCGAATGCAGCCGAAGGCAAGCACATCGTTTCCGGCGAAGATCGCTGTGATCTTGCGATCGGCTTCCAACAGTTGACGGGCCGACTCATAGCCGCCTGCGAAAGTGTGCTCCCCATAAATGACTTCCGGCTCCGGGAGGCCCCGATCGTGAAAAGCCTTCAGGAATCCCTTGGCGCGATCGGTCAAGTTGCCGTGTGCCCGCGGACCGGTGATGTGACCCACCCTGACGTGACCGAGATCGATCAGGTATTTGCCCGCGATCTCGCCGCCCTGGAGATTGTCTCCTAATACCGAAGAGAAACGCCGATACACCGAACTGCGATTCAGCAGCACGATCGGCACGCCGGCAGCCCTCAACTGATCTTGCTGCGCGCGATTCAATCCCGCGACTGAATTCATCACGATCCCATCCACACGCTTGGCGAGAAGCGAGTTGAAGTATCCCATCTGCTTTTCAGCTTTCAAGTCGCTATTACAGAGGACTAGGTCGCGACCTGCACGATGCGCAGCGTCTTCCGCGCCCCGAGCAACTTCCGCGAAGAATGGGTTGCGAATGTCACTTACTACCAGACCAATACTTTGCGAGTGCCCCGTCACCAAGCCGCGAGCGACTTGGTTGGTGCGGTAGTTGAGCCGGGTGGCGACCTCCACTACGTGCTTGCGCGTCTCATCGTTTACGCCGTAACCGTTGTTGAGGGCTCTTGAAACCGTGGAAGTATTCACGCCTGATTCGCGGGCAACGTCTTTGATCGTGACTGGCATGGGACCCTATTGCAACCGTTTCCGAATTATCCGCACTGAATGAGGTTATGTCAATCTATTACGGACTCAATCGAAGAAGCCACGCGGACAGCGGCCAGAGTCGGGGCTTTTCCGAAGGTACTGCCGCTGTAGCTAGCTTTCATGCGGGGACGAGAAAAATATAACTCGCATGAGAATTTGTCTTGACTACCTTCGAAAGTCCATGATAGCGTCCCGATCTGTTTCGGAAACGTTTGCAATAGCAAACGTTTCCATGGGGGTGGGCTATGCACCTAGCCTACACAGTAGGGGCGATCTTCGCTCTGAGTCTCGCCGGTTTCGCACAAACGGTTGGTCAAGTCACAGGCGTAGTAACCGATCCCAGCGGCAGCATCGTCGTGGGGGCCACCGTTACCATCACCAACTCGCAGACGAATGTCTCGCGCACGACGACTACGAACGGCGCTGGGAACTACGCGTTTCCCGCGCTCCAGCCGGGCGTCTACAACGTAAAAGCGGAGATGCACGGCTTTCAGCGCGAAGCTCGCGAGGTGGAACTGCAGGTAGAGCAGATTGCGCGCATCGACTTTCACCTGCAAGTCGGCGCAGTCACCGAAATCGTGGACGTCGCCAGCGGAGCACTACTCCTGAATACTGAGAGTGCCACTGTGGGAACAGTGATCGACAATAAGCGCATTGTCGAGCTGCCTCTCAACGGCCGCAGCTTCACCCAGCTTATCGCCCTGAGCCCCAACGTCGCCGCCAACTTCGTCAACAACGGAGGTCAGGCCGCCACTCGGCAGGGTGGCGATCGAGCTGCCCAGGAAATCTCTGTCGGTGGGTCGCGCCGCGAATACATGAACTTTACGCTCGACGGCGTGCAAAATACCGATCCCAACTTCAACACGTATGCCTTGCTTCCCTCGATTGATGCCTTACAGGAATTCAAAGTGGCGACTGGCGTTTACCCCGCCGAATTTGGGCATCTGGCCGCTCAGGTTAATGTGTCGACTTCCAGCGGAACTAACGAATACCACGGCACGGTGTTCGATTTCGTGCGCAATAACGCCTTTGACGCGCGACCCTATGGATTCACTTCCGTCGTGCCGGTTTCCGCGCCACTCAAGTGGAACCAGTACGGTTTCACTCTGGGCGGACCTGTATGGATTCCCAAGGTCTTCAACGGGAAGAACCGGCTGTTCTTCCTGTCTAACTATGAAGGTTTCAAGCTGCGACAGCAGACCCAAACGGTTTACACGACATTCCCAACCGCATTTCGAACCGGAGACTTCTCCTCGGCTCTGCCGGCACACGTGATCACCGATCCGCAGACCGGAAAGCCGTTTCCCAATAACGTAATCCCGAGCAATCGCCTGGATCCCTTCGCGATCAAGCTGCTGCAGTACTATCCAGCACCGAACATTGCAGGCGCAGGCCTTTCCAATAACTATCTCGCGCTGGACAACATCACGGAAGACAAAGACCAGTTCACCCAGCGCGTGGATTTTGTGCAGGGCGCAAAGTCGAGTTGGTTTGGCCGCTATAGCATGCAGCATGAACGCGGCATCATCCCCGCCTTGGACCAGAACGGGATGAGTCTTGCCACCGATGCCAAGCAGGCGATGATCAACAACACGTTGATTCTGTCGTCGAGCCTGGTAAACGAATTTCGTTTCGGGTACCTGGGGTTCTTCAATAACTTTGCGCCGGAGCTGGCAAACAAGACGGACGTGGTCAAGCAGTTGGGTCTTCCCGGACTCCTGAGCGACCCGGCGCCCCCAGCATGGGGCATTCCGCAAATCAACCTCTCGGATGGATTTAGCGGCTTTGGCAATAATGCGGACGGTCCTTACACGACCTGGGATCACATCTTCCAGTGGGTGGACAATGTTTCGTGGACCCACGGGAACCACTCGTTCAAGCTCGGCGCCGACATTAACCGCACACGTTTCAACGTGACCGGAAACCAATATGCCCGCGGCCTATATGGCATCCAGAATCAGGCCACCGGGTATGCCCCTTCCGACTTCATGCTCGGTTACGTCCACGATACTTCGGACGCCGCAGCCCTTGCGATCGCCCAGTTTCGTCAGACCGGCCAAGCCTATTACTTCCAGGATAGCTGGAAGGTCCGGTCCAACATCACCATCAGCTACGGCTTGCGCTACGAATATGTGCCGGCCTTCAGTGACAAAGCCCCTCTGGTCAATATCTTTGTTCCTGACGGCGCACTCTTCACGCAGACTCCCAACGCCCCGGCGGCCACGCATCCGTGCTTCGTCCGTTCTGGAACCGGCGATTTCTATGCCGGCACTCCGATTCGCTTTGGTCCGGGCATTTGTACCGCACGCGACGGACGTTTGGGCTCAAATCTGGTCCAGTCGGATCCCAAGAACTTCGCTCCCCGTTTGGGAATTGCCTGGAGCCCTACCGCCAACTGGACGGTCCGCGTCGGCGCAGGCATCTTCTACTCGCAAGACACAGGCAATCCAGTTTTCGACATGGCGCGCAATCTTTCTGGCCGCGTAATCGACAACGCTAACATCACAACTCACGACCTCACGTTTGAAAATCCCTTCACCACTTCGTCGAACGTGTGCGGCGTCCCCGTGCCTCCGTACGTCTGCATTACTTCCCCCTTTGTGCTAGGGAATGACTACCACCGGCGAACGCCGTACGTGGAACAGTACGAGCTGAATATCCAGCGGCAGTTGGGCAAGAACACTGCTCTCGAAATCGGCTACCTGGGAACGCAAGGCCATCGGCTGGAACGGATTCAGTACTTCAATCAGCCGACGCCCGGACCCGGATCAACGGCCAGCCGCTCACCGTGGCCGGAGTTTGGTTTTGTGCAAGAAGTCATTGGCCTGGTGAACTCCAACTACAACTCGCTCGCCCTGAAGCTCACGCGACGCATGTCTAACGGCTTTACTTATCTGCTTGGCTACACCTTCTCGAAGTCAATCGACGACGGCAGCGGCGAGCGCATCATCGGCACCGACAACATCGATGCCCAGAATGAGTACTGCATAAAGTGCGAGCGCGCGCTCTCGAGTTTCGATCAGAGGCAGCGTTTTGTAGCTTCGACGCTTTACGAATTGCCGTTCGGAAGAGGCCGCGCGTTCCTGAATCACGGCCTAGCCGGCACTTTCCTCGGCGGGTGGGATCTCGGAATGATTTGGACAATGGCTTCCGGTTCGCCGGTCGACATCTATTCCGGCAAAGATCAGTCCAACACCGGTGTGGGCCAGGACCGGCCGAATGTGGTGCCCGGCCAAACATGGCAGCTCAGCGATCCCACTCCGAAGCAATGGTTTAACGTGCAGGCTTTTGCCCTGCAGCCGCAATACACGTTTGGCAACTTAGGACGAAATGTCGTGATCGGTCCTAAATTGTTCAGCGTCGATTCCACCATCAAGAAAGATTTCAAGTTCACCGAGAGCAGATATGTGCAGTTGCGGCTCGATGCTTTCAATACCTTCAACCATCCCAACTTCGGCGACCCGGGCAATCGGGTGAATGCCAACCAGCTTGATGCAAGCGGTGTACCCATTCCGGGAACGGGCAGCTTCGGTCGGATTACCAGTACCAAAACGGGCGTTGACATGCGCGAGTTGCAGGTCAGCCTCAAAGTCGTCTTCTGATCGACAAACTCCTCCAGCGAGGTGAAATATGCGCGCAGCTTATGTGGTTTCGGCGATATTGGTTCTGAGTCTCGCCGGTTTCGCTCAAACCGCGGGTCAGGTTACTGGTCTGGTCACAGATCCAAGCGGCAGTGTAGTAGTCGGCGCTACGGTAACCATTACCAACTCTCAGACGAATGTCGCACGGACAACCACTACGAACAGTGCCGGCAATTACGCTTTTCCCGCGCTCCAGCCCGGTGTTTATTACGTAAAAGCGGAGTTGACCGGCTTTCGGAGCGAGATTCGCGAAAGGGTGGAACTACAGGTCGAGCAGATTGCGCGCATTGACTTTCGCCTGCAAGTCGGGGCAGTTACCGAAACGGTAGAAGTTTCGGGAGGCGCTCCCTTGCTCACGACCGAGAGCGCAACCGTTGGAACGGTCATCGACAATGACCGCATTGTAGGGCTGCCTCTAAACGGGCGCAGCTTCACCCAGTTGATCGCTCTTACCCCCAACGTTTCCTACAATAGCGTCTCTAATGGAGGCCAAGCCAGCGCTCGCCAAGGCGGCGATCGAACTACGCAGGAAATCTTTGTCGCCGGCGCGCGCCGCGAGTACACGAACTTTACGCTCGACGGTGTGGAAAATACCGATCCCGGCTTCAACACTTACGCATTGCTGCCCTCGATCGATGCCTTACAGGAATTCAAGGTGCAAGCCGGCGTTTACCCCGCGGAATTTGGGCACCTGCAGATTCAGGTAAACGTCTCCACTCTAAGCGGAACCAATCAATTCCACGGCGCGCTGTTCGAGTTCGTGCGCAACGACGCTTTTGACGCACTCCCTTACAACTTCACCTCCAAGCCGTTAACCTCCTCGCCGTTCAAGCAGAACCAATATGGCTATACTCTGGCGGGACCTGTCCGCATTCCCAAGCTCTTCAATGGCCAGGATCGGCTGTTCTTCATGTCCAACTACGAAGGCTTCAGGCTACGGCAGCAAACCCAGACGGTTTACACGACATTCCCAGCCGCATTCCGAACCGGTGACTTCTCCTCAGTCCTGGCAACCCACGTCATCACCGATCCGACGACTGGCCTGCCTTTCCCCGGCAATGTGATTCCCGCGAACCGTCTGGACACGATTGCCAAAGGATTCTTGCAGTATTATCCCGCGCCCAACATCCCGAACGCACCGAACAACGGCCTGTCCAACAATTACCTCGCAAAGGACAAAATCACGGGAAACAAATGGCAGATAACCGAGCGCGTGGACTTTACGCAAAACGCGAAATCAAGTTGGTTTGCCCGTTTTAGCATGCAGGATGAAAGCGGGATCCAGCCGGCTTTAGCTCAGAACGGCATGAGCCTGGTCACCAATGCCAAGCAGACGGCGATCAGTAACACGTTCATTTTCTCGCCGACCATTCTGAACGAATTCCGTGTTGGCTTTCTGAACTTCTACAATAATTTTGCACCCGAACTGGCGGGCATAACGAACGTCAACACGCAGTTGAATCTTCCGGGCCTCTTGAGTAACCCGGCGCCCCCGGCCTGGGGCGTTCCCAACGTCACCCTGGCAGATGGCTTTAGCGGTTTTGGCAACGGCACTGACGGTCCTTACACGACCTCGGATCACATCTTACAGGTGGTGGACAATATTTCCTGGACCCGCGGGAACCACTCGTTCAAGTTCGGCGCCGAGGTTGGCCGCACAGATTTCAACGAAACTGGGAACCAATACGCCCGCGCGCAATATAACTTCTCGAATAAAGCTACCGGATATGGTCCTGCCGACTTCATGCTCGGTTACGTCAACAGTACGGTAGACGCCGTCGCCCTGGCGGTCGCGCGGTTCCGTATGACGAGGCAGTTCTATTACATCCAGGATAGCTGGAAGATCCGGCCAAACATCACCATCAGCTACGGAATGCGCTACGAATATGTGCCGGCCTGGAGTGACAGAGTGCCTCTGGTCAATGTTTGGTTTCCCAACAACAATTACAACCTCCAAGGCGACCCCAAGGGTCTCAATCCACAGCCGGTGGAGACGCGGCCCTGCATTATCGAAAACGGAAGCGGCACTTTTAATGGTGGCAATGTTGTTTTTCCGACGGTCGCTCAGGGGGGCGTTTGTACCGCTCGCGATGGGCGGCTGGGTCCCAATCTCGTCGAGTCGGATAAGACGAATTTTGCTCCGCGCTTTGGGGTTGCGTGGAGTCCCACAAACAACTGGACGATCCGCATGGGCGCCGGCATTTTCTACACACAAGACACCGGTAATCCCGTATTCGATATGGCGCGCAGTCTTTCCGGAAAACTTCAGGTTACCCAGACCAATAACAACCTCACCTTCGAAAACCCCTTCGGCTCCAATGGGGTGGCGAACGTCTGTGGTGTCTCCGCTCCGCTGGTGTGTGTCCCTACACCCACTCTTGTCAGTACCTTTTACCGCCGCCAGACGCCCTCTGTGGAAGAGTATGAAATGAATATCCAACGGCAGTTTGGCAGCAACATGGCCCTCGAAGTTGGTTACCTGGGAACGCAAGGTCATCACCTGCCGCGTTATGTATATTTCAACGCCGCAGCGCCCGGACCGGGCTCCCAACTCAGCCGCGAAGCGTGGCCGAACTTCAACAACACCGTGGAGAACATTGGTAATGTGAACTCCAACTACAACGCGTTCTCCGGTAAACTCACGCGGCGCATGTCCAGCGGCCTTACCTTCCTGCTCGGCTATACGTACTCGAAGTCGATCGACGACGGCAGCGGGCTGCGCACGCTCGGCACCGATCAGATCGGCGCTCAGAATTCGTATTGCCTTGCGTGCGAGCGTGGCCTGTCGATCTTCGACCAGAAACACCGCTTTGTGGCTTCAGCTCTTTACCAATTGCCGTTCGGAAAAGGCCGCTCGTACATGAATCAGGGAGTAGCCGGCACCCTCATCGGCGGGTGGGATCTCGGGATGATCTTTTCCACGGCCTCCGGTTCCCCTGTCAACATCGCGGACGGCATATGTCAATCCAATATCGGCGCCAGCTGCATGGATCGGCCGAATGTGGTGCCCGGCGCGTCAGCGCAGCTCAGCAATCCCAATAAATTGGAGTGGTTTAATGTGCAAGCCTTTGCTCTGCAACCGCAGTACACGTTCGGAAACTCGGGACGGAACACGGTGATCGGCCCGCGATTGTTCAGTATCGATACCACCCTCGAGAAGAATTTTAGATTCACCGAACGACTGAACCTGCAGTTGCGGCTCGATGCTTTCAATCTCTTAAACCATCCCAACTTTGGCAGCCCGGGCAATAGCCTGACTGCCAACCATCTGGATGCCAATGGTGTGCCCATTCCGGGAAGCGGCGGCTTCGGCACGATTACCAGCCTCAACCCCAACGTAAGCATGCGACAGTTGCAGCTTGGCGCAAAGATCGTCTTCTGACAGACATGCTATTGTCGCGGCCCCGGCTTATGACGAGAATGACGAGAAGATCGCTGGCGTCCTCATTATTGATGTTGCCGGCAGGGTGGGCATGGCAGGCACGAGCCCAGACATCGGCGACTCAGCCGCCGGCCGCGGACGAGCTGACGACCATTGACGGTGACGGGACTGCGCACGTCAAGCGCGCGGTTCCCATCCCCAAGACCATCTCGCCCGAGGCTTATGCCCTGATGGCACGCGGGAAGCGATGGACGCCGGAAACGGGAACGAAAGAAGCAGCCGACTTCGACGAGAAATTGCATGCTACTTATCCGGTTGACATCACTGAGACAACGTTGGCCGGAGTGGCGTGCAAGATGGTTGTCCCGAAACAGGCTGCGGCGAATAAGCAGAACCGCGTTCTAATCTGTCTGCATGGCGGAGGGTTTACCTCCGATTCCGGTTCGACGCTCGAAGGCACTACCATCGCGGCGCTGACCGGCACTAAGGTGTTCGCGGTCGAGTATCGGCTGGCGCCACAGAATCCGTTTCCCGCGGCTGTGGACGACGCGGTAGCGGTATACAAGTACCTTCTCAAGCAGTATGTGCCAAAGAAGATCGGCGTATATGGTACGTCCGCGGGAGCCGTGCTAGCGGCTCAGATGGCGGTTGAGTCACGCAAGCTCGGCCTTCCTCTACCTGCCGTTTTGGGCTTCTTCTCCGGGTATGTCGATCTCGCGCGCTATGGAGACTCGAGGTTTCTTTACGGCACAAACGGATTCACTAACTTCAGCTCGATGCTTCCTGCCCTGAAGGGGCTGGGAATGATCCCATACGTCGGCAGCCATGATCGCCAGGATCCTGTGCTTTCGCCGATGTACGCAGACTTGAAAGGTTTCCCGCCGACGCTTTGCATGACTTCGACGCGCGATCACTGTCTCAGTGGCACCGTCGATTTTCATCGAGCGCTGTTGCGGGCGGGCGTGGACGCACGTTTGCTGGTCTTTGACGCCATGCCGCACGCCTTCTGGTATCTGTTTGACTTGCCGGAATCCAAGGAGGCGCTTGAGGCACAGGCTACTTTCCTGGATCGTCATCTAGCCTGACAAATATTGACCAAATGAAAGGTTCCTATGATTCAAACGATAGAAGCGATGCTGAACAAGTTCGAGTCCGGCAAAATGAGCCGCCGCCAACTCGTCCTCTCGCTGGCGACACTGGCGGTTGCCGCAAAGGCGCGGGCGCAGGAGAAACCCAGCCGTGCTGTAAGCATCAACCACATCACCGTGAAAGTTCCCGACCTGCACCGCACCTCAAACTTTTACCAGGAATTCTTCGGAATGCCCCTGAAGCAGCACTCGGCAAAAACCCACATCCTGGGAGTGGGCGACGCTTGCTTCTTTGGCATCGAGCAAGGCGACAGTCAGGCGAGAGTCGATCACTACGATTTCGGAATTGCGGGCTTCGACGCCGACGACGTGCGTGCGAAATTAACCAAGCTCAATTTGAAATTCGATAGCGGTAATTCGAAGGAATCGTTCAAGTTTTTTGACCCGGACGGCTTCCACGTTCAAGTGAACGCACCGGACTACGTCGGTCATGTGAGCTGACCGTCGTCTCTGCGCGTCTGGTCCACAAGAAAAACCCATGCGTCGAGAGAGAGAATCCAAGTCCGCTCCGGTTGGGGTGGTCACCAAAGTATTGCGAATCTTGGAAATGCTGCACGATTCCCCGGCAGGTCTGCAATTGAGGGAGGTCGCGGAGAAGACCGCGATTAACAAGAGCACGGCCTACCGTGTCCTGGCTCATCTGGAGCACGAAGGGTACGTGTTTCGCGACTCTGCCGGCGCGTATGCGATTGGGGTGCGACTGGCGCGTCTTGGATCGGGAGCGTCATACCAGACGACAATGCGCAAGATCAGCCGGCCGGTGCTGGAGGAGTTGGCGCGCATAACCGGCGAGACTGTCAGTCTTGCGGTTTTGGAAGGCCGCGACGTTCTTTATTTGGACGTGATGGAGAGCGCGCACACGTTTCGTCAGGTGTCCCAGATTGGGATGCGCCATCCGCTCTATTGCACCGCGTTGGGCAAGGCGATGCTTGCTTTCTATCCTGAGCAAGAGCAGAAATATCTGATTTCGGGAATCGACTTCGAACGTTTTACTCCACATACGATCACACGCGCCGCGAACCTGCGAAAGGAGCTGACGCTGATCCGGCAGCGTGGATACTCCCTAGACAATGAGGAGGTATATCTCGGCTCGCGCTGCATCGGCGCTCCCATTCTGGATGCGTCCGACCGGGTCATTGCGGCGCTCAGCGTATCAGGACCGACAACGCGCGTCACGCGAGACAGAATTCCGACCTTTGCAGCGGCGGCCCGGCAAGCGGCTGCGGAAGTCTCAACGAATCTAGCGGCTAACAGCAAAGGGTTTGAGACACGCTCTGGGCGGCACGGGGCAGCCCGTAAGGACGCAGCAGTTCCGAGCGTTGCAAACAACGATCAACTCAGCTCGATGATGCCATGAATTTATTCGCTCGCCCCAGGCTGCTAAGTACAGCTTGAGGCCATGCGTTCGGTAAAACCACCCGGCGGCGAGACGATTGAGTGAGAGAATTAATGCCGATTCAGGACTTCATTCTGACGGCGATGCCGTCCACGGGCACGAGACTGCCTTCAGCATCGAATCTCATCTCTGACTCTGAGCCTAAAGCAACCACATCAGTCCGCTTGCTGAGTTCATTCGCATATGCAGTCGAGACGCGCATGACCTCCAGCGAGAGCGTGTCGCGTATCTGCACGACGCGCGCGGAAGCCGGATTTTCCAGAGCCAGCGACTGCAGAGCCTGCTCGACAACCTCGCGGTCGGTATTGAAGTGAATCGGTATTTTTACCGTCTGTGGAGTGAGCGCGGTGAGCGCGTTCACATACGTAGTCTTCAAGTCGATGCTCGCGACCGTGCCTGTCGTCGTGAAGTCGGCCATGCCTATGCCGACGGCGTTGCCTGACGATGCTGCCGTCAGTCCGCGTACAAAGATGCGCGAGATGTTCGGAGAAACACCGGGCTGAGGTACCAGCGATGATGTGTATCCGCGAACCGCTCGACCAATCACGTTGGGATCCATGCCCGCGCCGCTGATGTTCTTCCCCATTTGGTCGACGATAAGCAGGTCGATCTCGGCGAAGGGCAGCCTCGGCATGAGCTCGCGAGCTCGGACCAGAAGCCTGGCCTCTTCTACCTCGAGCGTGTCAGGCGTGAGGAGCGCCAGGTCGGCCGTATCGTGAAACTGGTTTTCCAAAATCGCCAGTCCGCCGAGGATTGGTGCCCGATTGAGCACGAGCCCCGCAACTTGACGCAGTACGCGCTCATATCCGAGCCGACTGGAGGCAGCGTGGCAGGCGGCGGCTCCCGCTTGTTTCCCGAATCCGATCGCCAGCATCTTCAATAGGCCGCTGCCAAGGTCGGCGTGAAAATCGGTGTGGGGCTTGACGCGGTTGATGGGAAAGATCCAGTTGGCCTTCAGCGCCGCTGCGCTGAAGTTGACGGGAATGGCATCGGCGGTGGTGGTGCCGATACAGACGGTCTCCATCGTGGTCTCAAAGGGAACGCCCATGCTCGCCGGTGTGATCCCGTACGTTTCGAGGATGTGTGCCTGGCCTTCCGGCGTCGCTCCCCCGTGGCTTCCCATTGCAGGAACGATGAACGGAGATGCTCCGCGAGCGTGCAACTCGCGAAGAACTGCAGCGACGATCTGCTTGAGATTGGAGATGCCTCGGCTGCCCACACCTACTGCAACGCGTTTGCCGTCAAGCGGGCGGTTGAAATCCTTCTTTTGAAATTCGCGCTTGACGACCTCGTCGATCGCGAGCGGAGTGGAACGAGGAAAGTTCTGGCGAACGTCGAGCAGGCGAGGGAATTGCATGCTGTCTAGTGTAGTAAAGGCGCGCAGCAACGATAAAAACGCGACCCAGATGACGGTGGTTGCACGCATGCGCGCGGATTCACACGGAGCTGTCTGAGGGCGTTCGTGCTTTCAGCTCGCCAACGACCACTGCGTAGCCGAGGATGCCCACGATGAGCACGATTGCCCCAACGGTGAATCCAGGCACATACGAGCCGCTCGACTTGATCAGCAGGCCTACGGCTAGCGGTGCGATGACTCCGGCGAGATTGCCGGTGAAGTTCTCCACTCCCGTCCAGATGCCAACATGCTCGGGCGGTGCGCAGCATTGGAGGATAACGATCAAGTTGCCGGTCGCCAGTCCCGCCAGGCATGCTCCCATCAGCAGCGCAATTGCTATCCGTGTATCACTCGCCCGCATGGCTGCGATCAGGAAAAAGCCGCACAGGAAAGCCACGGTCACGATTCCCTTGCGCGTACGTGTTTCGCTCCATCCGTGCTCGATCAAGCGGTCGGCGATCAGTCCTCCGATGGGCTCGCTTAGGCCGAAGGTGAGGAAGGCGGCAGAGGCATAGAATCCGGCGCTTACGATGCTGAGATGGCGCACTGTCACCAGATAGTCGGGCAGCCACGTAACCAGGACGTACCAGTAGTAATCAAAGCAAAAAAAGCCAAAGCAGATGCCGATCAGATTGCGGTCTGTCAAAGCGCTGCGAACGTGTTGAGCAACAGTCCGTTTTGCGAGAACGGCGCCGGTGTTGGCTCGCAATTTGCGAGGAAAGACAAGAAACCACGGCACGAGCCAAAGGAGCGCGGCGAATCCCACAATGAGAAAGCTGCTGCGCCATCCTTGGCGCACCAGCAGCCAGGGAATAAACAGTCCGCCGAAGACGAGGCCCATGCGCGTGCCGCAGTTGAAGAGTCCCGACGGCAGCCCTCTTTCTCTGGTCGAAAACAGCAGGCTGACGATCTTCGTTCCGCCGGGAAGATAGATCGATTCGCCAATTCCCAGAATGATGCGAAAGAAGATCAGCATGGCGAGGCTGGTCGCGAGTCCCGTCACGCCTTGTGCAATCGACCAGACCGCGAAAGCGCCCGCATACAACCAGTACAAATTGAAGCGGTCGCTAGCCCACCCGATCGGAATCTGCAGCAGCGCGTATGACCAGAAGAAAGAAGAGAGCAGCAGTCCCTTCGTTGCCGGCAGCAGATGCAGGTCGCGGGAAATCGACGGCAGCGCAAACGAGATCGCCGCGCGATCGAGATAGTTGATCAGCGAGGCTACGAACAGCAGACCGACAATCGTCCAGCGGCGCTGGTTCGACACCTCGATTTGGGCGAAGTTGGAAGTGGAGGTCTGGGCGACAGTGCCGGTTGTCAGATTCAACGAAGAACTCCGGGTGCGTAAGGATACCGCATCATTGTTCGTGTCCGGGGCCGGCTAAGACATATCACGCCAGCGCGCTGTCAGCATGGCTGCTCCTGAAGATATACATTGCAGAGGCTTTTGGGAGAGTCCTCCTCGCTTGGTTTTTCATTCTGTAACTCCCTCCCTCCGCCACGGCTCACACAAACGTACAATCGAAACTCGTGTTTATCCCAAACAGGACTCTTTATGCCTCGAATCAGCTCGATTTCAGTCTCTACAGTCCGCATTCCCCTCGATCGTGTTACCTCATTTGCCACGCGCACGGTGAAGGCCCGCGATTACTGCTTGGTGAAGGTCCGTACCAAGGAGGGAATTGAGGGAATCGGATTCTGCTACGTTGGCACTGCCGGTGCCAACATTGCGAAGCTCGCCGTCCAAGAACTTCTGGCTCCGATGTTGCTTGGACGAGACAGCGATGGCGTCGAGGGTCTCTGGGACGAGATGTATCGCGAAGTCATACTTCACGGGCGTGTCGGCACAGTGATGCGCGCTCTCAGCATTCTCGATGTGGCGATGTGGGACTTGAATGCGCGTGCTGCCGAGCTGCCTCTGTATCGATATCTCGGCTGTTGGTCGCTCGACAAAGTTCCGGCTTACGCCAGCGGCGGATACTATCTCGAAGGCAAGACTCCTAAACATCTCGGTAAAGAGGTCGAGGGATGGGTGCGACAAGGCTTCCGCGCAGTCAAGATCAAAGTGGGACGCCTCACGCCTGCCGAGGAAGAAGAGCGCGTCCGCGCTGCGCGCGATGCGGCCGGTCCCGACGTCCATCTCATGATGGACATCAACAACGGGTGGGCCGATCTTCCCACCGCACTGATCTATTGCCGCCGTTTCGAGAAGTACAACCCCTACTGGGTGGAAGAGCCGTTCAGCCCAGATGACATCGATAACCACGCCAAGCTCGCTGCCGCTACCAGTATTCCCGTCGCGACGGGCGAGATCGAGGCGGGACGATGGCGCTTCAAGGAGATCCTCGAGAAGCGCGCAGCCGAGATCCTGCAGGCGGACGCTGCTGTGTGCGGCGGAATTTCAGAGTGGCGTCGCATCGCGCAGACCGCCGCCAGTTACGGCGTGACGATCTGCCCCCATTGGTTCCATGATCTGCACGTTCATCTGGTTGCGTCTGCCCCGAACGCGCGCTATGTAGAGTTCTTCCCCGACGATCAGGTTCTGAATTTCAGGCGCCTAGTGAATCGGCAGCTCGAAATCAAGAATGGTGACCTGCTATTGCCATCGGGACCAGGGCTGGGCTTTGAATTTGATGAACGCGCAGTGAAGAAGTACGCATTGGATCCACGTGAGGTTTGGAGCGAGTGCAACTAGATACAGTATGGTGCGAGATGGGATCGGCCATTCGCTGCGGATCTACTGCATTTAGCAGCTCAGGAAAATGGATTTATGCATTTCTGTGAGCGCGCGAGAGCCAGGCGCGGCACTAGTGGTGCGGGCGTGTACCCCCGAGGAACCAGCGGCAGCGGTCACCAATGCCATCGGAGCAGACGGGTGCTGGCTCGATCCCATACTCTGGGAATCAATTCCCGCCGGCCAGAACGGTACCGTCACTGCAAGGTATCATCGTGCTCTCGATGCGCGGAAGGACTTCCAGCCGAGTCGCCGGCCAATCACGTACATCGAAAACCACGATCACTCGACCATCACTGAACAATGCGGCGGCCGAAATGTGTGGTGGAAGACCCAGCCGCTTGCGATAGCACTGCTCTCAATGTGCGGCGCACCATTGCTTCATAATCGCCAGGAGTTCGGCGAGCAATATTGGTTTCCGGAAGACGGCAATCAACGGGTGATGCCGCGCCCACTGCGCTGGGAGCGCAGCACAGACGCAACTGGTGTTGCTTTGCGCAATTTTTACCGCCAGCTCATCGCCATACGAAAAGCTCATCCGGCGGTGCGCTCGCAGAACGTCTTTCCTTCTAACGACGGCTCACAGCAATTCAATTCTTCCGGATATGGAATCGACTCCTCGCGAGGTTTGACGATCTGCCATCGCTGGGCAGATGTAGGTAATGGCCAAACAGAGCGATTGCACAGCGCCTTGATTTGGTCGAGTGATACTCGCTATCGAGCTTGATTAGCGTTGCTATCTGATCTCTGGTCAAACCCAGGTCTTGCTGGCCAACAACCGCTGTCCAGTAGGCAGGTTCATCGATATCACCCCGGTCGTAGGGCGGCCGTAGATCTTGTATGGCGCTACGTTTGGGCAGTATCATGCATAACTCGGAGAATACACGTAGATACGTGCATGAAAAAGTATATTCGTGCAAACTGCACAGAATGAAACCAGAAGCTGAAGCAGGCCAAATCGCCCTAAAGGAAGAGCGCCACCAGTACATCCTGGAGCTGCTTGGCAGTGAGGGCCGAGTCCTCGCTGCGGACCTTAGCAGTCGATACAGCGTCTCTGAAGACACGATTCGTCGAGATCTGCGCGAATTGGCGAGTTCGGGAAAGATCCAACGGGTACACGGCGGCGCCCTGCCTCGCCGTGCCGAGGCCGTTCCTTTCGTGTC
>Ga0210406_10000521_pt1 | contig 51594 bp, 38 predicted proteins | sample IncBWC30MmetaG_FD_155454 | JGI IMG/M metagenome (GOLD analysis project Ga0210406, IMG submission 155454) | Forest soil microbial communities from Barre Woods Harvard Forest LTER site, Petersham, Massachusetts, United States - Inc-BW-C-30-M | ecosystem: Environmental > Terrestrial > Soil >...
CATTATCGGAAAACTCAGCGGGCGGGCAGGTCTTTCCGCGCAAAAACTCACCACAATGCGTTTGCACAACCGCACCATCGTTCGCGATGGCCGTCAGGCATTCGTCGGCAGCCAGAGTCTGCGTCCAGCCGAGTTGGACTCGCGCCGTGAATTGGGGCTGATGGTTCGCGATCCCAAAATTATCAAAAGGTTGCTGGCCACTTTCGAATCGGACTGGAGTGCCACCAACGCGGCAACAGTGAAAAAAGTATCGCCAGCGAAACAAAGCCGGGAAGCGACCAAGAACGAGACCGAGAAAGCCATGGCAGTTCTGGTCGAGGAGCTACATCCGCTTTCGGCCACGGTTACAAAGGCCGTGAAAAAAGTGGTGGCGCAAACCGGAGGAGAAATGTTGCCGGACAAAGTGGTCAAATCCACCGTGAAGAAAGTCGTAAAAAAGGCTGTAAAGCAGGCAGTGCGGGCGGCGGCGCGAGATATTGGAAAAGCGCATGGTTAAGGATTCGACCTTGAATCATCCAGCCAAGAAGTACGGCTCATGACCCATGACGACAAGGAAACGAAAGATTAGGATCAAATATCTCTTTCCCCTAGTGATGTGGGGGCTGCTGCTGGCGTCGGCGGGAGCAAAGCCCGGCACAGGTCCGGCCGCACCGTCGGAAGAAGCGAAAAACGGGGCTGACTTTAAGGAGTTTATGGATCGGGTGCAAGCCTACGTCAACCTGCACAAGGCGATAGCATCTTCGCTGCCGGCGCTAAAACCCACGGATCAGCCCGAGAAAATTGCCAACCATCAGCAAACGCTGGCGCAGAGGATCGGCGAAGCGCGTCGCCACGCCAGGCGCGGAGACATTTTTAGCCAAGGAGCGAGGAAAGCATTTCGCCGTGCGGTCCGCGAAGAATTTGGAGGCCCGCATGCCCATGGCGCGCGCACCACAATCCGGCAAGGTGAACCGCTCAAAACGATTCGCTTGCGCGTCAATGAACCGTATCCAGATGGCCTGCCCTACACAACGCTGCCACCCACTTTGCTGCTTAAATTCCCCAAATTGCCGGATCAAGTGGCGTACCGCATTGTGGGTCGCGAGCTGGTCCTTCTGGACGTCGAAGCAAATCTGGTCATCGACAGAATTCCCGACATTTTTCCTGAAACCACGTAAGGCCCGTCGAATTTATGCGAAAAGCGCGCATTGCGATTCTCATCCTGAGCTTGATCGCCTTTTGCGCGAGCGGTGACGAATTCAAATTTCCGCTCAAGGCAGGCTCCGTCAAATTTGCGGCGATCGGTGACATGGGTACCGGAGAAGCTCCGCAGTACCAAGTAGCGGAACGGATGAATACAGAGCGCCAGCAATTTCCCTTCGACTTTGTAATTATGCTCGGCGACAACATTTATGGTGGCAGCAGCGGGAAGGACTTTGAAAAAAAGTTTGAGCTTCCCTACAAAGCGCTGCTGGACTCCAGCGTGAAGTTTTATGCGTCGTTAGGCAATCACGACAATCCAAACGAGCGTTTCTACAAGCTCTTCCACATGAACGGAGCCAACTACTACACCTTCAGGAAAGGAAACGTTCGCTTTTTCGCACTCGACAGTAATTACATGGACGCCAAACAGCTGGCATGGCTGGAAAAGGAGCTGCAAAATTCCGGGACCAGCGACTGGAAGATATGTTTCTTTCATCATCCGCTCTATTCCTCGGGAAAAACGCACGGCTCCTCAATCGAATTGCGCTCCCTGATCGAACCGCTATTTATCAAGTACGGCGTGGACGTCGTATTTTCCGGCCATGACCACGTTTATGAGCGTGTAAAGCCTGAAAAGGGAATCTATTACTTCACCGAAGGTTCTTCAGGACAGTTGCGCCCAGATGGCCTGGCACAGACCGGCATCACAGACCGTGGATTCACCGACGATCGCACTTTTATGCTCGTTGAAGTGGCCGGAGACGTGTTGTATTTCGAGACGCTGTCGCGTGGAGGCAGAATCGTGGATTCTGGCGAACTGCGGCGGCCGGTTCGCGCTCCAGAACAGCCATCCAGCACAGAACAAAAGAACCATTAGCGAATTTATTGTTTGCGAAGCGCTTCTTATTCTAAGGCGCGCGCCCCCGGCTAGATTTAGAGGGCATTCCTCGCTGCCAAGCTACACCTTGTCGGTCATTCTTCTTTGGACCAAGCAGCCCTACCGTTAACCATTCTGGTTAATCCGCAGTTCTCCCGATTTGCAAATAGTCTTCGCGGCGAGACCATCTGGGCAATCTCAACAAAGGAGATAAACCGTGGACTTACTTTGGACTATAGCGGTAATTTTGGCAGTTTTGTGGCTTCTGGGAATGGTCACATCCTACACGCTCGGCGGTTTTCTTCACATCCTCTTGGTGCTTGCCGTCGTGGCGGTGCTAATTCGGGTGATCCAAGGTCGTCGAGTCGTCTAAATCGTTAGGGACGGAATTTTCTGAGCAATGGGCAGCTGCTCAGTTGCCCATTGCTCTGCTTTTAAGAACTAACTAACTGGCCCTGCGCGCGGTCTGCATTCTGCGCGGTTTTGATTTGCGACTCTGCTTTTCGTCGCTCCGTGACGAGGTGGCCGCCAGACTCTTTTTAAGTGCCGTCATCATATCAATCACCGGAGCTCTCTTTTTCTGCTCGCCGATTTCGGCGATCTTCCCGTGTTGCTTGGCTTCAATCAATTTCTTAAGCTTCTCTTGAAATTCGTTGTGATACTGCTTTGGCTTGAATGGCTCACTCAAACTCTCAATGAGCTGCTCGGTTAACTTCACTTCTTGCGGCTTCAAATTCGCCGGCTCAAAAACTCCATACTCTGGCAGTTGCCGAATTTCATTTGCAAAATACATGGTGTGCAGCAGCAATCCGTGCTGGTACGGGCGCAGGAAAACCGTGTAATCGCGCTGATGCATAAGCAGTGTGCCTATGCCCACAGTTCCAGTGTCCTCAAGCGCTTTTGTCAGCAACTGATAGGCCTTTTTCCCGCTGTCCTCGGCGATGCAAAAATAGGATGAGTCAAAAAAGATCGGATCGATTTCCTTGAGTTTCGTGAAGGCAACAATTTCCAGGTTTCGCGAAGAAGTGGCGGCTAGCTTCTTGACTTCCTTGTCTTCCACCAGAACGTATTGACCCTCGTCAAATTCGTAGCCCTTGATGACTTCGTTGCGATCGACAAATCGCTTGCAGTGTGGACAAAAAAGCGGCTGACGCACGCGCGTATTACATTCCTTGTGAATTTGGTGCAGATACGTGCGCTCGCTCCGCGCGGCTGCATACAGCTTCACGGGAATCGAAATCAGACTCAGAACGATCGTGCCTTTCCAGACAGATGCTGCCATCGAGAATCCTCCTTGCAATTGTCGCCGTGCCGACCAGCCGCGCTACATCAGGTGATGCCATTATGCGCAGGGAATAATGTTGGTAGGAATGTGCATCCGGATTGCGCTACAAGCCGCAGGTCGCCAATACTGTTTCAATGGACTCTTTGCGCGAATATCGCCGGAAAAGGCCCCGGGGCGCCAGCCCTGAGCCGCGCGGCGGAGCGCCAACCAGCGGGCAGAATTCGTTCGTTGTCCAACGCCACGACGCGACTCGTTTGCACTATGACTTTCGCCTGGAAATGGACGGCGTTCTGAAGTCTTGGGCGGTGCCCAAGGGGCCCTCTCTGAATCCCGCGGACAAGCGTCTCGCTATCCATGTTGAAGATCACCCGCTCGATTACGGCGGCTTCGAGGGAACTATCCCGGAAGGGAATTACGGCGCGGGCGAGGTTATTCTCTGGGATAAAGGTACCTACACGACCGAAGGCAATCTGTCAGCCCAAGAGCAGCTTCGAAAAGGCGATCTAAAAATCTTTTTATATGGGCACAAACTCAACGGCAGCTTTGTTCTCGTCAAACTGAAGAACTCCAGCAAGCAAAACGAATGGTTGCTGATCAAACATCGCGACGAATACGTTCAAACGGATTGGAATATCGAGGAGCATGGCGCGTCCGTGAAAAGCGGAAAGCTCCCTGGCCCGCCTCGCCATGGCTATCGTAAAGGTGCGGCCGTCACCTTTTCCAGTGGCGTGCAAAATCTAACCAATGCCCGAAAATCTCTCATGCCTGACGAGCGCAGTCTCAATCCCGCGCTGGCATCGCTGAGCGAGAAACCATTTTCGAGCGACGATTGGCTCTTTGAAATTAAATGGGACGGAATTCGCGCGCTTGCCGTGATCGCGGATAATACGACCAAGCTGGTGGCTCGTTCGGCGAGGTCCATTTCGTCCGAATATCCAGAATTTCGCGATCTGGCGAAAGTCATTCGCGCGCAAACCGCGGTCCTCGACGGAGAGATTGTCGTCTTGGATGATAAGGGGCGTAGCGATTTTCAACGGCTGCAAGCGCGCTTCGGTATACTGAATCCGTCCGAAAAGCTGCAAGTGCAAGTTCCCGTCACCTATTATTTTTTCGACGTATTGTATTGTGACGGCTACGACGTGCGGCGCTCGCCTCTCATTGAACGCAAGCAACTGCTGGAGAAACTCGTAGTCACGAACCAATGCATCAGAATTTCCGAACATCAGATTGGGAACGGCGTCGAACTCTTCGAAGCCGCGGCCAGCAATGGCCTCGAAGGTCTGCTAGCCAAGCGCCTGTCAAGTCCGTACCCCGAAGGCAGAACTTCCAACTGGCTCAAGTTTAAGTCGGTCAAAGAAGTGGATGCGGTCGTCGGCGGCTGGACTGATCCGCGTGGCGGCCGGCAATATTTTGGCAGCCTGTTGGTCGGCCTTTACGAAGGATCCGCGCTAGAATTTATCGGAGGAGTTGGCACCGGTTTTCCAAATACACTCGAACGAGAGCTGTACGAAAAAGTACAGCAAATCGCAGCCAAGAAGTGCCCATTTACACCGGTTCCGCAAACGCGCGAGCGCGCTCATTGGGTTCAGCCAAAGCTAGTTGCAAGGGTCGGTTACGCGGAGTGGACTTCCGACAATCATCTCCGGCAGCCCAGGTTTCTGGGATTGCAGCCGGATCGCGATCCCCGCGAAAGCACTTTCGCAAAGGAAACAAAAGCCACCACAGTCGTCGCGGATCCGCCGAAACGCAGCAGGTGGGGGCGCTCCACAACTGCAAGGGCAAAAAAGCCCGCAACCCAGCAGTCTGAAACCCTAAAGACAAAAAAATCCTGGTCCGCGCAATCCGCAGCCCCAATCATCAAGGCTCTGGAGCAACGGCATCAAGAACAGGTGCGAGCCGAAGTTAACGGGCGCGAATTGACGCTCACCCATTTAAATAAGATTTATTTTCCAAAGGACGGCATTACCAAGCGCGACGTCCTGTTCTACTACGCCACTGTAAGTCCTTACCTGCTGCCATTTCTAAAACATCGCCCTCTCGTTCTTCATCGCTATCCCAACGGTATTGCAGGCGGCGCGTTTTACCAAAAAGAGGCCGGAGAGTATATCCCCGAATGGATTCGCACCGTGGCCATCTTTTCCGAAACCAAGAAACGCGATGTCTCTTATTTCCTAATCGACGACCTCGCATCGCTTCTGTATCTCACCAATCTCGGATGTATCGAACACAATCCATTTTCCGCCCGTGAAGATGATCTCGAGCAGCCAGACTACATGTTTGTCGATCTCGATCCGACCGAGGGCACGGCGTTCGGGCGGGTGGTTCTTGCGGCAAAAGTCATCGGCGAGGTCCTGAAACGGGCAGGCCTTCACTTTTTCATAAAGACCTCCGGTGCCTCCGGTTTGCATATGTACATCCCGATCGCGCGCAGCTACGGATTCGACCAGGTGCGTGCGCTCCTTGAAATCATCACGCAGCTTGCCGTCGATCGCGAAAAAGGGTTGCTGACCAGAATTCATCGCGTTCACGATCGGCCAAAAAATACCATCTTCGTGGACGTTCGCCAAAACGCTTACGGGCAATCCCTGGCATCGGTTTTTTCCGTCCGTCCGCGCGAGGGCGCTCCAGTCTCCACTCCCCTGGCCTGGAACGAATTGAAGCCAGATCTGAAGCCAGAAATATGGAATATCCGCACTGTCTTAGCCGATCTGAAGCGCCGCTCGAAGTTATGGGAAAAATTCTTTGACCACGCCCAGACACTCGAAAGCGCGCTGGAAGCGCTGGACCGGAATCGCGGGTAGCAGCGGAGTCCCGATGTATCGCGGAGCAATAACATGTCTGATTTAACGGCCGCGAAGCCCATCCTCGATGAACCAAAACATCGTTCAAAGCAGACCCACATAGAAAAATTGTTGACGCAGCTGGGGCCCGGCCTGGTTACCGGCGCCGCCGACGATGATCCCAGTGGAATAGCGACCTACTCGCAAGCTGGCGCGCAATTTGGCTTCGCCATGTTGTGGATCATGCTGTTCTCCTATCCGCTGATGGCAGCTATTCAGGAAATCTGCGCACGCCTGGGACGAATTACCGGATTGGGCGTGGCCGCCAATCTGGCCAAGTGCTACCCGCAAGTCGTTGTGCGTTCCTTAGTCTTGCTGCTGTGTCTCGCCAACATTTTCAATCTCGGCGCGGACGTTTCGGCGATGGCCGCTGCTATTCAGCTCGTTGCCGGCGGATCCGCCGCCGCGTATGCCCTGATCTTCGGCATCGGTTCACTCTTGCTTCAGATCTACGTGCCTTATCGCAGGTACACTCGCTATTTGAAATGGCTCACGTGGAGTCTCTTGGCATACGTAATTACAGCGTTTACCGTTCACATTCCCTGGGCTCATGCGTTGAAGGCAACCTTCATTCCCTCAATTTCATATAAGGCCGACTATCTGATGGCTCTGATCGCCGTACTGGGCACTACGATCAGTCCATATTTGTTTTTCTGGCAAACTTCGCAAGAAGTGGAAGAGGTGAAAGTCAACGCTCATGAATCCCGACTCAAGAAAAAACCTTTTCAGGCTCTCGAGCAATTTCGCCGAATTGCATTTGACACTCGTGTTGGCATGGCTTTCTCAAATGTCGTCGCCTTCTTTATTATCCTTACAAGCGCTGCTACGCTGCATAGCGCCGATCCTGGCGCCGCCAATCACATTCGTACCGCAGCTGATGCAGCGAAATCGCTGCAGCCCTTCGCCGGCCATTTCGCATTCCTTCTGTTCGCTCTAGGCATCGTAGGCACCGGAATGTTGGCGATTCCGGTGCTAGCCGGTTCCGCAGCCTACGCGGTTTCGGAAATCTTCGGTTGGCGAGCCAGTCTGGAAAGCAAACCGAATCGAGCGCGCAAGTTCTATACTCTCATTGCGGTGGCAACGCTTCTCGGAGTGGGTTTAACCCTCATCGGCCTGGATCCCATTCACGCCCTGTTTCTCGCGGCGCTGATCAACGGCCTTGTCGCTGTGCCATTGATGGCTTTATTGATGATGATCTCCGTAAAACCGGCAATCGTGGGCGAATTTCATTTGCCCCTGCACCTACGAATCGTCGGATGGGCCGCTACCGCATTGATGGCGGCGGCATCGCTCGGCTTTCTGGCTAGCGGCGCCTATCAGGCACTGCACCGCTAGGCGTGTTGTGCGCGCAACGTGGTCGCCGACTCCCAGCCCCGTTCTACACGAACGTCAGCTGATTCCTACAGGATGTAGCGCATCGCCGGTGCCGTCCCGACGGAAGTAACCTCGGCTTTGCATTGCGTCCGGCGCCGCTCGCCAGCGGACCGACACCTACAAATAAAAGTTTCCCGCCCCAGCAAAACGCCAGCCCTACTTAGAGCGGCAAGGGGCAGACACCGAGGAGCGACTATGGCCAGATACGGAAAGGCAGCACAGAAATCAGTCAAGAGCGCAATGCGCCGGCGCAAGCGTGGAACCCTGAAGTCGGGAAGACGCGGCAAGGGAGGCACGGTAAAAAGCCGCAAGCAGGCGATTGCAATTGGACTCTCGGAAGCTCGCAAGAAAGGCGCCAAGGTACCGACGAAAAAATCGAGCTAGCCCTGCTGCTAAGCACCGCGCGTCGGTAGCGCGTGTCGTTTTTGTGGCAGAGTAAACCCAACGAGGCTTATGAAATGGCAGTTCTCCGTGTCAGACGCAAGCGCAGAAAGCGCAAGGGCATAACCAGAAGCAAAGCTGCGGACGTACGCGCACCTTCGGAGACGGACTTCAAAGGCCCGAACGTCAATAAGCGCCATCGCAAACCGGACGAAATTTACGGCGACGCTTCTATTCCGGATTCCGCGCGCAAAGAATAACCGCCGCGGCTGTGCGCGATCGGTCTGACGGCGATTTGTTGACGGGCAAATCATTGGGAGCTAGCATCCCGTTGCGCTCGTCGCGGGCGTCAATCATGATGGCAACGCTTCCGACAGATTCTCAACGAAGCGCGGGTTCCGCCGTGCCAACCCTGCGCGTCCTGTTCGAACGGCAACGGATCGCGTCCCGGAACTCTGTGCCAAATTATGCGAAGCGGCTAGCTTCACTAAATTTGCTGCAACAGGCCGTCCTCGATCGGCGGTCGGAAATCGCCAGCGCCGTAGACGAAGATTTTGGCGGGCGCGCACGCCAGGAAACCCTTGCGCTCGAACTTGCGCCGCTGGTCGATGCGATTCGCCATGCCCGGCGGCACCTGGCACGATGGATGAAGCCGCAAAACGTTCGCGCTGGCATTAACTTCTTTCCCGCACGTGCTCGCATCATTCATCGACCCCTGGGAGTCATCGGCATCATCGGCGCCTGGAACTATCCGGTCTTTCTGACTTTATCTCCGCTGGTTGATGCAATTTCGGCCGGCAATCATGCCATGGTCAAGCCTTCCGAACTTGCGCCGCGAACCGCCGCACTGTTGCAGAAAACAATTACCGCCATTTTTCCCGAGCATTACATTGCCGTGGTTACAGGCGACACGCAAACCGCAGCGGAATTTGCTTCTCTGCCCTTCGACCACCTCTTGTTCACCGGCTCTACCAGGGTCGGCAAATTGATCATGCGGGCAGCCAGCGAAAATCTGACGCCAGTCACGCTGGAACTGGGTGGTAAATCTCCGGCCATCATTCATAAGGACTTTCCGCTGCACACCGCAGTCGAGAGGCTCCTCACCGGAAAGTTGTACAACGCAGGACAAACCTGCCTGGCGCCAGACTATGTCTTTATCCACGAAGGGCGGCGCGATGACTTTATCCAGCTTGCCAGGGAAGTTGCCTCAAAGCTCTATCCCACCTGGACCAATAATTCCGACTACACCCGGATCATCAATGGCGCGCACTACGATCGTCTGAGCAACTATCTGCTGGACGCGGCATCGCACGGCGCAACCGTGATTCAGCTGGGCGCGAGCAGCGAAGGCTGCAATCCGGAGAACCGTATTTTTCCGCTGGTCCTGCTAATCGGCGTTGACGATGGAATGAAGGTCATGCGCGAAGAAATTTTTGGTCCAATCCTGCCGGTAAAGACCTATCAACACATCAGCGAAGCGCTCAACTACATTGCCGAGCGTCCCCGGCCCCTGGCGCTCTATTATTTTGATAATCATGCTGGCCGCGTCGAAGAAGTATTGCAGTCCACCATCTCGGGCGGCGTAACCATAAACGATGTCATCTATCACGTCGCACAGAACAATTTGCCGTTCGGCGGCGTGGGTTCAAGCGGAATGGGTTGCTACCACGGCCAAGCAGGTTTCGAAACCTTTTCACAGAAAAAGAGTGTGTTTATCCAAAGTCGCTTCAGCACGCTTTCATTCCTCCGGCCGCCCTATGGTCCACTTTCCGAGCGCGTCATAAAATTTCTCCTGCGTAGGTGAACGGCCTAAACTTCCAGTCTCGTTGCGGCTGTCTCCATGCGGGATGCCATGCCAGTTTCTTGAAACTGCGCCGAATCTCTTGGCCGATTGGGCGTTCTCCTGAAGAGGTCGCCCTACGTTGTCTCGACAGCCAGCGACACACCTTGTCCCACCCCTACGCACATCGTGGCCAGCGCACGTTTCGCTCTGGTTTTCTCCAATTGATGAACCGCCGTCATTACCAATCGCGCTCCGCTCATTCCCAACGGATGGCCAAGCGCGATTGCCCCGCCATTTGGATTTACATGTCTCGCGTCGTCCGCAATTCCCAGCTGCCGAAGACAGGCCAGCGATTGGCTGGCGAACGCTTCGTTCAACTCGATGAAATCGAAGTCCTTGATGGACAGATGCAAGCGGGCAAGAAGTTTTTTCGTCGACGGTACCGGCCCGATTCCCATGATTCTCGGCGCAACAGCAGCCGCCGCCATTCCCAAAACACGCGCCCGCGGCGTCAATCCGTGACGCTTCGCGGCTTCTTCCGAAGCCAGAATCATGGCCGCAGCGCCGTCATTTATGCCTGAAGCATTCCCGGCAGTGATGGTTCCCGGAGTTCGAAACGCCGCCTTCAACTTCGCAAGTCCCTCCAGCGTAGTATCGGCGCGCGGATGTTCGTCGCTGGCGACCCGCGTCGTCCCTTTTTTCCCGGAAATTTCCACGGCAACAATTTCCTCGGCAAAGAAACCGCAGGCTTGCGCGCCAGCCGCACGCTGCTGGCTTCTCAGCGCGAACCCGTCCTGATCCTCCCGGCTCACTGCGAATTCCTCAGCGACGTTTTCTCCGGTTTCCGGCATCGAATCCACTCCATACTGCTTCTTCATCAGCGGATTGATGAATCGCCAGCCAATGGTTGTGTCATACGTCTCGGCCGCCCGGGAAAACGCCGCCTCCGCCTTTCCCGTCACAAATGGCGCTCGCGACATCGATTCCACGCCTCCGGCAATCACCCATTCCAGTTCACCCGCCGCAATCGCACGAGCCGCAGTGCCAACCGCTTCCATTCCCGAAGCGCACAGCCGGTTTACCGTCGAACCCGGAACGCTCTGCGGAATCCCCGCAAGCAGCAGAGCCATCCGCGCCACGTTGCGATTGTCTTCGCCCGCCTGATTCGCGCAACCCAGTGTTACCTCGTCCAGTTGCTCCCAGTCGGCTTTCGAATTGCGTTGCAGCAGCGCTCGCAGCGGGATTGCCGCCAGGTCGTCGGTTCGAACCGACGCCAGCGAGCCCCCGTATCGTCCAATCGGAGTTCGAATCGCGTCGCAAATAAAAACCGTTTTCATCTCATCCCGCCGTCACGCTTCCGTGCGCCAACTTAGTCCGCCGCTCCAGGTCCCGCAGCGTGTCGAGTTCAACCGTGGTCGGCGTCGCAGTTTCTTTCACTTCCATGGCAAATCGAATTTCCCACGATGTTGCCTTCACGACTTGATCTCGGTCGATGCCCGGATGCAGTTGGGTAACCGTCAGTTCCTTCGTCACCGCGTCCGGTTCCATCAAACACAGATCCGTCACCACCGCCACCGGCCCCTTACCCGGAAGCCGCAAACGACTTCTCGCATCGCCGCCATCCAGGTGGCCTACCGAGGTAACAAAATCCAGTTTTTTCACAAACGAGCGCGCCGATTGCTTCAGCACCAGCACCACTTCGCCGGCGCAACTGGCGATTTCCGGCGCTCCACCCGCTCCCGGCAAACGCGTGCTCGGCTTTCTGTAGTCCCCGATCACCGTCGTATTGATATTCGCAAATTTGTCGATCTGCGCCGCGCCAAGAAATCCCACGTCCACACGCCCGCCTTGCAGCCAGTAGCGAAAAATCTCCGGCGTCGAAACCACCGTGTCCGCGGTCTCGGCAAGGTTTCCGTCACCGATTGAAAGCGGCAGCAGCGGCGGTTTCGCTCCAATCGGCCCCGATTCATAAATCAGAACGATGTCCGGCGCATGGGTCAGCCGCGCAAGATTTGCCGCGGTGGAGGGCAATCCAATTCCCACAAAGCACACGGCTCCGTTTTTCAGAAGCCTCGCCGCGGCGATGGTCATAATTTCGTTGGTCGTGTACTCCGCTGCAGTCATTGTTTCGCCCGCGCAAGCGATTCGCCAAGAACCTGGCGAAACTCGACAAAATTGCTGGTCTCAAGAATATGCGTTTTGATCCAACTCTGAAAAGTGTCCCGATCCCGCGCGATCCCGTCCCAGGCCTGATAAAAACGATTGTCACGCTCGTAGTATCCGTGCGCATAAGACGGAAACGCTCCGCCCGGCTCAGGGCACACCGCCGAAATCGTCCAGCTCGGCAGAATGCACGCATTCGGCCAGGCCTTCAGATCGTCCACAATTTCTTCCACCGTGACGATCGCTTTTTTCGCCGCCAGCACCGCTTCCTTCTGGACTCCCAAAATCCCCCATAACAGAACATTCCCTTTGCGGTCAGCCTTCTGCGCGTGAATGATGCTCACATCCGGTTGAATCGCCGGAACCGCCGCAAGTTTTTCTCCCGTAAACGGACATTCTATGAATTTGATTTTCTCGTTGTGCTGCGGCAGATCAGATCCCGCATAGGCGCGCAGCACCGCAAACGGCAGCTTCGAAGCTCCCGCAACATACGCGTTCGAAAGATCCCCATGTCCGTGCTCCTGAATTTCCAGCGGCAACGGCCATTCGTGTTCCACGGCGTCTCGCAAGCGGTGCAGCGAACCAACGCCGGGATTTCCGCCCCAGGAAAAAACCAATTTTTTCGCGCAACCCGCGCCGATTAGCTGGTCGTATATAACGTCCGGAGTCATCCGCACCAGCGTCAGATTTCTGCGCCCCTGCCGGATCACCTCATGGCCGGCAGCGAAGGGAATCAGGTGGGTGAACCCCTCCATCGCCACCACGTGGCCATCACGCACCAGTCCGGCAACCGCTTCGCCAAGAGTTGTAATTTCTGCCATGTGGAATAGGCAAGCCTGACGGGACGAAGATTACCCGGCCTTCTGCCTGCTGCGTTATTAACCCTACATAATAATGATACACGCAAGACCGGCTTGTCCCGCCATTCAGTGTCACAGCCATCAAATCCGTTGTAGAATATCGCGCGTCAAAGTTCATATGCGTTTCAGCCATTTCGTAATGCAACGCGCCTTTTCCGGACATCGCAGGCCACTAAGGGAATCATGATCTTGCAAAAAGCCAAGCGCATTTTGCTGTCTCTAATCGCTACCCTTTTTCTGGTTTCCACTCTCCACGCGCAGACCAAGCTTCTCCGCTTCCCCGATGTGCACGGCGACAAAATCGTCTTCACCTACGGCGGCGACCTCTGGCTCGCCGCAACGTCCGGCGGACTCGCCTCGCGCCTTACCGCGCATCCCGGCCTCGAACTCTTCGCCAAATTCTCTCCCGACGGCAAGTGGATCGCTTTCACCGGACAATACGACGGCGACGAACAGGTCTACGTCATTCCCGTCACCGGCGGGGTTCCCAAGCAACTCACCTTTTATCCGGCTCGCGGACCGCTCACGCCGCGCTGGGGTTACGACAATCAAGTCTATGGTTGGACGCCCGACGGCAAGTCCGTGATCTTCCGCTCCGGCCGCGAATATTTCGATCTGGGAGACAGCCGCCTGTACACCGTTTCCGCTTCTGGCGGCATGCCTGAAGCTCTTCCCATGCCCAAGTCTGGCGCTGGCGATCTTTCTCCCGATGGCTCCAGAGCCGTGTACTCTCCGCTGTTCCGCGATTTCCGCACCTGGAAGCGTTACTCCGGAGGCTGGGCACAACAGCTCTACATTTTTGATTTGCAGACTCATGCCCAGGAGAAAATCACCGACAACCCTCGCGCTAACCGCGACCCCATGTGGATCGGCTCCAAAATTTTCTTCTCTTCTGATCGCGACGGCACCAACAATCTTTTCTCTTTCGATCCCGCCACCAAAAAGACGGATCAACTCACTAGCAGCACCAAATGGGACGTTCGTTGGCCCAGCACCGACCACAAAAACCAAATCGTTTACGAACTGGATGGCGAACTCAACATTTTTGATACCACGAGCGGTCAATCCCGCCACATCTCCATCGAGGTGCCTGACGATGGTGTCTCGATGCGCCCCACCCAGGCTTCCGCCGCAGAGCAAATCGAAGACGTCAGCCTCAGTCCCAAGGGCGAACGCGCCCTCTTCGTCGCTCGTGGCGATATCTTCACTGCCCCAATCGAAAAGGGTCCAACCCGGAATCTCACCGACTCTTCAAACGCGCACGACAAGTGGGGACGCTGGTCGCCCGACGGCGCAAAAATCGCCTTCATCTCAGACTTCGATGGCGAAGACGAAGTCTATCTCATCAATCAAGATGGCTCCGGCAAGCCCGAAGAGTTGACTCACGGCTTTCACGCCATGCTTTACGCTCCGGAGTGGGCGCCAGACGGCAAGCGTCTGGCCTTTTCAGACAAAGACGGCAAGTTGTATGTCCTCACTCTTGACAACAAGAAAGTCGTTCAGATCGCCAGGGACAACGGCGGAAATCTGCGCGACTACACCTGGTCCCGCGACGGCGGTCACCTCGCTTTTACTCTCAGCAGTCCCAATGGCTTTTCTTCGGTTTATATCTGGAGCGTGACCGGTGCCGACGTGCATCGCGTTACCGGCGACCTTTTCAACGCCGGCGACCCTTCTTGGGACCCTGACGGCAACTATCTCTACTACGTTGCCACGCATGACTTTCAACCCGCGCTAAGCCAGATCGAATTCAACTACGCCACCGGTCGCGGCGACGGCATCTTTGCGCTTGCACTCCGCAGAGACGTAAAGAATCCCTTTCCACCGGAAAGCGACGAAGTCACGATCAGCAAAGACGGTGACAATCCCGCCCCAACCGATAGCACCAAATACGAAGACAAGAAGTCTGAAAAGAAAGACGAAAAAAAGTCCGAAACCAAGCCCGAAACCAAGCCCGAAACCAAGGAAGAGAAGAAAGCCGAAAAACCAAAGGAATACTTCCACATCGATTTCGATGGCCTCGCCGACCGCGTTACCCGTGTCCCCATTCAGGGCGATAACTACCGCGGGCTGGCCGTCACCAAGGAATATCTGATTTACGGTCGTGCCGGCACTCCTTTTTACGGCCGCGACAGCTATCCTCCCGCCGCTTTGGTCCTTTTCTCCTTCAAGGACCGCAAGGAAACCACCCTCGCCGAAGGCCTCCGCGGTTTCACCGTTTCCGACGATGGCAAGAAAGTCCTCACGCGAGCCGAACACGACTTCAAACTCTACGACGCCAAGCCCGAAGGCAAAGCCAATCCCAAAACCATCTCCACCGCCAACCTTCTTGTGGACCGCGTTCCTCAGCAGGAATGGGCGGAAATTTTCAACGAAGTCTGGCGCCGCTATCGTGATTTCTATTACGCCCCCAATATGCACGGCTACGATTGGGACGCTCTCCGCAAACAATACGCGGCGCTGATCCCGTTCGTCGCTCACCGCTCCGATCTTAATTATGTCTTGGGAGAAATGGTTTCCGAGTTAAGTACATCTCACTCCTACATCGAGGGCGGAGATTACGAAATGCCAAAGCGTCCGCAGGACGCTCTGCCGGGAGCCACTTTCCAACTCGACCGCGCAGCTGGCCGTTACCGCATCGCCAAAATCTATCGCGGCCAGAACGAAGAGGAACTCTATCGCTCGCCGCTCACCGAAGTTGGCGTTGACGCCAGAGAAGGCGACTACGTCCTCGCCATCGACGGCGAAGATTTGACCGCCGACAAAAATCCTTACCAACTCCTTCGCAACAAAGCCAATCGTCCGGTACAGCTCACTTTGAATTCCAAGCCTTCCAGCGACGGCGCTCGTCACATCAGCTATCGTCCAATCACCACCGAACGCAACCTCATCTACCTCGATTGGGTGGCTCACAATCGCGAAGCCGTCTCCAAAGCCACCCAAGGCCGTGTCGCCTACATCCACATTCCCGATATGGGCGCTGCCGGCATCCGCGAATTCATCAAGTTCTACTATCCGCAGATTCGCAAGGAAGCCTTGATCGTGGACGTTCGCGGCAACGGCGGCGGCAACATTTCCCAGATGCTCATCGAGCGGCTCCGCCGTCAGCTCCTCGGCACCGATTTCGACCGGGTCTCTGACTATACCGGCACGTACCCCGGGGCTGTTTTTTACGGACCCAAAGTCTGCTTGCTTAACGAAACATCCGCATCCGACGGCGACATCTTTCCTTACATGTTCCGTCAGGCTGGTCTCGGCCCCTTGATTGGCAAACGCACGTGGGGAGGGGTCGTCGGCATAACCGGCCGCGGCCCGTTGCTCGATGGTGGCACCGTCTTTGTCCCCGAATTCGCCACGGCTTCCGCTGACGGGAAATACGTAATCGAAGGCCACGGCGTCGATCCGGACATTGCCGTGGAAAACGACCCCGCGTCGGTCATTGCCGGTCGCGACCCGCAGCTGGAGCGCGGCATCTCGGAAGTCATGAAAGCGCTCGAGGCCAATCCCAAAAAACTACCCCCGCGTCCCCCCGATCCGGTAGATCAGCGCAAGCAGTAACGGCTGTGATGTAGGGGCCCGCAACCTTGTGTCCCGGGCGCAGTCGAAAAGGATGCTGCACCCCGGCTTGCCCGGTAACTTAGATTGAGAGAGGTGCGAAAAACCGGCCGCGGCCGTCATTCCGAGCGAAGCGAGGAATCTCTCCTGCGCTGGCGTGATGCAATCTAGCCCCATCACCCATGGAGTGTCTTCACCAACGCACTAACGCCGTTCCACAAAATCTGCACCCCAATACACACCAACAAAAACGAAGACAACCGCAAAATCACGTCCATCCCGCTTGGCCCCACCGCGGCCGCCAATCGCGCCGAATACCCGTAACAAATATAAATCGTCACCGCAATGAGCGCGGCCCCGATCGCCGCGGATAGCAGCGCCAGGAGGTTGGCGCCAAGGTGTCGCGGCTCATTCGCCCCCAGCGTAATCGCAATCGATATCGAACCCGGTCCCACGGTTAGTGGCAGCGTCAGTGGATAAAACGCATTCTTCAAAATATCGTCCTGAGTTACCGCCTGGTGCGACTGTCCCCGATCCACCTGGTCACTGCGCGTCAGCATCGCCCATCCCGTCGAGACCACGATCAATCCTCCGCCGACCTGCACTACCGGCAGCGAAATCTCAAAAAACGAAAGGATGTGCATCCCCACCACCATGGACACGATCAGCAGAATAAAACTGTTGATCGCCACTCGCCGCGCCAGCAATTTCCTCGATTCTTTCGAATAATCTTGCGTCAGCAGCAGAAACACCGGGCTGCCCCCGATCGGATTCACGATCGGAAACAGCGCGCTCACGATGAGCAAAATACTTTTTGCACTTTCAAAGAACATGTAGGCCGAAGGAGTATAACCGGAATTCGCGGCGCAGTTTTCCCCTTGTTCGAACTACGCCTTGCGCGCCGCGCGAACCACTTTCGCCGTCGTAATCGCTTGCCCGACATGCCGCTGCGTATGCTCCGCAATGTGCACCAGCAGTCCGCCCAAACTCGTTGGTAAGAGTTCTCGTCCGACCGTTCGCGTCGCTTCCAAATCTCTCCCTGCCAACGCCCGCACTCGCCTCGCCGCGTTTTGAAGCGCGGCCCTTAACTCCATCAATTCTTCCTCCGGCGATATACACGCTCCTATTTCCGTTTTAAGCTCGCCCATCTGTCTTTCACTCAGTCCCCGCCCTTCCGCGTACGTCAGCAACCGGTCCACACTTCGCGCGATATGTCGCAGCTGGAACGCCACACAAGCCACGCCGCCGGGACGCGCGTTCCACTCTTCCACGCGAAGCTCCCCGCACCAACGGACGATGTCCTCCTCCGCCAACTCAAACGTGTGCAAAACCGCGCGCTGCACCGCCGGAACTTCGCCAAGTGTCCCCCGAAGCCACGGCTCCCTTTCGCTCGCCTTCCTCATATCAGTTTGCGCCCTCCTCGTGTAGGGGCGCAGCACGTTGCGCCCCAGTTTGCCCAGCCGTTCGATTCGAACGTCTTGGCCCCACCCTGGCGCTCGCCACCACAAAATCACGGCCAAGACTGTTGTTGCCGCAAATACGCTCCTGCGCTAAAGTCACCGCGAGCCCCGAGGAAAAAATGCCCAAAAAAAACAAGCCAACCAGAAGTAAGGACGCCGTCACAACGCCACTCGGTACCGAGCGCACAAAACTCCTCATCCCCCACAACAAAATTCAAAAACGAATTCGCGAAATGGCCAAAGCCATTCGCGCCGACTTTCCCGCCGAACCTCTCCTTCTTCTCGGTGTGCTAAAAGGCGCGGTGCTCTTCCTTGCCGACCTCGCTCGCCAGATTCCCGGCGAAGTCACCTTCGATTTCATCGCCGTGTCCAGTTACGGCAAGGATTCTCGCTCCTCCGGTCAGGTCAAGCTCAACAAGGACATCGACTCCAGCATCGAAGGCAAAACCGTCATCGTAGTCGAGGATATTCTGGACACCGGCTTGACCCTCCGCTACCTCCTGAGCATTTTGCATCAACGCAAGCCCAAAAACCTGCGCGTAGCTGTGCTATTGGACAAAGTCGAACGCCGCCTGACCGACGTCCACGCCGACTACGTCGGCTTTCCCATTCCCAACGAATTTGTAGTCGGCTATGGACTCGATTACGCCGAACGTTACCGCAATCTGCCCGATGTAAAAATATTGTCGCTTCCTGGCGAAACTCACTGAGGCTCGCTCAGCCTGGCCTCCGATTTTGATGCACACTGTTATAATAGAGCACGAATGAATCCTGCAGACGCATCAACAGAATTAACTCTCGCTCAGCCCATGGGCGAAGTGTCCGCCGAAGTCCTGGCAACGCTCGCCGAAATCGGCGAAGAAGTGAACGCTTCGCTCGATCCGGACGTCGTCCTGGCTCGCACCGCTGCGCTCATTAAGAAACACATTGACTACGAAATTTTCGGCGTGCTCCTGATGGATTATGCCGGGGCCGCGCTCCAGCACCGGTTTGCCATTGGCTATCCGCCGGACCTGGCGGCCAATCTACGTATCCCTCTCGGCCAAGGCATCACCGGCACCGCCGCCGCAACCGGTCACTCCGTTCGCGTCAGTGATGTCAGCAAAGACCCGCGTTACATCAACGCCATTGACAGCGTTCGGTCCGAACTCGCCGTCCCGCTCATGATTCAGGGCAAGTGTATCGGCGTCCTCGATATTCAGAGTAACCGCCCGGATTATTTCACTCCCGATCAGCAAAGCATTCTTACTCTGCTTGCCAGCCGCCTTGCTGTCGCCATTGAAAACGCCCGCCTCTTTGAACGGGTTCGTTCGCAAGCCGCCACTCTGCTGCTCCTCAATGAAGTCAGCCGCGAAATGAGTTCCATACTCGACGTCGAGGAACTGCTTCGCCGCGCCGCCGAACAAGTCAAGCGCGTCATCGACTATCAAATCCTCAGCATCATGCTCTATGACGAAGACCAGAAAATTTTCCGTCACCGCCTCGACGTAAAACACGGCCAGCGGGTTCAAGGCAAACTGCGGGTCGCCGCCAGCGAAGGAATCGTCGGCGCGGCGGCAACTCTGCGCGAGCCGGTGCTTGCGCCTGATGTCTCGGTCGATCCGCGCTATCTCATGGTCAATCCGGAAACTCGCTCCGAGCTTGCTATTCCCATGCTTCACAAAGGCAAAATCATCGGAGTGCTTGATCTCGAGAGTGCCCAACTCAACGCTTTCAGTGACGAACACGTTCAGACACTCTCCATCCTCGCGGCCAATCTCGCCGTCTCGCTGGAGAACGCCCGCCTCTACGAACAAGTCGCGCGCGATGAAGCCCGCCTCGATCGCGATCTGCAAGCCGCCAAGCGCATTCAAGGCGCGTTGATCCGTCCGGTGCCCAGCGAAGATTATGGTCTCGATATGGCTGCGCGTTATTTATCGGCCCGCGAAGTTTGCGGCGATCTATACGAATTCCTGCGCTACGGCCCTCAACAGCTTGGCGTAGCTCTCGCCGACGTCAGCGGAAAGGGAACTGCCGCCGCACTTTACGGTGCTGTCGCTATCGGCATCATGCGCAGCCTGGCTCCGCAGAAATTGCAGCCTGCCGAAATGCTTCGCCAGATGAATCAACTTGTAGGCGAACGTCGCGTCGAGGGGCGTTTCATGACCGCCTGCTTTGGCACCTGGCAAAAAGGACGACGCAAATTTCGGGTCGCAAACGCCGGCCAGTCCCAACCCCTCCTATATAAGGATGGGCGTTGCGGCAAAGTGGAGCTGACCGGATTCCCGCTCGGCATCTTTGAAGAAACCAGCTATGACGAGTGGGGCGTAACCCTTGATCCCGGCGACATCGTCATTTTCCATTCCGACGGCATTGCCGAAACCATGAATAGCGAAGGCCAGTTTTTCGGAACCGGGCGACTGAAGAAACTCGTCGAAGCTCATCATCAACTCGCCGCTACCGAAATTTCCGACCTCATCCTCCGCGAAGTGGATTGGTTTGCGCAAGGTGCTCCGCTTTCTGACGACCGCACCCTGGTGGTCCTGAAAGTTCGATGAGCGCTCCTCCGCCCGCATCTAAATCGCCTCTCCGATTCATCGACCCGGCGGAATTCACTCCGCATTTTTCCTGGCGCAAATCGAAGCAGCACACCGCCCTCGAAGAAGTCTTTTGCGAAGATGTCCCGCTCGCCGCTGTCGCGCGAGACCATTCGACTCCGGCATACCTTTACAGCCGCTCCGCCATCGAGTCCGCTTTTCTCGAACTCGACAAAGGTCTTGCCTCTCTCCCTCACACTATTTGTTTCGCCGTCAAAGCCAACGGAAATCTCGCAATCCTGAAACTGTTGGCGAAACTTGGCAGCGGCTTCGACATCGTCTCCAGCGGCGAACTGGAACATCTCGGCCATCTCGGCATTGCCGGCAATAAAATTGTTTTTTCCGGCGTCGGAAAATCCCGCGAAGAAATTCGCGAAGCCCTGGGTTATCGCGCAAAAGGCCGTTCCGGCCCCCGCGGACTCCTGCTCTTCAACATCGAATCCGAAGCCGAACTCGAGGTTCTCCTCGAGGAATCGTCAAAACAAATGAAGCGCGGTGCCCCCGCTCCCAGCGTCTCCATCCGCGTCAATCCCGACGTCCAAGCCGGCGGCCATCCGCACATTTCCACCGGCCACCACGAACACAAATTTGGTCTCGATTGGTCCGCCGCGCGCGAACTCTACACCAGGCATCACGATCCAAAATGGATTCAATGGCGCGGCATCAGCGCGCACATCGGTTCGCAGATCACCGCTCTTCGCCCGTTTCAACGGGCCCTGGCGCGCCTGGCCGCTTTCGTGCGCGAACTTCGCAAATCAGGCATCGACTTAAACTATCTGGATTTCGGTGGCGGTCTCGGCGCGCGCTACACCGACCAAAAACCGCCTTCCAGGCTCGACTACGCGCGCATGATCGCCCGCACGGTCAAGCCGCTGGGCGTTCATCTCCTGCTCGAACCGGGCCGCACCCTCATCGCTCACGCCGGCGTTCTCCTCACCCGCGTTCAATACACAAAAACGAATCGCCGCAAAACATTTGTTGTCGTGGATGCCGGAATGAACGATCTGTTGCGTCCCGCGCTGTACGGCGCGATCCACCCAATTACTCGCGTCACGCGCGCAAAAACTGAAAAATCCGGATCAAGTGCAAAAGCCACAAGAGTAGATATAGTTGGCCCAGTCTGCGAAACCGGAGACTGTTTCCTGCGCAACTGGCCCCTGGGCGCCGTAAAACCCGGCGACGTCCTGGCCATCTGGACCGCCGGCGCCTACGGCATGTCCCTAGCTTCGAACTACAACGCCCGCCCCCGCCCCTCCGAAGTCTTGATCGAAGGAAACCGCTCCCGCCTGATCCGCCGCCGCGAAACCACAAAAGATCTCCTCCGCAACCACGTCCTGGCATAGATATGTGGGGGCGCAGCACTGCTGCCCGCCAGCTTGCCCTTACCTACGATTCCGCCCCGTTCCCTTCAGCCTTTCTCCGTGACTCGGGCGGCAAATCCTTCTTTTCTCCCGCTTTTATCTCACTCTACGAATCCTGCGACCGCTCCTGCCCCTCACCCCACTTCAACTTACTCCGCAAAATTTCATAGTAGGACTTCCGATGCGGCTGGATCAGCTTCAACCGCTCTTTCGCCCGTGCAATCGCCACGCGATCTTCCGATTGCATCAACACGCCTTTTTGCCCGTCTAGCGTCAGGTACACCGACTCCGCGGCCCCGCGCAGCCACATCTCCACATTGCAGCAGTCCCCAACCACCAGCGGCCGGTCGCTCAACGTATGCGGACAAATCGGCGTCAAAATAATGGACTCCACCGCGGGATGCACAATCGGGCCGCCCGCAGACAACGAATACGCCGTCGATCCTGTCGGCGTCGCCACGATCAATCCATCCGCGCGATAACGGCAGACAAAATCTTCATCAATCGACAACTCAATTTCGATCATCCGCGCCAGCGCGCCCTTGGTAATCACTGCTTCGTTCAATACCAATTGCGACTCCACCACTTGGCCATCGCGCAAGAGCGAAGCGTCGAGCATCACTCGCTCACTGGCGGAAAGTTGCCCCGCCAGCGTGCCCTCCAGCGCCGAATACAATTCCCCCAAAGTAAAACTCGTCAAAAACCCCAGGCTTCCCAGATTGATCGGCAAAATAGGAATTCCCCGCGGCGCGGCCTCACGCGCGGCCGCCAGCAACGTCCCGTCGCCTCCCAGCACCAACAACAAATCCGATTCCTGCGCCAGCAATTCGCGCGGGCGTCCTCCGCTTTCGTCGCGCAGCGACACCGCCGTCTCAATGTCATACAACGCGCGAATCCCACGCTTTGAAAGCCACTCCAGCAGCGGACGCACAATATCGCTGATATCAGCACGCCTCGGCCGGGAAAAAATTCCTATCGCTCGAAAAGGAAGTGATGCCATGGATGCAGCGATTCTACCCCAGAACCCGCCTCATAAATATCCATCCCCAGCGCTAGGCTCGTGCCCTTAACCCGTCATTCCGAGGAGCGAAGCGGCGAGGAATTTCTCTTCATTTCCTCGATTTGTGCATGAGCTGGAAATCCCTCGTAGCGCAATCTCTAAGATTCCTTCCGCGCATGCAGAAAAAACTCCTGATTACCTTCGGCCCCCGCCAATTGACTCGCCCTCACCCCAACTGTCTCCAACCCCAGCCCCACCGCAGCATTCCTCACCGAGTCAATCGCACGTTGATGTAGCCCTGCATCAGAAACAATTCCTCCCGGCCCGATATCCTCACGCCGCAATTCGAACTGCGGCTTAATCAGAATCAGAAAATCACTCCCCACCTCGGCAACCGGCAAGACCGCAGGCAGTATCTTCGTCACCGAAATAAACGAAACATCCGCCACCACCACGTTTACTTTTTCCGGCAAATCCTCCGGCGCCAGTTCACGCGCATTCTTCTTGATTCGAATCACCCGAGCATCCTGCTGCAATTTCCAGTCCAACTGCTCCACATTTACGTCCACCGCATATACTCGGACCGCTGCATGCTGCAGCAAACAATCCGTAAATCCGCCATTCGACGATCCAAGATCCAGGCAAATTCTTCCCGTCACACCCACGGAGAAATCTCGCAGCGCTCCCTCCAACTTGAAACCACCCCGGCTCACGTATTTTTGTATCCGGCTATTCACCTCAATCACTGCATCGCGTACCACTGGTTGTCCTGCCTTCGCCGCTGCCACCCCGTTCACCAGCACCTCTCCCGCCAAAATCATCGCCTGCGCTTTTTCTCGCGAAGCGGCCAGCCCGCGCTCATACACCAGCACATCCAGCCGAACCCGTTCTTTACGAAGTGTCATTTCAGTTGCACAGACCATCCGGTCTGTGCGCGGCGAAGCCCACACGAAAATCAACAATTAAGCTCCGGCTCTGAATTTCAAGCCCGCCGATGCACCAAAAACTCGGCAATCGCCCGCAACCGCCCAGCCCGCGCTCCGTACCCATCCAAATCCGCAATCGCCTTCGAGGAAAGCTCATTCGCAATTTCATGCGACCGCTCCAGACCAAACACTGCCGGATAAGTCGCTTTTTGTTGAGCGATATCCTTGCCCGCCGTCTTTCCCAACGCCGCTGAAGATTCTTCCACATCCAGAATGTCGTCGGTCACCTGAAACGCCCAGCCAATCGTCTCGCCAAACCGCCGCAACCGCGCAACATCTTGTTCTGCCGCCCCCGCGCAAATCGCACCCACCGTAATCGCCGCGCGTATCAGCGCAGCCGTCTTCGCTCGATGAATATATTCCAGCGTCTCGGCGCCCACTGCTTTTCCTTCCGCTTCCAGGTCCGCCACCTGCCCGCCCACCATTCCGCGCATCGTTCCAGCCGATTTAGCGACTTCCGTCAACATCGCCACTCGCAACGCCGCATCGACCGGAGCCGTTCCAATCGTTTCGAACGCCAGCGTCAGCAGCCCGTCTCCGGCCAAAATTGCGATCGCTTCGCCGAATTTTTTGTGACACGTCGGCTTTCCCCGGCGCAAATCGTCATTATCCAGCGCCGGCAAATCATCATGGATCAGCGAGTAAGTGTGAATGAATTCGATCGCGCAGGCCGGTTCCAGCGCCGCCGCAACCTGCGTGTTGAAAATCCGCGCGCTTTCCAGGCAAAGTATCGGCCGGATCCGTTTTCCGCCCGCGAACACGCTATACCGCATCGCTTCGTGAATGGACTTCGGTGTCGCATCCGCCGCAGGCAGCAATCGCTGCAGCGCGGCATCCACCATTTGCAAATCCTCTTCAAAAAATTCAGGAAGCTTCATCTTGCGCAGGACGTTCCGCGTTTTGTAATACGTAGTGCAGGGCGGAACTTGTCACGATCCGGTCCGTAGCCCTGTCTTCCTTCGACCACACGACGGAACTGTAATCGAAAACGTGGCTCACGCTTCGCCCTCGCCTTCCGGTTCGAACGGCTCCGCCACCAATTTCCCGTCCGCTTTTTTCAGCAAAATCTCCACCTTGCCTTCCGCTTCCTCCAGTTGCTTCTGGCACTCCCGCGACAGCGCCACACCTTCCTCAAAAAGTTTCATAGCTTCATCCAGCGAAAGCTGTGGACTTTCCAGTTTACGTACTACTTCTTCCAGTCGCGCCAGCGACCGCTCAAAATCAGGCTTCTTCAGCGGCTCAGGTTTTTTAGGAGCAGGTGTATTCACGCGGCCTTTTCATTCGGCGCCGTTTCTTTCAAGCGCACGCAATCAGAAAAACATTCTAATCCGTATTTCTCTCCCAGCAGCAAACATTTTCCGTAGGGGCGCGGCACATGTTGCGCACTGCAAGCCCGGACCGCAAAACTCAAAGCGCTTCTCCTGCTACTTCATTCTCTCGCTCGATACATCGCCAACTTCACGGCTTCAACGTCAACGTATGCTTCCTCGCCGCCGCCACCGCCGCCTCGCTGAACGGCGCCAGCACCGGTTTCCCCTCATACCAATATTCAAACTGATCCGAGTAGTGGCTGCTCGCCAGCTGCCCGCTCTCTCCTCCAGGTATCACCATCAGCGAATTGTCCCAGTCTCCCACACTCGCCACCATCCGCATCGCCGGCCCGTGACGCTTCGTCGCCGCGCGCGGACTGAACGCCGTTCCGCCCTGCGGCTTGCCTGATATGCTGAACAATCTTTTCAGCCAACCCTCGCGCCCCAGCGGATGCAGCATCTCCAGCGAATCGAATCGTTTCCATTGCCAGTCTTCAATCCGGGGACTGCCCGTTGCTTGCTCCAGATCTTTCACCGCATCATCCGCCGCCGCAACCAGTAATTCATCGTAGTTCTTATATCCGGCAGGCAGCCATGCCGCTGGTCGCTCGGTCAGCGTCCGTTGCAGGAATGCCGTGCTGCGCCACCGGTACAGTAGCGTTTCGTCGCCCAGCACCGGCCGTAAAATCAACTTCAATGCCTCGTGCCTGGTCCCTTCCAAAAACGAAACCACCGTCGAGTCCGCTTCCGCAATTCCGTTCCAATCCTGTGCGAGTCCTATCAATGTTTGCGTGCGTGCATCCTTCGCAGCCGCAATCTTCGCGGCCGGCGCCAACTGTTCGGCAACAAACAAATCCGGGTAACTATAGGTATCGGTCTGCACCTTCAACATATCCAAGGGTCGCAAATCGTGCTTGTCATGCACTAGATCCCAGATCCGCGCAGTCCGGTAAGGTTCTTCCCAGTGGTCCGTCAAATACGGAATGTAGTCCGGCCCAACCACCCGCGCATTCGCCGTCACGATCAATCCGTCCTCGGGATTTAACGCTTGCGGCAATTCGTCAAACGGAATGTAACCCTTCCATTCGTATAAATCGGTATCGCCCGGAACCGGCACTTCTCCGTGGCCCTTCTTTCGAATCGGCACCCGCGCTGCCATCACGTACCCGATGTTTCCTTTGACGTCTGCGTACACTGCGTTCTGCGCCGGTCCCCATACATTCTTCATAATTTCGCGAAACTCTTTCCAGTTCTGGGCTTTTCCCAACCGGCTGTATGTATTGGCAAGCCCGCCCGGCTCCGTTGCCGTCCAGCGCAGCGCATATCCCGTATTGCCTTCTTGTCTCATCACCGGACCGTGCCGTGTCACCACCACCTTCAAATGTTGGTCGGCTGCGCCCTTTACGCGGATAATTTCATCGTCAATCTGCGCCTTCACCCACTTTCCATTCACTTTATATTCGTCAGGCTGCGCGGAATTGAACGTCTCGATATAAAGGTCCTGCACGCGCGCGCCGTTATTCGTGAATCCCCACGCGATTCGATCATTGTGTCCAATCACCACCAGCGGCGCTCCCGGCAAAGTGAATCCCTTCACATTCCATCCCGGGCCGGTCAGATGAATCTGGTACCAGATCGGCGGAACGCCCAGTTCCAGGTGGGTATCATTCGCCAGCATCGGCTTACCTGTCGCTGTGTACGCTCCGCTCACCACCCAATTGTTGCTTCCGAGCGCATTCCGAATGTCTCTTTGCGATTCTCCCACCCACTGCATAATCGCCGGAGCCAATGCGGCCGTCACATCGGGGAATCCCGGCTCCCCTGATCCCGCGCCGGCCTTCAAGACGTCGTCGGGCGTCATATCGTCGTCATCGTCTTTGTCGTCGGAGTCTTTTCCGCTTCGTTGCGAGCCATCGCCTGGCCGGTTCGGATCGCCAACCACAAAATGGTCCAGCGCTGCCTCCTGCGAATACAAATCCTTCGCGCGCTCTGCTCCAACCCGCGCGGTCAACGTTGCCCGGTCCATCTCGTTTTCCCATGTATTCGTCAGCGTCTGGTACATGTATCCCGCAATCACCAGCGAATCAGCTGGCCGCCACGGCTGCGGCTTGTATTTCAACATCGTGAACTCGATAGGAAGTTTATTCTGGTGCTGCTCGATAAATTTATTCACTCCGCGCGCGTATGCCTCTAACACCCCGCGCCACTCGTCGTCGAGCGCACTTACATCACGTTCCGCCGCCGGCCCGAATCGCAACAGCCTGAATTGTTTGTCTATCGCGATCGTCTTCGGCCCGAGAATTTCCGACAACTGTCCCCGCGCCACCCTGCGCAGCAAATCCAGCTGCCACAACCGGTCCTGTGCCATCACGTAGCCTTGCGCTTCGGCCATGTCCGTTAGCGATTGCGCGCGGATGCGCGGTATTCCCCAGTTATCGCGCTCCACGCTAACTTCATGCTGCAATCCGGCCAGCGAAGCCGTCCCATCCAGCTGTGGCAGCGGCCGTACAAACAGCCACCAGGCCGCGCCACCAACCGCGGCAATCAGCAATATGAGAATCCATCCAACAATGCGCAGCAAAACTCGCAAACTTATTCCCTCAATAAAACGTAAACAAACAGTTTAGAGGACGTATTCCAGCACTGCAACGCGCAACGCCCCGCCATTTTCGCAACCCGTCACAGTTTGCCATCTTTCTTTCTCTTGTGGGCCCGGACCGATCCTTCGAGCCGTTCTTATCCCTCTCTCTTTGTCGCGTTCCATTCCCACCACTCACCGAACCGGCTGGAAAGAATCTCAACCGCGCGGCCCATCGGCCGCGTCTCAGTCCGACCTGGGCCCCCACAAGAATCCTCCAGCCGCAAGACCCCGCCGCCCCTATTCCTCCTGCTACAATGCAACCAAGGAGCCTCCCGACCCGCATGTTCGTCGTTCGCCTGATCGGCGTACTCTTCCTCGTCGTCCTTAACGGATTCTTCGCCGCCGCCGAATTCTCGCTCGTCGCCGTGCGCATCTCCCGAGTCCGCCAGCTCGTTGCCAAAGGCAACGTCCGCGCCAAGGTCGTCGAGACCCTAGTCGCCGACCTGCACCACGTCGTCTCCGGGGTCCAACTCGGAATTACCCTCACCAGTCTCGCTCTGGGGGCCCTCGGCGAAGCCACTCTCGCAAACTTTTTCCGCACCCTGTGGCACGGAGTTCCCGGAACGCGCTCCGCCATTATTGCCCACGCCCTTGCGCTTACCTCGGCTTTCATTCTCTTGACGATTCTGCACGTCGTGATCGGCGAATTGGTTCCCAAGACCGTCAGCCTGGCTCGCGCCGAACGCGTCGCACTCCTCATCGCGCGGCCCTTTCGCTGGTTCCTGAATACTTTTCGCTGGGCCATCGATCTTCTCGACAATGCGTCCAGCGCTGTCATCCGCGCCATGGGCATTGCCCCGCAGGCTGGCCATGGCGTCGCTCACTCCACAGAAGAATTGCAGATTCAGATTCAGCAGGCCCGCGAACGCGGCCTTCTCGCCGCCAACGAAGAACGCGTCATTCTGAGCGCCATCGAACTCAGCCAGGTGCAAGTTCGCGAAATCATGGTTCCTCGCCCGGACATGCACATTCTCCGCATTGAAGCCACCTTCGACGAAGTCATGCGCGCCTTTGCCACCACCCAACGCTCGCGTATCCCCGTTTATCGCGGTACATTCGACCACGTTCTCGGATTCGTTCACATCAAGGACATCCTCTGGGTTCTGCAGAATCGTGAACGCCGCGCCGCCGAAGGCCTCCCGCCACAGCCGTTTGACCTGCGCCGCATTTTGCGCGAATTGCTGATCGTTCCGGAAACCAAGCCGGCCGGCGAATTGCTCGAAGAATTGCGCACCCGTCATACTGGCATGGCCGTCGTCGTTGACGAGTTTGGCAGTCTTTTGGGATTAGTAACGCTCGAAGATATTCTCGAACAAATCGTCGGCGAAATTCACGACGAATACGACGTCGTTGAAAAGCCCCTGACTCTCTCCGATGGTGCGGTCATCTTCGATGCCGCGCTAAACGTCCGCGATCTCGAAGCGCAATACGGCATAACCATTCCGGAAGATCCCGCCTACGCCACCGTCGGCGGTTTCGTCCTCGATCAACTCGGTTTCATTCCCAGCGGTGGCGAAAGCTTTGTCCACGGCGACTTGCGTTTCACCATCGCCGAAATGGACGGCAAGCGCGTAGCGCGAGTGAAGATGGAACGCATCAAGCCGCCCGACGCGAAAAATAATAACGAGTCCGAAACTTCTCCAGGAAAACCCGCCAACTCCGCGGTTTCCCGGTCATAATTTCTTTTCCGATGCTTCCTCACCTCTTCAAGCGTTTTCTGCTTACGCTGCCCGCACTGTGGTTGGTGCTTACTCTCGTTTTTCTGATGATCCACATCGTTCCCGGCGATCCCGTCGACCAAATGCTCGGCGAAGGCGCGGCTCCCGGCGCCGCGGCGCAATTGCGTCACTCGCTCGAACTCGATCAGACTTTGCGCGTACAATATGGACACTATCTACTCAGACTGTTTCAAGGCGACCTCGGTCAATCTCTTAAATTTCAGGCTCCGGTGCGGCAGATTATTTTTGAGCGTTATCCCGCAACGCTGCAGCTTGCGTTTCTCGCGCTGGTGGTTTGCGCTGCCATCGCGATTCCCGCTGGAGTTCTAGCCGCGCACCGCCGAGGGCAAACTCCCGATCGCTTGGTGGGCGTTTTTACCCTGTTCGGATTGGCGATTCCCAATTTCGCGCTTGGTCCACTTTTAATTCTTCTTTTTTCCATCGAAATCGGAGTCCTGCCGGTTTCCGGACGCAATGGGCTTGGCAGCTATGTTTTGCCTGCCGCCACGCTCGGAGCGGCGCTCGCCGCGATTCTCACCCGCATGGTGCGCGGCGCAATGCTCGAAGAACTTTCTGGCGATTACATTCGCACTGCCCGTGCAAAAGGATTGAGCACCGCCGCCGTTTTGTTCAAGCACGGTTTGCGCAACGCTCTGATTCCCATCATCACAATTTTAGGATTGCAGTTCGGAACACTGCTTGCCGGAACCATCGTCACTGAAACTATTTTCTCGTGGCCCGGCATCGGCCGCCTCACCGTGCAAGCAATTTCCGCACGCGATTATCCGCTGCTGCAAGGCTGCATCCTGGTCATTTCGCTTTCTTACGTGCTGGTGAACTTGCTGACCGACGCGATTTATTCCGTTGTCGATCCGCGGGTGCGCAGGTCATGAGCGCTAGCAAGAATATTAGAGATTTTCTCCGGCAAAGTGTTCTCGCGCGTATTGGATTCGGCGCTGCGCTCTTTCTTTTTCTGATTGCCTTGCTCGCGCCGCTGCTCGCGCCGGCAAATCCCTTCGCGCAAAATCTGCCTGGGCGTCTCGAGGCCCCATCGTTTGCGCACTGGATGGGAACGGATGAACTTGGCCGCGACATCCTCTCCAGAATTATGTTTGGAGCGCGCATTTCGCTCACGGTTTCTGTCTGCGTGGTTTTTGGTTGCGGTTCGATGGGCCTCGCGATCGGAACTCTCGCCGGGTATTTCGGCGGCTGGCTGGATCGAATCGTGAATTTGCTGCTCATCAATTCATTCTTGTCTTTTCCGGGAATTTTGCTGGCGATCGCGTTCGCCGCTTTTTTTGGGCCCGGCATCGACAAAGTAATTGTGGCGCTGATCATCACCGGCTGGGCGGGCTACGCGCGGCTAGCTCGCGCGCAAGTTTTGAAAGTAAAAGAGCTGGAATTTGCTTTGGCCGCGCGTTCGCTGGGCGCTTCGCATTCCAGAATTATTTTGAAACACTTGCTTCCCAATATTCTGCAACCGGTCTTGATTCAAGCCACCATCGGAATGGCCGGAGCGATTCTCGCCGAATCAACTCTGAGTTTTCTTGGCCTCGGAGTTCTGGCTCCGATTCCCAGCTGGGGCGCGATGCTCAACGACGCGCGCGGACATCTTTTTGATGCGCCGCACATGGTGGTTTTTCCGGCGCTTGCTGTGATGACCGCTGTGCTCGCGTTTAATTTGCTCGGCGATGCGTGGCGCGATTGGCTTGACCCTCGTACGCGTTCGCAAATGGCCGCTCTCGAATCGTCGAAGTAGTTCTGTTTTCCACTCCTGCAAAATCGGCGCGCCGCAGAAGGCGGTTCCTACCAATTCCGGAGGCGATCAAGAGAAGGAGGTCACAGCGTCGCGAGCGTGACTTGCGTGCCGCGGCCGATGCCTAGACTTTTCGATGCATTTCCACGATTGATGCCGATTTCGATGAAGCCGTTGGAGCCAATGTAGGCAAACGGTTCGCCGGGATTTCCTTTCGCAAAGGTATCCACCAGTTTGCTTATGGAGTGAGTTCCCAGAGCGATTTGTACGGTTCCATTTTCAATCGCAGCGGCAGGCAAATCCTCCGGACGAAAATTGGTGACGATATTTCCGAAGCCATCTACGCGCAACACCACGCCTTTGCTCACCCCGTCTGCAGCTTTCGGTTTGGGCATTGCGAATTTCTTGTATTCGGTAATTTCCTCGCCCATGGCGGAAGCTTGCGCGCCTTTTGCCAGCCATGCCGCGACCGGCGCGAACACATCTCTGCCATGAAACGTCTTGCTGACCGGCTGCAAATAATAATGTTCGACGTTGGCGTGGCGGACCAGAATATTTTCTTCGCGCTCGTACACCAGAGAAAGGACGCCGTTATCGGGAGCGACAAAATATTGCGTGTCGCCGGTGACCAGGAGCGGACGCCGCTCGGTACCTACTCCGGGATCGACCACCACGACGTGAATGGTGCGGGGAGGGAAGTAGGAATACGAGGAACCGATGGTCAGCGCGCCATCAAGAAGATCGTAGGGCGTGACATCGTGCGAAATGTCCACGATGGTCACGTCCGGATTGATTTTCAGAATGACGCCCTTGAGCGTTCCAACCAGATGGTCGTTGGTTCCGTAGTCGGTGGTGAGAGTAATGATGGGCCGTGGCGCCAAATGGTCCTGCCTTCTGAGAGAAATGGTGCAGTTGGGACGAGCGTCGCGTGAACCGTTAGTTGCGGCGCTCTGTATGACGCTAACCAAGGCTCCGGCAATCGTCAATGAAGCCGCTGCGGCTTGCGTCCTAAAAAACATGAGTGTGGTGGCGCAACAGCGGAAGCGAATTCCGCAGTCGGTGGATATTGAAAATTAGAATGGCCCGAAGGAAAGAACCTAAGCGCAGTGAAGTTCCGCAGAAATTTCGACCAGATAGGGGCCGCGACGTCTGCTCTGGCTGTGGGCGCTTGAGATCGTATCGGACATTCAGTCTTATTTGTCTCAATCAGAATTGTCATTGCAGCTGACCGCTTGACAGTAGACGATGCCGAGCCTAGTGTCGTAACGGAGCAAGCGACCTTGCTTACTCTTTCAGGTTCTCTGAACTAAGTCAGCCCATCTGGAAGTCGTTCCCTCTTAGCAAGCCAAGCTGTAGGAGTTAGTATGTGGAAACCATTGCGTTTAGCGTTCGTGGTGTTTGCGGTGGCACAGTTGGCCGGCGTCGCGGCCGCTCAACGAGTCGTGACGGAATCCGGCGCGATATCTGGGACGAGCGAAAGCGGACTGAGAATCTACAAGGGCGTACCCTTTGCTTCCCCTCCGATCGGCGAGTTGCGTTGGCGCCCCCCGGTACCCATCGCGCCTTGGACGGGCACGCGTAAGGCGGATGCGTTTGCCCCAGCTTGTATGCAAGTCGGGGTATCCATGCCAGGCGAGACGCCTCCCGCGATCAGTGAGGATTGTCTCTACCTCAACATATGGACTCCTGCCAAGAACGCGCAAGAGCGCTTGCCGGTGATTGTCTGGATATATGGCGGCGGCTATACCAACGGATCGTCCTCGATGCCATTGTACTGGGGCGACCGGCTGGCGCAAAAAGGCGTAATCGTTGTCACCATCGCCTATCGAGTTGGTCCGCTCGGCTTTCTTGCGCATCCGGAACTGACACGCGAGTCCCCGCACCACACGTCAGGCAACTACGGCCTGTTGGACCAGATCGCCGCACTCGAATGGATTCAGAGGAACATTGCTGCATTTGGCGGTGAGCCAAAACTCGTAACGATCGCCGGGCAATCCTCCGGAGCCATGTCGGTCAGCATTCTGATGGCCTCGCCTCTGGCTAAGGGCTTGTTCCAGCGCGCGATCGGAGAGAGCGGCGGCCTGTTTGAGCCGCTTCAGCTGGCCCCGAAATATCTGCTGGCCAATGCAGAACGCGACGGAGAGAAATACGCGGCTTCGCTCGGGGCAGCGTCGCTCGCGAAATTGCGCCAACTTCCTGCGAGCGCGCTCAGCGGCGATGCTGGCGGCGTAAGCCATCCGGTGATCGAACCCTACCTCTTGCCGGTTCCGCCCTACGTAGCATTTACTTCGCGCCGGCAAAACGATGTTCCGTTGCTCGTCGGTTCAAACGCCGACGAAGCGCGTTCGCTGGTGGACGTCACGCAGGTGAAGGCCGCCACGTTCGGCAGCGACCTGGAACGCAGCTTCGGCGCATTGCCGCCTGCGCTGGTTTCAGCCTATCCCTACGTAACCGACGCGGAGGCAAAGCAGGCGCGACTCGACCTTGAGCGCGACTTGCGATTCGGCTGGGACATGTGGGCCTGGGCGAAGCTTCAAGCTGGAACCGGGCAGAATCCGGTCTATTATTATTCGTTCAGGCAGCAGCCACCATTCCCGGCCGGATCAGTGTATGAAGGTTGGGGTGCGAGCCACTTCGCTGAACTCTGGTACGTCTTCGATCATTTGAACCAGGAGTCCTGGCGTTGGAGCGTGGCAGACCGGAAAGTGGCCGAGGAAATGTCCAGTTACTGGGTGAATTTCGCGAAGTCAGGCAATCCGAACGGCCCGGACCTGCCAACCTGGCCGGCGTTCAGCAACACCGATAGCAAGAGTTTATATTTTGGCGATCCCGTGGCCGTCGGGGGAGTGGCGAATATCGGTAGCCTGAGCGTCTTCGACGCCGTTTACAAGATGGTGCGTGGCATGCCGCTTGCCGGCCAGTAGCGGATGCTAGCAGCGGGACGGAGGGGATATCCGCGCCACACCTCAACTTCTACACTCTTCTACAAACTAGAGGGCGATGCGCGTTTCGAGCGATTCCTCTTTCAGTTGATTCAAAGGGGCTGGACCGCTGGATGCGCGAGCCACGAATTCCGCTCCGATGGCAATTTCCGGGACGTATTCGCCGCGCCCTTCGATTTGGTCCACGAGGGTCTGCGCGGCTATTTGACCCATGCGAATCAAGGGTTGGCGGACCGTAGAGAGTGTCGGATTGCAGAACGCGGCACCGGGGATATCGTCAAAACCCACAACTGAAATATCTCCAGGCACTTGAAAGCCGGCTTCGCGGAACGCCCAAATCGAGCCAATTGCGGAAATATCGTTGTACGCGAAAAGAGCAGTGAAGGGTATGCGCCGCGCCAGCAAATCTTTGCCGGCCGGGTAGCCGATCGCGGGCGTTGAGTCGGTGCCTTGAAGTTGCGCAGTCAGTTCCGGCCGAATTTGAATGCCGAGTTCCTTGCACACTTCGCAGACCGCCGCCCACCGGCTGGCAGAATCCGAGCTGAAAGGTTGTCCCTTTAGAAACGCTATCCTTTCGTGGCCCAGCTTTTTAAGATGTTCGAGCGCCAGCCGCACCGCTTTCTTGTGATCCAAAACAATGTTGGTTACGCCGGCTACGGGCTGGTGTCCGGCGACAGCCACGGTTGGAACAGAAGGCGCTTCGGTGACCGACGTATCCACCGTAATCAGGCCCTCGACGCCACGAGAGAGAAGCAATTGCGAGTAGCTGGCCATCAGTTTTGGGTCGTGCCGGTGCACCACCGTCAAAAAGAAGAAATCTCGTTGTTGCAGGTAGTGCTCGATTCCGTTGATGACTTGCGAACCGTAATCGTCGCCAATCTGTGAAGCAATCACCCCAATTGTGAACGTGCGTTTGAGGCGCAGGGTGCGCGCAAAAAAATTGGGACGGTAATTGAGCTCGCGGGCGGCTTGTAAAATGCGTTGTTTCGTATGCTCGGGTATGGATCGCGCTGCTGCCGAATTGTTCAGCGCCGCTGATACTGTTCCCGGTGTCAATCCCAGGCGTTCGCCGATAGTCTTCAGGGTGACCTTTTGGTGCGTTTTCTTCTTGTCCGCTGTTGTCATCCTGGGTCCTCCAAGGACCACTGCCAATCTGAGCTGACGCAACTTTCGGCTTCGATTATCGGTTGGTTCGACCAAATCGCTGGAAAAAGATCCTTAGGGTGGACCTCATTTGAGAGACAAGGCCGCACTTTGGTGCGCTACAGTTTGAAACCACTTATTGGTAGATTCCACCGTTTATCATATACAGCGGGTCGGACGAGAGTTGGAAACATTGCAAGTGCATAAAAATAAAGGACCGCCCGAAAAGGGGCGAAAGAACCTGATTCCGGAGCGTCTCCCAAAAACCATACGATCGGACGGCGCGTAGAATAACATTATTTTTCTTAAGAATATCAATATTTTCGCTTGACAAGAGGTAGCGATACAGTGATATATAGCCGCTAGTAGAAAAGTACTACCTTGACGGTCTTGGGGATGTGGTCCTTAACTTAGCTGATTTTTGATTTTGGGGTAGCACCGCAAAAAAGACTTTCGCGTGTGCTTACGCGTGTCAGTCCAGCTTGTCGGTGCGGGGTGAAAAATAACTTCCTTGAGGTGGATGGAATGAAGAGTCAAATTTGCAAGGCGCACACCGCCGGTGGGATGCTGAGCATAGGAACGAGAGTGTGGCGTTCCGTTTTCGGGTCCGTTCTCCTTTTGTGCGTGGTTGTGTTGCTTAGCTCCAGCGCGCCCGTTGCGCTTGGGCAGGATGTGAAAGGTTCCGTTCGTGGAACCATAACCGACGAACAAGGCGCAGCGGTTCCGGGCGCTGAAGTTACCATCAGTGATGATTCTACCGGCTTTTCGCGTTCGGCGACCACCGGGTCGGACGGGGTTTACAATTTTCCTGACCTGCCGCTGGGCTCGTTCAAAATTCGAGCGACCCACGCCGGCTTCAAGACTTCGGAAAAAGTCGGCGTCGCGGTACACGCCTCCGACAGTCTGGTGTTCAACATCGCCCTTGTCGTCGGCACGGTAAGCGAATCGGTAACGGTCGAAGCTTCCACGATTCAGGTGGAAACGACCAACGGCGAGCTGTCGGGCTTGATTAACGGTCAGCAGGTGACGGAGTTGCCGCTCAATGGCCGCAACTACATGCAGCTGGTGCTCACAGTGCCTGGCGTTGCTGCCGGAGAGGGATTCAGCGCGCAAGGCAAAGGTTTAAAGGGCGGATCGGATCTCTCCATCAGCGGTGGCGCGGTGGACTCGAACCTGTGGCTGGTGGACGGCGCTCACAACAATGACGTTGGGTCCAACCGCACCATTCTTGTTTTTCCCTCTGTGGACGCAATTGACGAATTCAAGATCGAGCGTAACAGCTACAGCGCCCAGTTCGGCGGTGCAGCAGGTGCCCAGATCAGCATCCTTACAAAGCGCGGCAACAACGAATTCCACGGCGACGTTTACTACTTCGGCCGTAACGATGCGCTGAACACGTTTAACACGTTCGTCAAGTCCGGCTGTCTCGCAGGTGGCACACCTTGCGTAAAGAACAAGCTTCGCCGTAACGACTTCGGCTACACCATCGGCGGTCCCGTCAAGAAGGATAAGATCTTCTTTTTCTTTTCCGAGGAATGGAATAAACAGAGCCAGGCATCGACCACCACGCAGCGCGTCCCGACCGTTGCGGAAAAGGGCGGCGACTTCACCGATATCGCGGCTTGCCCCGCCGGCTTCAATGGGTTTCCAAAAGGTGGGCTCACCGATCCGACCCTCACTACGAACCCGAACAGTTCGACCAGCCCGACCTTCGGATTCGCTACTCCGAACGTAATTCCTAGCAACCGGCTAAGCCCAGTCGCACAGCTTATCTTGCAGGCTTATCCTAATCCGACCAATCCCGATCCATGCGCGACAAACAACTTCACTAAGAACTTTGGCGTGCCCACCAATTGGCGGGAGGAAAACGCTCGTGGCGATATCAATTTGACCAAGACCCTGACCGCCATGCTGCGGTTCACCAACGATTCGTGGAATATCGGGGCGAATAGTATCGGTTTTTGGGGAGATAACCAACTTGGCCCCATCGGAGAAGCGTGGAATCAGCCGGGCCGCGTGGTCATCGGCAAACTGAGCAAGACGATCGGTTCGCAAGCCGTGAATGACTTTACGTTCTCCTATTCGGCCAACCGCATCACCATCACTCCTGCTGACGAGGTTGCGGGCCTCCGTCAGCAGCTCAATAGCAACATACCTACGTTCTTTCCTCTATCTGGGAAGACCTATGGAACCAATGGTCCCCCGGTATGGGTCAATTGCTGCGGACTTCCCAGCCAGTGGTCGATTGCACCCTGGCAAAATCAGCAGGACCTGTACACCTGGCAGGACGATTTCTCCTATGTAAAGGGCAAGCACACGATCAAAGTCGGCGGCCTTTATTCACGCAATTACAAGGCGGAACAGGGCAATGGCGAATTTGGAACTCTGGGTGGCCCCGTCGGTTTGAATGGATTCAAGGGCTTGCAAAACCAAACCGGGTACGGCATCGCCGACTTGGAATTGTCCAATATGGCCTTGGGCTGGAGCGAAAACCAGAATCTGTTCAAGGTCAGAAACGTGTGGCATGACGTTGAATTCTATGTGACCGACAACTGGCGCGTTACGCCTCGGTTGACGGTGGACTACGGTTTCCGTTGGTCTTTCTTGCGAAACCCGTACTTGTCAGACGACAGATATTCAGTGTTTAACCCGGCGGCATTCGACCCAGCACTTGGCAACTCTCCCTGCAACGGGTTGCTCTACTCGCCAGGATTGGGTGCAAATCCGTGCCCGGCAGGGACAGGCGGCACGCCAGGTCCGAATCGTGCACTGATGAACAACAACAACCATCTCGTCGCTCCGCGGGTCGGAGTCGCGTGGGATCCGACAGGCAGCGGAAAGTGGTCTATCCGCGCCGGCGTCGGGCAATTCTTCAATCGTGACCGCCTGTGGCCTCTGCAAATCGCAGGTGTCAATCCTCCGTTCAATCCAGGCTTTACTAGCACGAACGGAAATGGACGCTATTTGGACCAACCGTTTAGCGTACAGCTGCCGGCCTGCACTCCCAACTGCTACTCGACGGGTCTCGGCTTGCCTTCCATCGGGCAGTCAACTTCCGACCAGATGCCCAACGCCTGGCAATGGAACCTGTCTGTCCAGCACGAGGTCTTCAAGGACGCGAAGCTGGAAGTAGCCTATGTCGGTAACAAGAACAACCACTGGGAACAGATTGCCGACACGAATTTCGTGCCGCAGGCCGACCGGTTGGCATACGTGCAGCAGGAGAACACCGGCACTGGTGCGCAACTGGCGGCTTTTAGGCCCTTCGGAGCGCTCGTGGGCAACAACTCCATCACTTACTACTCGCATGGCAGCAGTTCGAATTACCAATCGCTGCAAGCATTCTTCAACGCGCGAATTCGTAACAATACACATTTCCAGGCGGCCTATACGTGGTCGAAACTGCTGGCCGATTCGCAGCGTCTTGACACGCCCGCTCCGAACCTGGATGGGCAAGACCGGCACGCAACGTACGGACCGGACATCCTGAACCACCCGCATATCTTCTCGGCAAGCCTGGTGTACGCACTTCCGACACTGCAGGGTTCTAACGGGTTCGTACGGGGCGTTTTGGGCGGATGGGAAGCCAGCACCATCGTTTCCGCGTCCAGTGGACCGTCCATCACACCGCTGGTCGCAATCCAGGGACTCGGCGATCCTTCCGGTGTTGGCAACGGCACCGCTACCGGTCGCGAACGTCCAGACCGCGTTCCGGGCCAGCCTTGCCGCGCGAGTGGCGCTGACTCCAAGACTTACCTCAATCCCAACATGTTCTCGGTCAACGGGTTCCAATTGGGTCACATCGGTAACGCAGGCGTCGGCATCTGTTCCGGCCCTCCGTCGGCAGACGTGGACATGGGTGTCAACAAGAACTTCAAACTCACGGAGCGCTTCAGATTGCAGTTCCGTATGGAGTTTTTCAATCTCTTCAACCATCCGCAATATGTGGCTAACGACGTAATCAACAACGCCACGATCAACTTCAACTCTCCTGTGTTCGGCGATGCCAGCGGTGCAGTTGTGCCGCTGACCAGCGCAACCCAGATTCTTTCCGCCACACCGGCACCAAGCAGCAACTACGGCCGGGCGCAAAACGTCCGTGAAAACGGATTCCGTCAGATTCAATACGCCTTGAAGCTCATCTTCTAACAACGGTTCAACCGTAACTTCCGGAGCGTCCCGTCACAACCTGACGGGACGCTTCGCGTTTATAGAGGCTATGACAACGCCCAGGATGAACAGCAATCGTCTCAGTTTTTCAAACCGCAAAACTCTTTGGGATACAATGGGAGACATGTTTCGGATTCGCTCGCGCCGTTTGCTTTCCACGCTGTCTGTGTGTCCATTCATTTTGGTTTTAGCAGCCAGCTCCTATGCACAGGCCCCGAGCCAGGAGTCCGGCGTGGCCCGTGTGCCTCTGCCCAAGCTTCCCGCGCCGGCCAAGAAGGACCGCAGCGGTCTGCCACCCGTGCCGGTTTTTAAAGATATTGCCAAAGAGGTGGGCCTCACGGTTTCGCACATCGCCGCGCCCGAAGCACACTATGTCATCGACTCGACCAGCGGAGGAGTGGGACTCTTTGACTGTGATGACAATGGCCGCCTGGATGTCCTACTGGTGAATGGCTCGACCGTAGAGCGCTACCGCGCCGGAGGCGACCCGCTAGTTACCCTCTATCACCAGGAGCCTGACGGCACTTTCAAGGACATCACCAAGGAAGCAGGCTTAACGCGTCGCGGATGGGGAATGGGCGTGGCGGTGGCCGATTACGACAATGACGGCAAACTCGATCTCTTTGTGACTGGCTTCGGCGGCAGCGCGCTTTATCACGGGTTGGGCAACTGCAAATTCGAAGACGTCACTGAAAAAGCCGGTGTGGGCGGCAGTGGCTTTATGACCGGGGCGGCATGGGGCGACTACGACCGCGATGGCAACGTGGACCTTTTTGTCTCCCGCTATTCCCATCTGGACATGAACAATCTTCCGCAGTTCGGAAGTAACAAATTCTGCCGCTTCAAGGGAATTCTGGTGCAGTGCGGACCCTGGGGTCTCGAAGGCGAAAGCGATTTTCTTTATCACAACCGTGGTGACGGAACCTTTGAAGAAGTTTCCGTCAAAGCTGGGGTCCACGATGACATCGGCTACTATGGGCTAGGCGTCATGTGGGTGGATTACGACGACGACGGCTGGCCGGACCTGCTGGTGGCCAACGACTCTGTTCCCAACTATCTCTATCACAACAATCGCGACCGTACCTTCACCGACGTGGGGATGATCACTGGTGTGGCCCTCAGCGGCGAAGGCATGGAGCTTGGCAACATGGGCGTCGATTGGGGCGACTACGACCACAGCGGGCGTCTGAGCTTCTTTGTTACACACTTCGAGGAACAGCCCAATTCCCTCTATCACAATACGGGTCCGCAGGGTTTTGACGATGTTAGTTGGACCTCCGGCGTCGGCCAGCCCAGCTATCCTTACGTTGCTTGGGGCACAGCCTTCTTTGATATGGACAACGATACCTGGCTCGACATTTTCGTCGCTAATGGCCACGTTTATCCGCAGATTGACACTCTGGATACCGGTCCGCGTTTCCGCGAGCCTCTGCTACTGCATCGTAACAATCGTGACGGCACTTTCGATGAAGTCGCGAAGCAGGCAGGCCTGCAGGAAATGCCAATGAAATCCCGTCGCGGTGCCGCTTTCGGAGACATCTTCAACAACGGCAATATCGATGTGCTACTGCTGAATGTCGGCGAGCCACCCTCGCTTCTCAAGAATATGAACGCGAACGGTTTTCATCGCGTACTGTTCAAACTCATCGGCACCAAGAGCAACCGCGCGGCAATCGGAGCCAAGGTAACGATTCGCGCGGCAGGAGTGAAGCAGCAGGGCGAAGTCCACGGCGGTGGAAGCTATCTCTCGCAAAACGATTTGCGACTACACTTCGGCCTGGGCACAGCAAAGAAAATGGAATCGGTCGAAATTCGCTGGCCCACCGGCAAAGTGGAAACTCTTGAAAACGTGGCGGCCGACGCCATTTACACCGTTGTGGAAGGAGCGGGAATCCGCGACAGCAAGCCATTGCCGCCGCCAGCCGGTGGAGCGACAAACGGTGGCCACTAAGTTCCACTCCGTGCTGAATTGCGGTTCAAGATGTGTACTGCTTTTGGCTTTCTGCACATTTTTCGGCGCGACAACCCGGCCCGCCGACGATCCCGGCACTCTCCTTAAGAACACTTACGAATCCGCCAAATCCGCTCTCGCTGCCGGAGACGTCTCAGGCGCAGAACGCGACTTCAAGCAAACCATCGCTCTCGGCCTGCGGCAGCTTGGCGGCCTCTCCGTTGCCGAGGCCCGCTATGATGAAGCGGCGCGCGAACTCGACGAAGCGCTCAAGGTTGAGCCGGATAATGCCGAGCTCACAACCGATGCCGCAATTGCCTGGTTCCACGTCGGAGACGTGAAGAAGGCCCAGGAACTAGCGCGATCGGTCGTCGCCACCAATCCGCGCAATGCGCGCGCGCAGAATGTGCTTGGTCGCATCGACCTCTACCGTGCTGACTTTCCTGCTGCCGTCATCGACCTGCAGGCCGCCGTCGCCCTGGACGACGATTTTGAGACTTCCTACTTTCTCGGTATCGCCTACCTGAAAGCCAAACGTAGCGAAGATGCCCGGCAGTGGTTCGAGCACCTGCAGGAAAAAATGGGAGATTCGGCTGCCCTGCACGTGCTCATCGGCCGAGCCTATTCCATCAGCCATCTCCCGGAACCAGCGGTGGCCGAGTTTCGCAAAGCCATCGAACTCGACCCGAAATATCCCCGTGCTCACGCTCTGCTTGGCTACTCCATCCTAGAATTACGCTTTGAAGAAGGCTATCCACAAGCGCGCATCGAATTCGAACGGGAACTAAAGAACCATCCCGACGACTACAACTCACTGCTGCTCCTGGGTATTTCCACCGTTGCGCTCCGCGACTATTCCGCCGCCGAAGCCGCTCTCCTTCACGCAAGTCGCTTGCGTCCTAAAGAGACCTACGCTTATCTATATTTGGGCGAAACCTACACCGAAACCAAGCGGCTCCGGCAAGCCGTCGAGGTTCTTGAAAAATATCTTCGTTTGGTGCCGGACCCGCAAGCGGTTCCGCGCGACGTCAGCCGCGCGTACTACCTGCTCGGCCAGGATTTACGCCGTCTCGGCCGCGTGGAGGAAGCGCAGAAAGCGCTCGCGAATTCACAACGCTATCGCGAAGCTAAATTTCGCTATGACGCCCGGCACCTTTTCAACCAGCCCCAAGGACCTGCCGATGGCGATAGCCGCACTTCCGATCGGATCGCCAGCCTGCTCGAATCCGGCGCCGATGAGCAAAACAAATCCGCGGAAGCGATGGCGCAGCGAGGCGCGCCGGACAGTGCCGCTATTCAGCTGCGAACAGCGCTTCCACCGGCAGCTGTTCCGCAACCCAAGGAAACCAAGGCCTCGCGCGAGTATCACCGGTTCGCAGCCGAAGTTCTTGCCAGTTCCTACAACGATCTGGGCGTGATGCGCGCCAAAGATTCAAAATTCGCCGAAGCCGCCGAATTTTTCAAGCAAGCCGCCGCGTGGAATCCCAACTTGCCTGGCCTGGATCGCAACTGGGCCTTGGCCAGCTTTAAGGCGGAGCGATATTCTGACGCTGTGCCGCCGCTGGAGCGCTGTCTTGCTGCACATCCCGACGACGCCTTTGTCCGCCAGCTTCTCGGATTGAGCTACTTTATCGAGGAAAAATATCCGAAGACTGTCGAAGTGCTGCGGCCTTTCTCCAAAAATCCACCTGATGATCCCGGTCTGTTGTTTGCCTGGGGAACGGCCCTGGTGCGCACGCGCGAGTCCGAAGCCGCTGCGGATATTTTCCGGCGCCTGCTTCTACAAAACGCACAGAACGCGTCAGTGCATTTCCTGCTTGGCCAGGCTTACGCGCAGCAGCAGGACTACCCGAACGCGGAAAAGGAGTTGAAAACCGCCATCCAGATCGACCCGCGTCTTCCGGAAGCGCACTATTACTCAGGGCTGGTCTATCTGCATCAGAGCCAGTTCGAGCCGGCCGCCGCTGAATTTCGTTCCGAGCTGGAGCTCCGACCGGGCGATCCTCTCTCCACCTACCATCTGGGTTTCGCGCTTCTTTCCGAAGGCCAGTTGCCCGAAGCTGTCGCGAGCCTGCGTCAGGCAATTCAACTGAAACCTGACTACGAGGCTGCGCAATTCGAACTGGGCCGCGCACTATTGCAACAGGGTGAGGCCTCGGAGGCCGTTCAACACTTGGAAATCGCGACGAAGCTGACGCCGGATCATGATGCTGCATTCTTTCAATTGAGCCAGGCCTATCGCCGCGCCGGTCGTATTCCCGAAGCGACGAGTACGCTGGCGAAGTATCAACAGCTCATCGAAGCCAACCGGCTCAAAAAGCGCGAAAGCCTGGAAATCCAGAAGCCCTGATCTTTGTTTCATTTTTGCGCAACGCAGAACTCCACCGCTTGTGTCGCTCCTGATGAAGCAGCCACTTAAGGAGTTTGATCCTGACCGTAGAGGTCTGACTCGGAGAGGACAGGGCTTGGACCGGACTGGAGGGGGGTGCGCGATGCGGCGGAGAACATGGGGCCGCGGGCGGGAACGACTGGCGCGAAGGAGGCAAATCCGATGGACGCGGGCATGTCGTCATAGATGGCTTCCATGCCACCCTGATGGAAATAAGCTTCGTGCCAGAAGCCGGTGCCCCCGGAACTGCCGAGGAAATCTTTCCACCACTGGCGATGCGGGTCAGAGCGGGTCCATCTCTTCAGCGAATCGAGATCGCGCCAGTATTGGCGAATGCCGAGCTGTACGGGGAAAAACGAGAAAAACAGAATTTCATGGCACAGGAGGCCGTCGGGTTTGGCTTCCGCGGATTTGCCGATCTGCGGGCCTAGGCCGAGCAGCATTTTGATTCCGGCCAGGCGATTGACGCGCATTCCAAGATAGATGACGACGAGGTTGGGATAGGAAGAGAGATCGACAGTGCGGCGGTCGACTTTGGTAGACATGAGTCTCCTCGGCGGGTCGCTCTCGAAAAAGATACAACGGGTGGCAGTGGAAAGTCGAAAACTTAAATTTGCAGAAGGGCACAGTGCGGGAAAACGCCAAGATGACAAAACAAGAGGCCGTCCCTCCCTTTCTCCTTCTCGCGACGCCAATCTCACCCGTTCGGCGATAGCCGCATTTCACGATACAATTAAGAGCTATGATTTCGTTGAATAACATCTCTATGCGCTACGGCGCCCGCGTCCTCTTCGATGACGTCACGACGACGTTCATGGCGGGGCGGCGCTATGCCATTACCGGGCCCAACGGCGCGGGCAAATCAACCCTGATGAAAATTTTAACCGGCGAAATTGAACCGACCAAAGGTAACGTTTCGCGGCCCAAGAAAATCGGCGTGTTGCGCCAGGACCAGTTCGCGTTTGATGAATTCCGCGTAATCGATACGGTGATCATGGGGCACGCAGCGCTGTGGGAAGTGCTCGAAGAGCGCGAAATGCTCTACGCCAAGCCGCACGACGAGCTGACCGACGCCGACGGCATGCGCCTCGGCGAGCTGGAAGGAATTGTCGGCGAGGAAGGCGGCTACACCGCCGAAGCCGATGCCGCCATTTTGCTGGACGGGCTCGATGTTCCATCAGAATTGCACGAACGAAAAATGGGTGAGCTTCAGGGCGGGCAAAAAGTCCGCGTGCTGCTGGCTCAGGCGCTGTTTGGAAATCCGGCCGCGTTGCTGCTGGACGAGCCGACCAACTATCTGGACTTGGATTCAGTACACTGGCTGCAGGATTATTTGAACGCCTACGAAGGCGTGCTGATCGTAATTTCGCACGACCGCCACTTTTTGAATAGCGTTTGTACACATGTTGCGGACATCGACTACGAATCCGTATTGATGTATGTGGGCGGTTACGACGACATGGTGATGGCCAAGACCTCGGTGCGTTCGCGGATCGAATCGGAAAACGCGCAACGCGAAAAGAAAATCGCCCAGTTGCAGGATTTCATCGCGCGATTCGGGGCGGGCACGCGGTCGGCGCAAGCCACTTCGCGCAAGAAAGAGATCGAGCGTTTGCAGACTACGGTGCTGGCGCGTTCGAACATCGCCCGTCCGTACATCAACTTTGTAATGAAAAAGCCGTCCGGGCGTCATCCGCTGGAATTTAAAACGCTCCGAAAATCTTACGGCGATTTAAAAGTGATCGATGGATTTTCGGCAAATTTGGAACGCGGCGAAAAGATCGCTCTGCTCGGTCGGAACGGCGCTGGCAAAACAACCTTAATCCGCTCGCTGGTGCGAAACGCGCCGGGATTTATCGACGAGCCGGACCGGCACTTTGGAGTGGACGGCGGCACGGTGCGCTGGGGCCACGAAGTGGCCGTCGGCTATTTTGGCCAGGAGCACACACTCGAAAAAGACAACGACCTGACGGTCATCGAATGGCTGGCGCAGTGGGACACCATGGCCGGGCAACAGGAATTGCGCGGGCTGCTCGGTCAAATGCTTTTCAGCGGTGACGATGTGACCAAACCGATTCGCGCTCTTTCAGGAGGCGAGACCGCGCGCATTCTTTTTTGCCGCTTGATGCTGCAAAAACCGAATTTCCTGGTTTTTGACGAGCCAACCAACCACCTCGATTTGGAATCCATCAACGCGTTAAACATCTCGCTGCAGAAATTCGAAGGCACGGTGTTGCTGGTGACTCACGACCACGACGTGATCGACGAAGTAGCCACACGCCTCTGGTATTTCGACCATGGCCACATTGAGGATTTCAAGGGGCCGTACGAGGACTTCCTGGTTCAGCAGCAGCGTAAGGCGGCGCTGGCAACAGCGCGGCGATAGCCGATGGCACAAACCGCTTGCTTTTCGTTTGCGGAACACAGCAAACCGCGCTGAGTCGATGAGCTGTTATACTTCGGCTCAGCCATTTTCTAAGTATCATCAAAATTGTGCTGACAGGAAGCCCTGGCCTCGGTGAATTCTTGAACCTGCTTGCCATCGCCAAATGCTTACGCGCTTTCGCTCTGTTTGTTTTGTCCGTTCAGGTGGCGGCTGCGCAGGAATCCCATCCCCAGCCACCACCGCCTCCCCCCGACGCGAAGGCCGTGAAGTGCACTGGACGTGAGGTTCCACCGTTCACCGACATCACCGCCAAGACGGGAATTCACTTCAATCACATTTCGTCGAGCGACAGCAAGTACGTCGTCGAATCCATGAGCGGTGGGGTTCTGCTGATTGATTACGATCGCGACGGCTATCCGGACATTTATTTTACCAATGCGCCCACCGTGGACATGGCAATCAAAGGGCAAGCCGCCCGTGGCGCGCTCTATCACAATAATCACGACGGAACTTTTACCGACGCGACCGAAAAAGCCGGGCTAGCTACGCCATGTTTCGCCATGGGCGGCGCCGTCGGCGATTACAACAATGATGGCTGGCCGGATCTGTATTTGACCTGCCTCGGTGGAAACAAACTATTCAAAAATAATGGTGACGGGACCTTCAGCGATGTGACCAAGCAAGCGGGTATCGCCGACGGCCGTTGGTCCACCGGCGCCGCATTCGGCGATTACGATAACGATGGCTATCTGGATTTGATGGTGACCAACTATGTGGATTTTCATCTGAACGACTTGCCGGGATTTGGCACCGCGCCAAACTGCAAATACCGCGGAATCGACGTGCAATGCGGACCGCGCGGGCTAAAAGGCGCGGGCGATGCGCTGTTTCACAACAACGGTGACGGCACGTTCACCGACGTTTCCAAAGCCGCCGGAGTGGACGATCCCAACGGTTATTACGGAATGTCGGTAATTTTTTCCGACTTCAACAACACCGGGCGCCCGGACATTTATGTTGCCAACGATTCCACGCCAAAATTCCTTTATAAGAATCTGGGCAACGGGAAATTTCAGGAGATCGGTTTGGAGTCCGGTACCGCGGTAAGCGAAGACGGCTCGGAGCAGGCCTCCATGGGCCTTGCGGTTGGCGACTATCTGCACAATGGACTGCCCTCATTGTTTGTGACCAATTTCTCCGATGAGTACAGCAACCTCTTTCGCAACGACGGCGAATGGAATTTCTCTGATGTATCGTACAAATCGGGAGTCGCCCTGCCATCGTTGCCTTACGTGAAATGGGGAACGGTGTTCTTTGACGCCGACAACGACGGCTGGCTCGATCTCATGGTTGTCGGCGGGCACGTTTATCCTCAGGTGGACACTCTGCCCTCGGGCGCGCGCTACAAAGAACCAAAAGTGCTGGAGCTGAATCAGAGAGACGGAACCTTCTGCGATGCCAGCGATCAGGCAGGGCCAGACTTGCGCATTCCGCATGTGTCGCGCGGGCTTGCCGCCGGCGACCTGTTCAACGACGGAAACGTCGACATCATAGTGGAAGATTTGGCGGGCTCGCCGATCATTTTGAAGAACAACGGAGTGCCCGGGCATCATTGGGTGAGTTTTGAACTGCAAGGGACGAAAAGCAACCGGCTGGCGATTGGCGCGCGCTTGAAAATTGTCGCGGGCGGCATGACGCAGACAGAGGAGATTCACAGCGGCGGGAGTTATCTTTCGCAAAGTGATCTGCGGGTGCATTTCGGGCTGAACACGGCGAAGAAAATCGACACCCTAGAGATCCGCTGGCCTTCTGGAAAGATCGAAACGGTCAAAAACCTGGATGCCGATAAATTCTATTCGGTACTGGAAGGGCAGGGAATTGTGCCCGCGGAAAAAATTCGTCCGGCGGCCGCAGCGCCACCCAAGCACTAAAAAACCGCAACCCGCAAACCCCGAACCGGCTTCTTCAAAGACCGTCATTCCGAGCGAAGCGAGGAATCTCTCTTTCTTGCGTTCGAGCAACGCCGGCGAGCCAGCGCTCTGACGATCGTCAGCTTTTCTTTTCTTCTGTTTTCACTGCGGAGTGTTTTACTTCGCCGTAGCGCGTGGCCAGCCAAGCGCGCACTTCCGCCGGGTTGTAATGGAAGGGGCCCATTCCGCCGCGATAAGCGATCTTTCCGTTCTCATCGATGATATAGAGCCGTTCCGGCCACGCGGCGTACGCATCATTCGCTGCGTTCGTCATGTCATCCACGCCGAACGGCAACGGATATTTGAAACGCTTGATGAAGTCGTTGGCAATTGCCAGCCGGTCAGAAAGATTGCGCGGTTGCGCGTAGCAGACGTCATCCTTTAGGTTCGATTTCATCTGCCATTCGTCGGTCGGATGTGCTTCGCGCACGTAAACGGTTAGAAAATCGGCGTGATCTTTGTAGTCGTTGAAGATTTCCACGATGTCGCCGACCTGGCGACGGAACGGCGGTCAAGTGAAGCTGCCGAAAACGACCACCAGCGGCTTCGCTCCCGTGCGCCCGCGAATATGAAAGGTTTCCGCGCCATCGAGCGCGTAGATCCGGGCGTCCGGCGCGCTGTCGCCGACTTTCAAATTGCCGCGATGCATGTGCGGCAGCGCGTAACGCACCATGTACAGGGCATCTTTGGGGCCGCCCGCCATCACCGACAGCGCAACGAAAGCGATGACCAGCGATACACCCAGGCTGATTCCCACCCAAATGAAGATTTTCCTCACCTCGAGAACCTCATTTAGCAAAAAACCTGCGCACGAAAATAACAGCGCAGCTTGCCTACAAACATAGTGCTTTTCTACTAGCCGCTCGTTTGCTCGTTCTCTTAATGGTCGCTCTTGCGCCGGTTGTGACCGTGCCCCTCACCCTTGATCAGTTCTTGTTTGTGTTGCTGGTAGCGCGCCAGGGATTGTTCGATCACCGTGAGCGCGGCGTACGCAGGACGAATCTCTTCCACCTGCACCTGTTTGCCTTCGAGCTGTTTGTAATCCTGGAAAAAACGTTTCAGTACCAGCAAACGATGGCCGGGAAGATCGCGCGCTTCCAGATATTCGCTGAACTCGGGGTCGTTGGTGGCGACGGCGATGATTTTGTCGTCGGTGGCGCCGGAGTCCACCATGGTCATGACGCCGATGGCGCGCGCTTTGATCAAAGCCAGCGGCTGCACCGGCTCCTGGCACAATACCAGCACGTCCAGAGGATCGTTGTCTTCAGCGTAGGTCTGCGGAATAAAGCCATAGTTCGCGGGATAAAAAACCGCGGAGTGGATGATGCGGTCGACTTTGAGCAGGCCGGAGGGCTTGTCCAGTTCGTATTTGACATTGGAGCCTAGCGGAATTTCGATGACCGCCTGAAAATCGCGCGGAACATCCTTGCCGGGGGGAACATCGTGCCAAGCATGAGTCACAGTGAGAAGGCCTCGAGAGTGAAGTGATAAAGAAACATTATGGCCCGAACCAGCGACCTGTGACTAGCAGGCTGGGCAGCGAAGCGCGCCCCATTTTTTCGAAAGTTTTCAAATGAGAGCGTAAGCGAGAAGAAGGGAACGGTCCGACCGCGAGTCAGGACAAGTTGTATCTTGCCCTACTAAGATTGAGCGCGCGCCTCACCGGCGCGGTGGCGCTGAGCTACGTCACGATTACCGCGACGAACGCGGGCTACCGAGCATGGCCAGCTGGCTATCGATGATTTTCTCGAAGTCGGCCTCAGGCCGCGCGCCGCTCAGGAAAACGCCGTTTACGAAGAAGCCAGGCGTGCCAGCGACCCCGACTTTGCTTCCTTGCGCCAGGTCGGCGTCGATTTTGGATTTGAACTTGCCACTGTCGAGGCAGGATTGAAACGATTTCTCATCCAGATGAAGTGCCTGGGCCAGTTTGAGGAGTTCAGCGCCATCCAGCTTGGACTGGTCCGCGTACAGGGCATCGTGATATTCCCAAAACTTTCCCTTTTCGCCCGCGCAGCGCGCCGCTTCAGCCGCGTTCTGAGCCTGCGGATGAATTTCTCGCAAAGGGAAGTCCAGGTAGGCAAGCTTTACCCGCCCGTTGTACTTTGCGAGAAGTTCGTGCAGAGTGCTCTCGCTCTTCTTGCAATAAGGACATTGAAAGTCCGAGAACTCGACGATCGTGATCGGAGCTGTGGGATCGCCCTTTACCCGCCCGGGATCGTAGGCGACAGCTACGCTAGGCGGCTGCAATAAAACCGCGACGTCCATCTTGGCCCGCAACGAATCCGCATAAACCTGGCGCGCTCTCTGCAACTTCATCTGCTTCAAACTGGCCCGATATTGCTCTTTCACCTCTTCAAAACTGGCGCCCGCGCGATTCTGTCCCCAAAAATAAGCCTCGACTTCGCTATCGGTCGGATCCGCGACCTTAGCTTCGACTTCCTGCTGGATCAGTTTTTCCGGAGAGATGCCCCGCTTTTTCGCTTCGGCTTCGACCAGCTTCAGGCGAATCAAGCTGTCGAGCGCCTTGCTCTTCGCCTCATACTCCTGCGTGCGCAGCTGCATGACCTGCTGCGGCCCCAGCGTCTCGAGCAGCTCTTCTTCGCTGATGGGTTGTCCGGCAACGGTGGCAACTGCATTGCCGGAAGTGACTTGAGGCGCGGATTGACAGAAGTTTGCCTTCGGCGCCAGAAACAGCGACAGACACAAGACTAGTCGTGAGATTTTCATTGCTATTACTTTCTCCCAAGAAAGTTGGCGAGCCGGCTCCAACGTTGCGCTGAGGCTAGCTCGCCGTACGCATCGGATAGAACGGACTTAGAACGAGAGGCTACCGCTGTTATTGAAGGTCTTGACTTGTGTGACCGTGACGATGCCCGGGCCAACGCAAGATGCTACATGCGAGTCACCGACTACGCCGGCGCCGATTGTGCTCCAGGTTGTGGTGACCACATGAGGTTTGCCGAGACCTACCGGGATCACAAAGTCGAAGCTGTGCGCCGACAAGGTACTCAGGATCAAGTCAAAATTGCAGAGCGGATTAGGTGCGGTGCAGGTACCAGCTCCAGCTGCCCCGGTTGGATTGTTGCAGGTATATCCGGTGGCGCAGTCAGCGGTGGTGGTGCAAGTGCCGGCCGCGACCAACGTGCACGCGGAAAGCTGCGAAAACAACTGCGAGCTGATCTGCTGGAATCGCTCGTCATAAATCACGCACGGAGCAGGCAGTATTCCCGCGCTGCTTCCATCCACCTTCACGCATACTTGAATTCCCACATCGGCCGATGCGGTCGAAATACTCGTTGAGATTTTCGTGTCGGTAAACAGACCAGTAACTAGGGACGGCCTGATGTCCAGGGTGTTTCCGCTTCCGTTCGATGTCGAGATATTCGCGGTAAAGGACGATGCCACGATACCTCCGCTAAGCACACCGCCACCACCGATCGCGCACGCCGCTGAACTGCCACTAGCGCTGAAATTGCCGCTGGATTGCGCCAATGCGACAGGCGCGATGAACGCGGCAATTGCCAATGCGCTTCCT
>Ga0210406_10000522_pt1 | contig 51575 bp, 42 predicted proteins | sample IncBWC30MmetaG_FD_155454 | JGI IMG/M metagenome (GOLD analysis project Ga0210406, IMG submission 155454) | Forest soil microbial communities from Barre Woods Harvard Forest LTER site, Petersham, Massachusetts, United States - Inc-BW-C-30-M | ecosystem: Environmental > Terrestrial > Soil >...
GCATAGATCTGACAACTTGCAGGAAGAGTAGCCGTCCCAAGTATGGTACGATCCCGAGCGAACGTAGGGTTCTGTTGCCAAGCAATGGCGTTTGGGGAGTATCGGGAGAATGCTGGGACATATTGTCGGCGACCTTTTAGTGAAAGGTGGCGAAATCCAAACACTGTTCGACGGGAGCACCAAAGATCAAGATCAAATTTAAGCTTGTTTTTCTGGTGCTCATTGCGGGTTGCCTGCTCTTCGGGCTTGCCTGAGCGCAGGGGGTGGCGGCGCGGTCCTCATCCAACACTACAGGAGCGAATACCATGAGCAACTCGGTCGAGGACATGTTGAAGGGAGAGAAACTTCGATACCGGATGGCGAACACCCTTCGTTTGCCAGCGTGTTTTACAATCCGCTTCCGGCTGCTCAACGCAAACATCGAACAGTATATGTGGCCCTATATGGCAGGGGCAATGGAGACCGGGACGTGGTGTAAGGTCCGTGTCGGGGATGGTGACGACTGCGATCCAGCAAACCGCACCTTCCATTTTTCGTCAGAGAATCCCGAACGGTATGAGATCGTGCATGAAGCGACTCACATGTTGATCTGGGCCACCCATGTGGGCCAGACCATTCAAACGGTGGTTCACGAGGCGGCGGCTTACCTGGCGGAAAAACTCTTCACGCTTTACTCGGGTGAGAGCGATAATCTGTCCAATCAGCCACACCTGGCGCGACCACTGGCCCAACTCGCGGAATTCGTGAAAGTGAACACGAAAGACGGCAAAGCTAACGTCGTCTGCCCCCCAGCCCTCGTGGGTCAGGTCATTGCGATTCTGAGCGGCAACAGGACTGCGCAGAATATGAACCAGGGAATACGCCAGACTGGAATCGGCGAGTGGTGGAAATCCTGACCGTCGGTGCTCCTGGTTCCTCGCTGCCCGTCGCCCTTTTCCTCCTCAGGCTATACATGCGGAAAATCGAGGTGAATTGGCTCAGCGGTCGAGGTAAATGTTTCGGCGCCTGCCCAGTCGCTCAAGCAGCTTAGGAACGATCCAGCGGTTTCCTTCTGGCCGGGTCAAGGGCCCATTGTTCTCCGGTTCGCGCGATGCTCGGCGTCGGTATCGAGCATAGAGTGTTTTCGCCAGCGCGATCCCTTGGGGAGTAGACTGGCAAACTGGTAGAGCTTCGGCAGGACCTTGTACGTGGAAAACCGCTTTCGTGGTGCGTCGGCAACGCGGTAGCGAGCCCGAAGCCAAGTGACAGGAGGTCTCCTAGTGTGGCCTAGCGTGATCGGCTGGACAGCAACAGCGGTCTTCTCAAGTTCGTACTTCTTCAAAGGAGCGGCAACGTTGCGCAGGATCCAGGCTGCGGCCGCCGCTCTCTGGGTGATTTACGGTGTAGCGATCCATTCGGCACCGGTGGTGGTAGCAGACCTCATAGTCGGACTCGTGGCTGTCTACACGTCCTTGCACTTGGCCTTGAAGGGAAAGAGCCCGGCGGAGGCCGAGACCGATACCGATACTAAAAGACGGTAACAATGGAAGTAACCCAGAGGAGTGTCGGGTCCTGTTTGCTCGGTCGAATGGCATGCACCCAACACAATCGTGCAACACGCGAGAGTACAAGGGCTAAGCCAATGCATTTGTGCATCATAACCTTACCGCTCGCCCAGTGCATAAAACCCAGTATTTATGAGACCGGTTCTAATATAAGGCGACGCCCAGAGACTTAAACCCTACCCCTTATTCATGTCATCTCCGTTTCAGGTTGTGAAATAGAACTGCTCGCGGCGTAAATCCAATCTCAAAGTACACCAAGTTGTTACTTCCATAAGCTTCAATTGGAAGCGCGGGAGCATCACTGCCGAAAATTGCCGATGCGCCACGATTTCTTTCCACCTGTCAAAGTTAATGTTTTGATAGAAGCAATCAATGTTCTGAATAGGGTTCTGTGACGGAGACACTCGCTTGCTGCTATCGGTAGAGCTTACTGAGTTAGTAAAGCACCTATTCTCAAGCTCCAGCGAATCGTTTGTTTACTGTCGAATTGCTAAGACCCATCGAGGACTTTCATTCGTCGCATCCAAACATTGCCTTTGACAGTCTGACACCGATAGTTGAGGATGCACAGCACTTAGTCGGTGTTTCTCTGCGTTCTTGTAAAAGCCAGTGCAGGCTTCCAGTTCCGGGGTCTTAGTCACAGCTGAAAGATCTGGGCCTGGCGCCGTGTAGGTGTGTGATGCGCTGGCGCACAAGCCTGAGTGTGACAGCGTTGAGAGTTTCGAGGATTAAGGAGGCATCCATGATGGGTTGTGGACTCACCGTAAATAAATTCAAATGCGAGTTGCAGGCGTTATCTATTCGGGTATACCGGACGTCGCTCGCACTGGTCCTTTTGACGACGCCCACAATTAAGAGCTACAGCCAAACGGCCACAACCTCCGTTCGCGGCGATATCAGCGATTTCACGGGCGCCATGATTCCGAACGTCGACGTGACCATCACGGAAAGTTCCACAGGCTTTTCGCAGACCCACAAAACGAACGAAAAAGGAGCGTACGGTTTCCAGCAGATACCACCAGGAGCTTACCTAATTAGTGCTAAAGCTCCGGGTTTTAACGAACAAACAGAAAAAATCGTTCTACTTGTGAATCAGCCGGCGACTGTCAACGTCGCTTTAAAGGTCGGAACCAGCACTACGACCGTCGATGTAACGGCCGACACGTCGGCGCTGAATGCAATCGACGCCACCATAGGCACGCCGTTCAACCAGACCCAGATTCAGACCCTGCCGTTCCAAGGGAACAACGTTTTTTCTCTCCTCTCGCTTCAGGCGGGCGTATTGTCATTGGGAGATCAATCACAAAGCACAATGGACTCTGACAGTCGCGCCGGAGCAGTGAACGGCGCGCGCTCCGATCAGAGTAACCTCACCCTCGACGGCATCGACAACAACACTCAGACTCTGGGATACGCATTTTCCGGGGTTCTGCGTCCCACCCGCGATTCCGTCGACGAGTTCCGCGTCGTGACCAGCAGTTCGAACGCCGATTCCGGCCGTTCCTCCGGAGCGCAGGTTTCGGTAGTCACACGGAGCGGCACCAACCGCATCCACGGCAGTGCGTATGAATACTATCGGCCGACTAATACGGTAGCCAACGATTGGTTCAACAAACAGGCACAGCTTCAGAACGGTCAGCCCAACGTGCCTGGCAAATATCTCCGCAACACCTTTGGAGGCTCGATTGGAGGTCCTGTCATCAAGGACAAGCTCTTCTACTTTGCCAGTTACGAAGCGGATAAAGTTGCGCAGAACCAGCAGGTCATCAATGAGGTCCCCTTGGGAACGACTGCCAAACCCGGGTTGCGGCAGGGATACCTCACCTATGTGAACGCTCTGGGAGGAACGACCACGCTGAGTCCTTCCACGATTGGTCAGATGGATCTGCACTGTTCAGGTGAGGGAACCTGTCCGCTCGGCGCAGGCGTTGATCCTGCCGTGCTGCAGTATTTTGCAACGCTTCCGCAAGCGAACGGAAACCTGTTGGGCGACGGATACAACTTCGGTTCGTACACATTCTCCTCTCCGACGCCGCAGTCCAATATCACCAACATCGTAAAGCTCGACTACAACGTTACCGCCAAGCACCGCCTGTTCGTGCGCGGCAATCTCGAAAGCGACAACCTTACTGGCGCTGTGACCTACCCCAATCAAAGTCCCAGCACGAAGAACTACGGCAACAACAAGGGATTTGCCATCGGACATACGTGGGCAATAACCAATAATCTGGTCAACAACCTGCGCTACGGCTACATCCGCCAGGGATTCTCCAATCGCGGCGCGTTGCACGGAGACTACGTAGACTTTGCAAACATTGCTCCGACGACGGCTCAAACGTTTGATCTCACCGTGAATATCCCCTTGCACAATATTGTAGACGACGTGAGTTGGACCAGGAAGAACCATACGGTGCAAGGCGGCTTCAACGACCGCCTGCTCCACAATAATTTTCAGAGCGACGCGACCGTATTCAATAATGCCCAAGTTCAGTATTACAGCCTTGGAATGGGTTCGATCGCCAATACCGGGCAGGATCTGGATGCGTCGGCGTTCCCACAGTTGGGCATCCCCGCGATCGATCCCAGTTTCGATACGGCCTATAGCAATGCAATTGCCGCTGTCGCGGGCATCATTCCCGTGGCCACGGAAAACTTCACTTATAAGTCAGCGGGCAACGCTGTCACCTCATTACCACACGGCCTGCCTCTAGCTCGCAGTTACAAATCGAACGAGTTGGAATTGTATCTGCAAGATAGCTGGAAGGCGACACGCAGTTTGACGCTCACTTTTGGGCTGCGGTACACGAATCTGCAGACTCCGTATGAAGTAAGTGGCCAGGAAGTCGCGCCGACAATCGGATTGGATCAGTGGTTCCGCGCCCGCGCCACAGGCATGGCGCAGGGGATTACTGATCAGCCGGAACTTTCATTTGCTGGCGCCGGCCATGCAAATAACGCACCCGGAATGTGGGCGAAAGACAAGAAAGACTTCGCTCCGCGATTTGCAATCGCCTACTCGCCTACGGGATTGTCTGGGTTGCCCGGAAAAGTCTTCGGCAATGGCGCGACGTCCATTCGCGCTGGCTTCGGCATTTACTACGACCACTTCGGTGAAGGCATTATCGACACGTTCGACGCAAACGGCGCATATGGCCTGTCATCGCGGGTCAACAGCCCCATCGACTTGACCACGGACCAGGCGCCGCGATTTGCCTCTGTCAACGCCGTACCGATCCAAATCATCCCGACGGTTGCACCGGAGACCTCGTTTCCGGTCACGCCCGCCAATATCGAATCCCTGTCATGGAGCGTCGACAACCGTGTTAAGACGCCGTACGCGGAGGTTGTGGATTTTTCCATCCAGCGTCAGGTGAACAACGCCTGGACGATAGAAGCTGCCTATGTGGGGCGGCTCGGAAAGCGACTTCTGCAGAATCTCGACGTGGCCACTCCCCTAGATCTGGTCGACCCGAAAAGTGGCATGGATTATTTCAAAGCAGCACAGAAAATGTCTGCGGCCAGCCTTGCGGGCACGCCCACCGCCTCGATGCCGACTATTTCCTACTGGGAAAACATGTTCCCGAACCTGATTGGCAACGGTTTCACGGCGACGCAGAATATCTATCAGAATCTTTGGGGTTCCAGTATCGTCGGGAATGAAACCTTCCCGATCTACAGCCTGGATACAGGATCTTTCTATGCCAGTTCGGGGTTCACTCCCGGACCGCTGAACCGATACTTCGATCCTCAGTATTCCTCGCTCTATGCGTGGGCCTCCGTAGGGACAAGCAGCTATCATTCGGCACAACTCTCGCTCCGCCACGCCATGACTCACGGCCTCCAATTTCAGTTCAACTACGTATTTGCCAAATCGATCGACCTCGGATCCGACTCTGAGCGCACTGACTACAACAAGGGTCAAAATTTCAGCAGTATTGTGAACGCCTGGAACATCAAGGGAAACCGCGGCGTTTCCGATTTCGATACACGACACGCGGTCACGGCCAATTTCAACTACCTCATGCCGTTTGGGCAGGGCGCGACTTTCCTTGCTTCTTCGAATCGACTCATGAATGCGATTGTCGGTGGGTGGGACGTCGCTGGCCTTGTTCACTGGACGAGCGGACTCCCGTTTTCGGGAAATGACGGCGCTGGCTGGGGCACGGACTGGGCGACACAGAGCTTTGCTTTGGTCTCGGGGCCGGTTTCTTCTGGAGGCCATCACATCATTGCAGGCGTGCCGAATGCATTTTCAAATCCGACCGCAGCTTTGGCAAATATCGGCGCGCCGTTCGCCGGCGTCTCTGGACAACGAAACATATTCCGGGGGGATGGCTACTTCTCCATCGATGGCAGCCTCACCAAGGAATTCCGAGTCGTCGAGGGCCAGACTCTGAAGTTCCAGTGGGATGTCTTCAACACGACAAATGCTGTGCGGTTCGATCCGCACAGCGTTCAGAACAATCCGTTCAGCGCGAGCAGCTTCGGTGTTTACAGCAAGCAACTGGTCGAGGCCCGGAGAATGCAGGTTTCGTTACGCTACAGCTTTTGATGGTTCGTCCCGATGGCAAGCCACATCGGGCGATTCCGTTTCAGTGCGGCCGCGCGTCGGGAAATGCTGAGTGAATATTCAAGGAGAGGATTAAACTTACGCATGGCAAAAATGTCGCCGCTTGCGGCGGGTCTGGTGTTATGCATGTTTTCCTGCTGTGCGCTGGCACAACTTCCCCAGCCCGACGGAGGCGCGATTGAGCGGGGAGTGCTGCCTTCCCGATGGTTCTCGCAAGGGCCAAAGTGCATGGAGATTCCCGAGTGGCAAGTTCACGAATACAATCCAAATCTCTACATCCTCAGGCAATCCCCGTGTACCGACTTCGAGAAGCCCTTCATTTTTTTGTTCTTTGGTAAGAACAAGGCCTTACTGATGGACACGGGATCACGGAATGGGAATCTCGCTCCCACTTTACGCAGAACTGTGAAGAACTGGTTGGCGCGCACCGGGCAGACGAGCATTCCGCTGATCGTGGTGCACTCACATCCGCATGATGACCACACTGCCGGCGACCTAGAGGTCCAGGCCATGCACGATCCGGCAATGCCAGTGGAATTTGTACCAGCGGAACTCGAGGCGACGAAGCGCTTCTGGGGCATCAAACATTGGCCCACCGACATTGGTCATGTAGATCTGGGAAGCCGGATTGTCGACATGGTGCCAATTCCAGGACACAGCGATCTGAGTGTGGCGTTATATGATCGGAATACGGCGATTCTGTTTCCCGGCGATAGTCTTTATCCGGGGCGGCTGTACGTCCATGATTTTGCCACCTTTCAGGCGAGCACTGAACGGCTGGTGAAGTTTACTGAAGACAAGCCGGTGACTCATATCCTCGGCAATCACATTGAACAGACGAGCACGCCGTTTCTCGACTATCCGGTGGGAACGATGTACCAGCCGAACGAACATGAGTTAGCCTTGTCCCGCGGCTCACTTCTGGAGCTTGAAACTGCATTGCTATCGATGCATGGCACCGCACAGAGGATGGCCATGCGTGATTTTACAGTGTGGCCAGTTGGCGCCGATTTCATGCCGGTGGAGGCGAAGAAGCAATTTGAGAAGCGCCAGACCGAGGAGAAACAGAAAATGTGGGATCATTCCCAGCAGTAGAAATGTATTCCAGTGAAAACCAAACGGTGCCGATGGAGACTGCGAAAGGAATTCGGAAATATCTGCTGGTGAGTTGCTGGCTTATTCTTACCGCCACGACAGCACGCCCGACGCCGATAGAAAAGCCAGAGCAGAAGCCGCAGAAGACTGTCTACGATTACGCGCTCGTCAGTTTGGATGGCAAGGAAGTGTCCTTATCGGTTTTCAAGGGCAAAGTCCTCCTCATCGTGAATCTTGCCAGTCAATCGATCTTTCGCGATCAGATCGCGTTGCTCGACAGCCTTCAGAAAACGTACAAGGACAAAGGGTTAGTTGTCATCGGAGTGCCTTCGAACGATTTTGGCGCGCAAGAGCCCGGGACCGACGCGGAAGTCCGGAAGCAATACACCGGGGATCTTCACCCAAGCTTTCCCGTATTTGCGCGCGCCTCTGTCCGCGGCAAAGATCAAGCTGCTGTTTACGGTTTTCTCACCGGCGACAGAGAGGGATCAACCGGAGGCGATGTTCACTGGAGCTACACCAAGTTCATTGTGGATCGCACCGGAAAAGTGGTGGCGCGCTTCGAGCCTCACGTAGCGCCGAATTCGCCGGAACTCGAGGTGGCACTCGAAGACGTCATCGCCGGAACCTTCAAGTCTCCCGCGCAGAAGGACGATTTGAACGACAAGAGGAAACCCGCGAGTGAACGTACGGAAGACGAAGCTCGCTAGTGCTAGTCCGATCCCGTCGCATGGGTGTTTCGGCTTACGGTTGTTTCGGATTCAGACGCCAGACAACACCGTGAGCTAAGTCGGTAAGCCAGATTGATCCGTGGCCGATTCGTATGCTGTCGCCTCCGGCGCCGGTCCACTGCTGCACCACCGTGTTGGTCGCGGGATCAATTCTCGAGATTGGGATCTGGAATACTGTCGCCCAGACAAAACCTTCCCCGAACGCAATTTCTCCGCCTGTTCCCGGAATACCTACGGGTATCGTTGCGACCAACTTGCTAGTTTTCGTATCGACCCGAGAAATCGTGCCGTCCCCCTGGTTGAGCGTCCACACCGAGCCTGCTCCTACCGTCAGAAAGCGCGGTTGCGGTCCAACGCGGACCGAGGCCGCAACTTTGTTTGATTGCACGTCCACGCGAGTCAGCAGGTTGTGTTCGGTGGAGGTGATCCAAATCGCGCCGTCAGCAAAAGCGGGCGCATAGGAACCGGACGGAATAGCAACTTCCGCAGCCAGCTTGTTGGTTTGAGGATCGACCCGCGCCAGGACGCCCTTCTTGTCGCTGGCCATCCAGACGCTTCCGGCGCCCGCGGTGATGCCTCCCTCTGAATCCGCCGGACCCACGGGAATCTCGCCCTGTATCCTCCCGGTGTGCGGATCGACTCGAAACAGGCTGTGCGTCCCGCAACTCGGAACCCATATGCTGCCGAATCCGGTTGCCAGTCCGGAGCACGGATTGTTGATTGTGACAATCGGTCCCGCTTGATTTTTGAGCGCGTCCAACCGAACCACATGATTCACATTGGAACTAGTGACCCAAACCGCGTCGTCAATAACGACCATCCAATCGGGATGCCCGGCTACTGAAAAGGTGGCTTCCGGACGTATGTCGGCCATAGGTCGGCGCACTCCGGCCGTATTGACGCCGGGTCGCGGAGGATCCGAGTGCCCGACTTGTCCGTGTCCCAACGTGCAAAGCAATATCGTCGCCGTCGAGAGGACCACCAGTGCGGACTGACTGCAACGAGCCCGGATCGATCGCATGAACCGGAATCGCCTCACTGCTGACATCCCTGCAATCACGCAATGACAGATTCGCATGCAGATTCATATCACATGCGGCCACGATTGCGACTCATTATCGCGATCGGTTGCAGAAAGGAAACAGCATTTGCTTCTTGAATCCGACCGATAAAAGAAAATCGATTGCCTCCCGAAACCCTCGTCAGATATACGTCACTATGCCCGCTGTGACGTGGGCATGGATTGGGGCGCTACGCCGACTCATTAAGAACCTGCCGGAGTGAGCCGTCAATCCCAGCGCTGACATGATCAAATCAGCCTTTCTAACTGTCGGAACGCTCTTGGTGGCGAGTGCTCTGTTGTCCAGCCTGGACAGCGCGCAGTCTGGCTCTGGCGCGTCCCTGACCGACGGCCAGCAGCTTTACAAAAACAAGGTTCGCCCGATTCTCATTCAGAACTGTTACAAGTGCCACACCGACGATCCGTTAAGCCATTTTCGAGTCGATTCCCGTGCCGCGATCCTGCAGGGCGGCAAAAGAGGTCCGGCGATTGTGCCCGGAGATCCGGAGAAGAGCCTGCTCATCGAAGCTGTCCGGCAGACCGGCGGTCTGAAGATGCCAAAGGAGGGCAGCAAGCTCGACGAACAGCAGATCGAGGATTTGGTGGAGTGGGTGAAAATGGGCGCTCCGTGGGATCCGAATGAGGTCGCCGAGCCGCTGGCGATCAGCGTAAGTTCCGCCGCTGCCGCTTCCTCAGTCGGTGAAGAGTTCTTCGAGAACAAGGTACGGCCCATCTTCGCGAACGTCTGCTCCGAGTGTCACGGCGACAAGGCTACGTCAGGCTTGCAAGTCCTCTCTCGCGAGTCCCTCCTACGAGGCGGAAAGCGAGGCCCCGCGATCGTTCCCAACGATCCGGAAAAGAGCCTGATGATTCAGGCGGTCCGTCAGACTGGCGAGTTGAAAATGCCAAAGGGCGGAAAGCTCACACCGGAGGATGTGCAGAACCTGACCGAATGGGTGAGAATGGGCGCTCCGTGGCCCAGGTCACGGCCGCTTCTTGTAACATCGGGAGCCCCATTCAAGGTCTCCCCCGAGCAGCGATCTTTCTGGTCGTTTCAGCCTCTCAAAATGCCCGCCACAACGCAGGTGAGAGAATCGCATTGGCCAAAGACCAACATTGACCGCCTTGTACTGGCAAAGCTCGAAGCAAAAGGAATTGCGCCAGCGCCCGCTGCGGACCGTCGAACGTTGATTCGCCGGGCGACGTTCGACCTGACGGGGCTCCCTCCTACGCCGGAAGAGATCGACGAATTTCAGAAAGATAAGTCTCCGAACCCATTCGCGAAAGTCGTGGACCGGCTCCTAGCGTCCCCCCGTTACGGAGAACGCTGGGGCCGGCATTGGCTCGACGTCGCGCGTTACGCCGAGGACGACGTGCGCGGTCTGGACCCAAAAGGCCGCGGATACATGCCATTCCGCGGCGCGTACGTGTACCGCGACTGGGTCATTAAAGCGGTCAACAACGATGTTCCCTATGACAAATTCGTGCGCTGGCAATTGGCGGGCGATCTCAGCGGCGAAAAAAATGTTCGTGACGCGCTTCCGGGCACTGCTTTCCTCGGTGGCGGCCCGTGGCTCTGGGACCAAGCGGAGCCGGTTCAGGGCCGCGCGGATGAGCGCAACGAACGCATCGACGCTGTCTCGCGTGGCTTGCTGGGGCTGACCGTAGCTTGTGCCCGCTGCCACGACCACAAGTACGATCCGATTTCCCAGAAAGACTATTACGCGCTCGCAGGTGTCTTCGCGAGTTCTACCTACCGAGAGTATCCCCTTGTGTCTGAGGTTCGGGTCGCGTCCTGGCGTGAGAAGGAGCAACGGCTCCTCGACCTTCAAGAACAGCTGGAGAATTTCACCAAGGCCGAGGCCGAACAGCTCTCCAGTATTCTCTCCACTCAAACATCGCAGTACATGCTGGCTGCCTGGCGAGTGACTGGCAAACCGAAAATGACCGTCGAGGAAGGCGCCGATAAGGACCATCTCGACCCCGAGATGCTTGATCGCTGGGTCAAGTTTCTGGCCCAGCCGCCAAAGTTTTATCCTTATTTAAAAGACTGGCAGGCCATGATCGCGGCCGGTGGGAAAGAAGAAGACGAGGCCAAGGCCCTGGCCGACGCGTTCCAGGACCTCGTGCTCCGAGTCGGAACAGCCCAGCGTGCAATCAAAGAACAGAACGACGTCATCAAAGCGAAAGGCGACGTCAAGAAGCGTTCCCGCCGCGATGCGCTGCCCAACGAATTTGAAACCGACGATCAGTTCTGCCCGGGATGCAGTCTCGAACTAAAGACTCTTCCTACGGAGCAAGCCAGCTTGTGGGTTGATCTTTTCCTGCGCTCGATGAATTCGGAGGACGAAAAGCCAACGCCGGGCCTGTTCGTTTTTACCGACTGGGGATTGAAGCGCAGAGTCAACGGCGAGTGGAGAGACTACGTCGGCAATCTGGAGCATCAGATCGAGGCCCTGAAAAAGTCGTTGGATCCGCAGTATCCCTTCGTTCATGGATTGAGCGATAAACCCAAGCCGCTCAACATCGCGGTGAACCTCCGTGGCAATCCACATAACCTCGGAGAAGAAGTGCCGCGCCGGTTTCTTGCCGTGTTGAGCCCGGAGCCACTTCATCCGTTCTCGGAAGGCAGTGGACGCTTGCAACTGGCAAACGATATTGTCGACAGTCCCATTGCGACCCGAGTTTTCGTCAACCGCGTTTGGAAGTGGCACTTCGGTAGCGGGATCGTCGGCACTCCGGACAATTTCGGCTTTGCCGGCGAGCGGCCGTCGAATCCGGAGTTGCTCGAGTACCTCGCCGCCAGCTTCCGGGCGAACGGAATGTCTCTGAAGAAGCTTCAGCGCGAGATCATGCTGTCGGCCACATATCAGACGAGCGCGCAGGAGTCCAAGGAGGCTCACGACAAAGACGGCAGCAACCGGTTGTACTCACACTTCAACCGCCAGCGCCTGGATGCCGAATCGATTCGGGACTCTATCCTGTTCGTCGCCGGCGACCTCGATCTCAAAGAAGTGGGCGGACCTTCCAAGGACTTCAGCCCGGAGAACACGCGCCGCACAGTGTACTGCAAGGTTAGCCGTTTCCGTCTGAACAACTATTTGCAGGTTTTCGATTTTCCCAACCCGAGCTTCACTGCCGAGCAACGCTTTTCGACGAATGTTCCGCTGCAGCGCCTGTATTTCATGAACAACGACTTTGTTTACGGGCAGGCAGGAAAGCTGGCTGAGCGCGTCCTCCCGCAAGCAGACGACACTGCCCGGATTGTGCAGGCGTATCGTCTGGTTTTCGGTAGGGCGCCGACGCGTCAGGAACTAGAAGCGGGGTTGCATTTTTTGCAGTCTACTCCGGAGAAGCTGGGTAACACCGTAAATGGCCAGCCGGTGACCGCCTGGCGCGAGTACACGCGTGTGCTGCTGAGTGCGAATGAATTCGAATTCATTGATTAAGAGAAAACGTTGAGATGCCGTAGATGTCGAAGGAGGAGGCGTGATTCACATTCCAAGTTCGAGACCAATAACCCGCCGCGATGCGCTCTGCAAGATGGGGGCGGGATTCGGCATGCTAAGTTTCGCGAGTCTGATCGCCGACACGTTCGCATTCAGCGCCGACAGCCCCACCCCGGCTCCCTGGATGATTCAAGATCCGAAATTCAAGCCCAAGGCCAAGCATGTGATCTTTCTGTTCATGAATGGCGGGCTCTCTCAGATCGATAGCTTCGATCCGAAACCGATGCTCGAAAAATACGATGGGAAGCCCTTGCCGGGAGAGACGCCGCAGCATGAGCGAAAGACCGGTGGACTGATGAAGTCGCCTTTCACCTTCAAGAAGTATGGCAAGAGTGGCATCGAGGTCAGCGAACTATTCCCCCATATCGGTGAATGTATTGACGACATTTGCGTTGTCCGTTCCGTGTACACCGAGATCCCGAATCACGAGCCGGCGCTCATCATGATGAATAGTGGGGCGAATGTGTCTGGACGGCCGTCGATGGGGTCTTGGATTACCTATGGCTTGGGCGCCGAAAACAAGAATCTCCCGAGCTTTGTGGTCCTTTGTCCCGAGGTTCCCACGACCGTCGGTCCACCGCTTTGGAATTCGGCATTCCTGCCGCCCATGTATCAGGGCACATATGTCACCGACGATGCCCGGTTGAAAGACTTCGACCCGCAGAAGCTGATTCCTGACATCCACAACGATAAGTTCGATTTGACGCAGCAGAAAAAGGAACTCGATCTGGTTACGGAATTAGACCGGTTGAACATGACTTCGGCAAACGCCCGCGACCCCCAACTTGAGGCGACAATCTCCGCCCTGGAGACGGCCTACCGTATGCAAACCGAAGCCCCTGACGTCTTCGACGTGCGCAAGGAAACCGACGCGGTGCAGAAATTGTACGGTGAGGGGAGCACTGCGCGCGGTTGCCTGACCGCAGCACGCTTGGTCGAGCGAGGCGTCCGCACGGTCCAGGTCTATTACGCTAAAGGTGATCCCTGGGATCACCACTTCGACATCCAACTGCACCGTAAGAACGCCCACGATTCCGATCAGCCGTTCGCGGCCTTAATCAAGGACCTGAAGTCGCGTGGACTCTTCGACGAAACTCTCATTGTTTGCGGCTCGGAATTCGGGCGAACGCCCGTTGTGGAGATGGGCAGCGGTTTCATGGGCGGCCAGACCCACAATGGCCGTGACCACAATCCACACGGATTCACCATGTGGCTGGCCGGAGGCGGGGTGAAGGGCGGCATTACTTACGGAGCGACCGATGATTTTGGCTGGAAGGTCGTCGACAAGCCCGTACACGTCCACGACATTCATGCGACCATCCTTTATTTATTGGGAATCGACCACGCAAAGCTCACTTACCGCTACAGCGGCCGCGATTTCCGGCTAACCGACGTCGCGGGGGATGTGATTCAAGACATCATCGCTTAGAGTTCACGAGTCAACAAATTGTTGCAAATTCTGGACAGGAGACAAAACGCTTGCTTAAGTTTCGCCGGATAATTGTTCCCGTAGGTATCATCTTTATGGTTTCCCTCCTCACCGCGACGTCTGTGCTCGCGTCGAAGCTTCAGACTTTCACGGGCATCGTGGGCGATGCCGTCTGCGGCGCTAAGCACACCATGGAGGGCGACGAACTCCATTGTCTTCATGTGTGCATCCAGAGGGGCTCAAAGTATGACCTCGTGGTCGGAGATAAGGTTTACGTTTTAGACACTAAAGATCAATCTGTTGTCGGCGATCTCGATAAGTTGTCGGATCGCCCAGTGAAAGTTAAGGGCGAGGCGAATGGCAACATCATCGAAGTCGAGTCGGTGGCCGCAGCCAAGTAGCCGGCAAGAATCGAAGAAGCCGATTGTGCTCAGTTGAAATTACGGTTTGTCCCAATCCTCCTTATTCTGGAACTTTCCAAAAGCGTGCAGAAAGAGTGAACTGCTGGATTGAGTCAGCCATTCTGGGCGAGATGCCCAAGGAATCTCCATCCCATGCGCTTCTGCCCATGTCTCTCTCGGCGTGAATATGATCTTTTTCGCGCCTTTGTATCCAAAAGTTTGCGAGTGCACCGCATAAGCAGGGTAATAAAGCAGGTGTCGGGGACCGTGTTCATGCTCCAAGGCGTGAATCTTCTCGCGATAAGAACCCTCCACCACCAAACAGAGGGACGCCTGTTCATGGAGATGGGGGTCGATGCTGCTTCCGGTGCGTCATGCGAAACCCTCAGAGCCGTTTCTGGGAGACAGTTCCTCACCTTCTCCAGTGCACGAGCGTCACTCTTAGACTACGCAACCATGCTCGTCGGATACAAACGCTCAATCTGCCCAGAAACAGGTAGGCTACGATGGCGCGATTCAGCCTATCCAATCCTTCGGCTGATCTGAGTAGTCGGGCGAATGGCTTGCTGGATCATCGACTACCGCATAACCCGGCTTTGCGTTGATGGGCGCTTTAATCGGGTAACCCGATACGGCGCACTAATTGTTCGAATCGCGGATCTTTACGCAGCGGCTCGAATCTGCGTCCTGCTTTGAGGTATGTAAGTTGAGGATCTCGCTCCGCGTAGGCCTTTTCCAGCCAGGCGAAAGCTTCATTCGACTCACCTAACGCTCCATACAGAATCGCGACTGAACCGGACGGAACAATGCCTTGCTCGTGCAAGTTCTCCAACTCACCGAGTATTGTTCTTGCCTCATCTCGCTTGCCCAACACGGCATAGGCGAACCCCAGGTCCAACTGAAGATCTGTGTCTTCCGCTCCGGCGAGTTTAAGCGCCAATTGAAACTCTCGTAGGGCCTCCTCCTGCTTTCCGGTGCGCAGGTCGACCCAGCCCAGGGTTTGGTGAGCCGGTGCAAAGTGGGAATCCAGTTTCAAGGTTTCCTGCACTTGCCGCAACGCCTCATCGTAATGGCTGCCTGCCAGCAATCTCCCCGCCAGCGCGTTGTTAATCGGCAAAGACAATGGATCGAGGGTGCGAGCACGCTTGGCCTCAGTGATTCCGTCATCGAATCGCCCGACGTACGTCAGATAACCGGCATACCAGTTGTGAGCTTGGGCGTCGCTTGGATTTAGTTCTAAAGCCCGCTTGTATTCTCGCTCGGCCGTGGCCCAATCCCACTCATGGGTCTCCTCGATGAACGCCAAGGAGGCGTGCGGCTCCGCCAAGGAGTTATCCAGTTCGATAGCTTTCAGCGCTGCTGTCTTCGCGCGCGACAGTGCATCCTTCGATGGGAGAGCACCGCGAAACCCAAGCATCGCGTAGGCCTCCGCCAGGCCGCTATACGCAGGAGCGTAGCCTGCGTCCCTCTCGACCGCCTGTTGGAAAGACGCGATACTCTTGCTGAGCGCATTCTCTGTTCGCTGGCTGAAGTAATAACGGCCCTTCAGATAATTCTCGTGAGCTTCGGGATCGACCGCTTGCGTCGACGCCAGACGCGCTCGGTCCTCCGGTGTCAGGTTCAATTCGATCTGATCGACGATACTCCGCGTGACCTCCTCCTGCACCTCGAGAATGCTTCGGTATTCTCGTTGGTATTCTCCTGCCCAAATATGTTGGTCAGTCGAGGCACGAATCAATTGGATGTGAACACGGACCTGACGCCCCTCCGGTACTACCGATCCTTCCACAATCGCATCCACCCCGAGCAATTTGGCAATCTCGGGCAAAGAGAGCTGTGTATTCTTGAAGTGCATACTCGAAGTACGAGATATCACCTGAAGTCCGTGAATTCTAGATAGCTGTCCGATAAGCTCCTCGGTCATGCCATCAGCGAAGTAATCCTGCGCCGGATCCCCGCTCAAGTTCTGCAACGGAAGTACCGCCAACGATTTGATTTTGGGCTTGCTCGAATCTCCTGCGCGGATGCGTACTATCACGTAAGGCAGCATAAGCAGGGCGAATACGGCCACTGCGGAGCTCAGAACAAGCCAGCGACGCACTCTCGGAGCTGTGGGCGGCCGGTCAGTTTCTAATTCCATCTGCGCTGCCGTAGCGGGCTCTTTCTGTTCCTCTTCCAAGCCGAGTTTGCGGCTTTGCCGCCAGGCATCAAGCTCGGAGCTCAAGGCGTAAACGGAGCCACGCTTGTCGTGGAGGTGGCGGTGGACAGGCATCCCCTCCCGCTTCTCCCAGCGCTGAACGGTTGTCACATCGCGGTTGAGGTATGCGGCGATTTCCTTCCACGAGTCCAGTCGTTCTTCAGGCATTCGATCGGGCGGCTGTATGACCGGAAACAGTTCACCTTTTGGGTTTTTCTGCATGGTCAGCTCACTGCGGGGAAGGTTGCACGATTCTACCCCTCGGCTCGCTAAACGGCAAAAGACGGTATTTGACGGTAAATAGGCATTCCGCCTGTTGCCGTTTGACGAATGTCCTCGCACGACCGATTCTGTGCGTGCATTTCGGCGGTAGATCGCTGCGATGCGACTGCGTCGGGCTATCCCCGGCCTTGATACCTCCAGTGGAGGCGTCGGCGGCGCATTCACGAAATCAAACTTGGAGGTTTCTATGCACAACAAAGCTTTCTCTTACGCGGCACGCGCCTTGGTCTTTGTGTTCGCGGTAGGCATCAGTGCTTTGGCGCAAAATCAACACACCGTCCACTTTAGCGGCATCATCAACGACTTCACTCCTGCACACGATGCCAAAGCCAAGCCGAGCGGTCCCTGGGAACTCCACGGCGTATGGCGTTTGAACTTGAAGAGAGATTCCGGCACGGCGGAGTTTTCGGCCGCCTTGACCATGGAAAATTCCGACTACTGGCTTTTGAGCAATCCCAACCCACCTGCCGATCCTGACGCGCCTGCAACTCGGACCCCGCATACTCACCACATCGATATGAAGGACGCCCAGGTCACTTGGGACCCGAGCGCGGTAGCCAGTGGATGCCCGAGTGCGAGCTACAAACCTCCCACTGCGACTGGTTTCATGGTCACTGGATGGGCGAGCGTTACGGGAAATGGAGGCTACGCCCCATTTGCACCTCAAGGTCAGCTATCGCAGCTCACGGTCTGCGTCACGGGGGGAACCCAGGTTGAGTTTTCGAACATTACGCTGGTATTCGGGACGCCCGCGAGCGGGCACCTCGGCTCGCAGCCGATCAACGGCGCCGTTCGCGTCCGGAAAGAATCCCGCCGCGATTACGGTGAACGGTAGTTGCTCTGACGGGCACGGCTCGCGTTTCGTCGTGTCCGTCGCTCCATCTCTCCTTGCACTCTCCTCTGTTTGCCCGACATCTTCTATCGAGATGTATGGCATCGTGGCTCCTTTGCCCTGCAAGGCGCGGCTGGGCTTGCGGCCAAGCTGTGATTTAATACAGCCGATCAAAAAACGTAGCCCGACCGCCGGGCTGTGGGCTTCAGGAGCATTGGTACGTAGCAGAGTTGCTGCGCAATGGCAATTATTCCGGCGAGCGGTCTCGTTGCGGGAAGTCAGGCAACTTCCTCGAACGGCGACGAGATGCCTGCCGTAATCGCCTTTGAGAGAACCGGCAAGCTTCGTATAGTGAAGAGGGAATCATATCAGGCGTTTGATTGCGCGTTACGATGAAAATCGGAAAAGCCGCTCTTGGTTCGCTAAAATGTTGTTTCGGGCACGTATGGCTGCGCACCCGCTACCCCTCTTAACCCCGAGTTCCCGTCGGATGACTTGCGGAAGGAAGGCTTTCTCCGACGGAATCGAAGTTGGAGCGCCTCGAATCATACAGTAAAAGAAGGCCGTTTTCATCTCCCCACCTTAGTGCCGAACTGTGGCACTCGCGAGCTATTTCTTCCTCGGGTGCACGGCGGTAGCCTCTGTTTTGAACAGACCTTGGGGGAGGGCTGATCAACAGAACGTCCCACGACTCTAATCGAGTCTGGGGCGTTTTGTTATGTGGGAGCTTGGTCAGAAAGAAGAGCACTCGATGCGTGGGGAGCAGACCGGGCCAATCGCTGAAATGATCTTTGTCCAATCGACCCAATACAAATGTGGATCGAAAGCGACCTGCTGATGCTGAGTAAGGAACGAGCATGAAGTATGCAGACAATTCTTTGACATTCAAATGACTACCCTTGCGCATCCCTGAAAGCGATCAGGCAGTCCAATTCCCTGTAGACGTCGTAATGGAGAAAAACGATGTGGATGAGGTCATGTGCTTTATGCAAGGCGCTTCTAAAGAAGCTGCGATTGTGCGACTCGGTCCGGTGTCAATGCGGATGGGAGTGGCAGGGTCATGCATAGCGTAACCGGGGAAGCGCCTTTAGGCACTTGCTGACAGAAAAACTGAAGGACAAGGAATTAATTGTGGCGAAGGTAATTGAGTTTTACATACCAAGCAATTTCCACAAGCGCGCGCGGTGGATTCCGACGGAACAACGTGGGAAGTTGATCGAGTTCTGCCGCCCAGAGAAAACAAGACCGGCGAAGGTGATCGAGGTTCGGCATAGACTTCTGTTGCAAAGATCGCAAACAGGTTCCGACGGATGATAGGAGCGTGCACATCCGTCAAGTTCCCCTGGCGACCTTTCGTACAGCGCCAGTCCTAACTAAGGACTAATACCCTACTATCCTGATGCAGTAACAAGGAGTGGGCAGAATGGCAGCCGCATTTTCTCCCGGCGACATCACGCAACCTGGAGCTAAGCTCGGGTTCGATAGTTTGGCTGGGTGGGTCATGGTTCCCCAAGGTGGAACAAAGAGCGTCGTTTTGAAAGACGGTGCGGGCTTGGCCCTTCAGTTGGCACCTACTGGAGTGGCGGAACTCTCGGAAACGTCCACGCAAAACGGGACGGGAGATCTTACTCACCGGGAAACGCTCCGGCACCGTCCGCCTAGAAGCCCGAGACGCATCTGGCCCGAGCACAAGCTACTCTTGAAATCAGTGTCAGGCGGCGAAGAACAGTATCTACATTCTTCCATTTCGGGTTCGATAAGAGCGGTCGTTCGACCCGCCTAGGACCGAGTGATGCATGCAAATGATGGATGTGATAAATAAGCTCCTGCGCCCGCAGGCCAATGTCATGCTGTCGCGCCGCGATTCAGGCGATGTGAATCTGCCTTACGACATGGAGCGAGGCTTGCTTTTGACGTCTAACCCCAATAACGCTCTTCAAGCCCCAGAACTGGCACCGGACAATTGCAGGCCCCTTGCCGTGCCTTTCGCGCCTGCCTCTTGGTGCACTTGGGTATCTGCCGGAAGCAGTCCAAGGCGCTTTGTCCCAAACGGGCTTTGACGATATTCGGGCGTTCGATATGTTGGCTGGAATCCTGACCCATTTAGATTCCCGCTCCGACTACAATATGTTCTTTGTGGCTTTGTGAGCGGGTTTGGGGAACCGCCGGGTTCCCTAACGGGCGCGTTCTCGCCGACCGATGTGACCGGAACCCATCTTGAACGCGTGCATTGTCCATGCTCGAGTTCGGGGACAAGGTATAAGGATGTCCTGGGAACTCGAAGGCATCCTTAGGTCCTCAGGAGCGTGAGGTTATGAGCCCAAGGACAGGATAGCTTCCGGATTGCGTGCCCCGTACGCAATGCCCGGCCATCCGGCATTTTCACCTGGCCCCGCTCCATTTTAGTGATATCCTTCCGCCGCGTTGCTTTCCTGGGCTGCGGGACGCCTTACTTCCCGCCCCCAGACATACGCAGGGCAAGGTCGCTCAGATGCGCAGATTCTCGTCGCAATGGTTTGTTTTGGCTGTTTTGGTGGCCAGCGCGCTCGCGCAGACGCCGGAGCTGCAAACGAATGTTATTTACGTGTGCACGGACGGACAAAGCTTCAAAGTCTTTTCGTGCGACAAGACCACCGGCGCCTGCGAATTTCAGAACTACAAGAAGGGGGTGGCATACCAGCGGGGGGAGGCGCTTCGCGCACAACTCGCGGCTTTGCTTCCGACAAAATGCCACGCGCAAACGCCCGCCGAAGCGGAGGCCGACCCTCACCGTGGCGAGATTCCCCCAGCGCCTTCTCCCTTTAAGGCGCGTGCGAATGCTGGCAGTTCGGGATCAGCTGCGGTGAATTCGCAGAGTGGGCCGGGAGCCGGCGGATTTAAGGTCGGCGACACCGTGCGCGTCTTGAGCGATGGCTGGCAGGAAGCCAACATCATCCAAGTGCACGGCAATTCCTACGTCGTCCATATGTCAAATGGGATCGAAGTTTCAAAACTCTGGCCCATGGAAGTGCGTCGGCTTGGAAAACTCACGGCAGAGGATCATGCGATGGGGCAATACGATCTCCACGATCGCGTGCAAGTGCTCGTCAACGGCAAGTGGATGGAGGGTGAGATCCGTGGACAGAATCTCAATATGTACGACATAAAAGTGAAGGGCGTCGATACGGGCTTCGGCTCTGACATTGTGAATACCACTCCCGAGAATATCCGCATGTCTACTACGCCGGCGCCCCCGCCTCCCGCCCAACGGGCGGCCGGGCAACCGCCCAAGCCTGGACTCACGAGCTGTGCCGGCAAGTACGAAGGCCGATGGGAGCACGTCTCGGGCATGGGCGGCATGAAGGTCGTTTTCCGTTCCGGCAAGGCAACCATCACCGAAGGATTGGGCGGTGAGATGCCGTTCGATTGCTTCACCGGCGACGGCAAGGTCGTGTTTTACAAAGCCGGATCGTTTACTCCCTTCTCCTACGACTTCGACATCAACAACGACGGAACGCTGCAGACGCCCCTGGGAGCAATCAAGAAGATGGGGAACTGACAAAGTTGCGCATCATACCGCCGCACAGATGTGCCAGCGCACTTATCGAGCAAGTGGTCGGCCCCACGGAAGTCCTATAAAAGCAGTTGACTGCGCCTGCGCAGGAGTCACTGACGCCAAGAACTTGGCGAGGATTCTATTGATTCGACAGGAGTTATCTGACAAGTTCTTGGAGAGGGATGTCAAGTGAAAAATACTTCCCCCCGCGGCCCGGAGACACAAAGCGCTACGAGTTCGCGGAATAATTCCGCATTGCAGACGACGAACCTTCCTCAAACATTATCGAGCGGTTCTGCATTTGGAAGTCCGCGAAGTTTGAATCGCTGCACTTTTCCGGTAGCCGTCTTCGGAAGCTCAGGCAGGAACTCTACCCAATGCGGGCGCTTGTAGACCGGCAAACGGCCAAGCACAAACTCCTGAAGTTCGCGAGCAAGCTGAAGACTGCCCGTAGTGCCATTGCGCAGTACGATGCAGGCCACCGGCTTGCAAAGTTCGTCAGCGTCCCGGCGGAAGACGACCGCCACTTCTTGCACCGCAGGATGCTCCGTCAGTACGCGCTCAATTTCGATGGGGCTCACCCACGCACCGCTGACTTTCAGCATCTCGTCGGATCGTCCCGCATACCAGAAATACCCCTCTTGATCCTGATGATACTTGTCACCGGTGCGGAGCCAGTGGCCGGCGAATGTATCTTTCGTTTTTTCGTGCTCATGCCAGTAATAGGCACAGGTGGAGTCAGCTTTGACGAGCAAGTTCCCAATCTCTCCCGTGGAGACCGGCCGATCGTTGTCGTCTACGATTTTGGCGTCGAAGCCGAGAATAATCCTGCCGCTGGAACCGGGGCGCACCGACCCCGGAACATTGGAAATCAACATGTGTAGAGCTTCGGTCGAGCCAATGGCGTCCAGTATCTCAACTCCGAAGCGTTGCTTGAAACGATGAAAAACTGTGGCAGGAAGAGCCTCGCCGGCGGAGATTGCATGGCGGATGGAAGAGAGATTGAACTCCCGCTCCAGTGGGGCCGCATGAGCCAGCAGTTTGACGTAATTCGATGGGACTGAAAACAACAGTGTCGGGCGGTAGCGTTCAATTATCTCGAATACGCTCTGCGGCCGCGGTGGACCAGGCAGGAGAATACTTGTGGCGCCCACCGCAAGCGGGAAGTAGAGTCCGTTTCCCAAGCCATAGGCGAAGAAAAGCTTGGCGACGCTAAAAAAGCGATCACTCTCGGATATATTCAGAATCGCCTTAGCGTAGCGCTCGGCGCTCACAACCATGTCATGCTGCAGATGAACGCAAGCCTTCGGCTGACCCGTACTTCCTGAGGAATAGAGCCAGAAGGCAGCATCGTCCCTGCCAGTCGGTGCCGCTTCCAACTGGGGCGAACTGTTTCGACACAGTTCCTCGAAAGACAGCGTTCCTGCCGCTGCTTCGCCGCCTACCACCACGATCGTTTCCAGATAGCGCAATTCATTTCTGGGGATTGACTGTATGAGAGTAAGCAGAGAGTCGCTAACGATAGCGACACGCGCACGCGAGTTATTGAGCAGGTATTTATAGTCAGCGGGCTTGAGCAAAGTATTTACAGGAACTGGTATAGCTCCGATTTTGATAGTGCCGAAAAAGGTGACGGCGAACTCCAGCGTATCCATCAGTAGCAGTAAGACACGCTCTTCGATACGTACTCCCAGACTTTTCAGTCCATTGCCCAGTTGGTTTACCAGCGTAAAAAGCTGACCGTACGTGATTCGGAGATCGCCGCATTCGATCGCCGTCTTGTCGGCGCGCCCTTCGCGTATGTGCCGATCGACAAAATGTGCCGCGGCATTGAATTCATCCGGAAGCGATATGGGAGGTGCCCAGGTCATCTCAATCTCTCAGGTTTTCGCCGTGCGATGCAGGTAGAGTCATGGCGAGTTTCTTTGGTGGAACATCCTTGATTCAGCCGGAAGAAACGATTCGGATCATAGTGCGTCTTAACCGCTACCATGCGGTCCCAACGTTCCTGATAAGCCTCTTGCGCGCGGTGCTGCTCATCGCCGCTCATGAAATTTACGTAACCCCCCGGTTTCATAGCAGGCCGAAGCGTGTTGAACAGTCCGCGAATCCAAGAAGTATTGACAGTATCAGCAGATGGGTCCGACCACTGCGCTAGCAAGTTCATGATGAAAAAAAGCTCCGATCTCCGAATGCAGTCTCTTTCGCAGCCATCCGCGCCGCCGCGCCACCAAGGTAGGCAAGTTCAATCTGGGTTTCCGATGAGGGCATGCAGGAGACTGCCTCCACCAGGCGATCGACACTGCTGTCATCGAGATAAGTAAAATAGTCCGATTTGGTGTAATAGCTCCGGCCATGGGCAAAATCGATATCCGCTACGGTTTGTAGATTCAGGAAGATTCAGGAACGACACAATCCTGCTGCTCACAGAATTCGGTCTACACATAGAAAGCGCGTGCTCTAAGTATGGGCGCCCGGCTTCGGGGTCGCCAGTCCAAGTCAAAGAATTGTCGGCCATTGGCCGGGCTTCGAAGTTAGGGCATCGACGAGCCTAAACCGCTCCTACGATCCGTTCTTCCACGCGCGGGCCATGAAGCGACCCGTTTGGCCCGAAAGCACGACGAGCGCTTTGCCTAGATTCCGGGCACGAGCGTCCGGCGAATTGAGGCGTGAGAAGTAGCGAAGGATCTCCTTCTTGCGGCTCGGGATGAGAGCGATCCAATTCTCCCAAGCTTGCGGTGTTCTACCGAGAGCAAGTCTAAACCACCGGGGCATGGGGTGCTGCGGGCCGTTTCTATAGCCCGCGTCGAAATCGATCTCCACGCGCACCCGATCTCCCACTGCCGTACCGGACGCCTTGCGAATTTCACCGTGCAGGTACAAGTAAAAGCTGCCGTCGCCGACTGGCATCATGTTTGTGCGGCAAGCATTTGCGGGTTTGCCATTGATGCGTACCCGTACCGGAAGGGGCTTACGCCAGCCCGCCCTTAGAGCATTCGCTCGGAAACCATTGACGGAGACGAAAGGGTTGCCACCCCGAACCTTTATGACCGCGTTAAAGGCTGAAGCTGTCATTGAATCCCCAAGCGTACCTTATCGCCCGGCCGTGTGATCGGGCCAGCGCGATCTACCGGAGCCCCTCCACGAGGAAGATCTCCGACTCTGAGTGCTCGATCCCGCTGAAGAGAAAAGTATGACCGTCGGCCGAGATGCTGGGCCCCCAGCTGACGAACAAACCAGGCAGGTCCGCGATCTTGTGGACCTGCCGCGTAACAAAGTCGAAGTACCCAAGGGAAAAGTGCCGCGGAGAGCCATTAAGGAAGTAAATGCCGCTCCACGCGGGTACCCATTGTACGTCCGCAACCACTCCCGCGACGGGCCGTTCGTCGCCGCCGTTGATGGATGCGGACCAAGCCTCTCGACGTCCATCCTCATTCCTGAAAAAATACAAACGCGTCCCTGCCAGCGACTCCTGCGGGAATCTTCCCCAAACCAATTCATCTCCCAACATCGGGCAAATGCGCGCCGGGAGTAAATTCCATTGACAAGGAGAATGTATATAGTATACATGAATATAGTATACACAGACTAATTTGAAGTGAGGTTGCCGTCCGTAACGAAAGTGTCATGCGCCGACTCACTCGCATCTTGATGTTTGCCGGCACAATAGGAGTCCTTACTACTGGTCCACTCGCGGCGCAGGTGAACGCTCCGCTCACGGATGCCGCCAAGGAAGCGCGTTGGGCCGTCGAGAAGGAACTCGAGTCGCTCGCCGTCATCGATCGCAAGGTGATGATTCCCATGCGGGACGGTATCCACATCCCGGCCGACATCTATCGTCCGAAGGATGCTTCCCAGAAGTACCCGATTATCTGGGTTCGCACGCCGTACAACTTCAACTTCTGGGACATCCGGAATGGTGTGCCGCGGGACATGACTAATGCGGTCACCGCGATCAAGCACGGCTACGCCTTTATCGAGATGCAGGAGCGTGGCGAGTTTTTTGCCGAAGGTGAGTGGGACGTGCTGGGAGGTCCAATTTCCGACGGCGATGACGAGATCAATTGGATGGTCAAACAGCCGTGGTCCAACGGGAAGGTCGGCACCACAGGTTGCTCGTCGACGGCCGAGTGGCAACTCGGTGTGGTGGCTTTGAATAATCCTGGCTACGCGGCCTTCAATGCACAGGGGTTTGGCTGCGGCGTGGGGCGGGTTGGGCCGTTTTACGAACAGGGCAATTGGTATCGCGGTGGCGTCTTCATGATGTACAACCTGACCTGGTTTTACGAAAATCAGAAACCGCAACACCCGATGTTTGCCGCGAACATTTCTCAGGAGGACTTGATCCGCCTCTCGAGATCGTGGGATCTGGTGGCCTATGACCCACCCGTAGACTGGTCAACGGCTTATTGGATTCTTCCGCTGCAGGACATTCTCAAGAAAGTTAACGGTCCGAAGGGCGTATTTGCGGACGCGATGCCGGTTCCAGGCGGCGGCAGAATGATCCAGCGAACTCCGAATGATCCAGCGTGGTACAAGGGCGCTCTTTATCACGATGACAAGCGCATTAACGTTCCAGGGCTCTGGTACACGTCGCTCTACGACATTGCACTCGCGCCCAACCTTGAGTTGTACAACTTCGTGCGGAAGACCGCCAAGGGTACCGCTGCGAACCAGCAATGGCTGATCATTGCCCCGGTGGGCCACTGCGCATTTACACGTGCCACCGGGGATACGGTTGTCGGTGAGCGCGACATGGGGGATGCTCGCCTTCCTTACCTGGATATCATGTATTCATTTTTCGATCTCACCCTGAAGGGCAAGAACAGCGACACGATGGATTCGATGCCCAGGGTCCGCTACTACACGATGGGAAATAATAAATGGAATACTTCGGAAACGTGGCCGCCGAGAGGCGCACAGCCGATGACGTTTTACCTCGCCAGCGGCGGCGCGGCCAATACGCTTCACGGCGATGGCGCACTGACGGCGAAGCCTGGAGCGATCGACAAGCCGGACTCCTTCACTTACGACCCTACAAATCCGGTTCCCACGCTGGGAGGTTATCGGGTGGGCAGCGATCCGGCGGGGCTCGGTGGCTCTTTCGACCAGCGGAAGATCGAAGAACGCACCGACGTGTTGGTTTACACCACTGAACCTTTTGCCGAAGGAACGCAGGTGAGCGGCCCGATCACCCCTACGCTCTACGTATCGTCGGACGCGAAGGACACCGACTTCTCGATCAAGGTCATGGACGTGTATCCCGACGGCACCGCCTACAACCTCGACGAATCCATCCAAAGAATGCGCTATCGCGACGGGTACGATAAACCTATCGTGTTTATGGAGCTTGGCCAGGTGTACAAAATGTCGTTTCAGCCCTTGGTGACAAGCAACTATTTTCTGCCTGGGCATCGGCTCCGCATCGAACTGAGCAGCAGCAGTTTTCCTAGATTCGAACGAAACCTAAACACCGGAGGTCACAATTATGACGAATCGGAGGGAATCGTCGCGCACAATGCTGTGCACCACTCGGCGAAGTATCCTTCGGCAGTGACGATCACGGTGGTAAAGCCTTCCGCGCCCTAGTTCCTTCCGCAGTTGAGTGGTACCGCGGTCTTCGTTTTGTCGATTTTTCGGGGATTAAGTTAATTAGCCGTCAGGAGGAACTGTTTGACGCCAATCAGCAACCGAAGGCTTCTGCAGGCAGCAACCCGCCATTTCTCGGCCGTGCACGCCATCGAGGCCGCTGGGGGTCTCCGAGCAGTGGTTCTGCAAGCGCTCTTGCTCGCCGCAATAGCTGCCGGTGCCCAGATAAAGCTCGAGTCGCCGCCTGGTGCGCAGGTCATAACTATTTCACCGCCGGGCCAAAGGGGCGACGAGGAGGTCATTGCCCTCAACCGCTATAACCCCAATCAGGTCGTGATGGCATACGGTGGGACTGTTGGCGGGAAGGCGGCATATTCGACGGACTCGGGGCGCACCTGGGCTTTGGTAAACCCGGCCGGTAAGGGTCAGATGGGTGGGAACAAGAGCATCACCTTCGATGATCGTGGGAATGTTTTTCTCTCGTACCAACTGATCGAGAAACTGGGGACCCCGGGCTACTGGGGGCACAACGCCCATGGCAACGGAATTTGGGTGCGACACTCTCCCGATGGTGGTAAGACGTGGGACGCCGATGCTACCCCGGTACTGGTGTGGCCGAACGGCCAGCATGCCCCACAGCAGGAGGACATGGCCAGAATCTGGGCCGACAACGAGCCCCAAAGTCCCTACCGCGGAAACCTCTACCTGGCATGGATCGACTGGCAGATCGACAAATCAATCGTATTATTCACACGGTCGACGGACCATGGTAAAACCTGGGCCAAACCATGGCGTATCAGCACCCATGCTGGATATCCGCGCGACGATACCGGTGCAATCCTAGGTATCCTCGGCACGGTCGGCCCGGATGGGACGCAGTACATAGTATGGAACGACATGCTCGACACCGTCCTCGCTGTCTCGCGCGATGGCGGCAAAACATTTGATGCATCCCGATCGATTTTTCAGGTCGGGCCGCCCTACTTTGGCGGAGCGGCATCGTTCCCAGGGATTCAGCGCGTGATGGGCCTGCCCGAGATCGCAATCGACGAGCGATCTGGAACACTGTACGTAACCTGGAGCGATTTTCGGAACGGCGACGTGGATATCTTTCTCTCTCGCTCGACGGATAAGGGACAGCAGTGGTCGCCGCCGCTGCGAGTGAACAACGATCCGGTCCACAATGGCTCCGATCAGTTCTATCAGTGGCTTGCCGTGGATCCGACCAACGGGGACGTCTACGTAGAATTTTACGATCGGCGCGCCGACCCGGATAATCTTAAGACTTGGATGACCTTGGCGCGGTCCGCTGACGAAGGAAAAACGTTCATTAATTACGCGTGGACGACAAAGCCGTTCGTCGGTCACAATACGTTCCTGGGTGACTATCCTTGGCTCACAGCATACGGAGGCCGGGTCTATGGGGTTTGGGCCGAAGCCGTATCAGATACGAAGGCAATGGTTCCGTGCGGCGGCTGTGGGACGGTGGGGACGCCCGCCATCATTCGGATTGGCATAGCTGATTTCAACAAAATCCACTGATCGCAGAGCTACGGACTTCAGGTCCTAAGCATCGCTCTGAAATCGTTTCAAAGAAGAAACTTCCTTCGCCCTGATGATGAGTTGTCTGGGTATTCGCGACTAACTAAGCCAAGGGCTTCGCCCTTGATATCCCCTCCAAAACGAGGACAAAATTCTCGTTTCGAGGGGTATAACGGACTAATCCCGAGACCGAATACGGCACTGTTCGCATCGACGTGATCAAGGTTGCATCGTTCGCTTGAGCGGCTTCGTTCTCGTGTGTTGGAGCTCTAAGAGTTTTGGGTACTCAGCCCCAGTCGATTTAACCGCTCCCGAAGAACCCAATGAAGGGTGGCCATCTTCTCGACGCTCAGACGTCGAAGCGCGTTAAGGGAATGGTTACCCTGAGTTAAGCACATTAAGATTTTGAGCGGGACTTGCCGTTGCGGGAATTCACTCGGGCAGAGGTTCGCTTCAGTTCAAGCGCCTGCTTCAACGACTCATCGGCATATAAGATGTGCTCGCGCAGAAGTGTGGAGGCCCCGGCTACGTCACGCTTCCGGCACAGTTCCAGCATCTGATGATGCTCTTCGTTGGCGCGTTTGGTACAACTGCAATCGCGTGTACCGTTCCTACTTGTTGACGTTACGAATGATCGCCATGAATCGCGGCTGATTGGCGCGGGAGTACAGGATGGAATGGAATTGGCAGTTCAACCGTTCAACCGTCCCCAGGCGGAAAGGTGGTCCTGACGGCAAAGTTCACTAACATATTTGTGCAACAACGCTTCGACTTCCGAGAAGTCTTCCCTGGAGAAGATGGGGAATGGAAAGCTTCAGGACCTACAATCCGGCTGATTCCGGCCGGCCGGCCGGCGCAGACTGAGCTGGCGTACACCAGCGGATCAACAGATAGATCGGAATCCCCAACAGCATAATCAGCAAACCCGGCCACGTGGTCGAGGGACGATACACGAACAGCACGACGAGGATGACCGTGGCCGTAAGAATGTAGAGCGCAGGGACAAAAGGATATCCCAAGGTGCGATAGGGGCGTTGCGCATCGGGTCGCGTGAATCGAAGCCGGAACACACCGGCAACGGTCAGCACATAAAAGATCAGCGCTGCCGAGATAACGTATTCGAGCAAGTTGCTGTAAAGATTTCCCCATCGTTGGGTTGCCGGATCGTAGGTGCGTGGCAGCACCAACAGCGCAGCCCAAAACCCTTGGAGCCTCAGTGAAGAAGCTGGCACGCTTGCGGCGTTGAGATTGCCGGCGAAAGGGAGAAAGAGTTTCTGGCGAGCCATTGCATAGTAGACGCGGGCTCCGGTGAGAGTCAGGGCGTTGATGGTGCCGAAGGTCGAAACCATGATGGCGGCGGCCATGACGCTCGCGCCCACACTGGGAAAAATTGCTTGCAGAGTGGCGGTTCCAACGCGATCAGCGGGTGCGTGCTGGATTGCCTGCAGCGGCAGCGTTACAAGATACGCGACATTTGCGAGGATGTAGAGTGCGATCACCAAGGTTGCGCCGACAACCATTGCGAGCGTGACGTTGCGTTCTGCTTTTTTCACTTCGGCGGCAGCGAAAGCAATGTTGTGCCATGAGTCGGCAGAGAACAACGACCCGGTTTGACTCAGGCAGATCGCCACGAACAAGCCAAAGAGTGTTGTCGCGTCGAGTCCTTGACCCAGAGCATCCACATCGTGCGGACGCCATGCGACGGCGAAATTTGCAGAGAGCGCGGCCGCATTGCGTCCACAGAGAAGGCCTAGAACGATCAATCCGCCTAGCGCGATGGTCTTCGCGACGGTAAACACATTCTGGACGAGCTTCCCGTAGCGGAGACCCAGAGTGTTGGTGAGAGTGAGCACCCCGATGACTGCAATTGCGAGCAATTGGGTTGTTGAAAGCGAGAGAGCGTAATGGGTCGAGATATGGATAGGCGTGATCAGGTAAGCGTCTTCCGCGATGAGAGGCCAAAATACGCCGGCAAAACGGGCGAAGGCGACGGCCACGGCGGCAATTGTTCCGGTCTCGATGACGGAGAATAACGTCCAGCCATACAGGAAACCCCACATCGGAGAATAGGCTTCGCGAAGGTAAACATACATGCCTCCAGCGTGAGGCATCATCGCCGAGAGCTCTCCGTAGCACAGAGCTCCCGCAATGGTGAGCCCGCCGGCTACACCCCAAGTCACCAACAGCCAGCCGGCGCTCCCGACGTGACGAGCCATTTCGGCAGGAACAATAAAGATACCGGAGCCGATCATCGCCCCGACTACGAGCATCGTTGAGTCGAAGAGGGTCAGTCCGCGTGTAAACCCGTGTGGGTCATGAACGGCTGGTTCTTGATCTCCCAGTTCGATTTTGCTGGTCATTTAAGCGGGTCGCGGTCCGAATTAGGTAAGAAGGATTTGATTTGACGATTGCATATTGTATCCATAAAATTGCTGTTGCGCCTATTCAAATTTATGGAAGATACGAGCTGTAAAACGTATCCCGATGACGCGAGGATGCAAATCCGCTGGGGATTTGGCGATTGATCGGTGAGCACATATCCGGTGAACCTAAAGTGCCGCGACGTCGACCGAAACGTAGATGCATCGACTTCGAACCGCGCAGAATTAGGTGGAGGAAGTACGAATGTGCGTGTGAAAGGAACTATGCTCGTGCTTTTCGGCAGGCGCATATCTACAGCAGTTTTTCTTCCGATTGGCCTCGCGTCCATTTTGGCCGCGCAGATTTCTCCCTCGACTTCCCCGCAATCTTCGCCTTCTCAGCAGTCTGCGGCGCCTCGCCGGTTGCGGGGCTACGGGGAGCCAACCAAGGCTGACATCCTACGCGGTGCTTACGGGCGGTATCGCTCAAATAACGATCTGCTCTTCTACCACCTCGACATCCGCGTCGATCCGAAAAACAAGTTCATCAGCGGAAAGAACACCATCCGATTCAAGATGCTCAAGGACGACACGCGCATTCAGCTCGATTTGATCGACACGCTGAGCGTCGACAAGATTCTTCTCGACACTTCCCCGCTCAAGTACGAGCGCGATTCCGGCGCGGTCTTCGTCGATTTCCCCGAGGCTCTACATGCCGGGCACGTTTATGCGATCGACTTTTACTACTCCGGATCGCCAGCGCAGGCCGGCCGGTTTGGCGGTTTCACGTTCGGAAAGGATCCGTCCGGCCATCCCTGGATTTACACTGCATGCGAGGGAAGTGGGGCCAGCATATGGTGGCCGAATAAAGATCAGTGGCGCGATGAAGTCGAAAACATGCAAATCAGCGTGTCGATTCCGAACGACCTTGTCGACGTTTCCAACGGAAAGTTCAAGGGCAAAACCGACCTCGGCGACGGATACACACGATGGGATTGGTTTGTGCACTACCCCATCAACAACTACGATGTTTCTCTGAATATCGGCAACTACGTGCACTTCTCCGACCGGCTCGGCCACCACTCGATGGATTACTACGTTCTGCCCCAAGACCTCGACAAAGCCAAAAAGCAATTCACCCAAGCCAAAGGAATGATCCAAGCGTACCAGCACTACTTCGGAGAGTATCCCTTCTGGAAGGACGGTTACAAGCTGATCGAAGTGCCTTACTCCGGAATGGAACACCAAAGCGCGGTCACCTATGGAAACCACTTCGCGAATGGTTACCTCGAGCGCGATTGGACTGGCGTCGGCGTCAGCCCTCGATTCGATTTCATCATCATCCACGAGAGTGGACATGAGTGGTTCGGTAACAGCATCACCGCGGCCGACAGCTCAGATATGTGGATCCATGAGGGTTGGACCACTTATCTGGAGAGTCTCTACGTCGAGTACACGTACGGCCATGACGATGCTGTGAAATATTTGAACGGATATAAATCGAAGGTTAAGAATGACAAGCCCATTATCACGGAGCGCGGCGTCAACGGCGAGCCGACGCAGGACCAGTACTTCAAGGGAGTGCTCTTCATTAACACGCTGCGGAGCATCGTCAACGATGACCAACGTTGGTGGAAACTCCTCCATGACTTCTACCAGCATTTCAAATATCAAAACATCATGACCGAAGATGTGGTGCAGTACTTTAACCAGCAGACCGGAATGAATCTGACGTCGATCTTCGATCAGTATCTACGCCATACCGCGATTCCCACGCTGGAATTGAAATTCGACGAGGGCAACAGTACCGTGTCTTATCGATGGAAGGTGGATGAACCGGCTTTCCAAATGCCGGTTCGCGTCGGAAAGAAAGACACCTGGCAGATCCTCCACGCAACCACCGACTGGCAGACGATGCCGACCTCGTTAGCGAAAGACGAATTGGAGATCGCCAGGGATCTGTACTACGTCAACGTCGCTAAGGAATAACGCCGAGCGGCGGGTGCCCTGTCACCGCGAGAAGGAGATCAATGCGTTTCTCCAGCATGATAACCGCCGTGGACCTGCATGCGTGCGGAGAACCAGGAAGAGTGATCACCGGCGGAGTGCTCGACGTGCCGGGGCGCACGATGTTCGAGAAGAAAACGTACCTGGAGCGGCATTCCGACGGCCTGCGCAAACGAATGCTCCGCGAGCCGCGCGGATATCCCGCAGCAAACTGTAACCTTTTGTTGCCACCGACCGACTCCCGAGCCCACGCCGGGTTCGTAATCATGGAGCAGGTAGAGTATCCACCCATGTCGGGCACCAATACAATTTGCGTAGTCACGACGCTGATCGAAACCGGTATGGTCGCTGCCGTCGAGCCCAGTACCATACTCATGCTAGAGACGCCGGCTGGCCTGGTGCAGGTGGAAGCCCAAGTGCATGCTGGCAAAGTGAAACGCGTTACCTTCGAGAACGTTCCTGCCTTTGCCACACACCTTGACGCGAAAGTGGAAGTACCGCATCTTGGGACGGTTAGCGTCGACGTTGCCTACGGCGGCATGTTTTACGTTATCGCTGAAGCTCGGCCGCTCGGCCTCCGGCTTTCGCCCGACGAGGGTCGAGACATTGTTCGAGTAGGCGAAATGATCAAGGCGGCCGCCCGCGAACAATTGCCGGTTGTTCACCCCGAAAACCCCGAGATTCAGGGTATCACCATCGCTGAACTTACCGGTCCGCCCACGAACCCGGATGCCGTTGCCAAGAACGCTGTGATTGTCTCGACCGGACAACTCGAATGGAACAAGCCCGCTAGCTGGACTGGCGCGATCGACCGATCACCGTGCGGAACCGGAACTTGCGCGCGCATGGCCACGCTTTACGCCAAGGGCCAGCTCCGGCTCAACCAGCCGTTCCCCCACGAAGGGATTCTCGGAACGATTTTCACCGGTCGCCTCGTTCGCGAAACGCCGGTCGGAGGCTTTCGCGCCGTCATACCGACACTCAGCGGCACGGCGTGGATAACCGGCTTCGCACAATATGTAGTCGATCCCGAAGATCCTTTCCCGGAAGGTTTCACGGTCGGCGATATTTGGGGTGCGGCAATCGATCGACCACTGATTTGATCCCCGCGTGACTCGGTGGACGCTGACTGAGGATTGGCTGTCATGAATGCACGATGTTCGGTTTCCGAGCCCTGCATCTAATTTCGAGGAGGATCACTTATGGATCAGAGAGGATTTTAAGCAAGAGACAGCTACCACGTTGTTTCTTCGCTGGGTGCGAAGCTGCCTTATGGCGATGCGGCAGCGTCCCTCCGTCACACCGGTGAGAAGGTGTCGCTCATCGGTGTCGGCGGTTATCACATCGGCATGGCGTCGGATGAAGGGGAAAGCATCCGCATCGTGCGCACTGCGCTCGACAACGGAGTCAATTTTCTCGGCAACTGCCGGGATTATAACGGTGGCGTCAGCGAAGTGCGCATTGGCAAAGCCTTGCGCGGTGGTTGCCTCAAAGGGCTTTCCTCATGACAAAATTGACGGACAAACGAATAAAGCAGCGACCTAACAGCTGGATGAATCGCTTCGCCGCCTACAAACCGATCACATAGACCTGTTGCAGTTTCACGAAGTGATTCGCGACTCCGATCGCGCTCGAATCTTCAGCGAGGAGGGCAGTATGAAGGCACGGCTTGCGGCCAAAAAACAAGGAGAAGATCCGTACGTCGGCTTCACCCGGCGTCCGGATATTCATCTAAAGATGTTGGACAGGGCCTTCGCGCACCAGTTCGCCTTCGATGCCGTGCGGATGCCGCTCAACATCATGAACGCACTTTACAACGGCTTCGAAAAGAAAGTTCTCCCCGTGCTCGTAACGCACAACATCGCCTTGCTCGGGATGAGTCCTATGGGCTACAGTGCGCAGCAAGACGGACTCTCCCGTCGAATGTCTGCACCATGCCATGAACCTGCCGACCCGTGTGGTGATCACTGGCTGCGAATCGCTTCCCGAGCGATTGAGGAGGGTCATGGCGAACAGGACTCTTCAGCCGTTGCCCAATCGTCTGAGAAACACCGAACTCGCGATACAGGACAAAATAAAACCTGGCTGACAGGTCCTCCGATGATGAAATGTCGCGGCTTGCCTTGATCATCCGCGCGCTTCAGTCCCTGTTGTACTTTCCATCTGCTCACGCATACTTGGCCGGGACTGCCACGTGGCACGAATAATCTTTCTGGTTTGCTCGAGTTCATCTCCCGCCAATTCCAGGCGCGGTTGGCGTACACGAGGATTGCCAATGCCAACTTCCGCCTGCACCAGTTTGATGAGTTGAACGAAGTTGGGAACCGTATCCATTCGAAGCAACGGTAAGAACCAGCGATACAACTCAAACGCCTTGTCACTTTCTCCCTTGATGCCGCAGTTGAACAGTTCCACCGATTCGCGCGGCAGCGCATTCGCCAGGCCAGCTACCCATCCAGTTGCTCCAACCCCGATGGCCTCAAGCACCGCATCATCCACCCCGACAGATATCACGAGCCGCCGGTCCAGTAGTGCGCGGATGGCAGAGACCCGCCTGGCGTCTGTGCTCGATTCCTTCACCGCTGCGAGGTTTTCGTGCTCCGCCGTCAACTCCCGAATCTGCTCCGGCAAGAAATCTGTTCCGTACGCTACGGGATTGTTGTAGAGCATGCAAGAAAGCGGTGTGGCATCGAATACCGCCGCGACGTGCGTCTTCATCTCGCGCCAGTCCCCCTTGTATACATAGGGAGGCAACACCATCAGACCGTCGCAACCTAAGTCTGTAGCTGCCTTCGCCAATGCCACGGCTTCCAAAGTAGTAAGCGCAGAGATGGACGCGATAACCGGCCCACGCCCATGAATCGCCTTGACACACGTGCGCAGAATGTCTCGCTTTTCGGCGACCGATAAAGTGGCGCCTTCCCCCAGTGACCCGAGGGCAACGATGCCCGAGCACCCGTTATCCAAAAGCCAACGGCAGTGTTCCGCCATGAAGCCATGATCGATGCTGAGATCGCTGCCGAAGCAAGTGGTGATGGCAGGCATTACGCCCTTCCAGTTCATCAAATACCTCCTGCGACTGCGCAGGGCTACGGTTCCGGGACCTGCCCTTCAGAAATAACCAATTCTTCCATTCGCGCCGGTGAGGAGCGGCAGTCGAATCGAATGGGTTCTAATACGACAAGGTTGTCACGACCGTCTCGGATGGTCCGTCTCGGTGGTGCCGACTACCCGAAGTGACAAGGTTAGGCCAGGGCTGGCTTCGTTTGACGATGCCAAGGCGATGGCCCGCCTCCGCGATCCGTCTGGCCTAAAACGCTACCTGCATCCGAAACTGGATTTGGCGGTTGCCGTTTTGCCCCACGGTTCCCGGAGCATACGGTGGCGTACCATTCACCTGTAGATACTGCGCCGGGTTGTTGGTGCCGCCGGAATAGCCATCCGTAAAGTTGAAGTTTGGGTGGTTGAACGCGTTCAACATTTCCGCGTAGATGTTCATTTTGACGCGCTCGGTAATCTGAATGTGTTTGATGATCGAGATATCCGTGTTAAACAGCCTGGGGCCTTTCAGGAAAATAACGCTACCCAATTGACCTGGTGTGGAGGACGGCTGAATAGCTCCGCCCGGACCGAACAGGCTCTGCGGCAGGATAGAGACTGGAGAGTTCGGGACCCCGGTTTTGTACACACCAACCTTGCTCTGCAGTTGAGATTGCGTAATTCCGTTGAGCGTAACTCCAGAGTCATTTTCATTCGGGACGTAGTCGAGAATCCCGGCGGGAGTTCCATTGGCGTTGGCGGGCGTCGGCCCATCCCAATAGTTATAAGTGTTGACGCCGCCGGCAAGCTTGAAATTGCGTCCCGTTTGGGCCGCGACGATGCTTCCCAGGGTCCAGCCTCCGATGACGTTATTGACGATCGAGCTGCCTGTCTTCAATGCGTGTCCCGTGCCAAACGGAAGTTCGTAGTTCCAATAAGTCTTGAATACATGGCGGAGATCATACGGCGAAGGCACTCGGTTGAGGCCTGGGTTACGCAGAGTGATGAAATCAACCAGCGCCCCGTCAGCTTGGAAATAGTCGCCCAGATAACGGTTCGTGAACGAATGGCTGTAGGTGTAGTTCGCCATGAATGTCAAGCCGCGGCCGAAGGGATGTTTCAGTTGAACCTGCAAGCCGTTATAGGACTCGGAACCGGGGTCCGACAACAGGGTCAGAGCTTGGCCTCCCGAGTAAGGATTCAACTGAAAAAAGTTGATGGGATACGCCGACGGCGTAGGAGCGTTGGTGTTGTAGCCCTGAGTCACGCAAGGTGAGAAGGTCCTCCCCACTAGATTGCAGAAGAACGTCGGATTTTGCGTAATCATGCCCGCCAGAGCCCCGGCCTGACCGGTCTGAACTAGCAAGAGATTGCTGGGGTTTTGGAACGTGCTGCCGGCGGGCTGACCGGCAAATGCCTGGGTGAGAATTGGCGTCGAACTTGGGCCCGAAAAAGTTGTCCCGCCGCTGGCGGCGAAGTTCTTTTGGGCATTCCGGAAGTCCTGCAGAAAAGAGTCAAATCCATTCACATTTTGGAAGATATTCACTTCGTTCAGGTCGTATGCTTCCCACATGTGGACCGAGTGGTTGCCCACGTAGTTCACATCGAGCGCCCAGTTTCCTGCCAGCTTTCTCTCGAATCCGAACGTCCAGTTCTCTATATAAGGGGTCCGAATCTTGGGGTCGACCGTGCTAAAAACGCCGTCGCGTGTAAACGTCAAAGCGGCTTCCGGGATAGGCAACGAAAAGCTGCCTGGAACCGCATTGAGCGGAGGCAGAGATCCACCACTCGGGTCGAAGGAGACGGTTCCAGCAGGGAATTGTCCTGGATTTAGAGACACCGTCTGATTGGAGAGGGAGCCAGTGGCAACGTTCTCCCACGGAATCCATCCTTCGTCGTAATGATTCACCGCGAAGCCACCGCGGATTACAAGATTGTTTCCACCTGAAAGTTTCCGTAGCCATCCATCGTTGAATTCTGGGTTCCATGCGAAGCCGAAGTTCGGCGCAGGTTGCTTAAAGTCACCGCTATAACTCGAGGGGCGAAGCTGCAACTGCGGATTGGGGTTTCCATTCAGAACCCCGGGCTGAAATAGTGCGGTGGATGGTCCATATAAATCCGCCAGGGTGGGGCTGGTGAAATAGTTGTCCGTATTTGTCAAAGCTGAGGAGAACTGCCACCGGAAGCCGAAGTTTAAAGAGAAGTGAGGCGTCACCTTCCACCCGTCTTGGAAGTAAAAACCGCCTACGGTCTGCTTCTCCTTAATGCTCGTAACCCCACCCGGCTCGTACTTCCTGCTGGCTGTATCGAGCGGGAGAAAGCCCGAAATGGAGGCCACGCGACCGGTCAAGACCGAATACAAGGCCATGGCGTCTGTCGCGGCCTCGCCGTTGTTGGCAGTCGAGAGGCCGCCTGGGAAACAACCCTGAATATCCTGGGTACATCCTGGGCTCGCAGTGGTGTTGAACATGTTGGCCGCAGGGTCATTACCCGAAATTCCAAGGTTCTCAGCAATGGGAGGCTGCGTGTTCACGTCGTGCTGATTGGAAAAGCGATAGTGGCCGCCGAACGTAAACGTGTGGTGCCCGTGGTTCCAGCTCACGTTGTCGGTAAAATCCCAAACCGGATTGTTGCGCGGTTCCGGCAGAATACTGCTGTTATCGGGAATGGGAGGCGTAAATGCCTGAAGCGTTGGTTGACCGTTCACCAAGAAACTGGAGGTGACGGGAAGAAAGCTGATCCCTTGAAACGCATTGAACGAACTGCCTGGCTGCGCCCGTTCTTGCGTATTAAGAATGCCGAAGCTGGTCTGATTGATCAGGTGAGGAGTAATGGTCCAATCCACGCCCGTCGAAAACGCGGAATAAGAGGATTGGAATCCGCCCTCCTGAATTGAATCCCCTGGGTATACGGGCGTTCTGGGATAGCTTCGCCAATAAAGATCATACGAAGTATGCCAGGTAACTTTCGGTGTGATCAAATAGTCGACGCGGGCAGTCGGCCACCTTTGCTTGGTGTTCTGAGGTGCGGTGTAGTTCAAGGTGTTCGATAAGCTCTGCAAATACAGATCGGTCGTATTCGGCGCGAGAGTCCCTTTCTGAGCCAGTGTGTTCACCGCACTCAGCAAGCTTTGCACGTTCGCGTTCGGCGTGGAGGAAACATTGGCGCCTGGGTTCAACGGGCCAAAGCCGGCGGCGACATTGTAGAGATTCACCGTCTGCGACTGACCGTTGTCGGCGCGAAGATAAGTAAAATTGCCAGCCTGCGCCGCAGGCGTCAACACGCCTTCGGTGAACAGAACGGTGCTAGGCTGGTTCTCCAACTCGAAATTGAAGAAGAAGAATAGCTTGTTCTTGATAATAGGGCCGCCGATGTTTCCGCCGAAATCGTTGGTATGGAAGGGCTGTTTCCTGCCCCCACTCGTGTTGCCAGACGCTAACAAGGCATCGTTCGCGTAGCTGTTCGCGTTGAATGCGCTGTTGTAGGCTTCCCAGAAAGCACTGCCGTGAAACTGGTTCGTACCTCGCTTCGTGGTGAAGCGCAGCGTCACGGCGCCTTCGGCCCCCGCGTCCGCGGTTAAGTCGCTCGTGGACACGGACACTTCATCGATCGCTCCCACTCGCAAAGCCGCCGCCTCGTAGAACCCGGTCGTCGAAGTACGGAAACGTTGAAAATTGTTGTTCGTTCCGTCCACGCTGATGCTGATCGCGGCGTTGGGCATGGAATTGTAAGTGGTGAAACGGAGGTCACCTCCCACCTGCGCCCCGGGGACGAGCTGGGCAAAGGGCAGAGCGTCGCGCCCGTTCAGAGGAAGGTCTTGGATCGAATCAGCCACGACCGTCGTCGCCAGTGTATTGGTAGTCGTCTCGAGAACTTCGCCCGCGGCCGAGACGTTCACGCTTTGGGTCTCCAAGCCTAGGCTGACATTCAGGTTCAGGTCGGTTGTACGGCCTGTATACACGTGGACGTCATTGTAGATGGTCTGGGTGAAACCCTTCGCGTCGACCGTCAGCTTGTAGGTGCCTGGCAAGACTGTGGGAAACGCATATTCGCCCGATTCGTTTGAAGTGCCGTTCAGGCTGACTCCAGTTGAAGCCTGGCTCAGAGTCAGCTTCGCCCCCGCTACAACGGCGCCCGTGGGATCAACAATTTTCCCCGAGAGTTGACCTTCTGTGCGAGCTTGACCCACTGCTAATGCAGGAGCGAATAACGCCGAAGCAACGAGCAAGAAGTCGATAAGCTGACACAATCTGTGTAGCATCTCATCCTCCCAATGCATACGCTTCTTCTAATGGATCGTTCTCCAGAAAAACTGGATTGTATACAACATACAATATGTGTTGTGTGTATAAGACACGGCGCCACGCAATGTCAAGAATTTTCTAGCTTCAATGCCGAAATATATCGATCAGGCACATGCGAAATATGGATCATCTGATCTTTGAAACCTCAAACTCTTTCCGCAATAACACGGCGCAATACCTAATCTCGACGTCGACTTCCATCGTTGAATGCGGTGGCGACGCTCTGGCCGCAACTTAGCCCTTGGGAAGTTCCGGTGTCCGTTGCGCTGGCGATCGCCCAGGACATCAATGCACTGATCGCTCCCCATGTTCCCTATGGCCTGACTGACATTCTTGGCCAATATCCCGGGAGGTTATACATTCCTCCCGATGTATTCCGGAGTTATCTTCGAGCCGTGCTGGTGGACTGGTTAACAACCGGTTCCGGGATATTGTGATCCTCAACGGTCACGAACCGCAGGTTGAGATTTTGCAGGAATTGGACACCGAAATTTCTGCAATATCGCGCAAATATGCTGGTCGTGAACTTGGTGGATCCTGGCGAACGGCATCACTCGTGAATTATTCGGGGAACACGGCGGGGCCGCGACTAACGAGGAGACTGCCACGGTGCAAGCGGCCAACCCAAAGCCGGTTCACTGGGTTCTTTTCACCGGCCAGCGCATGGCGACCGCGTTTCCCTCACGATGGGTGGTCTGCTACCCCGTTTCCTTCCACAGTTCTCCAGTAGACGCAGGGACTGGGGCTCCCAAAAGACAGGGGGCAGGCCAAGGCGGACGAATATTCCCAAAAAAGTCATGGCAAAAGCGAGCGCGCTTGTTCAGAATACGCTGCAGAAGTGGGCGATGGCCGGTTTCAAATAGTTAGCTCAGGATTCGTAGACGAAATGCAGACAAAGGCAGGCGTATATCCCGCCAACACAGCTATCACTCCGGATTTATCGATCGCGACCGCCCCAATCGTCTCGCGGTTATTTGGCTACGAACACTACTGTGCTTTGCCTGTGCAGCCAGGCAGGCGGAATGAGCCGATCTTGCTCGTATAGTTGGTTGCGTTGCCTTTCTTGAGATAGTCGCCTACGTACCAGAAGGTGCAATCGTCGCTCGGGTCAACCGCCGTTGTGACGTAATCCTCCCACCGAAGAGTATTTGTCTGGGACGCCTCGCCGTTTGCCAACACTGTCTCCTGGAGGGACAACGTCCCCTTGGGGTCTTGAGCCGACCGCGCAGCGAAACGCTGCCCCGTGAAGTTCGGAGTGCCTCCGAACGAATAGCCAACCCCAATGTCGCCTTTCTGATCCATGGCGATGCTAGGCATCCAGCGGTAGAACTCGTCAGGGGCATAAGTGCCCTGCTGGTAGAGGTACGGATTCCGCTGCTTATCGAGCCGGAACTCGTACCAGCGAACCCCACCTCCTCCGGCGTGGGTGGCAACCGAGTGCGCGGCGACGATCGACTCATGGTTGCCAATCTTGCGGTACACCAGTCTCTGCATCAGCTTGTCGCCTTGCGCATCAAGCCGCCGGTCGGTCCCCGGTTGCGGCACGCAGCTTGTCAACTGGCCGTTGCAGAGAAAGTGATAGGGTGCCACAGCGATTTTCTCAGGACCGCTGACTTTAGTGTTGGCCGGCGTGTTCCAATCCACGTGGACTTTCCAGGCGTAGATACCATCGTCATCGAAAATGTTTTTCAGCTGCGTGCCGCCGTCCGCCATCATGATGTTCGGCGCGCCAGGTGGGGGCAACTTCTGACCATCGATGTCGGCGTTGTTGAGAAAGCTCACTCCGTTGATCACAATGCACTGCTCGGTGGCGGGCTGCCCTTGCAGCATCTTCGTCCGGTCAGCGATGCAAGTATGTTTCTGGATCACTTCGTCGCCGGTGCTGCTGGGGACGTAATAGCCATCCGGCCAGACCGCCGGTCGCGGGTAGTCCGGGAACAGTGTCCGTTTGAAGGCGTAGCGATAATATCCACCGAGCGGATCGTCGCTGACGCTGACGGCGTAGCACATGGCAAATGTCCCATGTGGCTTTGTCTCGGCTTCGGATCCGGAGAATACATGTTTGCCGGCGAGAGGGTTAGGTGGGGGTGGAGGAGGATTCGACGGTAAAGTCGCGGGCGCACCGGGAACCGAAGGCTGGCCCGAATGTACGGCCTCGCCATGTCCCGCGGGGTACTCGTCCTGGTTAATGCGGGTGAAGATCGGCATTACAAAGAGCCACCGGCGGGCAAGCTGGTCATAGCGCACAACTCCGTCACCATTGTTGCGGGCCTCACAAACCCCACCGAAGCCTGCCCAGAGAGTACTGGTTGCGACCGGGCCGTATAACACTTTGCCGCTTTTGTCATAGCGAGTGCCCTTCTTGGTATAGACCGCGATTCGTGTGTTCACGATTTGCACGACGTGGTTTGGGCCGACGGCCAGGCTGTTGTCAGACGGATTACCCAATGTCGCGGTCCCATTAGGACCTTCGAACCCGGCACCCATTCCGTCGAAGCTTTCGACGAGCGGCGCAGCCGGTCTTCGGCCCGGTGATCGCTGCTCCACGGCGGCACCGGCCTCGGGGATCACTGGCTTGGGCGCTGGCGCCGGGTCGGGCTGTTGCTTCACATCCGGGTCGTCGGGAGATAACCCGCAGGCTTCGCCTTCACAGTTGGGCGTCTGAGCAGCGGCGTTAGAGTCGCGTAACGACGCCAGTGGAGGAGAAACATCGAATGCCATCGCGCGATGGACCATGACTGGTCCTATTTTTATTGAGTTTTTTCCCTGGTCCGAATCCACAGCCGCATGACTTACGAAACAGAAGGCCGCGAACAAGATTGCGATAGATGCGTTCCTCGCAGTTTCCTGAACTTGGTTCATTAGTGGCTCCCTAATCGTTGTGTTGTTGCCGATGTCAAAAATCTTAAAGATGTTGCGGTACTCGAGGACGGAAGCCGTGTGCCTCCCGGTGACGACGTGCCCACGCTAGTGGATCTCAGGAAACGTTTTCCGGCTCGAACTTGAGTGCGACGAAACGCCTTAGTTCGGCGGCCTCGTAAACGCCACCCATACCACCGCCGCTAAACTTTCCCGACAAACCGCCGGCACGAAACGGTTTGGCCGACATCGGCAGCGAATCTTACGCGGACAAAACGCGCAAGTCAAAAAATGCAGTCCAAACAAAAGCTTGCACAATTTCCTCAGTGCCGGAGTTTGCTATGACCACGGTGCATGTTCAAGTTCGCTTGGCTCGGCTTAGGGCGGTCCATGGCGAATTACTGAATTGGACCAAAATTAGGCGTTTTCACGGGTTTTGGTACCGTGCCAGGACGCGATGTTGTCATCCTTTTCGTTCATCTGATCGTCACCGTCGTCCGTTTAGCACGGCGGGGAGGCCTCCGCTCGGTCGTTGCTGGCCGTCCTAGTCCCATTGGACTTCTTTTCCATATTCGCCTTTCATCGAGCGCCCCGACCCAGAGTTGATCCGGGAACTGTTTTTTCAGTTGATCCGCATGGGCAAGATTGCGGACCGTGCCTGCCACTCTGCCCCCGCGCCGCATCACTTCCTCGGCGATACTACGTCCAAGTCCGCGACTGGTGCCGGTGATGAACCATGTTGAAGATAAGATCGGAATGCGTGAGGATGTTGGCGCTTGTGTTTCTCTCATGCCGCTGCTGTACTCGCCAGGAAAGCCATTGCATTCGAGGAACTGTAGGAGAAATTAGCGAAATCCTTCAAATTTCGACGGGCACAGCGTAGAGTTTGCATGCCGCTGAAAAAACCAAACCTACCTGCGACAACCGGACTATCCAACGTCTTACTCGACGGCGGCAAAGAGCTGAGGTATTCCTCACCCGTCTTCGGTGGGTTCCTGACCAAAGAATTACGAAAAAATCTTTCCCGGCAACTTCGTCTCTCCTGTAAAAATCCGAATCCGGGTGTGTTTCATCAACTTGCCGAACCCGCCCTACCATGGTCTCCAGCGATTGGGCCTGACCTTCCACCGCCTGGCGACGACGACGCGGTACCTGCTTCAGTTCACTTAATACTCGCTGTGCCTGATTGATCACTTTCGCGTCAAGCCGTCGTATCCACTGCGTGGAAATGTGTTGAAGGCTTGGGCTCGATGCGTCTGAATTCTGTTGTGCGAACCTCCGAAGGGGCTGCAACGTGACAACGAAGCTGCACATGATAACCTAAGTCCGAATGTGTTTGAGCGCGTTCATCACCAGCCTTTAATGTTCTTTCCAGTCCTTCCCCTGCCGACCGCTTAGCCATTCTCCACGAGCACGAGACTGCTGTCTTCAAACCCGTTGACTCACAGCCAAGATATTCCCTTCGCTGTCTTTGAACCAGGCAGTCTTCGCACCACCTGCCGTCGCAATGCTGTTCACCGTCTTGATCCCTGGCATGTCGTACTCCTCGAATACCACCCCCCTGGCCTTGAGCTCGGCAACTTCGGCGGCAACGTCGTCAACGGCCCAAAATGCGGTACTGGCCTTCGACGTGCCCGCGCCCGGTGATGGATACATGAAGACCCACGACCCTTTGCCGCACTCGTAGATCGCGCCTCTCGCGTACTCTTCTTTGAGCTTCAGTCCTACTTTTTCCTCATAGAACTTCCGGGCCCGAGCGACGTCAGATACCGGTATGTAAGGAACGATGGGTGCGTTCTTCAACATTTCTATGTCCTCCAAGTTGAAGCTGTCGGTAATCAGAACGTCAGCATCGATTTGAATACCTTCTAGGCCACCTGCAATATCCCGATTAGGGCACCTGCTATTACGCCGATACTTTTGAGGTTGTAGAGCTTCTTTCTATACTTTTCCTAGCTTCGAAATTGAGCTTGATGGTCTCCAAGGACTCCTGGCCATCCGGTCCGGGACGACTCGAAGTGGTGCCTCACATTCTGCTGATCCTAACGTAGCGGCCCATGTCTGGAACCGCCTTGAGAAATACATATCCCGCGAAAAGCAACGTTGCTGTCCCAACTACACTAGTGATTGCTAACAATGTCTTCATGAGATCTCCTTGCAACGATTTTTACGCTTGGATGTCTTTTTAGCATAAAGAGAAGCCAGAAAAGAGCAGGAACTGCAGAAAGGCCGTCGATCAAGACTAGGTCCTCTTGTCATTCCGCGCTGCCTACCAAAGTTCTGTAGAGCGTCAGCGACAGAGAATCCGTTAGAATATGCCGAGTTAGAGCGGTGCACCCTAACGGGGTACGTTATCTGCACAGCCTCCAATCCAGAATTCTTCCTCGGTTCGATTTGTGAGGGAAGAATCGGAGCGGAGTTCCGGCGTGCTTTCAAGGAGAAATCGAAAATGCCGGAGGCCGAAATTCGCCGCGGAACTCAGAGTCCCATCCCTGAACTCGGTGTTCTTTGGATTACTGCCGGTCTGGGATGTGACGGGGACACTATCGCCATGACGGCCGCCACCCAGCCGAGCATCGAGGATATTGTTCTCGGGCAGATTCCCTGGATTCCGAAGGTCGTCTTTCATAACCCCTTCCTCGCCGCTGAAAATGGCGACGAGTTCATGGCCTTCTTCCACCGAGCTGCCGAAGACAAATCAGCGACACCCTTCATCCTTGTCGTCGAGGGGTCGATTCCGAACGAAAATAACAAAGACGAAGGATACTGGGCGTCGTTCGGTACCGATCAAAAGACCGGCCAACCCATTACCACATGTGAGTGGATTGACCGCCTCGCGCCCAAAGCGTGGGCGGTGGTGGCAGCAGGGACTTGCGCCACCTACGGGGGCGTTCACGCCATGGAAGGCAATCCCACGGGATGTATGGGTCTTCCCGACTACCTGGGCTGGAAGTGGAAGTCAAAAGCAGAGATTCCCATCGTGTGCGTGCCTGGCTGTCCGGTGCAGCCCGATAGTTTTATGGAAACGCTTCTGTATTTGCTCTACATGGCATCCGGCCGGGCGCCCATGATTCCGCTCGATGAGGCGTTGCGGCCGACCTGGCTTTTTGGCAACACTGTGCATGAAGGTTGCGACCGCGGCGGCTATTACGAACAGGCTCAGTTTGCCGAAGAATACGGATCTCCATTTTGTATTGTGAAGCTGGGATGTTGGGGGCCGGTGGTTCAGTGCAACGTGGGAAAGCGTGGATGGATGGCCGGGATTGGTGGATGTCCCAATGTTGGCGGTATCTGCATCGGATGTACCATGCCAGGCTTTCCCGACAAGTTCATGCCTTTTATGAATCAGCCGCCGGGCTCTCTTTTGTCGTCGGCTGCGGTTCAAACTTATGGACGCGCGATTCACGCCTTGCGCCGCTTCACCCAAACATCGCTGAACAAGGAGCCCAGTTGGCGCAAGCCAACCCGTGGCAGGGCGCCAGAGGGCCCGAAAAAATAAGCCGAAGCTGGGTTGCGCGTGGTGGTGCTTCGCTCGTGCTTGAGGAGTCGGAATGGTTTCGTTTTCATGGCCGAATAATGGGAACGGCGTGCCCGACGATCGTCCTTCTAACGATCATCCTCGCGCGGTTGTTGAGGCGGATCTGAATCCCTTGGAAGCTGAGCAAATTCTCCAGGGCTTGGCCGGAGTCTTCAGCCGCCAACACAGTCCTGCAACGGCAAGACGCGTCGTGTGTCCTCCAGAACGGCCAGACCAAGCATGGTCCGAGGATACACAACTCCCCAATCTGGAAGCCAGATATCGCGCCCTGGTCGAGCAGATTCCTGCGGTGGTCTTCATGGCTTATCTTGATCGCGGCATCGGCGAGGCCTACGTGAGCCCACAGATTGAAGCGGCGCTGGGTTTCTCCCAGGAAGAATGGCTGGAAGATCCGGTGCGCTGGTACAGCCACATCCATCCGGACGACAAGCAGCGCTGGAGCAGGGAAGCGGCCGAGATGTTGCTGACCGGCAACCCGCTGCGTTCGGCGTATCGTGTGGTTTCACGCGATGGGCGCGTCATCTGGTTTCATTGCGAAGCCAAAATGATCCGCAAGGAGGACGGGGAACCCTGGTTCATTCACGGTGTGGGCTTTGACATTACCGATCTGAAGCGGACCGAAGAGGCTTTGCAGGAAGAGCGCAATGTGGTCTCCGCCATTCTCCACACTGTGGGAGCTTTGGTGGTGGTGCTGGATCCGAAAGGCAGCATCATCCGTTTCAACCGGGCTTGCGAACAAACCAGTGGATATTCGTTCGCTGAGGTTGGCGGCCGGAAAATCTGGGACTTATTTATGGTGCCGGAAGAAGTGGACCGCTTCAAGTCAGTCTTTCAACAACTCTGTTTGGACCAGTTGCCCAGCGACTATGAGGGCTATCTCGTGAAGAGGGACGGTGCTCGCCGCCTGATCGCATGGTCAAGCACGGTGCTTGCTGGCAACGACGGAACGCCTACCTGCATTATCGCCACGGGAATCGACATCACTGAGCACAAGCGTCTGGAGAAAACAATTCTGGAGATCAGCGCCCGCGAACAGCGCCGCATCGGACAAGACCTGCACGATGGCTTGGGCCAGCATCTGACCGGCATCGCATTTATGAGCAAGGTACAGGAACAAAAGCTTATGGAAAAAGGCGTGCCCGAGGCCGGCGACGCCGCCAAGATCGTGAACTTGGTGAATGAGGCAATCAACAAGACCCGCGAATTGGCGCGCGGATTGCTTCCGGTTGTGTCTGACGCGCAAGGGTTGATGTCAGCCTTGCAGCAATGGGCAGGCGAAGTGGAAGATTTATTCGCGGTCAGCTGCCGGTTCCAGTGTCTTACTCCCGTACTGATCCATGACGACACGGTGGCCACGCATCTCTACCACGTTGCCCGGGAGGCAGTGAACAATGCGATCAAGCACGGTCACGCTCGACAAATCGTCATTCGCCTGGCCGCCGACGAGTCCCAGGGAGCGCTTACAATCCAGGATGACGGCTGCGGGATTGGTAGTATTGTTCCCGGTAATAAAGGAATGGGCCTTCATCTGATGAGCTACCGGGCCAGGATGGTCGGAGGTTCGTTCGAAGTGCAGCGCGCCCCCATCGGTGGAACCGTAGTGACCTGTTTGTTTCCGGTCTTGCCGCCGGTCGCGGACGAAAGCATCAAGTGAAAAGTGAACGATGAGCGTGACGTACAAATCGCAGAGTCAGGCCGTTACCAAGAAAAGAATCCTGGTGGTCGATGACCATCCCATTGTGCGCCAGGGTCTGGCGTTGCTGATCAACCGGGAGCCCGATCTGGTGGTCTGCGGCGAAGCTGAAGAGGCGATGGGCGCGATGCACGTGCTGGCCTCGGCCCGGCCCGATGTTCTTATCGTGGATATCTCATTGAATGGCCCCGATGGCCTCGATCTGCTGAAAACTGTCCGCATCAGTCATTCCAGCCTGCCGGTTTTGATCCTCTCGATGCACGATGAGTCGATCTACGCCGAACGGGCGTTGCGCGCGGGCGCGAATGGCTACATCATGAAGCAGGAAGCTACGGATAAAGTACTGGTCGCGGTGCGCCGCATTCTGAATGGTGAGATTTATGTGAGTGATCGTATCGCCAGCAAAATGCTCAAGCACTACATCACCGGCTCCGGCGCCCTGCCAAATTCCTCCATCGCCGACCTCAGTGACCGCGAACTGGAAGTGTTCCGTCTGATTGGAGAGGGGCACGGAACCCGGCAGATTGCCGAAGAACTGCACATCAGCGTAAAAACCGTCGAATCCTACCAGGCCCACATCAAGGAAAAGCTCTCATTGCGCAGCGCCCGCGAGCTCATGCAGCACGCCATTCAGTGGAGTATGAACGAAAAAACTGCGTAGAAGTGTGTATGCCTCGCAATCACCCAAGCTCGCCGCAAAGTCCGCTCTGGTTCCCTGGTTAGGTTTGCCAATGCCGTTTTCTACTAAATGTACTGCCTAGTCATCAGGGAATCCCCGATAGAAAAAATAGTGATACCACCGAACCGAAAAAGTGGTGCTCCCGCTTGTAGCTACCCCCGCAATGGTGGATTCTAGCTCCGCGCATTTCTGTTTCGATTCGGGGTTCGGAACGGAGAGAACTGCTCCTAATTAAGGTTGCTCTCCTGGTGCGATTCCGATTCGTGGGAGTTCGGCCTCCGTTCTTAACAAGTTGAGTGGGAAAGGAGAAGGCAGTTATGGCAGCAGAAACAGTTCCGTACGGTCGAGTCACGCAAAAACCATCACCTGTCGCCGAGGTACACATTCTGTGGATCACTGCCGGTCTCGGTTGCGATGGCGACTCGGTTTCAGTAACCGCGGCTACTCAGCCCAGCATCGAAGATGTTCTCTTGGGAGCGATCCCTGGACTGCCCAAGGTGCACTTGCACAATCCCGTCCTAGCATACGAAGTCGGCGACGACTTCATGAAATTCTGGTACATGGCGGAAAAGGGTCAGCTCGATCCTTTCGTCCTGGTGGTCGAAGGCTCCATCCCGAACGAAAAGATAAAGAAGGAAGGTTACTGGGCTGGTCTCGGAACCGATCCCAAGACCAACCAGCCCATTACTACCAACGAGTGGATTGACCGCCTGGCTCCCAAGGCCTTGGCTGTTGTGGCCTGCGGTACCTGCGCAACCTACGGCGGCATTCACGCCATGGAAGGCAATCCCACGGGCGCGATGGGACTGGCGGATTACCTGGGTTGGGACTGGAAGTCAAAAGCCGGTCTGCCCATCGTGAATGTTCCCGGGTGCCCGGTACAGCCAGACAACTTCATGGAAACCGTGCTGTACCTGCTCTACCAGGTCGCTGGACTGGCGCCGATGATTCCGCTCGACGATCAGTTGCGCCCCACGTGGCTGTTTGGCAAGACGGTCCATGAGGGCTGCGACAGAGCCGGTTACTACGAGCAGGGCGACTTCGCCGAAGTGTACGGCTCCCCAAAGTGCATCGTGAAGTTGGGATGCTGGGGCCCGGTAGTGAACTGCAACGTTCCCAAGAGAGGATGGATGGCTGGAATTGGCGGATGCCCGAACGTAGGAGGCATTTGCATTGGATGCACGATGCCTGGTTTCCCCGACAAGTTCATGCCCTTTATGGATGAGCCGCCGGGGGCGAAGGTCTCCAGCGTAGCCGTCGGCGCCTATGGGCGAGCCATTCGCGCGTTGCGTTCAATCACCCAGACCACCGTCAACAAGGAACCCAAGTGGCGCCATCCTCGCGCTGAACTGACCACCGGGTTCCATCCGAGATCGTACTAAGAGAGCCACTGAGAATCCAAAGGAGCGATCGCAATGAGCACGATTACAGCACCGACAAAGGATGTTCCCAGCAAGAAAGGGAACCTGGTGGAGATGAACTGGGACCCGATCACTCGAATCGTGGGGAGCTTGGGCATCTTTACTAAGATCGACTTCGAGAATCGCCATGTGGTCGAGTGTCACAGTACCTCATCCATTTTTCGCGGCTACAGCATCTTCATGAAAGGCAAAGACCCGCGCGACGCGCACTTCATCACCAGCCGGATTTGCGGCATTTGCGGCGACAACCATGCGACCTGCGCCACCTATGCGCAGAATATGGCCTTCGGCGTAAAGCCGCCTCCGATTGCCGAGTGGATCGTCAATCTCGGCGAAGCTGCCGAGTACATGTTCGATCACAATATCTTCCAGGACAATCTGGTCGGCGTAGACTTCTGCGAGCAGATGGTCAAGGAGACCAACCCTAAAGTGTGGGCGAAAGCTCAATCGACGCCGGCGCCGCACTCCAATCTCCATGGATATCGCACCATCGCCGACCTCATGACCGCGCTCAACCCGTTTACTGGAGCGTTCTATCGCGAAGCTCTGGTTATGAGCCGCATGACGCGTGAGATGTTCTGCCTGATGGAAGGCCGACACGTTCATCCCTCCACTCTGTATCCGGGCGGGGTAGGCACAGTGCCCACTATCCAACTGTTTACCGACTATCTGGTCCGCCTGATGAAGTACGTGGAGTTCATGAAGAAGGTTGTTCCCCTGCATGACGACCTGTTCGACTTCTTCTACCAGACGCTTCCCGGCTACGAAGAAGTGGGCCGTCGTCGTGTGCTGCTGGCCTGTTGGGGATCGTTCAACGATCCCGCTGTCTGCGACTACACCTACAAGAACATGACAAATTGGGGTCGCAGCATGTTCGTCACCCCGGGTATCGTCGTCGACGGCAAGCTGGTCACCACCGACCTGGTGGACATTAACCTCAACATCCGCATTCTGCTTGGCAGTTCCTATTACGACGAGTGGAAGAATTCGCAAACGTTTGTCAAGACTGACCCCTTGGGGAATCCGGTGGACAAGAACCATCCCTGGAATCAGACCACGATCCCACGTCCTCAGAAACGCGACTTCGGTGGCAAGTACACCTGGGTGATGTCGCCGCGCTGGCTGGACAAGCGGACGGGCGATCATCTGGCGATGGACACGGGAGGCGGACCGATCGCTCGCCTTTGGGCTACCGCGCTGGCCGGTTTGGTTGACATCGGATACATCAAGGCCACCGGCACCAGCGTAAAGATGTATCTTCCGAAAACCACCTCGCTGCCCGAGGTCGAGTTCGAGTGGAAGATCCCGAAGTGGAGCAACGCCATCGAACGCGACCGGGCGCGTACCTACTTCCAGGTC
>Ga0210406_10000523_pt1 | contig 51562 bp, 37 predicted proteins | sample IncBWC30MmetaG_FD_155454 | JGI IMG/M metagenome (GOLD analysis project Ga0210406, IMG submission 155454) | Forest soil microbial communities from Barre Woods Harvard Forest LTER site, Petersham, Massachusetts, United States - Inc-BW-C-30-M | ecosystem: Environmental > Terrestrial > Soil >...
TTCGTAAGCAACGACGACGCGATGCGTTTTGCGGACCGTGGCAGAAATGGCTTCCCAATCGTAGGGAGACAGGGAGCGCAGATCGATTATTTCGACGGAGACGCCTTCGCGCTCGAGAGCGGCGGCTGCGACTTCAGCGCGATGCACAACGGCGCCAAAGGTAATGATGCTGACGTGCAGGCCTTCCCGTACAAGGCGGGCTTTGCCGAACGGGACGGTGAAATCCGGGCCGGGATATTCGGAGCGGTTGTAGGGCTGACGGTAGAGATGTTTGTGCTCGAGGAACATGACAGGGTCGTCGCAGCGAATGGAGGTGCGCAGAAGGCCAGCGACGTCTAGCGCGGTGGAAGGCATAACGACGCGCAATCCGGGGCAATGGGTGAAGATGGATTCGCCGCTCTGGCTGTGGTAGACGGCGCCTCCGGTGAGATAGCCACCGATGGCAACGCGAACCACTGCGGGACACTTGAAATTGCCGTTGGAGCGCCAGCGCATGACGCACAGTTCATCGCGAATCTGCATCATGGCAGGCCAGATGTAGTCAAAGAACTGGATTTCCGCAACGGGCTTTAGTCCGCGAGTGGCCATGCCGATGGCGCGGCCAACGATGCTGGCTTCGGCAAGCGGTGTGTTGAAAACGCGATCGGCGCCATATTTGCGCTGCAGGCCGGCAGTGGCTTTAAAGACGCCGCCCTTCCCTTTTACTTCGCGAAGGTTTTCTTCGCGGCTTGCGTCGGCAACGTCCTCGCCAAAAACAGTAATGCGATCGTCGCGGCCCATTTCATCGTGGAGCGTGGCGGCAACCATTTCGACCATGGTCTTGGCGCCGCCTTGAAATTTGGGCCCGGCAGCAAAAATGGAAGAAGTGGGATTGATGTCCGCGGAATAAACGTGATCGTAGATTGAAGAAACTTCCGGAGGCTCGGCGGCAAGGGCCTGGTCGCTTGCTTCGCGGACTTCGCGATCGACTTCCGCTTCGAGGGCCTCGATTTCCTTCTGATCCATGAGGCCTTCGCGAACGAGGAATAGGGAGAATTTGGAAAGCGGATCGCGGCGGGCTTCGGCCTCGCGCTCTTCGGGAGATTTGTAAAGCCTTTCGTCATCGGAAAGCGAATGCGAATAGGGGCGCGTGACGTGGGCGTGGACCAGCGCGGGGCCGCGGCGTTCTCGAACGTAGGCAATGGCTTCCTTGGAGACGGCGTAACTTTCCAGCGGATCGGTGCCATCACATTCAGCGATGTGTAAGCCAGGGAAACCTCTGGTGAGTCGCGAAATACTGCCGCCAGCGGTCTGAACTTCCACGGGTACGGAAATGGCGTAGCCGTTGTCTTCGATGAGATAGAAGAGCGGAAGCTTTTTCGCGCAAGCAACGTTGAGGGACTCCCAGAATTCGCCTTCGCTGGTGGCGCCGTCGCCGGAAGAGACATAGACAATTTCATCGGACTGGTGATTGACGTGTTCACCAAGGGGAGCTTTCCGGGCCTGCTCCAGAGCCTTTCCGTGACGCTCGTAGTAGAGCGTGGCCTCGGCAGCGCCTACGGCCTGGACAAATTGTGTGCCCGTGCAGGAAGAACGGCTGACGATATTCCAGCGATTGTGTCCCCAATGAGAGGGCATTTGGCGTCCACCTGAGCTTGGGTCGTCTTTGGCACCAACGGCTTGCAGGAGGGTTTCGAGCGGGGTCACACCGAGCATGAGGCACAGCGCCCGGTCGCGGTAATAGGGGTAGACCCAGTCTACCCCCGGACGTAAGAGCAAGGCCGTGGCGGTCGTGACGGCTTCATGTCCGGCGCTGGAAATCTGAAAATAGATTTTGTTTTGGCGCTTGAGCTGGATTTCGCGGTCGTCGAGGCGGCGGGAGAGGAACATGTTGCGGTACATGCGGACCAGGGTGTCACGGTCGAGGCCGTGATTCTTGGTGGATTCCATCCTGGCCACTTTGACGCGAGTTTGTACCGCCATTCAGTCTGACCTCGAGTTGGAATGGAGTAATTTGGCCGCGAGTTCTTATTATACCGGAGGTAGCCGAAGAATAGACAATACGGCAATTAGGGGGTTGTGCAAAACGGAGGTACTAGACTAGCGGCTTGTTGTGAATGGTATTTTTCGCGCGATGCTGATGGCGGAGACATCCCCGCCGGGAAGCGCGTGACTTTGGCTGGAGACAAGAATTACGACACGCAGGAATTGGTCCGAGAATTTCCTGGAATGAACATCACCCCGCATGTGGCGCAGAACGATACGAACCGCAGGAGTGCGGTGGATCAACGGACCACGCGGCACGCCGGCGTATGAGATCAGTCAGAGGAAACGAAAACGAGTTGAGCAAACGTTCGGGTGGATGAAGATGGTCGGGATGCAAAAGAAAGTGAAGTTGCGAGGGATCGAGAAGGTTGGGTGGCTGTTTACCTTCACCGGAGCTGCTTACCACCTGTGCCGATTGCGCAACCTGATGGCCAGAGCATGACACGGAGTGCCGATTAGGCCAAATCCTCGAATTGCTTTTCGGTATCCGCAAATTCCGTGTCGTTGGGCTTGATGACCCTGGGGGAAGCGGCCTGGAAGGGGTCCTCGGTGGGGATCCGATCCACCCAGCGCTGCTCGGAAAGCTTTTCGTGGCTGGAGAAATCCAGTCGAATTAGCAATTTCACAGGCTCTGCCAAAGTGGCTTCCTTAGTGTCGGGGGTGTCGGGTTCTGCGTTTCCGGATTTTGCTTCGGATTTCGATTTGGATTTTGCGACGCCCTTGGCTTTGGCTTCCTTTGCAGGTTTAGCCGGCTTTTCTTCAACGGAGGGTTCGGCGCCATCGCCGGAAGTTGCGCGGTCGAATTTGTAGAGGAGCTTTTTGTCTAGGCGGAAGGCTTGCTTCCAGGTTTCCAATTTGTGGCGAGCGAGTTGAGCTTTTTCTTCGTCGGTAGCGAAATCAAATAGTAGATAAGTGTGTGGCATGAACTGAGTTTGCGGCGTGAGAAACGGCAAGTCAAGAGAGGCGGGGAGTTGGTGCCCGAGAATCGTTGGGCAGTGGGCTATTTTCCGCGTGGCCGGTCCTGCGCCCAGCACGCGCCAATTGACCGCCTAGGTAGATTCCAGTAGCCTTTCCAGACCAAGAGCGAACCAGCGAAAATAGCGACCGGATCCGCACATTTCACGCTCTGGGAAGTTACGGAGTTGCCCGATGCCGGTAAGGGAAAGCCAAGGGGCAAACACTCGCGCCTTGACGATTGTCGCCTTCTCGGCAACAGCGGGTGCATTCGTCGAATTTTATGATTTCTTCATCTATGGCTACGCAGCGGCCAGTGCATTTCCCGCAATCTTTTTTCCTAACTTGCCTCCCGCACAAGCTTTGGTGCTTTCTTACCTAGCATTCGGTGCGGGGTTTCCAGCGCGTCTCGTCGGAGCGTTCATCTTTGGCCACCTCGGCGATCGCATGGGGAGAAAGTTCTCCTTCTTGCTCAACATTGCGATCGTCGGAGTCACCACATGCTTGACCGGGCTTTTGCCCGGTTATGCGAAGCTGGGGATCGCCGCCCCGATACTCCTCGTGGTTTTGCGCATCGCGCAAGGAATCGGAATCGGGGGCGAGTTCGGCGGCACCTCTTCGTTACTGGCCGAATTTGGAGCGGAGCGACGCTCCAGGGCATTTTGGATGTCTCTGGCGAATCTCGGCGTCCCCCTGGGTGCCATCGCAGCAAGCGGCATGATGCTGGCGATGAACAAATCCTTCGCCACCACGGGCTGGCGAATCGCGATGCTGCTTTCCGTGGTTATCGTAATTCCGGCGCTCTTCGCCCGGTATAAGCTTGCGGACAGCCCCCTGTACGAGCGGCTCAAGCAGCAACGGCAGCTCGCCGATTTGCCCAGTTTCACGGTGCTACAGAAACATTTTGGTTCCATCATCCTGGTGGCTTTGGTCGTTGCATTTATGCACATGGACGGGTTCGTGACGGGAACGTATTTCATCTCCTTCATGCGCTTTGCCGGTATTCCGCTGTCCACCGTGGCAATAATTCTGATGCTAAGCCGTGTGGCGGATATTCTGGGTGTGTTTCTGAGCGGGCCTTTGGCTGACATCTGCAAGCGAAGGATGGCTGCGTACATCGCTATCGGGTTGGCAACGCTGCTCTCCTATCCCTTTGTACTGGCTGTTCTGAGCAAGAACATTGCGCTGGTGATAGCCTTGCAGATCCCCATAAGCTTCTTCGGAATCGGAGTGCTGCATGGGCTTGCACCCATTCTGGCTTCGGAAAGCTTTCCGACGAAGTTTAGATACTCGGGCGCAGGTATCTCCTACAATCTGTCTGGCATTATAGGCGGGATGATCGCTCCTTCGCTGTTGGCGGGCCTGATCGGGCAGGACGTTTTCCATCGGTGGTACTTCGTTCCTGTCATTTACGCATTTTATTGCGTGGTGGCGATGCTGGCGCTTCTGTTTATCCGAGAAACGCGCGATGTGAAGCTGAGCGATCTCGATCAAGCGGAAGCTGGTCTGCCAGCTAGTCATCTGAGAACGCAAGAAGTGGTGTCGGAGCAATGGAGTGGGGGATTCAGTGGACCCAACAGCTAAATCGAAAGGTGCAGCGGCCGGTACCTACTACGACGCAAATTATGGGAATTTCCAGACCGAGCTGTATTCGGAGATTCGTCGCGACGCCTTCGGTGATGATATTGGACAGAACAGTTGGCTGACCGCTGAAGAACAGGACTGGTTTCTGAGCTGGCTTGATCTTTCCACTGGGAAAACGCTGCTGGATGTTGCGTGCGGTTCGGGCGGGCCGGCCCTGCGGATAGCAGGAAGCACGGGCTGCTCCCTTGTAGGCATCGACATCCACGAACAGGCTATCGCAACTGCAAAGTCATTGGCATCTGAGCGGAACCTTCAAGAACGGACTGAATTTTACGTGGTGAACGCAGGCGAACAATTGCCCTTCCCAGATGCGCGCTTCGATGCGATTACCTGTATTGATGCCATCAACCATCTTCCCAACCGACCGCGGGTGATTGCCGAGTGGGCGTGTTTGCTGAAGCCCGGGGGACGTCTACTGTTCACGGATCCCGTCACCGTGACTGGGCCTTTGACAAATGAAGAAATTGCCGTGCGCAGCTCGGTGGGGTTCTTCCTGTTTGTCCCTAGGGACTACGACAAAGAAGTGATTGCCCAATCCGGCCTGCGACTGCTTGAGTGCAGAGACGTCACCGCGAACATGGCTATCGTTGCGGAGAAGCGGCGCGCGGCGCGTGAGTCGAGAAGCACCGCCGTGCGGCAGATTGAAGGCGACCAGAGATACGAGGCGCAACAGAACTTCTTGGCAATGACTGCGCACCTTGCGGGAGAAGGCCGGCTTTCTCGCTTTGCCTACTTGTCGGAGAAAATCTAGCCATATCTCGCCTTTCCGTGGACCTTTGCGAAAAAGCAGATCCCTCGCTGCGCTCGGGATGACAACAACTTATTGGAGGTTTTTTTCAAGAGCGACTTGAAAATGCCCGAAATGGACGAACTTATTCGGCGCGGAGCGTGGTCATGGGATCGAGGCTGGCTGCTCTGCGGGCCGGTAAGTAGGCTGCCAATAGGGAAACGGCCAGGATCATGAGGACTACCGCGACGTAGACGGGAAGATCGACGAAGCTGATGCCGAACAGAGCGGAGGAAAGAAGTTTATGAGAAGCCAGGCCGAGGGCGATTCCCAGGAGCAGGCCGACGGTTGAGAGAACAAGCGCTTGGCGGAGCACGAGTTTGCTCAAGTCCTGCGGGGTTGCGCCGAACGCCATGCGCAGGCCCATTTCCTGAGAACGCTGGTTCACGGAATAAGAGATCACGCCGTAGATGCCGATGGCAGCCAAGAGCAGAGCCAGGCAGGAAAAGCTGGAAAGCAAAAGCATTTCGTAGCGGCGAGGGCCAAGGGTTTGCGCAAAGATGTCGTCGTAAGTTTGCACGGCGTAGAGAGCGACGCCGCGGTCGATCGTGGCCACTGCGGAGCGCAGCTGGCTGACAAGTTTTTCCGGATCAGACGTGCGAGTGCGGAGAACCAGCGCCGTCGAGACGCTCGGCATCTGCAGGGGAGTGTACAACTCCGGCGCGGGTGCTGCGTTTGCGCCACTGCTGCGCACATCGCCAACCACGCCAACGATTGTGAGCCAAGGGGCTCCCGGCCTGGGTGCGCCGATGAGGATGTGCTTACCAATGGGATCCTCGTTGGGCCAAAACCCGCGCACCAGAGTTTCGTTGATGACGGCGACGGGCAGGGTGCCGTCGCGATCGCCCGCGGTAAGCAAACGTCCACGCTTCAAGGGAATGTGCAGGGTTCGGAAATAGTCGGCGCTGACGGCCTGATTGTTCGTGAATTGCGGGATCTGCTCGTGCCCCGTGGGCTGCCACGCCCGTCCTTCAATGCTGAAGGGATTGTGGCGAGCTTGCTCTGCAACCGGCAGCATGGTGGTGGTAGCAACGCTTTGCACCTCAGGAATGGCTTTAGCGCGGTCGAGGAGCGTCTCGTAGAAAGAGATTTGCTGCGCGGGAGACTGATAGGACGCTGGCAACTCGATCCATGCCGTAAGGGTCTGCTTGGGATCGAATCCCAAGGGAACTTGGCGCAGCAACACGAAGCTGTGAAGCAGCAACCCGGCACAGATTACCAACGCGACTGAGAGGGCGGTCTCGCTGATCACCAAGGCTTGACGCGGCGTTCTTCCCGCGCGGTCACCTACCACGTGATGCGAGCGCGTCTGCATGCCAACGGAGTCTCCTTTGCGCAGCATGAGCAGCGCCGGGAGTACGCCAGAGAGCAGCAGCGAAACGAGAGCTGCGGCGAAGGCAAATGCCAGCAAACGGAGGTCGAGCGTTACGCCAAGGAGCCTGGCCACGTCAAAGGGGCTCCAAAGCAAGAGAAGGCGTGAAAGCGCAACCGCCACTGCGAATCCGACGAGGCCTCCAATCGCGGCCAAGCAGGCAGCTTCGATGGTGAGCAAACGCAACAGCCTGGCGCGGCTGGCGCCCAACGCAATGCGAATGGCGAATTCGCGATCGCGGCTGACTCCGTGCGCCAGCATCAGGTTGGCAACATTGGCGCAGGCTATCAGCAGGATCAGCCCGGCAGCGCCGAGCAACAGGAAGAGAGATTCGCGCAAATCGCCGACGAGTTCGTCGCGGAGCGGCACAAGCCAGAGACCGTAGCCGGGATCCTCGCCGTGAGGGCCCATCTGGATGTGATACTCCTGCTCCATCCGGTGGGCGAGGGTGTCCATTTGTGTCTGGGCGTTAGCCAATGTCACGCCGTCACGCAGGCGCGCCACGATTTGAAGACGCCCTGTATTGCGATTCGGATCCGGCCCCAGAGAAAGCGGCACCCAGACGTCGGGAGGGTCCGGTTGGCCGATGGAAAATCGCAGGCCTCGGGGCATTACGCCAACGACTTCGTAGATTAGGCCATCGAGGATGACGTTCTTTCCGAGGACGCTGGAGTCCGCGCCGAAATTCTCACGCCAGACTGCATCACTGAGAACAATCACGTGTTCATGACCGGGCTGATTGTCGGTATCCACTAGCGGGCGGCCGAGTGTGGGATGCAGAGCCATCATTTCGAAAAGATTGGCCGTGACTTTCAGCGCAAAAACCCGCTGGGAGAGTTGATCAGTGGCCAGGAGGAAGTGGCCATCCTCGGCGGCGGCCATGTCTTCAAAAACATGATTGTCTTTGCGGTAGTCGACGAAGTCTCCCACGGGGGAGGTGAAGCGGTTAATTCCCAGAACGCGAAGCTGCTCCCAAACTTTAACCAGCCTTGCGGCGTGGGGATACGGGAGCGGGCGCAGCAGAAACGAATTGACCAGAGAGAAGACGGCGGTGTTCGCGCCAATGCCCAGGGCGAGCGTGAGTACTGCGGTGATGGTGAACCCCGGCGACTTGCGCAACATGCGTGCGGCGAAACGGAAGTCTTGCGCGAGACGGTCGATCCACGTCCAGCCCCAGGCCTCGCGCGCGTCTTCGCGCAGGCGCAAGGTGCTGCCGAAATTCTGGCGGCCTTCACGCGCAGCCATTTCGCGATGGAATTCCATGTCGTTAGCCAGCTCTTGGTCGAAGCGGCGGCGGTTGAAGAGGTAGCGGAGACGACGAAAGAATTCACTCATGGCATGTCTCCTTCAGGCTGTGCGCAGAACGGCCTGGATGGCGGCATTCACGCGATCGTATTCGGACAGTTCCGCTTTCAGTTGACGGTAACCCTCGGCAGTGAGGCGATAGAAGCGAACTTTGCGGTTAGTTTCGGAGATGCCCCACTCGGCGGTGACCCAACCTTTGAGCAGAATCTTCTGGAGAGCTGGATAGAGGGAACCTTCTTCCACGCGCAAGACTTCCGAGGACAGTGAGTGAATGCGTTGCGCGATGGCGTAGCCATGAAGGGGGCCGGAACGAAGCACGCGGAGGATGAGGAGGACCAGTGCGCCGGAAGGCATCTCGTTTTTAGGCATAGATTTCACAGGGGTAGACTACCTATGCCTAGGATGGGTGTCAACAAGAAATTAGGTTCGCTGGACACGTGCCTCTGAAGGAGCCGAAGGAGGCGCAGTATGGAAAGTGGGAAGCAGTTCAGGTATTCTCGAAGCTCACGTTATGAGTCGTTCGCTCCACGCTCCTATCGCTCCGGGAAGAACGGTTGGGGCGTGTGTGTGCCTGCTCGCGGTATTGCTGCTTTCGGCGCCGATGTGGGCGTCAGCGTGGATGGCGCGAGCAACGGCGTGCTGCATGGGGAATATGTGCGCCGTGCACGGACACGGAAAGACCAACTCGCCCGGAAAAAGCGAAGCGACGAAGAACGATATGGAATGCGAGCACCCGCGCGGCGCGGGGATGGTGGCGTGCAGCATGTCTTGCTGCCATAAGGAAGGCGCATCCCTGGTGAGTAGTAGCGTATATGTGTTGCCGGAATCGGTGGAGATTTCGGCGTTGCCGGAGACAGTGAATTCGACGGCAGCCTTGAAGTACGGAGAAGTCTTGCAAGTGTTTGCACCTCCTTCCCCTCCCCCTAAACGTTCTCTCCTGTAGTCCGTTCGCGGTTCCCATCAAAAGGCTCAAGCAGATTCCTCGCCCCGTTCAAAAGGCGAACGGGACTCGGAATGACAATTTGGGGCGTTTTCGCTGGCTGTCGATTGGCGGCACACGCAAACTGCCTCACCGCTGAAGGGGTGAGCTACAAGAATCAAGACTGGGAGAAAGCGCCCGCCTCAGAAGCCGGCCGCTACATGGGCAAACAACGGGGCGATTCGCCGCGGATCAATGGAGAAGGATTCATGTTGCGACGATTTTTGTTATTGGTAGTGTTCGCCACGGTTTTAGCCGGGGGCGTAATTGCTACGGTTTTTGGATCGGTCCGGGGAGTGGTGCACGATCCACAGCACCGACCCATGAGCGGCGCGCACGTAACGCTGCAGGCGAACAATTCCGCGTACAAACAAGAGGCCGACACCAACGCGGATGGAGTGTTTGAATTTCAAGCTGTGCCGTTGGGGCAGTACACGGTGACGGTGCAGGCACCGGGATTTGTGGACCAGTCGCAAACCTTACTCGTGGTTTCGGGCAGCGCACCGGTGCTGCACTACGCGATGGCGCTGGCGTCGACGGCGGAAAAAGTGACGGTGACCGCGTCACCGGAAGATTTGAATCCGGATTCGCCGCGCAGAGATGTGTTCATCGATCAAGAACAAATGTCGAAATACGCGGGAGTGGACGCCAGCAACAGCTTCAAGATCATCACGGAATTTGTGCCGGGGGCGTACATGGTTCACGACCAACTGCACGTGCGGGGCGGACACCAGGTGACCTGGGCCATTGACGGCGTGCCCATTCCTAACACCAATATCGCGTCGAACGTGGGAACGCAGTTCAACCCGAAGGATGTTTCCTACCTGCAGGCCGAGACGGGAAGCTACGCGGCGGAATATGGCGACCGGATCTATGGTGTGTTCAATGTGGCGCCGAAAAACGGATTCGAGCGTGACAGGCAGGCGGAATTGATCGCCAGCTACGGGAGCTATAACGGCACCGATGACTGGCTCAGTTTTGGGGATCACACGGAGAAGTTCGCGTACTACGCCAGTGTCAGCGGCAACAACACGGATTGGGGACTGGAACCGCCAACGCCGGTGAACACGCATAACCAGGCCATGGGCGGCGGCGGGTTCACTTCCCTGCTGTACAATCCCACGGAGAAAGATCAGTTGCGATTTGATGGCGGCGTGCGGCTGGACTACTTTCAAGTGCCGAACGATGCGGAGCAAACGACGGTTGGCTACAACGACCGGCAGCGCGAGCAAGATATTGCCGTGATTGGGACCTGGGTGCACACCTTCAGTCCGGAACTGCTGTTCGTGTTGTCGCCGTTCTATCACTTCAATCGCGCGGTGTACCAGGGCGGGCCGACAGACGTACCAACCGCGGCGGACAATCGCGGATCAAACTACGAGGGCGGGCAAGCGACGGTTTCCTGGGTAAACAAACGAAACAACGTGCGGGCGGGAATTTATGCGTTCGCGCAGCAGGACAATTCGTTTTTTTCCATTTACGCCAATGATGGCTCGGGGAATTTTTTCAGCCAGCGCGTGCAGCCTACGGGGAACCTGGAAGCGCTGTTCGTAGAGGACCAGTTCAAGGCAACTTCCTGGCTGACGCTGACGGGCGGGCTGCGGTACACGCATTTTGACGGGCAGATTGCGGAGAGTGCGACAGATCCGCGAATCGGCGCGGCCATCCAGATCCCGAAGCTGAAGTGGATCGTGCGCGCGGCGTATTCCTATTATTACCAGGCGCCGCCGCTGGATACCGTTTCTGGCTCGCTGATCGGTAACACGGGGTGCGGCGGATGTGGATTTCTGCCACTGTACGGCGAGCGGGACATCCAGCAGGAATACGGGGTCACGATTCCAATACGGGGGTGGGCGCTGAGCGAAACGTATTTTCACACCTCGGCGAGGAACTTCTTCGATCACGATTCGCTGGGGAACTCGAACATTTTTTTGCCGCTGACGATACAGGGGGCAGTGATCAGCGGATTGGAAACGACGGTGCGTTCTCCGCTGCTGCTGAAGCGCTACCGGGCACACGTCGTGTACTCGAACCAAAAAGCGCAAGGCGTGGGAGCGATAACGGGTGGATTGACAAATTTTACGCCGCCAGAAAATGGGAATTTTTATCTGGACCACGACCAGCGGAACACGTTTTCTGCAGGCATGGAAAGCGACCTGCCTTGGCGCAGTTTTGCGGCGGTAACGATCAATTATGGTTCGGGATTCCTGAATGGAGATGGGCCGAGCCATTTGCCGAGTTACTACACGTTGGATCTGTCGTTGGGAAAGAATTTCGGCGAGAATTTCACGGTGCGGTTTGTAGCGACGAACATTACGAATCAGAGGTATATGCTGGATACGAGCAACACGTTCGGCGGGTCGCACTACGCGGACCCACGAATGATGGCAGCGCAGATTCGCTGGCGATTTCATTATTGAGGAGCGGAGATGAAGAGATTGCTGATGATTGTTTTAGTGGCGTGTGGATTGTTTTTCGCGGGATGCCACAAGGACGAGGCGAAGCACTACCCGGTCTCAGGCGAGGTGATTTCCGTGGAGGTCCCAACTCAAATGATTTTGCTGAAGCACGGAGACATTCCTGGATTCATGCCGGCGATGACCATGGATTACAAAGTTGCCGATGGGCAGCAAATCGCCGGGCTGAAACCGGGGGACACGATTAGCGCGGATCTGGTGGTGACCGAGAATATTGGGCATCTGGAGAAGATTGCGGTGCAGCCGAAGGCTGTGCCGCCATCGCCCCCCGCAGCAACTCCGGTGAAGTAAACGGAGCAACCCCGGGGCCAGCATAAAAGCTAGCGCTACATTGAAGAAATAAGAAAGAACCGGTGCCGACGCGAAAACCGTGGCGAGATGGCGTCCAGGCGCGACGTTACGCTTGTACCATCTGGAGGTGGCGGATAAACTGAACTGGAAAATGAGATGGCGATGGAGTTCGCCACGAACCGTCCCGGCGAGAAGCGGGGACTGATGACTCCTGGATGCCGCGCGGCGCCAGGAGTTTTTTGTTATCGAGGCCGCGGCAAGAAGAGAGGAGAAACCTTGCGATTATTGCTGATTGCCGTGTTTGGAGCGGTGGGGACGCTGGCGCGCTACGGCCTGCAAGGCCTGGTGCAGATCAGGATGGGCAGCACATTTCCGTTTGGCACGCTGCTGATCAATCTGACGGGCTGCTTTCTGTTGGGGCTGATCGGGCAAGTCACACTGAACCGCATGATCGTCCCGCCAGAGTGGCGCGTGGCGATTGCGGTGGGATTTTTCGGCGGGTACACAACGTTCTCGAGCTTTGGGTGGGAAACGGCGAAGATGCTGGAATCAGGCGAGTGGCTGCGTGCTACGACGTATGTGGCTAGCAGCGTGATTTTTGGGCTTTTGCTGTCGGTGGCGGGAATCCACCTGGCGAATCGGTTCTAGGAGCCGACATGACACATCAGAAATTTGCGGGCGAACGAACGTTGATGCGCATACACATCGGCGAGTCGGACAAATGGCACGGCAGACTGCTGTATGAGGCGATTGTGGAGATGCTACGCAAGGAAGGGTTTTCCGGGGTGACGGTGCTGCGCGGGGTGGGGGGGTACGGCGGCTCCAGCGTGTATCACACGGACAAATTGCTGCGGCTCTCTCAGGACTTGCCGATTATTCTGGAGGTGATCGAATCGCAGGAACGCATCGATCAAATTTTGCCGCGGCTGGATGAGATGGTGGAAGGCGGATTGATCACGCTCGAAAAAGTGCGCGTGATTTTGTACCGAGCCGCGCGGCGATAAGGGATTACTCGTTCCGTTTTTGAAATGCGCCGAGACCTGTACACGGGCGTCTGTGAATTCGCAAGAAAACAAACTCGTAGAAGAAGGCAGGGGCTGGCTCAACCGCACCGTGCTGGGTGTGGGGCTGACGAGCTTGTTCAGCGATTGGAGCCACGAAACCGCGACGGCGGTCCTGCCTGCGTTCCTGGCCGTGATTGGCGCGGGCCCGGGTTGGCTGGGGGCAATCGAAGGAATCGCAGACGGGCTGTCGAGCTTCGCGAAGCTGAGTGCAGGCTACTATACAGACCGATTAAAGCGCCGCAAACCGCTGGCGGCGTTCGGATACGCGCTCACAGCGCTGGCCACGGCGTCGTTCGCTTTCGCGACGCATGCATATCATGTGCTCATGGGGCGCGCCGTCGCGTGGCTGGGGCGCGGCGTGCGTTCACCGGGGAGGAAAGCATTGCTTGCGGCAAATGTTTCGCCTTCCTCGTACGGCCGGGCATTCGGGCTGGAACGGCTGATGGACACGCTGGGGGCCATCGCGGGGCCGCTGACCGCGATGGGGCTGTTGCGATTGACGCACCATTCGTATCGCACGGTGTTTCTGTGGACGCTGTTGCCGGGAATGATCGCGGTGGCGAGTTTCTGGTTTTTGGTGCGGGAGCGGCCGATTGCGACGCGCAAACAGCAATCGTTCTGGACCGGCTTGAAGGAATTGCCGGCATCGTTTCGCGAGCTTTTGTTAGGTGTAGGAATATTCGGATCGGGCGATTTTTCGCACACGGTGCTGATTCTATACGCCACACGAATGCTGACGCCAGCTCAAGGGACGGCGCGAGCGGCGAGCATTGCCATCGGCCTTTATACATTGCACAACGTGTTTTATGCCGGATCGGCGTATGTGAGCGGCTGGATCAGCGATCATGTGCCGCGCCGGAAAATTATTCTTGCAGGCGGCTATGCGCTGGCGGGCGTGACGGCGGTCTTTTTGATGGCGGCGCCGAGTTCACTGTGGTTGCTGGGCTTGATTTTCGTGCTGGCGGGACTATATGTGGGAACAGAAGAGGCGCTGGAGGATTCGCTGGCGGCGGAATTGCTACCGAGGGAGCAGCACGGAATGGCGTTTGGGACGTTAGCGGCAGTGAATGCGGTGGGAGATTTTGTGTCAAGCATGGTAGTGGGATTTTTGTGGGCGGCGGTTTCGGTGAAGGCCGCGTTTTCGTTTTCGGCGGTATTGTTTTTTGTTGGGGCGTTCATGATTTTGCGGTTGAAGGAGAAAGGATAAGGGCGCGTGGGGTGTTGAGCTTGCCAGCGTCATTACAGCTGGCACAAAAGCCAGCGCTACATGTAAAACCGCGCCTCGGGAGGCGGCCGCTACAAAGGCATGAGGCGCGTCAACACTAGGACGATTTAGAGCAAGACTGTTTGGAAGCGCGCATGCGGCGCTGGACTTCGGCTTGCAGGTAATTGCGCAAATTGGCGGGGACAATGCCAGGTGCCGCGAGTTCGCGGAGATCGTTGACAGTGAGTTCCGGCAGAAACGCAAGAACGGTGGCGAGAGGCGCACAGGGATTGCGGACCAGAGCAAGGCGCACGTTGTACGCGTGGGACCACTTGCGATGTGCCGCCAAGGCCTGAACAACCGGGAGAGAGACTTTTTCACGCGCCAGCACCTTCAACACTTGCGCCTCGGTTAGGTAGGGATTATCCAGCGCAACAGGCAGGACCTGAGAATGGCCTTCGGCGAGCAATGCTCCGGCAATACGCGCGGGGCCGCGCCGCGCCAAGGTGATTTTCTGCCCGAGGGGAAGTTGCGGCAGGCGCGCTAGGATCTGCTCTTCGGCGTGACGCTTGAGTTCCGGCGAAACCGAGGGCGAGAGGGTAAATTGCACAAGATCCATGAGGTAGAGATCGCGCAAAAGCCGCAGACAGACGAGCCGAGGGGCGCGAGGATGAAAAAGGAGCGCGCGCTTGACGGCATAGGTTTTCAGCCGAGGTTTGCGCGAGCCAATTTCTTCGAGAAGTTCGGCGGGCAGATCTTTGCGAGCCAGGAGAAGACACAGGGTTGTGTCGTCGAACGCGGGATTCTCGAGGAGCGCCAACAGCATCGCGGGATTGGCATGATAGATCAGTGCGACGAGTTCGTCGCCGGAGGCGGTGCGGGCAAGCTGAAGATCCTGCTCAAGCTCCGCCATGATGCTGCCCTTCCTCGTGTTGTCTAGACAAAAGCCGGAGAGCAATGCGCGCCGCAGCCTCGCCGGGTGTCATGGCCAAGGCGCCGAATTGCGCGTTCGGTGCCGCTTCGCGAAGGCGCTGATCGATCAACTGGTCGAAATAGGCGGAGCGACAAAGCATGCCGCCGCTTTTGACCAAAAGAAATGTTTGATCGCGAAGCTGAAGGCGCTCAACAAGATCATGGACAAGCGATGCTAGATCTGCGGCGGCGAGTTGTAGGAGCTGGCGCGCGGCGAGGTCGCCAGTTTCGGCGGCAGCAGCGACGATGGGAAACACTCTGGGAAACACGGCATCGGGAGCGGCGACGGCGCGGGCTTGCAACTCCCCCCATGAGGCAAAGCCCAGTTCACCGAGGATGCGATCGCCAAGCGGCGAGTCCTGCTCTTTTTTTTCGAACGCTCGCATGGCCGTCATCACGGCGCGACGGCCGACATCGTAGGCGCTGCCTTCATCGCTGACGAGCGGGCCGTGACCACCGATACGCACGAGCTGCCCGGCGTGGTCGCGCCCGACGGCAGCGGAACCTGTTCCGGCAAGTAGAACGACTACGGGACCATCACCGGCCGCTTCGAGAGTAAGTTCCAGGTCCGTGCAGATGCGCACGAGGGCCCCAGGGAATTCCTGGGAAAGCAGCGTCCGCATTCTCTCGGAGGCTTCCGGCCGGCCGGTACCGGCATTGCCGGTGCAGATGGCGGCGAGGTCGTCGATGGAAACGCCCGCGGTTTGCAGAGCGAGGCGCGCTCCGTCGCACACGGATGCCATGGCGCCGCCAAAGCCGACACGCATGGGATTGGAAGGGCCGCTGCGGCTCTCCGCGAGGATATGGCCTTGCGCATCGATCAGGACACAGTGAGTTTTGGTGCCGCCGCCGTCGAAGCCGAGAGCCAGTTTCATGAAACAAGAATACGCGAGCGGAGGAGTTTTCGCAGCGGCGGCGTAACCAAGTTGCTGAACACGTAGCGGCAGATGAGCAACGCGCGTTCAGAGCTTCCTTGACGCTTGGTACGTCCGCCACTATTCTCAAAACACTTCGCGGCGAGGTCACAAATTGTCGCGCGGCACAACGCATGCATATCCATCCGCTCGATCTGGTGATCGTGATTGTCTATCTGCTTGGCGTGACCGCACTGGGATTGCGTTTTCGGCGGCAGCAGAAGGATGTGCGCGATTATTTCCTGGGCGGAAGGAGCGCGCCGTGGTGGGCGCTGGCGTTTTCGATCGTGTCCACGGAAACCTCGACATTGACGATCATTGGCACGCCGGCACTTGCCTATGGCGGGAATCTCACGTTTCTGCAGCTGGTATTTGGCTACATTGTGGGACGCGTGCTGATCACGATTATTCTGCTGCCGGGCTATTTTCGCGGGAATTATCTGACCGCCTACGCGCTGATCGAGAAGCGATTCGGGGCGCGCATGCGGTCGATCGCGGCGATGACATTCCTGGTGACGCGCGCGCTGGCGGAAGGAGTGCGCATATCGGCGATTGCGCTGGTGGTGAGCGTGGCCCTGGGAACGTCGGAACGCCTGGCGGTGGTGATCGTGATGGCGCTGACGATCTTCTACACCTTTGAAGGCGGAATGAAGGCCGTCATCTGGACGGATGTGGCGCAGTTTTTGCTGTATCTTTCGGGGAGCCTGGTTACGCTGTTTTTGTTGCTGCACCGCATTCCGGGCGGGTGGAACGAAGTGACGCAGGTGGCCGCGGCCGCTGGGAACAAACTGCAATTCCTGGATTTTTCGCGAAATCTGGGGACGAAGTATACGTTTTGGTCCGGCGTGATTGGCGGGGCGTTCCTGACCATGGCGACGCACGGAACCGATCAAACCATCGTGCAAAGGTTGCTGGCCGCGCGAAACGAAAAAGACAGCCGGAAGGCGCTGTTGAGCAGCGGATTCATCGTGTTGTTCCAATTCACGGTGTTTTTGCTTGTGGGAGTGCTGTTGTATGTGTTCGCGCAACACACGCCGTTGCTGGCTCCCGGGGAGTCGACGGATCGCATTCTGCCGCTGTTTCTGGTGCGCGAAATGCCCACGGGGCTGGCGGGATTGTTGTTGGCAGCGATTTTGGCCGTGGCAATGTCAAATGCGAGCGGATCGTTGAACTCGCTGGCGGCGAGCAGCGTGATGGATTTTGCGGCGCTGAGGGGCCACACCCGCGATCCAGAAAAATTCATGAAGCTATCGCGACGGATGACGTTGGTGTGGGGCGTGGTGCTGATCTTTTTGGGACTGGTGCACTGGGGGCCGGTGTTGGAGGCGGGACTGACTATCGTATCGTTTACATCCGGATGTTTGCTGGGATTGTTTTTGTTGGGCACGTTCGATGGGCGGTCGAATTCCAACGGGTCGCTGGCCGGCATGATTGTGGGATTGGCGGCGGTGCTGCTGGTCGCGCGGTTCACAAACGTGGCGTTTACCTGGTACTGGATGATTGGATCGTGCGTGACTTTTGCGGCGGGGGCGATTGCGAGTCGGGCGTCGCCTGAAGGAGTGCGTGCTGCTTGAAATGTAGTGCGGTGATCAGAAGAAAGGCAGATCCCTCGCTTCGCTCCCTTCACTGAAAGGGTCCAGGGCAGGCGGGATGACAAATTTCGGTGATGGCGATTAGGGTGAATGCGCGGTGACAAGTTGAAGTGAAAATTTGACGTTGGAAAAGCGGTGGCGGGCCACCGCACTCCGAACGGGAGGGGTATGAGCGAAAAGCGCCTAGAACTGGTGCGAGGACTGGGTCCGTGGGCTTCGGCGGCCATTGTTGTGGGCACAATGATCGGCACAGGAATATTCCTGAAGCCGGCGGAAATGGCGCGCGAAGGGCGAAGCATCTCCGTCGTGTTTGTCGCGTGGATTGTGGGCGGATTGCTTTCGCTGTTTGGGGCGTTGTCGTACGCAGAGTTGGGCGCGGCGATTCCGGAAGCGGGCGGGGAGTATGCGTATCTGCGGCGTGGATTCGGGCCAGTGTGGGGATATTTGTTCGGATGGATGCACTCGATTGTGGGTAGGCCGTCATCCGCGGCGTCGATTGCAGCAGGGATGATGCGCTTCCTGGCGTTTTTTCTTCCAGCAGTGGCCGCGCCCATTTTCACAGTGCACATAGCCATTCCGAGACTTACGCAATGGATTCCCCCGTACGATTTCGTGTTCACCTGGGCGCAACCCTTCGCGGTGTTCTGGCTGTTGATGATGACGGGCGTGAATTATCTAGGTGTGCGGTTCGGTGGAAGAGTGCAAGTGTTCCTGACCGCGATCAAAGTAGTGAGCGTGGTGATTGTGATTGGCGTGGCGTTTCTGCTTCCGGGAAGCGCGACGCACGCGGGCGATCCCATCTGGCCATCGGCTGTGAACGCTGGGCTGCTGACCGCGTTCCTTGCGGCGCTGGCGGCGGCGCTGTGGGCATACGACGGCTGGGAGGATTTGAATCTGGTGGGATCGGAGGTGGCGGACCCGCAACAGAATTTTCCGCGCGCGCTGGTGGGCGGAGTGGCGTTCGTGGCGCTGGTGTATATATTGTTCAGCGCGGCGTGCCTGAAGGTGCTGCCGTTCAACGAAATGGCGAACTCACAACACGTGGCGTCGGATGTGCTCGCGCGGGTGATCGGCCACGGCACGGCGACGTGGATTACGCTGGCGATGGTGATTTCCGCCCTGGGTTCGATGAACTCGTCGATTCTGAGCGGCGCGCGTGTGCCTTACGCCATGGCACGCGATGGAATATTTTTCAAGATTGCCGATGGGATCCATCCGAAATATCGCACGCCGGGACGCGCGCTGATTTTTCAGGGCACGTTGGCGAGCGTGATGGCGCTGTCGGGGACGTTCGAAGAGTTGACAAGCCTTTATATCTTTGCGGGCTGGATTTTTTACGGGCTGGCGGTGATGGCGCTGTTTCGTTTGCGGAAGACAGAACCTGCGATGCCGCGGCCGTATCGCTGTTGGGGGTATCCGTGGGTGCCGGGATTGTTTGTCGTGGGGGCGTTAGCACTGACCGTGAATATTTGGTTTCAGCGGCCGGGGCGTTCGACGATTGGTCTGCTGCTGATTCTGGCGGGGCTGCCGCTGTACCGGTACTGGGCTCGGCGGAATGCAGGGACGGATCAGCCTTCGGCTGCGATGTGAGGTGATTGAGAATTTCTCCATGGCGAAATCCAGGAAGAGAGAGATTCCTCACTCCGCGGACTCCGTTCGGAATGACGAAATGAGAGTTGTCCGCAAGCCGTTGCGCCGCGCCCTCCCCGAAAAACGGACGTCATCACGACGACTCTCAAGGAGGCGGTGCAAGCCAGAAAGGCCAACAACGGATCGGTTAGCGGAAGGACTGGAAATTTTGCCAGAAGGCGGGCCAGGATTGGCGAAGGCCGCGGCAGACGAACATGTCGGGATTCTCGATGGTTTCTTCGTTGGCGGTGCCGTAGCGGTTCCACGGGTGGCCGGCAAGTTGGCACGATGCGAACTGAGAGTCCACCCACTCGGGCGGGAAGCCCACGACAATTAGCGTTTCGGGAGGCGGGTCGCCATAGCCGCGTTCCCAGAAAGAGTTGACGCCACTGATGGCGCGCGGCAGGCCATAACGTTCCCCATAAAGATTGAGAGCGCCGACCTCTCCGTAGTTCCCCGCCAGGATGCCGAGGCCTGCGCGATCTTCGGCGGGCAGTGTGTCGCGGATTTTTGCGACGGTCTCGACAAATTCGGGCCAGCCAATTTCTTCGCGCAAAGTGCCGTTGACCTTGGTGGCGAACTGCCACCACGGGGAACCAATCGGAGCAGTCGGCAAAGCGAAGGCGATGGCGATGGTGATATCGATCAGCAACGCGGAGAAGATGGCGACGCGTAGCACTTTCGCGCGGCTTGCTTGCAGCATTGCGATCCAATCATCCAGCAGCACAGCACCTGCAGCGTACAACATGGGATACGCGGGCGCGAGGTAGTAGCCGCGTCCCTGGGCGATGAGGTAGAGCGCAAGGGGGATGAGGTACATCCAGGCCAACATGCGAAAGCGGCAATTTTTAAGGAAGAAATAGTAGAGCCCGGCGAGTGCGAGGGGAAATGCGAGAAGGGCGAGTTCGACCTGGTCGGGGAGAAAGCCGGAGGTCTGGCCTTCGTGGACGTCGCGTTCATGGATGAAACGCAGAAAATCAAGGGAGACAAAATGATGCCGCGCCTGCCAAAGGAGATTGGGAAGGAAAAGAAGAACGGAAATAGCAACGCCCAGCCAGAGCCATTTGCTGCGCAGGTAGTAGCGCGCATCCGTGAACAAGACGGCGCCGACAATGCCGAGGGTGAAGAAGCCCATGGTGTATTTGGTGAGCATGCCGAGGCCAAGCGCGGCGCCGATGCCGAGCCACCAACGCGGGTCGCCGGTCTTCAACAGGCGAAGAGCGAAGTAGGCGGCGAGGACCCAGCATAGGTAGTCGAAGGAGATGTAGGTCATGAGCGCGCCGCCGCCGAGGCAAAATGGAACAGCGGCGAGAGCGGCGATGATTTGCGCGCGACGGGAGCCGCCAAGTTCGCGCGCCATGAGGCCCGTGAGGACGACGGCGACGGCCTGCACAAGCCAGGAGAAAAACCGGAAGCCGGGAAGCGAAGTGCCGAAGAGCAGGAGCGAAAGGCGCGCGAAGAGTGGCGTGATGGGAGGATAGGCAACGTAACCCCAGGAGAGGTGCCGGGCGTCGTCGAGGAGAGAGAGTTCGTCGCGATTGAAGCCGTAGCGATTGCCGGTAAGGAAGTGGAGCAGCAGGGTGGAAAGTGCAATGGCGAAAAGGGGGACGAGATCGCCGCGCCAGGAGGAGTGCGTTGGAGCGGCAAAGCGCGTGGCGGACGGAAGAGTGATGGCGCGCGAATCGGATTGTGGCGTACCAACTGACAAGGAGAAGCTCCGCGGAATGCGTATGGAAAGACAGGATAGCCGAAATCGAGCCGCGGAGAATCAATCAGGTGGCAGGGGTGGACTTCAACCCCGTGGCGACTTGCAGAGGAACCGGCGCGGCTCGCCGGGATCATCAGCCCAAAAAAGAGAAACAGCCGGGACGATTCGCGTCCCGGCTGTTTCTCTTCAGATTCTAGTTGAGAGATCTCTGACCACTACTATGGTCAGCCTCTCAGTGATGGTTTAGTAGGGAAACGGCAAGTATGTCCAGGTTTCGCCCATGTAGCCGTTGGCTCCGATGGAGTCGAAGGCTTGGCCGCCGAACATCCAAACATTGTCCGTGGCGTCCTGCTGCCAGAGAGCCACGCCGCGGCGGGCGCCTGGTTGGATGTTGACAAACGGAACGCCGTACTGGACGGGAAGATACGTTGGATATTGACCCGCCTCGTTGACGTTGCTGGAGCCTTTCCACCAGGTCCACAACCCCATGTTTGGCCCAGTAGTATGGTATTCCCAGATGTCATCGAGGAATCCAGTGCTCTGCGCGAGCGACGAGGCATAGCCCCATCCGCCGAAGAACCAGAGGTTTCCATTGCTGTCAGACCACCCTGAGGAACCCCAGCGTGATCCTGGATAGAACCCAGCCGCCGGAACCTGTTGGGAACCATAAACGCCAATCTGCTGTGCGAGGCCGGTTGCGCCACCGCCAGACATCCACGTCCATTCCTGGGTGGCGATGTTGTACTGCCAGAGGTCGTTGAGGAGAGCGCCTTCCGGAGTGCTGCCGTCGGGAAGCGATCCGGCGTTTCCTGGATTCTGTGTTCCGACGGAATCAAGACCGAGCCCGCCGAACAACCACAAGTTCCCGTTATTGTCAGCCCACAGGACCGCGGTCTGGCGGCCTCCAGGATAGTTTCCTGTGCCTGGCGTGCCAAGTGGGCCGTAAACGCCGTTGTTCTGCGAGGTGCTGGAGTTTCCTGGGCCTACCCACGTCCATTGCCCACCCTGATACATCCAGAGGTCGTTCAAGAGTCCGACGTTGCCTGCGGAGTCGTATCCCTGTCCGCCGAACATCCATAGTGTGCCGCTATTATCCGTGCAGTAGGCCGCGCCCCATCGACCACCGGGCAGGTTCGAGTTTGAGGCGGAGCCTTGTGTGCCGTAAATACCGGTCACGTTGGCGGTTGCGAAGCCGCTAAGGTTCGTCCAGGACCCCAAGTATGTGTAGGACCCCACATAGTTGGGGGCCGATACATCATAGTGGTCGGGCACGAATTTCCAGAGGTCATTCAACAACCCACCGTGGCCGGAAGCTGCATGGCCTTGCCCGCCAAACAAATAGAAATTCCCAGTAGCGATGTCGGTCCAGGAAACGCTGCCCCAACGCGCTCCCGGTACGGCTGGAACATAGTTGGTGATGACGTCCCCACTAGTCAGGTCCGTATATGTGGTGGAGGAGTTATTAAGACGGCTATCTGAATCCGTAACTTGCAGGGGAACAGTGTTGGCAGTTACCGTGATCAAACCCAATGGCGTCACTACCTTCGTGGTCGGTAGATTCGCCGGAACCCAAATGCCGGTCTCGCCGCCGCCTGTGCCGGCCCCAGGCAAAAACACCCACAGATCATCCATAAAGGAGGGAAGCAATGGCGGGCTCGCCCCCTGCGTAGGCAGGCCCCACCCGCCAAATAGCCATTTGCGATTTTCTATCCCTGGTTGCGACCAAGTGACGCCGAAATCTCTTCCTCCAGGGGTGTTCAGATCTGCAGCCGGAGCTGGCGGAGGTGGAAGGTTTGAAACGCCGTAGTCGCCGTAGGTGCCGGCAGTATCTGGCCCGAACATCCATGCCCAGTCGTTGTGCTGGCAATCGACAATGACGCTGTCCACGTTGGCTGTGGCGACTCCCAAATAGTAGAACGTGCTGCACCCCTGAGTCTGGCTGGTCGGTTGCAGAAATACGTTCACGTTGTACTTTCCGTTGTTGGTCACGCCGGTCGGGAAGTGAAAACCAACATTGTTGCCGCTAACAAAGATGTTATCGCCGCCATTGTTGATGAGTTCCGTATATCCGCCAGTGAGCGGAGTGCCGTCGTATTTGAGGGTCACCAAACCGACCTGTGTGCCGCTGATGGTCCAAGCGGGCTGCTGACAGACCACCTGAACGGTGTTAACGGTGCCGGTTATTTTTCCTGTGCCATTGTTGACGAAACAATTCTGCGCGGGGTTGGTGGGCTGGGTAATCACGCTGACGGTATAGGCGGAGTTGATGGGCGCGGGAATGGCAAAATTGAAGTTGACCGCGCCGGTGCCGGTGACAGGAAGCTGGTCGAGCACGGTACCTATGGTATCTTCGAGCGTCAATCCCGAGCCGAGAAGCCCGGATACAGTTCCGCCAACAGTGTAGACGGACCCACAAGAGATCTGGACATTGGTGACGGGGGCGGCGGCCGTTCCCGTGCCGTTTGCGCCGACGGTGCAACTTTGGGCGGGATTGGACGGCTGGGTTTTCACCGTAACGGCGTAGGCTCCTGTTACTAACGATGGGAACGTGAACTTAACACTCCCGGTGCCGACAACGGTCAGACTGTCTCCCCCATTGTCCTGTAACACCAATCCGGCGCCGGTCAATCCGCTGATGGTGCCACCGATCGGGAAACCTGTAGAGCAAGTGATGGTTACGTTGGTGACATTAGCGGTGGCGGTCCCCGTGCCATTGGTGACCTGGCAGGTTTGCGTGGGGTTGCTTGGCTGCGTGAGGACGGAAACGCTGTACGTGCCCGGTACGAGGGTCGGGAAGGTGAATTGCTGCGTTCCGGTCCCGCTGACGGGTAGATTGTCCAGGCCGTTGTTTTGCAACATTAATCCTGAACCGGTCAAGCCGTTTACCGTTCCAGCGATGGAGAATTTCGACGAGCAAGTGATGCTGACGTTCGTGACATTGGCCGTGGCCACTCCCGAGCCATTGGTTATGCTGCAGATCTGTGTGGGGTTGGTTGGCTGTGTCAGCACCGTGACGTTATAAGCGCCACCCAAGGTTAATGGAGTCTGGAACGTGAACTGGACCGTGCCGGTACCCGTGACCGTCAAATTATCTCCACCGTTATTCTGTAGCGCCAATCCCGCGCCACTCAGACCGGTGACCGTTCCGCCGATCGTGACCGTGGCTGTGGCACAAGTCACCGCAACCGAGGTGACGTTCGCTGTCGCCGTCCCTGTGGCGCCGGCCACCGTGCAAGTCTGCGACGGACTGCTGGGTTGCGTGGCTACCGCAACGGCGTATGCCCCGTTCTTCGCCACAGCCGTCTTGAAGGTGAAGCTGACGGTGCCTGTTCCGGGATTGATCGTAAGGTTATCCGCACCGTTATTGGTCAGAACTAGACCGGTCCCGGTTAAGCCGGTCACCGTACCGCCGATCGTATACGTACCCGACGTGGGAGGAGTGGTGCTACCGCCTCCGCCGCTGTTACCACCGGGAATACCGCTGCACGAGGCAAGAATCAGCGGAGTCAGGGTCAAGCAGGCAAGAGCAAATATCTTTTTGGCGGGCATCATAGAGACTCTTTTCTCCTTCATACTTCGCCTCTCACAGGCGATGGCCGGCAACAACGCGTTTCGGTGCGAGCATGCAATCGATGGCGCGACGTCCGGACTCTTCAGGACAATGGCGGGAGCGCAGAGCGAGCCCCAAAAAAACGCGAGCCGGGCGTTCTCCTCCACCGTTAGGACTGAGAGTACTGTAACTATTTGGGGGCTATCAATACACACGGACCGGGGTGTGCCTACATGCGCAATAACTGGTTGCGACCGCGGTACAGGGCCCGGGCGGGAAAGGACAGGCCGGACTGGACCGTCGGACAGGGGGAAAAGGGGTCGAGCTAAACAAAAAGCCCCACTGGATTGCTCCAGGCGGGGCTTTTCTTTCGGGCGGAGGGCAATCCGGTTAGAAGCTGGACGGCCGGATTGCAGGAAGTCAGTTGGGACGGAGAACGCCGTCGACCAAAAGCGAGAAGGAATCTTCGAGAGAGAGGCCCGATTCCAAGAGTGGCTGGAGGTAGAGCTGGTGAAACTCTTCGGGATAGTCTTTAGATCCCGTCAAAATGTAATCGAGGGTTTCCAGCTTCATATTCAAATCTTTGTCGATGAGGTCGAGACGGCGGCGGATGTCTTCGGTCATCACGTTGGTCTCGTCTTTGGTCTTAATGCGAATCTTGCGGTCTTTCATTTCCTTCTACTCTTTCTTTCTTTAATGGAGAAATGTTCAGCCTGCGCGGGCTTGGGGCGTCGCTTCCGCCTCTGCGCCAGCCTTTGATGGCTGGCACAGAGTCCTCCGCGGAAGCTCAGGAATTACGCAGCGACGTACAGCGTTCGACCGCCGCGATTGACGAGCAGGAGCGGCTCGTCGCCACCCTTCTTAAGCGCGCTCTGGAACTCAGAGACATTCTTTACAGACTGGTGGTTTACTTCCTGAATTACGTCTCCGCGGCGCAGACCAGACTCCGCCATCTTGCTGGAGGGATCCACGCCGTTGACGACAACGCCGGTGGTGCTGGACGGCAGGCCCAGCTCCTTTGCGGTTTCGGGATTGAGGTTGGAAACTTCCACGCCGTCGAGAGCTTTGCTGCCGCCTTCTCCCTGGGAATTTAGCTTGGCGGTTTCCGTGGGCATTTCGCCGAGCTTGACGGTGACATCACGCTCGCTGCCACTGCGCAGGGTCTTGAGCTTGACGCTGGTGCCTGGCGGCATCATGGAAATGCTGTTGCGCAGTTGATTGCTGTCGGTGACGGGTTTGCCATTCAGTTCGAGAATGATGTCGCCGCGCTGGATGCCGTTTTCTTGCGCGGGGCTGCTGGGGGTAACGTCACTGACGACCACGCCCTTGGCTTCTTTCTCACCGAAGGCCTTCGCCATGCTGGGGGTAACGTCTTGAGGCAGGATGCCAAGATACGCGCGGACAACCTTGCCGTTCTTGAGAATCTGGTCCATTACCTGGCGAGCAAGGTTCGCGGGAACCGCGAATCCGATGCCCTGGCTGCCGCCGGAGCCGTGCGAGATGATGGCGGTGTTGATGCCGATGAGCTCGCCGCGATCGTTGACGAGCGCGCCGCCGGAATTGCCCGGATTGATGGGCGCATCGGTCTGGAGGAAGTCCTCATAGTCTTCGATACCGAGCCCACCGCGGCCTTTGGCGCTGATGATGCCTTTGGTTACGGTCTGTCCAACGCCGAACGGGTCGCCAACCGCAATGGCTACGTCGCCCACTTCAACCTTGGAAGAATCGCCAATGGTGAGTGGAGTGACATTGCTGACATCGATCTTGAGAACAGCAATGTCCGTCTTTGGATCGGTGCCCACAACGCGCGCTTTGAATTCGCGCTTATCGGAGAGCGTGATTTTCACGTCGGTGGCGCCATCCACGACGTGATTGTTGGTGAGAATGTAGCCTTCCGGACTGACGATTACACCGGAGCCGAGAGCCTTTTCACGGCGATCCTTGGGAGCTTCCATACCGCCCTGGCCGAAAAACTGGCGGAACATGGGATCCATCTGCAATTGCTCCATGCCGTCGTCACTGGCTTTGACAACTTTCGACGACGAAATATTCACGACTGAAGGAAGCACTTCTTTTACGATTGGTGCATAACTGGTGGAACTCGGACCCTCTTTGGGATCGGCGAGTTTCAATGTCGCGGGGGGATTCTTTTCCGACACGGCGCCAACTTTTTGCGCCGTTGCCGAATTCTGAATCGTGCGCGCAACACCCAGGCCAGCGACACCCAACACCAAGCCGAATGCGAGTGCGGCCGTCCTGGACTTCATGGATGACGAAATTCTGGTCATGTGTCCGTCCTTACCTTTGTTGCGCATCCAGCCCTTCCGCAGGGCGAGTCTGCGCGGATTTGGTCTCCCTGAATCAGACGCGTTTGGGGGGGCGGCCGATTCTCCCTGGCGCTGGGGATAATGCCGCCCGGCGATTGGGTAGGACGTAAGCGGCCGATTTTTATGGAGTTATAGGATGTGGCGTGGCTGGAGAAGGGCTCAAGCGGTGTTCAACGTGATGCAAGATGAGGGACTGTCTCAGGAAGCGCCCGCAGCCTTACTGAGAAACTTGGCAGCGTAATCGTGCGCGAATCGAGAAAAAGAGATTGGCTCATTCCCTGTGAGGTCGCGAACCGTAGATGTGACCAGAGAGGCCTCACCGCGGCGGTACTGTTCGTAGTCTTCCACAATTCCCTCGGCTTGCCACGGGGGAAGACCAAAACTAAGGAGCCCTTCCCGGAAGGCCTCGAGCGGGACGTCGACGTACTTAATGGGCTTTCCTAACGCTGGTGACAGCTGCTCGACCATTTGAGCGTGAGTGAGCGCTTCCGGTGCCCTCGTGTCCGGATTCGGTCAGCGTACATTCGGCGACGGACGCAATATCACGAACATCGACGATACTGATTTTGGCGTTTCTGGCCGCGGCGAATAGTGTACCTTGCGACGAAATCGCGGATCGGAAATTGAGCAGGCCCTGCATGAACAGGTTCGGACGCAGGAAGGTATGAGCAATGCCGGACCTGAGAATATGATTCTCGACCGCGCCATGATAGCGCTGGAAGCGGCCAGGAGAATGCGTGTCCGCGCCCAACTGCGAAAGCTTCACGATGTGGCGCACGTCGCTGCGTTTTGCCGCATCAACGAAGCCGCGCTGTTGTTTTTCAACCTGCGAGGACGAAGGTATCAGCAAGAAGAGACGATCGACTCCTACCAGAGCGCGTGCGAGTGTTTCAGGTTTCGTGAAGTCGCCCTCAACAATTTCAATCCCGGGAAGTGCAATCGCTCGTGCTTGGGCTCGATTGCGAACAAAAGCCCGGGCCGGAGTTCCGCGCTCAGAGAGTTTCTTGATTAACTCCGCCCCGACATTGCCAGCGGCGCCAGTGATCAAAATCATTGCACCCCCCTTGGATAGAGCACTCGGCGAGCAGATATTTGGATGCGCTGGCGCCGCGGATTGTTTCGTTTGGTTCGTGGTATAACAACACGATCAATCTGGGATAGCGTGGATCACGAGATGATGCCTTTGCGGACGGCGTAGAGGATGAGTTCGGGGATGCCGCGGAGATTCAGCTTTTCCATGATGTTGGAGCGATGCGTCTCGACGGTATAGACGCTCAGGTTCAAAAGATTGGCCACGTCTTTGTTGGATTTGCCTTCGACGATGAGTTGCAGAATCTCGCGCTCGCGAGGCGTTAACAGGTCGTAGGCATCTTCCGCACCGGAGCGCTGCAGCTTGCGCACGTAGTCATCGAGAAGCACTTTGCTGACGGCCGGACTGAAGAACGATTTTCCACCGGCCACGGCATGCACGGCGCGGATCAAATCAGATTCCGCGGAATCCTTCAGCAAGTAGCCCTTCGCGCCGGCTTTCAGGGCACGCAGAACGTAGCTTTCGTCGGAATGCATGCTCAAGATCACGATAGCGGTTCCCGGATTCGCCTGGGTGATTTGGTGCGCGGCTTCGATGCCGTTGAGATTGGGCATGCCGATGTCCATCACCAGCAGGTCGGGCTTCAACGAGATGGCAAGGGCAACGGCTTGACGGCCGTCGTCGGCTTCGCCCACCACCGCAAGGTCTGGCTGCTGTTCGATGAGCGCTTTCAGGCCACTGCGCATGAGTTTGTGATCGTCGGCGAGGAGGATGCGGGTTTTTCTCATGGGCTCAGTGAGGTGACGCAGTGCGGATTGGAAGTTCTGCTTTCACGCTAACTCCCTTCCCGGGCGCGGATTGAATCGTCACGCTGCCAGCGAGCCGGCGCACGCGTTCTTCCATGCCGAGGATGCCCATGCCGCGCATGCGTTGCGGATCGAAGCCGCGGCCGTCGTCCGTGATTTCCACGATGATCTTGTCGGCGGTCTGCACCACGGAAACCTTTGCGTTTTTCGCTTCCGAGTGGGTTGCCGAGTTGTTCAGGGCTTCCTGCACCAGGCGATAGACGCAAACCTTCACTTCATCGGGGAGCTGCTCTGAGACATTTTCGGAATGGACCTCCACTTCCATATTGCCGCGGCGGGAAACCTCACGGCCCTGCCATTCGAGCGCGGGAACCAGGCCGAGATCATCCAGCATGGGAGGGCGCAGCAGGAGCGCAATGTCGCGTATGGACTTCACCGCGGTTTCGGCGGCGGATTTGATGCGGGAGATCTGTCCTTGAACCAGCCCGTCGTCGGACGAGACGAGTTTTGACAATTGGCCGAGGTCGACAAGGAGGACGCCGAGAGTTTGCCCTACTTCATCGTGCAGCTCGCGCGAAATGGAGCGGCGTTCTTCCTCCTGCGCTTCTACCAGGCGCCCGGAGAGCGCTTCTAGTTCCTGCCGGCTGTGAACCAGAGCGCGGTAGCGCAAGCGCCCCTGTTGCTCGAGCCGGAGGATATAGAAGCCGCCCACGATGGAAAGCAGTAGCCCAGCTACCAGGGCGAGAGCGACCATGGACACAAGGCGCGTCTGGGCAGTGCGAAACTGGACAGCCAACGATTGCGTGGCTTCGCCAAAGCGACGCGTGTTCATGGTGGTGATATCGCGGGAAACCTGCAGGATATAGGTGCGGCAAGGAATTACTTCGTCGCGCATGAATTGTTGGGCACGTTTTTCGCGTTCGTCGGAGCGCCAGGTGCTGACAGTGTTAAAGGATTTCTCCTGTTCGAGAATTTTCTGCTCAATCTGGTTGAGCAGGTTTTTTTCTTCGGGATCCATGTCCGCAGGGTAATTGAGTACGGCATTGTGAATGGCGGTGCCGCGGGTAACGACGTCGCTAACTGTGGCGGTGAGCGCAGCGTTTTTTCGCTGGAAGAGATAGCGATCCATCTGGTTGCCGTAGACGTCGACAAGGACGACGATGGAGGAAATGGCCTGGCTGTGCGCGGCAAAACGTTGCTGAGCCTGGCGGGCGATTTCGTCGAGTTGCCGTAGGGAATAGAGCGAAACGATTGCGGCGACGATCATCAGCGCCAGCAGTCCGCCAAATACTAGCGGCAAGATGCGACGCAAGCGCCTCGCGAGCTCTCTGGCGTGCGAATCGTCGGCCAATGCTTCAGGGGAGGGCATGATCATCTCGTGCGGGCGGACACTCGTTAGGATAATGCAATCAGCGCGGGAAGCGATATAGGCAGCCGGTACTTAGGCGGCGACCAGACCGGCGGTGATACGTAAGTATGTTGCAGTGAGAAATTTCAACTAAATGGCTCGGCTGACGGATAATCGAAACACGATGACCGGGGTGATTCACTTTTTGAGAAGCAGGCATTGGAGAGCGCGCGTGAGGAACGCGAGCGTGATCCTGGCGCTGGCATTTGGTGCGCTGATCGCCAGCGGGGCGCCGGAATGGCAGACGCTGGCGCCGGGGATGGAACTGAGGTACGTGACACCGCACGGGGCCAGCGGCAGCAACTCTGCCATCACCATTTTGCGCATAGACCCGAAGCAATGGGAGCTGGCCCTTTTGGGAACCAGCCAGACAGGCGAGCTCGCCGGGCACACCGCACGCGAATGGTGCATGAAGGGGAAATTTACGGCCGCGATCAATGCCGGGATGTTCAATACCGACGGAAAATCTCATATCGGTTACATGCGTAACGGGGAGTACGTGAACAGCAGCAAACGCAACAGCTACCAATCGGTGGCAGCATTTGACCCGCACGACGGCGGTACGGCCGCGTTTCGCATCTTCGACCTGGATGCGCCGGGTGTGAGTTTTGAAGGCATCCTGAAAGACTACGGCGCGGTGGTGCAGAATCTGCGGCTGATCAAACGGGCTGGCGTGAATGCGTGGCCTTCACAGGACAAGAAGTGGAGCGAGGCGGCGCTGGCGGAGGACGACCGCGGCAGAATCCTGTTCATTTTTTTGCGGGAACCTTTTTCCATGCACGATTTGAATCAGGAACTGCTGGGCGCGGGCATTGGCATCGTGGCCGCTCAGCACCTGGAGGGCGGCCCGGAAGCGCAGCTTTATTTCCGGGCCGGAGGCGTGGAGAAGGAAATGTTCGGCAGCTACGGGGCGTCGCTTCGGGTGAACGGTGAGAGCACCATTCCGTGGCCCATCCCGAACGTACTGGCGGTGCGGCCGCGGCAACCGGCTGGTCGCTAATCCCGGAAGGCAGATGAGTTGTTTGGCGGCACGCTGGCGCGTGCGATGGCCACGGGTGGAGAATCCACTGACTGGTCGATTCAGGTCGATCCGGAGATTACCGTCGACGGAAAGCCGGTGCATTCGATCGAAATTAGTTATAAGGACGCGCAGAAGCTGGAAAGGCTGAAAGACAAGCGTGTGAACGCGACGGGAAAGCTCACGCATAAGCACGGTGTCGAAACCGGCGACCGTCCTGTGCTGGAGGTTTCCTCGATCCGGGAGAGTAAGACGAAATAACCCGGGTGTGAGGCGGGGGCCAAGTTCTGACTTCTCCGGCGGCGCCAGGCCGCGGACGCTACTGCCCGGCCTGGAATATCCTGCGCCGTGAATTGAAGTGACCCTAACGCACTGTAACGCACTGGCTCTGTTCTGCTTTCCCCTTCCATTGCGGTACAGCTCGGGGATATGGGTGTGCTTTACCGGCGGACCGGAATGAGCATTGCATATTATCCCTTGGTTAGCCGCAGCCGGGGAGACTGCAGAGACATCGCTGAGCAAAAACCCCTTGACTTTCGTTTTTTGTTCGCCTACAGTGCGGGGCGGTAGAGGAAACGGGAAACGGGTGGCTTCGGCTCCATTGCCTTCGGGCTCTCCCGAGCCGGACGCCACCCGTTAAAAATACCGCAAAGTGCGCTTCCCTACCAGGAGTTGCCATGGACGCTTGCCAAAACGTCACCCCCGCCATTGTTGAGAGCAGCGGTCTTCACGGGTTGCAGATTTTGTTTGATGACCTGGAAACGAGCCCTCAGCGGCTGAAGCCGGATTGCGGCGTAGGCACTTACGGCACGACTGAAGTTGTGCCCTCCCAACCCGTCGTGGAGGAAAAGCGGTGGTGGGTTCGAGCCATTTGGTATCAGTTGGGCAAAGTGCGGGCGGCTAAGAAGGCGCCGCATATTGTGCATGTGGAGGTGGACGAACTCTTCGCTTCCGTCGAGCAGGTGCTGAGCCCAAAGCTGCGGGGCAAGCCTGTGCTGGTGGGTCGCGGCGTGGTGGCTTCGGCAAGCTGTGAAGCGAAATTGCACGGCGTGAAGACTGGGATGAGTTTGATTGACGCGGTGCGCCTGTGCCCGAAAGCGATTGTCGTGCCGGGGCAGTACGAGCACTACGCGGGGTTTGCCGAGCGCGTGCGGCGCATCCTGGAAACATATGCGCCGGTGGTGGAAACCGCGGCGCTGAATGACTTCCATCTCGATTTTGCCGGCAGCGGGCGACTCTACGCGGACTTTGAAGGCACGCTGAGGCGGCTGCAGGCAGAGGTGCTGGGGCGCACCGGCTTGAACGTGTCCGTGGGGGCCGGGCGCACGAAAGTAGTGGCGTTGATAGCCTCGCGGCTTGCGGGCCCGCACGGCGTCCGCATTGTGGCTCCGGGCACCGAGGAAACGTTTCTGGCGCCGTTGCCTCTGGACAGGCTAGACGGGATCGGACACGCACACGCTGTTGCGCTGGCGGAGCAAGGCGTCACGATGATTGGGGCACTGAGAAGGATTCCCAGGCCAGTGCTGGCGGCGGCATTTGGCGATGAGAACGGCAAGCAGATCTGGACGGCCTCGCGAGGGCTCGATGAACGCAAATCGTCACTGCCGTCGGCGTGCATTTTGCGCGAAACCAGCATCGGAGTCGGCACCGTCGATCGTGAAGTTCTTGGCGGCCTGCTGGAGTACCTGAGCGAGCGGATTGGTGCGGCGCTGCGGGAACAAGGCAAGCAGGCAGGTAGCATTGGCGTGCGGGTGCGTTATGTGGACCAGTCTTCTGCGCGGCAAACCATCCGGCTGGTGTGTCCGACGAATGACGCGCGCGAATTGCTGGTCGCGGCAAGGGAGTTGTTTTCTAAGGTGGTCGCGCGGGGCGTGGCGGTTGGCCAGGTGGGCGTGAGCGTGGCGAATCTCGGCGACGAGCGGCGGCAGGATGAGATATTGCATCCGGAGGCGAGCCGGGGCTGGATTGCGAATCGCGAAATGAGCCGCACCGGTGGGTGTTATGGCTGGGACGCGGTACTGCAGAGTAGTTAAATTTGTAGCTCGCCCGTTCACGGGTGAGGTTACTTCGATCGGGTGGCAAGTATCGGCACGCACAGCGCTGCACATCTCCGAGCGATCACGCCGCGATTTTAGAAAAGTTGCAGGCCTGAAGGACTAAGCTACAGGATTATTCCCAGCGCAGGGTGTTCCACGGTAGAGGTAGCTTGCCAGACACCGACCTGCCGCTAGCTGTTGCTCCCTCCCGGCGGAGGGCTGCATACTTTCCTCATGGGCGCTCTTGGTAAACGCCGCCTCTATCTTGGCCTGTTCGCGCTGGTCGCGACTGGGCTTGCCGCGACCTCCGGCCGCGCCGACGAGATTCGTCTGAAGGACGGAAAGAAGCTTTATGGCGTGATCGTGGCGTATGAAGACAACATGTTCAAAGTGAAGACCGACTTTGGTTACGTGTTGGTGGAAAAAGACAAGATCGCGCAGATCCTTCCGAGCACGCCGGCGCAAGGCGATGCGGCCAAAGGCGAACCGCAGCCCACGGCAAAGGCCAGCGCGGAAACGCAGCGGAAGGTAGAACCTGCGGTGGCCAGCTCATCGAGCGCAACGCCCGGGGTTACGAACGCAAGGGCAAAGGACACTGCGCCCGCAGGGCCTAGCAAGCGCGAACGAGCCGCCGCAATTGTGAGCAACGCCAACACCAGGCCCGCGATTCCCACGGCCAACACCGGAACAACAGATCCCCTGGCCCCCACGCTGAAGGCATCCGCCGGCGGGCCGAAGACGACGCTGGCCGCTGCGGCTGCTGCACCACCACCGCCAAAAGAAGAGCCACCCGCAAATCGCGAAGAGATTCAGGGCAATCTGTACATCAACCACTCGCACGGCTTCCACATGTACAAGGCGCCAAGCTGGCAGGTGATCGAAAACGCGGGACAGGCACTGCCGAACGCGATTGTGGCCATGGGCACGGCGAACGAATCCACGCTGCTGGTGGTGGGGCTGGAGAAGACCAATACACCGCTCGAAAGCGCGGCAAAAACGGTGGAAGAACGGCTGCATGATGTGTACGACAACTACCGGCTGATTTCGGAGCGCAAGACCGTGGTGAGCGGGCTACCGGGTATCGAGTATCGCTATCGGGGCATGGCCGACAATCACGATTGGTCCGGGACGCTGGTGGTGGTTTCACGCGGCCCGGATGTGTTCACGGTATTGGGTATGACGTTCGCCGATACCGACCTGATCCAGATACAGGAAAACGTGATTGCACGCTCGATCGCGAGCCTCGACCTGAACGCTAGGTAAACAACTTCAACCTATGGGTATATTCCCGCGGACTCAGCTGGGGTGAGTTTCCTGAAGCTTACGATTTTCGCGGATCATGGTGATCAGCGACTGAACCGCGCGCGGCAGGCTGCGATCGCGGCGGTAGACCAGCGCCAATTCGCGCCACAGATCCACGCCGTCGACATTGAGCAGTTTGACTTCGCCGGACTTCACCTGGTCGCGCGCGAAGCTCTCACTGATGATGGAAATGCCAACGTCGGCAGCCACAAACGTTTTGATCATGCCGATACTGGGGAGTTCCATGGCGATGCGCAGGCGCGAGCGATAGGGCCGGAAAAGTTTGTCGAGCACCTGCCGGGTGTACCCGGTCTTCGGGAAGATCAGGGGCGCGGAGGCGATTTCTTCCAGGGTCGTGTGGCTTTTTTGTGCCAGCGGGTTTTTTGCGCTGACCATAAAGCGCAGACGATCGCGATTGATCGTGTGCATCTTCAGGTTGGGCGATTTCAGGGGCAGGGTAACGATGCCGAGGTCCAGCGTTCCTTCTTCCAGCCGTTGCAAAATCTTGTGACTGAAGTTGCGGTAGATGCTGATGCGCACCAGGGGAAACTTTCTCTGGAACTCCGAAAGAATGTCGGGCAAAAGATACAAGCAGGTGGCTTCGTTGGCGCCAAAGCTGACCGGGCCTTGCACCACGTTGCCGCGGTCGGCGACGACCTGCATGGATTCGTCTCTCAGGTGCAACAAGCGCTCGGCAAATTCAAAGAGCACTTCGCCAGCGGGAGTGAGTTCGACGGATTTCGCCGAGCGATCCAGAAGTTTCGCGCGATAGGCCTGCTCCAGCTGGCGAATCTGCGCGCTGACGGCCGACTGCGAGCGAAATACTTTCTGGCCGGCCTTGGAAAAACTTTTGAGTTTAGCAACTTGCACAAAGGTAGTGAGCTGATCAAAGTCCATAGTTGGATTCTCGTGTAGGAGTATACCCAATACAGGCAACTTTACTAAGGGTCCTGAGCGGCTCAGGCATAGTGCGGAACAGGCCCCTTGGGGAAGGCCAATAGATCGGCCGGCGCTGCAGGCAGCGGATTCGCGGGCTGCGCCGGGAAAGCGCGCCATGCGGTTTCCAGCGTACCCTGGAAATGAACGGGTTGAATGCGCAGGAAGGGCAAGCGCGTTTTTTGCAGGAGCAAACGAAACGCCACGGGACTGCCGGTGTGCGCCACGTGCGCCTCCAGCAGCACCCGCAACTGGCGCTCTTCCTCGTCCTCCAGTTCGTAAGCTTGCACGAATTCGAGGTTGAGCACCTGGTCCACTTCGCGGCGCAATACATACGCGAGGCCACCGGTCATGCCCGATCCAAAGTTCAGCCCCACCGGTCCGAGAACCGCGACGATTCCGCCGGTCATGTATTCGCAGCCGTGTTGCCCCAATCCTTCGACAACCGAGACGGCACCGCTGTTGCGCACGGCGAAGCGCTCGCCAGCCTGGCCCGCGATGAACAATTGGCCGGATGTTGCGCCATACAAAACCGTATTGCCAGCGAGCACATCGCCACGCTTGGAAGAAGTGTGACCTGCACCGATCACGATCGTGCCGCCGGAAAGGCCTTTGCCGACGTAGTCGTTGGCTTCTCCGCAAAGTTTCAGCGTAACGCCGCTGGAGAGAAACGCTCCGAAACTTTGCCCCGCGGATCCGTGGAATTCGCGCGTTAGTGGGCGAGATTCCTTCTCGGCCAAGCGGCGGCGCATACGTTCACCGCTCAAATGTGTGCCAATGCTGCGGTGGAAATTCTGGATGGCGGCGGGCGTGTCAAGGGCAGTGCGTGGATGATCCAGCTCGCGTTCCACTTCCAGCATTCCGCCATCCAACACAGTGGATTGCTGGGGCAGAACGCGGCGCGCTTTCGACGGAGGAATCACGAGCAAGGCATCCAGACCGGAACTGGTTTCCAGGCGATCGTACCAGCCACGCAATTCCGTAAGTGTGCGCACGCCCAGTTCGGACATGTTTTTGCGAACTTCTTCGCCCAAGGCGCGGAAGTATTCAACCACCATTTCGGGCTTGCCGTTGAAGCGCATACGCAGCGTTTCGTCCTGCGTGGCGATTCCCACGGGGCAGGTATTCAGATGACACTGGCGCGCCATGACGCAACCGATGGCCACAAGCGCAGCGGTGCCAAAGCCAAATTCATCGGCGCCGAGAATTGCGCCAATCAGGATGTCGCGAGCAAAGCGCATGCCGCCATCGACGCGCAAGGCGACTCGCGAACGCAGGCCCGCTCGCAACAAGGTTTCATGGGTATCGCGCAAACCGATTTCCCATGGCAGGCCGGTATTCTTGATGGACGTCAGCGGCGAAGAGCCGGTGCCGCCGTTGTGCCCACTGACGGTAATCACGTTGGCGCCGGCTTTGGCTACGCCCGCGGCAATCACGCCGATGCCCGAGCCAGAAACGAGTTTCACGCCGATGCGCGCGGTGGGATTCACCGCGTGCAGATCGTGGATCAGTTGGGCCAAATCCTCGATGCTGTAGATGTCGTGGTGCGGCGGCGGCGAAATCAGCGGCGTCCCTGGCGTAGCGTGGCGGATGCGCGCGATATATTCCGTGACCTTGCGCGCTGGCAATTGACCGCCCTCGCCCGGCTTCGAGCCTTGCGCCATCTTGATCTCGAGTTCTTCGGCTCGCACAAGATATTCCGTAGTGACGCCAAAACGGCCGGAAGCTACCTGTTTGACCTTGCATGCCGCGTTGCCCAGTGCGTAAAGATCGGGGTCTTCGCCGCCCTCGCCGGTGTTGCTTCGCCCACCCATCTGATTCATAGCGATGGAAAGAGTCCTGTGCGCTTCGGGGCTGAGCGAACCGAGAGACATCGCTTGGGTACTGAAACGACGTAGGATGAATTCGAGCGGCTCAACTTCGGCGAGGGCCACAGGCTGCTCGGGAACCATCTCCAGCAGATCGCGCAAAAATGTGGCGCCCTCGGCCTTGGCCAGTTGCTCGATGGCCGTGAATTCCGTTTGTCCGGCTTTGCGCACATGTGCGTGCACCCGCCGGATAAACTCTGGCGAATTCGCGTGCAGTTCGGCGCCCTTGCGGAAGCGGAACAGACCGTTGTCGCCGAGTTCTTCTGTCGGGCCCGCATAGGCCGCCGCGTGCATCTTCAGGTAATCCTCGAACAGGAGGTCGAGCGTCTTCGTGCCGGGATAGTAGCCGGCGTCTTCGAAATACTCGCGACAAATATTGTCATCGAGTCCGAGAACTTCAAACAAGTGACTGTTGCGGTAGCTGGCCAGCGTGGAAATTCCCATGCGCGCGATGACCTTGCGCAACCCGGCGTACATGGCGGCACGCACTTTTTCAAACGAGCCCGGCTCTTCCAATTCGGCGAATTCTTCCGCGAGGTACGGAACGACGGCGCTGGCACCCGCGGCAATCAACATGGCGACGTGGTGGGTATCGTAAACTTGCGCGGTCTCGACAACCAGGGGCACATCCGCAAGACCCTGCGCCACCATGGCCTTCCATACACCCGACGTCGCCAGGAGTGCCGGAACGGCGGCGCGATCGCAGCTGACCCGGCGATCGGAAAGGAGTAGGACTCCCGGACGCACGTCGCTACTCAGAGGGGTAGTTTTGCACTGCGTCAAACAACGGCGCGCACCCGAGACTCCTTCGTTGGCAGGAAAAGTAAAATCGAGAAGTTTCGCATTGCCGAGCGACGCGGCAAGAACAGCGAGTTCTGAGACGCTGATGAGTGGGCCGGCAAGAAAATGACCGTGGCCCAAGGGCACTTCCAGGGACATGACGTGCTGTTCACGCAGCGGATCGATCGGGGGATTCGTCACCTGAGCGAAACGCTGCTTGCAGTAATCCCACAATGGCCGGGCGAGTGCCGAAAGAAATGCTGGAGGCGCGTCGTCGCCCATGCTCCAGTCGGCTTCTTTGCCGTTCAGGAGGGGGCGAAACAAAATCTTATACTGATCTTCGGACCAGCCTGCGGCACCCGCAAGGCGCTTCGGTTCTTCTATACGAATGCGGCACGCTGGCGTTTCCAGGTGCACCCGCCTTCGTTGCGAAGCGGCTTTGCGTGGATATTGCTGCGCCACACTCTTCAGGAGTTCGCGCCATCGCAGCAGAACACCCTTGGTCGGGTTCGCGAGAATCATTTCACCGGGGCCCAAACGATGGCGCTCCGCGATGCGCGACTCGTCCAGATCAACAAGTCCGGTCTCCGAACCGGCAATCACCAAGCCATCGTGCGTCACGGTATAGCGCATCGGCCGCAACCCGTTGCGATCCAGCTTTGCGCCCACGGAAACTCCGTCGCTAAACACCAGCGCCGCGGGGCCGTCCCACGGTTCAGCTTCATGCGACAACGTTTCCAGCGCGCTGCGCACATCGTCGGAGAGAAAGGGATCGTGGAGGAACGCCGGCGGCACCAGCGCGAGCATGGATGCCTCAACGGTCTTGCCTTCGAGCAGTTCGATTTCCAGGGCGTTATCAAAGCTGGCCGAATCGCTCACGTTTTCTTCGAGCAGATGAAACCATTTGCCAACACCGATACGCTTGCGAATTTCGCGTTCGCGGGCATGCAGCCAGCGGCGGTTACCGACCACGGTGTTAATTTCGCCGTTGTGGGCGACGTAGCGGAACGGCTGGGCCAGTTGCCAAGAGGGCTCAGTGTTTGTGGAATACCGCTGGTGGAAAATGGCGAAGTTAACAGCAAATTCCGGGCGGCAGAGATCCTCGAAGAAACGAGGAAATTGCCAGGGGGTCAGCAAGCCCTTGTAAACCATGGTGCGGGAAGAGAGCGAGCACAAATAGCTGCGCTCGGGCAGCATGGATTCCGCGCGCTTGCGAAGAAGCGCCAGGCTGCGCTCAAACCTGTCGGCGGCATTGGCCACGGCGTTTTTCGTAGGCAACGGCTCAATGAAGAACTGCCAGATTTCCGGCATGGTTTCAAAGGCGCGCTGGCCCAGGGCATTGGAGTTCACCGGAACCCGGCGCCAACCCGCCAGCCGCAATTTGCCGCGCCCGATGGCGTCTTCCATGGCCGCGCGAGCATCGGAATGGCGCGACGCGGGTACAAAGAGCATGCCGACACCAAAGAGCTCGCCCAAAGTGATCTGCTCTTCGGCCGCCCGCGCGCGGAAGAAATCTGTTGGGAGCGAGGTCAGCAAGCCTGCCCCATCGCCACTGGCGCCATCGGCGTCGACACCGCCGCGGTGCGAGAGGCGTTCTAGCGCCTGCAGGGACATTTGGAGGATTTCGTACCGGGGAGGACCGCTTAGACCGGCGATAAAGCCGGTTCCGCAGGCGTCATGGTCCGGGTGACCCCAGTTGGGCTGGCGCCGCTTGGACCTGGCTGCGGGAAAACCACACATAGTAGTTTAATAGTCGGCGCGACGCGCAAAGTACAATGCAGAATTTTTCTGGAATGAATCGGTTTCCTGATGGCGGCAAGAAGGCCAAGTAGCTAGAATTTCGTGACTTCGCTAAATTGGAAATTGCCGATTTTCATGGGCGGAACGACCATTTCGAAGGACTCCTCCGCCGTGGCCCGGTGCGAGGAGCCGAGAAGCTCGACGTTCCGAAGCATCTCTAAAACCGATTGATTGAATCGGAAATTCCGCACGGCAGAACCCACTTTGCCCTTCTCCACCAGGAATAATCCGTCGCGAGTCATGCCCGTCATGATCTTCTCGTAGGGGTCAACCTCGCGGATGTACCACAAGCGGGTAACCAGCAAACCCCGATCGGTCGAGGCGATCATCTCCGGCACCGAAGAGTTGCCGCCGGCGAGGACCAGGTTCATGGGCGCTTCGCCGAACTCGTTGGGAAGAGCGAAGCTGTGGCCCGTGTTTTTTTTGTGAGCGAGCTTTGCAGAGCGCTGGGAATAGACGAGATTTTTCGGGATACCGCGGTCGACGAGGAGCACGCGCTGCCGGGGCAGGCCTTCGCCGTCGAATGGCAAGCCCGACTGCTCTGGATGGTAGACGTCATCGCTGAGCGTGATGTTCCTGCCAAAGAGCGGCTTGCCCACGCGCGCCGAGAGGCAGGAACGCTTGTCGCGGACCGCCGTGGCGGAAAAGTCGTAGAAGAGAAAGCCGACGAGGTCGAGAACAGCGGCCGGTTCTAGAATGACCGTGTAGCGGCCGGGCGCGAGTTCGATGGGATTCTGGGCCAGCTCGGCTTTTTCGCTGGCGGTGATGGCCAGAGCCAAGGGATCGACTTGGCGCGCGTCAGCGGAATTTGCCTTGGCCCAACTGGTAGCGGAGCCGTGCTGCATCGTGACGGAGAACTCCGCCTGCGTCTGCCGGTAGGAAGCGAACAGGCCGCGCGAATTGCCCAGAAGCGTCTGGCTTTGGCCGGTCGAGAATATGCCGGCAGCGACCTGGCCGGAACGCTCGGCAACCTCACAAGTACGTTTCACGGCGCGGGCGCGCTCTTCCGCAGTGACCGAGGTGGTGGCCGGAACGAATCGCTGCACGTTGCGATATTTCTGTTTGCCCGGCATCGGCAAAAGAAGCGGATCTTTCGGTTGGCTGGCTGCGAGTGACAAGCAATCATCCAAGGCGGAGCGGAACGCGTCTTCGTCCAGACGGTTGGTGGTCACGCGAGCGGTTCGGCCGTTTAGCACGGTACGAATGGAAACCACCACGCCGTGCTCGGCAACATGCTGGTGAATGGCGTTGTTGGCGAAGCGCGTGAGCGCGTCAATTACTTCTTCGACGTGAACTTCGGTTTCCGGGATGCCGCGCGCTTTCGCCAGGCGAAGCACCGTGTCAATGATGGCGTGCAATTCTCGCTCTGACCGCAACTGCGCGACGGCCGCGGCTTTGCGGAGCCCCGTGGCCCCTCGTTTTGTGCTTTTTGCGCTCATTCGTTAGAGAAGGCTGTTCCGATTTTGACGTTGCGGAAGCGCGCCGGCGCGGCGCCGTGCCCGGTGCCCATGGTTTGCATAGGCTGGCCCTTGCCGCAATTCGGCGTGCCCCACAAGACCCAGTGGTCCGCGTTGCAAATGGCGTCGCATGAATTCCAGAATTCGGTGGTGATGCCGCTGTAACTGGGATTTTTCAGCATGCGAACTTTTTTGCCGCCCCGAATCTCCCAGGCAATTTCCGTCGAGAACTGAAACTGGTAGCGGCGGTCGTCGATGGACCAGGAGCGGTTTGTCTCCATGAAGACGCCATCGTCCGTATCCGCGATCAAATGTTCGGGGGTCCAGGTGCCGGGGAGTATGCTGACGTTGGTCATACGGATCATCGGCAGGCGGTTCCATCCTTCGGTCCGCACCGTGCCACCGGAGCGATTCAGACCAACCAGATGGGCGGTTTCGCGGCTGGAAAGATAGCCGCGGAATGCGCCGCCCTTGATGATGTCGATGCACTGTGCGGGCACGCCCTCGTCGTCGTAGGCAAACGAACCGAGCCCGGGCCCGTGCGAAATGCGCGCGTCGGCCACCACGTTGACGATCGGCGAGGCGTATTGCAAGTGATTGAGTTTGTCGAGCGTGAGAAAGCTGGTGCCGGCGAAATTCGCTTCCTGACCAAGCACGCGATCCAGTTCAATGGGATGGCCAACCGATTCGTGGATTTGCAGGCCCAACTGGCTGCCACCCAGGATCAGCGTGCCGATCATTTCCGGACACTGCGCCGCATCATGCAAGGCTACCGCCTCTTCCGCGATAAGGGGCGCGTGCTTCAGCAGTTCCAGCGATTCCACCAGTTCATAACCGCCCAGAATGTGTTGCCCGCCGAAACTGTTCGGGTAGGAGCGCTTCTGAATAGCATCTCCCTTGAAGCAAGTCGCGGCGATGCCGCAACCGGAAGTTACGCGCCGCTGATGAATTTTGGAACCACTGCTGGAGGCGAACCACGAGTCAATCTTGCGAAACTGCAAATCGGTTTCTGCCAGGGTGACGCCTTTTACTTTGCGCATGGCGGCATCCGCCGCAAGCAACAGATCCAATTGCGTTTCCAGGGGAATCTCGAAGGGATCTTTCTGGCACGGTCCCTGCCAGCTGTCGACGTAGGTTTCCTCAGGCGCCAACTGCACTGCTTCTTTTTTCGCCAAGGCTGAGGCCTTCGCGATGGCTACGGCTTGCGCGGCACACGATGCGACGCCTTCGCGCGTGAGTTGGTCGGTGGAGGCAAATCCCCACGCGCCATTCGCAATCACGCGAATACCCAAGCCGATGGATTCGCTTTGGCCCAGCGTGCCCACCTGCCCGTTTTTCGTCGTGAGGTCGCGCTGGCGCATGTGCATCACGCGCACGTCGGCATACCTGGCGCCACGCAGCCGCGCGGTTTCAAGGGAATGTCCGCAGTAATCCCACATTTGCAGGCACCAAAACTAAGGGACACGCCGTAGCGTGCCCAAAGAGATTATCAAATTGCTGGCGTCGGAATGACTTGTTTTAGGTGCCTTCCTGCCAGGAAGCCAGGTACTGTTCCTGCTCCGCCGTCAGTTTGTCCAAATGGTGCCCCATTGACTCGAGCTTGAGCTTGGCGATTTCGCGGTCCAGATGTTCGGGAACCACGTAAACCTGCGGCTGCATGTTTTTGTGGTTTTTCACCAGGTATTCCGCGGAAAGAGCCTGGTTCGCAAAGCTCATATCCATAACCGCGGCCGGGTGACCTTCGGCGGTGGCGAGGTTCACCAGGCGCCCATCAGCGATCAGATAAATCTTCCGCCCATCCTTCAGCAGAAATTCATCGACCAGCGGACGAACTTCCTTTTTGCCCGTGGACAATCCTTCCAACGCGGGAATTTCGATCTCCACATTGAAGTGGCCGGAGTTGCAAACGATCGCGCCGCCCTTCATCACTTCAAAGTGCTCGCGGCGAATCACGTTCTTGTTTCCGGTGACGGTGATGAAGACGTCACCCTCTTTTGCGGCGTCGATCATCGGCATCACGCGGAAACCGTCCATCACGGCCTCAATGCCCTTGACCGGATCAATTTCAGTGATGATGACGTCCGCGCCGTGACCCTTGGCGCGCATGGCGGCGCCACGACCGCACCAACCGTAGCCGGCAATCACCACTTTCAGCCCCGCAATCAGCACGTTGGTAGCGCGAATCACGCCGTCCAGAGTGGATTGCCCGGTGCCGTAGCGATTGTCGAAGAAATGCTTGGTCATCGCGTCATTCACGGCAATGATCGGATACTTCAGCGTGCCGTCCTTGGCCATGGCGCGCAGCCGGATGACGCCGGTGGTGGTTTCTTCGGTGCCGGCAATGACGTTGGAGACGAGATCCTGGCGCTTGGTGAGCAGCATGGTCACGAGGTCGCAACCGTCGTCCATAGTGAACTGGGGCTTGTGCTCCAGCGCAGCCTTCATGTGATCGTAGTAGGTGTTGTTGTCCTCGCCCTTGATGGCGTAAGTGGGGATGGAGAAGTCGCGGTTCAACGAGGCCGCCACTTCATCCTGCGTGGAAAGCGGATTCGATGCGCAGAGAACGATGTCCGCACCGCCGTCGCGCAGAGCGATCATCAGGTTGGCGGTTTCGCTGGTCACATGCAGACAAGCGGAAACGCGCAGGCCTTTCAGCGGCTGCTCCGTGATGAAGCGCTTGCGGATGGACTGCAGCACGGGCATCTGCTGCGCCGCCCATTCGATCTTGCGTTTACCCGCGTCGGCAAGCCGGATGTCTTTCACATCACCCTTTTTGAGTTCTGCCGTAGCCATTCGCACACTCCTCGAAGTTGAGATTCGTTCTGGGGCGGTTGAACTGAATTGTTGCGTCCCAGCAGCAAGCGGGACTCACCTGCAGTTGAGAGAAAAAGTTTTCGACCGGCGCGCTCGGTAACAAACGCGCCACCGGAGCTAGCGGCGAGCCGCGACCTCAGCTTCTACGCTCAGTCCCGCAGCCTTGCGCAAAGCATCGGCGCGGTCAGTACGCTCCCAGGTGAAACCACCATCGCCCTTGCGGCCAAAGTGCCCGTAGGCAGCGGTCGCCTTGTAGATCGGCTTGCGGAGGTCGAGCGTTTCGATGATAGCTTTTGGAGTGAGCTTGAAGTTCTCGCGGACCAGCGCGGTGATCTTTTCTTCGGGAATGGTTGCAGTGCCGAAGGTATCGACCATCACGGAGACCGGCTCGGCCACCCCGATAGCGTACGCGAGCTGAACTTCCGCGCGCGAAGCCAGACCGGCAGCGACGATGTTCTTGGCGACGTAGCGTGCCATGTAGCATGCCGAGCGGTCAACCTTCGACGGATCTTTGCCAGAGAACGCGCCGCCGCCGTGCCGGCTGTAGCCGCCATAGGTATCCACGATAATCTTGCGCCCGGTGAGTCCCGCATCGCCCATGGGTCCGCCGATGACGAAGCGACCAGTGGGATTGATGTGAAATTTCGTTTTTGCGTCGAGCATGTGCGCCGGAATGATGGGCTTGATCACATGCTCCATGATGGCGTTGCGCAAGTCCTCGTTCGGAACGGTGTCGCTGTGCTGCGTGGAGATGACCACGCAATCTACGCGAACCGGCTTTCCATCGCGATACTCAACGGTGACTTGGGATTTTCCATCAGGACGGAGGAAATCGACTTTCTTGCTCTTGCGGACTTCGGAGAGGCGTTGCGTCAAGCGGTGGGCCAACTGGATCGGCATGGGCATCAGCTCTTCGGTCTCGTTGCAGGCGTAGCCGAACATCAGGCCCTGGTCGCCAGCGCCGCCCGTATCCACGCCCATGGCAATGTCGGGAGACTGGCGCTTGATGGTGCACATGACCGCGCAAGTGGTGGAGTCAAAACCATAGAGAGCGTTGTCGTAGCCGACCTGCTCGACGGTCTTACGAATCAGTTCGTCGTAATCGATGTGCGCGGTGGTGGTGATTTCTCCCGAAACCACAACCAAGCCCGTGGTCACCAGCGTCTCGCAGGCGACACGACCCTTGGGGTCTTGCCGCATCACTTCATCAAGAACGGCATCGGAAATCTGATCGGCAATCTTGTCCGGGTGGCCTTCCGTCACCGATTCGGAAGTAAATAGAAAATTCCTCTTAGCTTCGCTCAAAGCGTCTCTCCTATCTTGTGGCCTTCTCGGGAGGTTGCGGGGCTGACAGACCCATGCCTGCGCGCCCTGCGGGGAGCAGACTTCCTCTTTGAAAGGCTACCATTCGTTCCGATGTGAATCAACGCATTGATTCTCGCCGCCTTAGAATTGCAGCGAATGGACGGAAATTCGGCTTGAATGGCGCTCCGGCCCAGTGTTGGCCGGTGCCTGGCCTAACTGCGTCTGCCTATCCGGCTCAGAATGAGGCGGTGCCTTCGAGATAGGCGAGATCTTTGTCGGGCAAGTTGGCGGCGCGATACTCCTGGGAACATTTCTGGGACAACCGAACGAGGCCAAGCCGATGCCGATGCATCCGCTGGGAGAAATCCTGGCGCAGTAGGCGGGCTGGCGCAGCCGGAATGGAAGGTTCTGGCGGCGGTGGAATTACGAGAGATGGATGGAGAAAAAGGCACATTTCTGTTTCAACCACGGAGAGAATGCGGCCGAAGTGAAGTTCGCGCAGACATTGCAGCGGAGGCACTGAACGCCCGGGAAATTGTGACCGAGAAACGCGGAAAGCCGAGGGAAAACAATTCACGGTGAAGACGGAAGTTCAGCCGCAGGCAGTGTAGAAAAACTGACGGTCGCTTTTTCCGGGGACACCAGAACTACGCAGCGTCGAAATCGTCGTCTGGCTGGACTTCGAGCTTGCCCTTGGTTCTCTTGGCGAGCAAGTACGTGCGAATGAACGGATCAATGTCGCCGTCGAGTACGCGGTCGACATCGCCAACACCGAACTTGGTTCGATGGTCCTTGATCAGGCGATAGGGCTGCATGATGTAGGAGCGAATCTGGCTGCCGAAGGAAATGTCCAGTTTCGATTCATCCAGCTTGTCGGTGGCATCGCGGCGCTTTTGCATTTCCATGTCGTAGAGTTTAGAGCGCAACATCTTCATCGCAAATTCGCGGTTCTTGTGCTGACTGCGTTCTGCCTGGCAGGCAACAATGACGCCGGTGGGTATGTGCGTGAGGCGCACAGCCGTCTCCACTTTGTTGACGTTTTGCCCGCCCTTGCCACCCGCGCGAAACGTATCCAGTTTGATGTCCTCCGGCTTGATGTTCACTTCGATTCGGTCATCGACTTCGGGAATGACGAACACGGAAGCGAAGGACGTGTGACGGCGCGCCGCTTGGTCGAACGGTGAAATCCGCACCAACCGGTGCACCCCGGTTTCTCCAGCCAGCAGGCCGTAAGCATTTTCGCCGCTGAATTCAACCGTAGCGTTCTTGATGCCCGCTTCTTCGCCCGGCGTTTCATCCAAAACGTTGGCGCTGATTCCCTTTCGTTCTGCCCAGCGCAAATACATGCGCAGAAGAATAGAGGCCCAGTCCTGCGACTCGGTGCCGCCGGCGCCAGGTTTGATGGTCATAATCGCGTTCAGATGATCGTTTTCGCCGGAGAGCAAGGTTTGCGTCTCCAGCTCGCCGACATAGGTATCCGCGCCGGTGAGTTCGTGGCTCAGATCCTTCAGCAAATCTTCTTTTTGCTCAGCGTTGGTTTCACCTTTGGCCAGTTCAATGTAGGTTTCAATGTCGCTGGCCAGCGACGCCAGCTTTTCGTCGGCGGCAATCTGGCCTTCCACGCGTTTGCGTTCGCGAAGAACGGTTTGTGCTTCTTCGGGATTGCTCCAAAAGTTGGGATCAGAGGTACGCTGTTCGAGCGACTTCAGGCGAGCACGGTTCTGTTCACCGTCAAAGATAACTCCGAACGAGCGCAATGCGCTGCTTCAAGCCGTCATATTGATGCTGCAGATCTTCAAGAATCATGGAGTGTTGTAAGCCACCTGTGTTGTCGCTCAGGACCGGCCCTACTTTACCTTTCTAAGTGTAAGTATAAACAGAATAACGGAAACGACAACGCACATCCAGGCGAACCAATCGCCAAAACGCGTGTAAATGGTCTTGTCGGTGCGGAAGTCGTAACGAAGATCCGCAGAATCCCGCACATCGCGCCGCATGACGCGCTCGACGTTGCCGTAGGGATCGATGGACGCGGTAATACCGCTGTTAGTGTCGCGCACAATCCAGCGGCGATTCTCGACCGCTCGGACACGCACCATTCGCAAGTGCTGTTCGGCGGCATCGGAGGTACCAAACCATCCGTCGTTGGAAATATTAATGAGCAACTGCGCACCGCGATTGACGAACTGGCGCACTTCGTTCGCGTAAATGGCCTCGTAACAGATGAACACGGAAAACGTGGTGTCATTCGAGAATTTGCCGACGCTGCGCCCGGTTCCCTTGCGGAAACCGCCTACTTCTTCGGAGACGCTGTTGACCACCTGATGGATCAGAGGAAACGGCTCGTATTCGCCGAACGGTACGAGGTGCATCTTGTCGTAGGAAAAAATGCGCTGGCCGAGTTCGTTGACGGCCGCGGCACTATTGTAGGGCGCCACTCCCGTGCGCATGATTCCATTGATCTTCACTGGCTCCGGCTTCCACTCGATGATACCGACGACAACGGGATGGTGGAACTCCCGCGCGATACGGGTGATCACCGGACCGAAGCGGGGATCCTGAAATGAAAAGGGGGCAGGCGCTTCCGGCCAGATCAAAAGATCGGGTTGGCGGCCATCGGAAGAGGGGCGCAGGCTCAGTTGCTCCAGATCCGCCAAATCTGCTTTGTGCTCCGTGTACCAATCGCCCACATATTGTAGGTTCTCCGGGAAATTCGGCTGCACAACGCGAGCGAGATGGTGCGCTTCGGCCTTTGGTACTAATCGCGAACCGGCGATCATCACCGCCAGCATTAGCAAGGTTACGGCGCCCACGATGCCCCATCGCTTGTTCCGCTCGGCGGGTGTTTTGCTGAAGTCGCCCCACAACAGCAGCGCATTAAAGGCGGCGACCAGAAACGACACGCCGTAGACTCCCGTGATCGTCGTTAGCTGCACCACCGCCGGATTTCCCGCCGCCGGATAACCCAGCAGCGACCACGCAAAGCTAATCTCTGGCAGATAGGTGCGAAAAACTTCGGTGGAAATCCAGAGGAATGGCGCGCCTAGCAGCGCCAGCGCAGTACTGCGCCGCGACAATCGCTGCACGATCCAGGCAAAAACGCCGATCGCTGCGGCCCATACCGCAGCAATCAAAAGCAAAACGCCCCAACCCGCGGCCGCCGACATGCCGCCATGCAGCGACAGAGTTTCTGCGATCCACGACACGCATGTCACCACAAAAGCCATGCCGTGCAGGAAGCCGCAGCCGAAAGCCACGCGAGCCCGCGAGCCGAATATGCTGGCCAGCAGCAGGGTCAAGCAAAACCACGAAAAGATGCTCGGGTGAGCGCCGCGATAGGAAAGAGATAGCAGCGCGCCGCTTATCGCTGCCAGGATAAAGCGGGCCAGCGCGGGAACTTCAGTTGAACGGTGAGGCCGCAGGTAGAAATGCCAGGGAAGCGACGGCATCAGTGCTTAACGTAGAAGGCCTTGAAGCCTGCGCCCTCCAGAGCCTTCTTCGCGGCCTCGGCCGATTTTTGATCCTTATAGGGACCGACCTGCACGCGGTAGAACTTATCTTTTTGCGGAGCGAGCACGGTGGCCGGGAAGCGTTTTTTTTGCAAGCTGCTGGCAATGGAGAGAGCGTCATCCTGCCTGCTGACGGCAGCCACCTGCAAGAGAATCGTGCTGCTGGAACTCGCTGGCACTGCTGCGACCGGTTTGCTGCTCTTCGCTGTAATCGTGACCGGCGTCGCAACTGGCGCGGGAGTTGGCGGTTCGACTCGCGCCACCGTGTTCACGGATTTTGCTGCTGGCGTATTGCTCGAGGACATGGGAGCAGGGTCGAGGCGCGGTTCGCGTTTCGCCGGAGTGTTATTGTTGTAAAACTCCCAGTCGGATTTGTTGGAGGTAGTGGCGGGATCGGATTCGTTCTCCAGAGGCTCGGCAGGAGAGGGTTTATTCGTTGCGACGTTATTTTTTGTAGAAACAATAGTGTCCGGGGTGCGCGAACCGGTGGTGGCCGCGCGCACCTGTCCATCGTACTGATTGCGCCCCATAACGTAGCCGAGCGTGAAAAACACACCGGAAAAGAGCAGCATCAACAAAAACAGCCCGATGACGTGCTTCCCTTCAAGCACCCGCTCGCCTGCGCTTTTTCTTCCCCCAGAAGCCATATCTACTTATTCGAGCCCCCTAAAGCCTGTGTCCACTTATTTATAATATCGATTGGAAGCGGAAAAACAATCGTTGTGTTCTTTTCGACACCTATCTCGGTCAGGGTCTGCAGGTAGCGGAGCTGGATGGCGGAGCTCTGGGTCTCCAGGACCTTGGCGGCATCAGCTAGTTTTTGCGAAGCCTCGAACTCGCCTTCGGCATGGATGATCTTGGCGCGGCGTTCGCGTTCGGCTTCGGCCTGCTTGGCGATGGCACGCTGCATCTGTTCCGGAATGTCCACCTGCTTGACTTCCACCTTGCCGACTTTGATCCCCCAGGGCTCGGTATCCTGGTCGAGAATGACCTGCAATTTCGCATTCACCTTTTCGCGCTGCGAGAGGATTTCATCCAGTTCGAATTGCCCGACGATGCTGCGCAGCGTGGTCTGGGCCAGCTGCGAAGTGGCGTACTGATAATTCTGCACTTGCGACATGGCCAGGTTGGCGTCGACCACCCGGAAATAGCAAACCGCGTTGACTTTTACGGAGACGTTGTCGCGGGTGATGATGTCCTGCGGGGGAACGTCAAGTGTTTCCAGCCGCATATTGATGCGATACAGCGTCTCAATGGGCCAGAAAACCAGGTTCAGGCCGGCTGACTTTGCCTCAGGTAGCAAGCGCCCCAGGCGCAACACCACGCCGCGCTCCCACTCCTTAATGATGTACAGCGAATTCCAGATCCAGATCAGAAAAATGAAGAAGATGAACAGCAGTCCAATGCCACCTACTTGAAACATGTGAGACCTCCTCCGACTCTGACTCTCACTTTCATTGAAAACTTTACTTCGCGATGGCGGCACCTTGCGCCACTGGCTCGACGTCGAGTTTCAAGCCATTTACACGGAGCACCCGCACCCTGGTGCCTTCTGGCACAGCGTCTTTGGCGAGCGCACGCCACAGTTCTCCGTGGATGCGAATCAGCCCTTCACCACCGGCGGGCAACGGCGTCGTGGCCACGCCTTCCTCTCCCAGCAATTCTTCTTTGCCCGTGGCGCTCTTCCATTTGCGAGATTTCAGGACGAGGCGCATGAGAAACACAGTGATGAAAGCAAACGGAATCGTCGCGGCCAGGGCCACGCCCACACTCACACCACCCGCGGTCAACGGCGAGCGAATGAGGAACATGGCGCCCAGAAGCATGGCGATGATGCCGCCGAAAAGCAAAACACCATGGCTGGTAAACTTCGCCTCCAAGATAAAGAGCGCCACAGCGAGCAGTATCAGAAGCACGCCGGCGAAATTCACGGGCAACAATTGCATCGCGTACAGAGCGAGCACCGCACAGATTCCGCCAATGACGCCGGGAGCGATCACCCCGGGATGGGTGAATTCGGTGTATAAACCGAGAACGCCAACGATCAGCAAGATGAAGAATACGTCGGGCTCTACGATTCTGGCGAGGAATTTCTGCCGCGCGGAAAGTTCAAACTGCGCTACGTTGTAGTTGCCCAAAGATAACTTTGCCGTCTTTCCGTTGAAGCGGGTGATTTCGCGGCCATTCAGCGTACGCAGGAGTTCGTCTTTGTCGGCCACGATCAGATCGATTAGGTGGGCGTCCAGCGCCTCTTTTGCGGTGAATGCCCGCGCCTCAGTGACGGCGGTCTCCGCAAGTTTGGGATTGCGGCCGCGTTTTTCGGTGAAACTACGCAGAAAGGCAGTGGCATCGTTGTTCAATTTGCGGCGGAGAACTTCGTCCACGGGCATATTGAACATGCCCGGCATCAAAATCGGCGTGGAGGCGCCCGTGTGCGTGCCGGGAGCCATGGCCGCAACGTCGGCGGAAAGCAGGATGAAAAAGCCAGCCGATGCTCCGCGCGCGCCGTCGGGTGCAATGAATACGGCTATGGGCACCGGCGAATCTAGAATGTGATGAATGATGTCGGTCATGGAGTCGCTGAGGCCCCCGGGCGTATCCATGGTGATCAGGACGAGCGCGGCGTTGCGTTTTGCGGCATCCGCGAGCCCTTCATCAACGTACGTCGCCAGGATCGGCTCAACCGCGCCATCCAGCTT